>Ga0105048_10011833_pt1 | contig 13732 bp, 12 predicted proteins | sample MAT05_FD_78382 | JGI IMG/M metagenome (GOLD analysis project Ga0105048, IMG submission 78382) | Freshwater microbial communities from Lake Fryxell liftoff mats and glacier meltwater in Antarctica - MAT-05 | ecosystem: Environmental > Aquatic > Freshwater > Ice > Liftoff microbial mat | place...
TGCCCTTGATGCCCTTCTTCAGCGCGATCACATAGCGGCTGGTCTCGGCCAGCGGCTTCTTCGGGGTGATGAGCAGGACCGCGTCATCGGTGCCCGAGGAGGTGCGGGTGCCGAGGTCGATCTCGACCGCGGGCTCGACGACCATGCCGGTGTCGTCGACCTTGTACATGACCACGTTGCCGGCCAGCGTCGCCGCGTCGATGCTCGACGAGAACGGGATGGAGATCGGCGCGGTGGTCGAGAAGCCATCGAGCGTGTTGAGGCCGCCCTTGAGGCCCTGCGCGGTGGCCGAGTCACAGCCCGGCGTCGGCGTGGCGCCGCACGGGTTGATCGGAATCGTGACCCGCGTCGAGGTCACCGTGGTGAGCAGCTCGGCGTTCGGGAAGGGGACCTTGCCGCGCAAAGGGTCGAAGAGGACCTCGCCGCCCTGCACGACGCCGCTGAGCCCGGTGTGCCACTTGTTGGCGAACACCAGCTGGTTGCGCTTCTCGAAGACGCTCATCTCCTCGCCCTTCTCGATGACGGACTCGAAGAAGCTGTAGAGGCCGAAGAGCGTGACGCTGCGCTGACCGATGACGGTCTTGAACGTGGCCAGCTCGTCGGGCGTGAGGTCCGCGAGCGTCTTGGACGGGAACAGCGCCGCGAGCACCAGGCTGCTCACGTTCGAGCGGAGCAGCGGGCTGACCAGCTGCGGGCCCTCGGCGCCGTTGGTGATCGGCGGGTGATCCTTCGGCGCGTTCAGCAGCGCAAAAAGGTTGGACGGCTCGATCTTCTTGCCGTCCGCCGTCTTCACGCCGTGCACGACGCCCGCGTCGTCGACGTAGCTCTCGACGTACACGTAGTACGTCGCGCCGGGGTCGAGCGGGGTGTTCGGGCGGAGGATGGCCTGGATGCCGGGGGCCACGTCCTTCGCCGGATCGTAGGTCCGGTCGTCGCTGGGATCAGCCGGGTTGCCCGAGCCGTTTCCACCTTCGGCGCAAGCCGCATTGGGCTGCGGGCGGTCGCCGACCGTCGCGGTGAACGGGATGGCGGTGCCGCTCCCTTCCTTGACGATCGTGACGCCCTCGGCGAGCGAGGCCTCGTCGATCGCGGCGGAGAAGAACAGCGTGACCGGGGTGGTCGGCGGGAAGTTGTCGACGAACGCCAGGCACTGCTTGGTGGACGGCTTCTCGCAGTCGTAGACCGCGACCTTCAGCCGCCCGGTCCCGGGCTCCTCGGCCAGCGCCGTGGGCGTGGGCACGAGCTGCAGCACGGGAATTGGGTTGGTGGGGTCGAACTGCGCGACCACCGCGTCCCCTGGATTCACCGGTGGCGAGAGCGTCAGATCGTGTTCGCAGCCCACAACGCCGGCGCTGATGAGCCCGGCGAGCAGCGGCGCCCGAATCCCTCGTAGGTTGAGCATGTCCGAATGCCTCCTCTGCCTGAAACCAACAGGCCATCGATCCGAGCGACATGGTATTTGTCCGCTCGTAACGATGCCGGGCGCCTAACACGAAGCCAGCCGGTCCGTAAGCTCTTTCGGCTTATTTCTGCTACACAGCGCCGGGGGCCACCCAAGATGAGCGACCGCGGGAAGCGCATGCACCAGTTCTTCCTCGAGCTGCAAGGTCGCATCACCGAGGCGCTCGCCGGCGCCGATGGTGCCGGCGGTTTTCGCACGGACGCGTGGGATCGGCCGGAGGGCGGAGGGGGGCGATCGATGGTCCTCGCCGAGGGTCGTCACATCGAAAAATGCGCGGTCCATACGTCGTGCGTGTTTGGTCGAATGCCCCCCGGCTTCGGGGCGGAGATGCCCGGCAAAGGATCGTCCTTCTTCGCCACGGGCATCAGCCTCATCGCGCATCCACGAAGCGCGCACGCGCCGACGGTGCACATGAACTTTCGCTACCTCGAAAAGGGCGACGGCGAAGACGCCCGCGCGTGGTTCGGCGGCGGCGCGGATCTCACGCCGTGGGTGCTCTACGAGGAGGACGCGATCCACTTCCACCAGGTCTGGAAGACCGCGCTCGATCGTCACCCGGTCTTCCCGTACGCGCGCTCGAAGAAGTGGTGCGACGAATATTTCCACCTCCCGCACCGCGGCGAGACGCGCGGCATCGGCGGCATCTTCTTCGACTATCTCGGCGTCCCCGACGATCCGCGCGGCACGCCCAGCGATCCCGACGCCACCGAGCGCATGGTGATCGACTGCGGCTCGAGCTTCCTCGACGCGTACATGCCGATCCTCGACAAGCGCAAAGCCGCGCCGTCGACCGAGGACGAGCGCACCTGGCAGCTCCACCGCCGCGGTCGCTACGTCGAGTTCAACCTGCTCTACGATCGCGGCACGATCTTCGGCCTCAAGACCCACGGGCGGGTCGAGTCGATCCTCGCCAGCCTCCCCAACCTGGTCGCGTGGTCCTACGGGCACGAGGCCCAGCGCGGTCCGGAGAAAGAGCTGGTGGAAGCGCTGCGCACGCCGCGCGACTGGATCCCGCTGTGAGCCTCGACGAGACCATCCTGCGCGCGCTCAACGGCCTCGCGGCGGATCCGGGCTGGGCGACGTTCGCGCACGTCCTGTCGTCACCGATGATGCTGGTGATGGTCGGCATGCCGCTCATCGCGATCTATCGCCGCGAGCGCCTGCACGTCTTCATCAGCGTGGTGATCGCGGTGTCGGTCGCCGACATGGTCTCTTCGCGCATGATCAAGCCGATCGTCGGGCGCGAGCGGCCTTGCCGGGCGGTGGCGGGGCTGGAGAAGCCGCAGCCATGCGGCGGGGGGAAGAGCTTCCCGTCGTCGCACGCGGCCACGGCGTTCGCGCTGTTCACGGCCGCGGCTCCGACGGTGACGAAGAGCGCGTACTGGCTCGGCCCGCTCGCGCTCGGCGTCGCGCTCTCGCGTGTCGTGCTGGGGGTGCACTACCCGAGCGACATCATCGCCGGGGCGATCCTCGGGACGTTCATCGGCTGGCTGACGCGGCGCGGGCTCGCGCAGTACGAGGCGCGCTTCAGAAGCCCCAAGAAGCCTCCTGCTCTCGATCCGCCGTCGCCCACCGCACCAGATCCCCCCGCGCCGTGATCTCCTTGGTGCGCGCCTCGAACGCGAGCGGCGCCTTGAACGCGTCGGTCGTGTAGAACATGTCGATCTCGAACTTCGGCGCTTCCTTCTTCGGATCGAAGTCGGGATGCGGCATCCGCTCCCAGGTCGTCTTCACCCGCAGCGCGTTCTTCACGCCGACCGGCGTGCGCAAGCTCTGGACGCCCATCACCTCGGCATCGACGCGCCACATGCGCTTGTCGGCGTAGACCTCCTGGCAGATCTTGGTGCCGGGCGAGAGGTCGAGCCGCCGCGACTGGTAGAGCAGGGTCAGCATGTCGTAGATCGGCCGATCGCGCGCGTAGCTCCGCTCTTCGCTCTTGCCGTTGATGCGATAGTTGGCGCTGACGCCGCGAAAATCGCGGGAGAACAGGGCGATCTCGTGGCGCGGGTCGTCGCCGACGGTGGTCTCCGATCGAAGCTCGAGCGGGTGATAGAGCTTCGGCTCGACCACCGCCATGTAGCGGCCCTCGAAGTTCTTCAGCGTGGCGGCGAGGCCCTTGGTGCGCGCGCGGCCGAAGAAGCTCTCCGCCTTCGCGCCCTCGACCATCCGCGGCTTGCCGGCCTTGAGCTCGAGCTTCCCGACGGTGACGCCGGCGACCGACAGCTCGTAGGTGAGCTCTTCGCCCGGCAAGAACGGGCTGCCCGCGCTCGGCGGGATGAGGATGCCGAGACAGGGCTCGCCTTCTTCCTCGGTGGCCTTGATCGCGGGCGGCGAGACCGGCTTCTTCGGACGCGTCACGCGGGCCATCGCGAGGGGCTTCTCCGCCGAGGCCAAGGCAGGCATGGCGATCGTCATCGCGGCCACCAGCGCTGTCACCCGGCCCATTCGAACAGTATAGTGCTGCGCTTCGAGGCCCGGATAGGTGAGCACCTTCACGCGAGCGGCGCTGGCCGCGATGGGAATGTTCGGGCTCGGTTGGGTGTGTCCCGCGCAGGCCGAGCCGCCCGCCGCCCGCCGCGCTGCCGGCCCCATCGCCCCGGAGCAGTTCGGTCGGGTTTTTCGGCGCGCGAAGCCAGCCATCGTGCAAGTGAGGACGTCGAGCAGCGCCCGCACATTCGAGATCGGGACCTTCATCGGGGCGGAGGGGGAGCTGGTGTTCGGCGCGCGCGCGAAGCCCGAGGGCACCGTCTGGATCCGCATCGGGGGGAAGGATCGCACCGCACGCGTCCTGGCCTACCTGAGGCGGCCAGCCTGGCGGTGGCGCGCATGGAGGGCGGTCACGGCGAGCAGCCGCTCAACCTCGCCGATCCCCCCGACGTCGGGCTCGACGAGTGGGTCATCGCGGTGCGCTTCGACGCGGGCGGGAAGCTCGAGCCGTTCGCGGGCACCGTCGATGGCACCGAGCGACCGCACACCAAGGACCGATCGCTGAGCGTCGTCGAGCTGGGCACGCCCGCGCAGATCGGCAGCCCCATCCTCACCGCGAGCGGCGGGCTGGTGGCGTTCGCGATCCAGCGCGGTGATCGGAAGACGCGCGCCGTCTTGCTGTCGTCGCTGGTGCCGTTCCTGAGGCAGGTCGTGCTTGGACGATAGGCAAAGACTCGCGCGGGAGTGCCTGTGGGCCTCGATCGGGGTCCTCGCGGTCCTCGGCTTGCTCAAGCACCTCGGCGCTCTGGTCCCCTTCATCGCCGAGTATGCGTTCGCCGCGGCGGCAGCGGCGCAGCTCTACGCGCCGCTGATGATCGCCGATCGGGTCGGCATCTCGCGCAAGGCGCTCGGCCTGGAGCCGGATCACTGGAAGCGCGACGTGGGGATCGCGCTTTTGCTCGGCGTGGTGACGATCGTGCCGTACGCGATCGGGCACCACTACTGGCAGACCGAGGTCTTCCATCGAAAGCTCATGCCCCGTCTGCCCGACGGCCTGCTGCTCAGCGTCGCCACGCAGATCATCGCGGTCGCGCTGCCGGAGGAGCTGTTTTACCGCGGCTATCTGCAGGCGCGGATGGAGAAGCTGTGGCCGGCCAAGCGCACGCTGTTCGGCGCGCCGTTCGGCAAGGCGCTCCTCACCGCGTCGTTCGTGTTCGCGCTGGCGCACTTCGTCGGAGAGTACCGGCCCGATCGGCTGGGGCCGTTCTTCCCTGCGTTGCTGTTCGGGATCTTGCGCTCGCGCACCGGCTCGATCGTCGCGCCGGTGACGTACCACGCGTTCTGCAACATCCTCAGCGAGATGCTTTTCGCCTGCTATTATCGGTAGTCGCACGCGCTAGAGGCCGAACATCTCGACGACGCAGGCGCGATCGTGCTCGATCACCGCCCCGAGGCCCAGCGCGTGCGCGTCGGCGAGGAGCAGGTTCGCGCGGTGGCTGGGGCTGGCCATCAGGTTCGCGTGGGCCTTGCCGAGCGTCGCGGCGATCGCGACGTTCTCCGCGACGGGGCCGGCCCAGCCCTCTCTTTTTGCGCGCGCATCCGGGCCGATGCCGGGCTCGAGGACGTGCGCCGCGATGCCGGCCCGACAGGTGGCGACGGCGTGGCTCTGCGCAGCGCGGTCGAGGGCCGGGTCGCGGGCCAACGCGCTCGATCCGAAGCCCGATCGCAGCGCCGACAGCGTCCGCTCGAGCGCCGGGAGATCGGCGATCACCGGCGCTGCTGCGGCGGCGATCGGCGGCACCCCGACCGCGAAGCGCCACAGCGCCGCGACCTCCGGCCCGCGCTCCGTCTCGACCAGGATCTCGACGTCGTAGGGTCCAGGCCCATCGTCCAGGGGCACCACCAGAGAGAGCCGGCGTCCGGGGGGCATCGCGAGCGTCGCGACCTCCCCCGTGGGCCGCGTGAGGAACGCCGACGCCGCGGCGCCCTTGCGCAGCGTTCCCGCGAAGCGCGCGACGGTAGACGCGGTCGCCGAGAGCGGCGCGAGATCGATCAGCCGGCGAACCAGCAAGACGACCAGCACTGGGCCCTTGGTCGCCCGACCGACGCCGAAGTGGGTTGCGCCGAACGGACCGGCCGCGCGCACCAGCTCGAGGATCTTCTTCTGGCCGTCGGCGGGATCCCCGATCACGGCGAAGGGGAGCACCTGGGCGTCGGCCAGACCCTCGGCGCGCAACGCGAGGCGGGGATCCCGCTCGATCTCGCCGGCGGCGATCTGGGCGGCGTGACGCGCTGCGGCCCGCGCCAAGCTCTCGTCGTGCTTCACGGTCAGGGTGGTGGCCACGGCCCGATCGAGGGGGTCACCGAAGGAAGGCAGCGCCACGACCGAGCACGCCAGCACCCAGCACTGACAAACTGTCCAATCGCGAGGCATGCGCGGGGCAGGATGGCACGAGGACTGGGAGGTCGCGCAATTCTGTCGCTCGGGCCGAGCGGACACAGTTCTTAACGTAGATCTCGAGGTTCCCCGGCTACTCATGCATTGACGCGAGCCCTTCTGAAACCATTTCGGGGTTCGTGCGTCAGATCAATCGATGGAACGACGCGGGAAAGACGGCGCAAACCCCGGAGAGGGTGGGCCAAATGACCCGCGAGGTCGTGGTAGCTGTGACCACGGCGTCCGTTCCTTTCCTGACGATGGCAAGAACCATCCAGGCGCAACGCGTGTTCCGGTGGCTGGCACCGAACATGCGAACAGAGTCGTCAGGCCGTCGGCATCGCGTGTCGATCAGCGAGAGGGAGAGAGAATCATGTTCGGCTTTTTGAAGAAGAAGAACGCCCCGTCCAAGACCGAGTTCGAGACGTTGGCCCTCGAGCACATGGATGCTCTGTACGCCAGCGCGCTGCGGCTCACCCGGAGCCCGAAGGACGCCGAGGACCTCGTTCAGGACACGTTCCTGAAGGCCTTCCGCTTCTTCGATAGCTTCGAGAAGGGCACCAACATCAAGGCGTGGCTCTTCAAGATCCTCACCAACACTTTCATCAACAAGTACCGCAGGAAGGTGAAGGAAAAGGAGATGGCGGACGCGCCGGCCGAGGACATCATGCTCGACCGATTCGTGTCGGCCGAGCAGGTGCGGGCGCTCCAGGACCCGGAGAGCGACTTCTTCGGCAAGCTCCTCAGCGACGAGGTCGTCGAGGCTCTGGATCAGGTGCCCGTGGACTTCCGGATGGTGGTCATCCTCGCGGACATCCAGGATTTCTCGTACAAAGAGATCGCCGAGATCGTCGGCTGCCCGGTCGGGACGGTGATGAGCCGTCTGTTCAGGGGTCGGCGTATCCTGCAGAAGCACCTCTACGACTACGCCGTTCGAGAGGGCGTCATCGTCCCGCCGATGGACGAGTCGGGTGAGCCCCTCGATCTCGAGGCATTCCGTGCCCGGAAGAAAGCTGCCACCTAGACGATCTGCCCATCCGCGTGGAAGATGACTCGCCGCCTGGCGGTTACCTCACGCGGATGGATTGTCGAGACGCCCAGCGATTCGCGCAGCTCCGGCTGGACGAAGAGATCGAGCCCCTCGATTGCGCCCAGCTCGATTCCCACCTGTCGGCCTGTAACGCGTGCCGCGGCCGCCACGAGGCGGAGCACAAGTTCCACCTCAAGCTCCGCGGCCAGCTGCGCGCGCAGGCCGACGCGAAGCGATCCCCGCCCGCGCTCGAAGCCCGCATCGCGGAAGAGCTCTCGCGCGCCGCGGTCGACGCGCGATCACCGCTGACCCGCTGGGGCGTCACCGCCACGGCCGCGCTGATGCTGCTCGGCATCAGCTGGAGCGCGACGCGCGACGGGCCCGACGTCTTCGCCGAGACGGTGAAGCGCCACTCGAGCAACCTGCCGCCCGAGGTGCGCTCGGTGTCGGGGCCGGCCGAGGTCGACCAGTTCTTGCGCGATCATCTGCGCTTTCCGGTGTCGGCGCCGCGTCTCGACGAGAGCGGGATGCCGGTCCGCCTGGTCGGCGCGCGCCTCTCGAGCATCCACGATCGCGACGTCGCGCTGATGATGTACGATCACAGAGGCGCCAAGCTCTCGCTCTTCGCCTACCCGATCGGAAGCCAGGGCCCGAGCAGCACGCCCCCCGGATTCGAGCGTCGCGAGGTCGGCGGTCGCGTCCTCTACGTCGGCGCCGAGCGCGGCTACAACGTCGTGGCCTGGGAACGCAATGAGATGCTGTATTCGCTCGTATCGGATGTCGACACAGGCGAGCTCGTTCAGCTGGCCTCCGCGGTCCGCTAGGCCAGTTCCGCCGGTTTGACGGCGGTACCGACATCCTCTAGCGTTCGCCAATTCATGGGCGGGAACGTTCTCATCATCGACGCGGAAACTGACTTTGCCGAGCAGCTTGCCGCTGCGGTCCGCAAGGTCGGTCTCAGCCCGACGGTCGCTGCGGACGGCAAGATCGGCCTCGATCTCGCCAAGCAGCAGATGCCGGCGGCGATCGTGGTCTGCGTCGAGCTCCCCCGCATGTCGGGCTACTCGGTGTGCACCAAGATTCGAAAGGACGATCAGCTCAAGGGCGTCCCCGTGATCATCACGTCGAGCGGCGCGACGCCGGAGACCTTCGAGTCGCACAGCCGGCTCTCGACGCGCGCCGACGACTACCTCAAGAAGCCCTTCGATCCGGCGATGCTGGTGGCCGCCCTGAGGCCGCACCTGGCGGCGCTGATGAACCCGGATCTCTCCGACGAAGGCGTCGAGATGCTCGGCGAGCTCGACGAGCCGCCGGTCACGCTCGGTGACGACGAGGCGTTCTCGGCGGAAGAGGCGGCGGTCCTCGACGCCGACGAGGGCATGGAGAACACGTCCGAAGGGATCATCTCGGCGCTGAGCGCACCGGCCAGCCTCTCGCAGGCGCCGGGAGTGGGACCGCAGGCGACCGCGATCGACGACGACGAGGCGATGACGTCGGTCGGCAAGCTCGAAGGCAAGGAGCTCAAGGCCGGGGGCGTGCGCCGCGGGGGCGCCTTCGCCACTTCGCAGGTCGGCCCGAACGCGTCCGAGGGCGCGGCCCGACGCCAGGTCGAGAGCCTGCGCGGCGAGCTGGCGCGCAGCCAGGCAGCGCTGGAACAAGCCAACAAGGAGCGCGAAGAGGCGCTGGCCCAGGCCGAGCTCCTCCGCGGATCGCAGGTCCCGGCGGCGTCGTCCGGTGGTCGCGAGCTCCTCGAGCTCAAGCGCGCCAAGAACGAGAAGGACAAGGAGATCCAGGCGCTCAAGCAGCAGGTCGCGGAGAAGGAAGGCGCGCTGCTCGAGTGGCGCGACAAGGAGCTCGAGCTCGACGAGAGCATCGTGCGCCTCACCGAGGAGACCGAGCGGCTCGAGGCGGCCCGCGCCGCAGCGGAGTCGAAGGGCGCGGCCGAAGCCCGCACCTCGTCCGCGACGATCGCCGATCTGAAGCGGCGCCTGACCGAGTCGTCGTCGCGCGAGGCCGATCTCGACGGGACCGTGCAGTCGCTGCAGGCCGATCTCGATGGCTTGCGCGGCAACCTCGAGGATCAGCGCGCCGTCGAGGCGGAGCTGCGCGAGGTCCAGGCGGGCACCGAGCAGCGGCTCGCGGCCGCGGTCACCCGCGCCGGTGAGCTCGAGGCTGCGGTCGAGAAGTCGAGGTCCGAGACCGCGAAGATGACCGAGGACCGCGATCGCACGAAGCGCGATCTCGATCAGCGGACCAAGGATCTCGACACCCGCACCAAGGATCTCGAGACCCGCTCGCGTGATCTCGACACCCGCACCAAGGAGCTCGAAGGCCGCGGCAAGGAGCTCGATACGCGCACGCACGAGCGCGACGACTTGCAGATGGCGCTCGACGTCACCAAGTCCGAGGCGCAGGCGTTCGAGCTGCGGCTCAACGCAGAGATCGAGGCGCTCTCGCTCGAGGTGGATCGGCTCACCACCGAGTCCGAGAAGCTCTCCAACGAAGGCGATCGGCTCTCGGGCGAGGTCTCGCGGCTCACGAACGAGCTCAGCGCGGCCACCGCCGAGGCGAACAGCCTGCGCGATCAGCTCCGCCAGGCGAACGACGATATCGAGGTCACGCGCGCATCGGTGATCGAGCTCGAGGGCGTGCTCCAGACCGAGATGACCGAGAAGGATGGCATGCGCGGGTTGATCGAAGAGATCAGCACGGAGCGCGAGCGGACCGAGGGGCACTTGTCCGCGGCGTATCAGCGCGTGCGTGAGGATGAGGCGATCCGGTCGAAGGCTTTGCAGGCGCTCGAGATCGCGGTCGCGTTGCTCAAGGAGGCGGGATACTCGGCCACCGCTCAAGGGGTTGGGGACGGCGAGCCCGTGACGGGCTCGCGCGCGAACTCAGTGGCGTAGGCGGGTCGCTTGTAGGCGACTTGGACCGCTGTACACGTCGGTGACTTGGGCACTCTTCCTGAGTGGCACCAGTCAGCGCGGACGCTGACAGCCACCGCGCGCGCGGACGCGCGGGCCGGACCTCCACGTGGAGATCGGCGACAAGCAGCTCTGCACAGTGAAGTTGATGGGTTGCGGGTGTCGAGGCGCTCGTCTGGCAAGGCGCGCCATCCGAAGGGATACTCTTTGTCTCTCGAGGCGGCGCAACGCCGCCAGGCGAGATGCATCGGCGGCCTCAACCGATCCACTTCACTGTGTAGAGCTACTAGGTCGCGCGTTCCTTCACGATCTTGACGGCCAGGTTCCGCACGCCGGCGGGGACGTTCTTCGACAGCGAGAGGTTCTTGATGTCCTTGCGCTGGAGCAGCGGGACGAACTTCATCGACATCGGCAGCGGACACTTCGGATTCCCCGCGAGCGCGACCTTGATCGGGTACAGCTTCACGTAGTCCTTCTGATGCGCGATGTACGCGATGACGTCCTGGTGGACGGTGCGCGACTGGGCCGCCTGCACGACCTCGAGATCGGATACGCGCGGTGAGGTGATCGCGGCCATCGCCACCATGCGGTTCGAGTCGCGCATCAGCCGGCCGCGCACGCTCTTGTTGCCGAGGGTGGCCCACGCGACCTTCTCGCCGGTGGTGGCGTCGCGGAGCTTCTCTTCGAGGGTCTTGTTCTCCTCGGGCTCTTCTTCGCCCTCGGGGATCTCGTCCTCGCCGATCATCTTGCGCGCGGCGTCGGCCTGGAAGCCTTCGTCGAGGAACTCGCGCGGGATGTCGACCAGCTGGGCGGCCTTGATGCGATCGTCGGCGCCGAGGCGGAGCAGGGCGGACTCGAACTCGACGACACCGTCGACGATGATGTTGTTGCGGATGAGGAAGTCGATGACGCGGTCGAGGGTCGACTTCAGCGCGCGCGGGTTCTTGGAGAGGCTGCGCGCGATCTCCGGCTCGTCGAGCAAGCGCGCCTGGTTGTTCGCGATGACCTCGCAGATGTTTTCGGACGCGAGCAGCGCGACGTCGACGAAGGCCGAGACCGGCGTCGAGGGGTTGAGGAGCAGCTTCTCGACGTCGGCGTCACGGGCGGCGAGCGCGCGCGCGAGGTAGCCGAGGACGTGCGGGTTGACCGACGGATCGGGGATGATCGCGTTCGAGATGCGCGCGTCGAGCTTCGAGAGCGACGACGTTGCGGCCTCGCGAACCTTCGCGTCGGTGTCGAAGGTCAGGACGAACTGCGCGGTAACCAGCTCTTTCGGCGCCATCGGCGCCATGCCCTTCGCCGCCATCATGCGCGCGGGCACCGGGGTCGACGGGTCCACTGCGCGCTTGGCAGCGGCCGGCAGCGTATCGAGCGGGATCGGACAGATCTGGACTGCGTCTTCGGTCATGGCACTGGGAACGACTACGAAAGTTATCCGTAGGCCCCAACCCGCGTCAACGATTGGTCTCGTAGATGAGGCGGAGCCCTTCCAGGGTCAGCGCGTCGTCCACCGCCTCGATGGTCTCGGAGTCCTTGGCGACCGTCGCAGCGAGGCCACCGGTCGCGATGACCCGCACCGGATCGGCCTTCATCTCGGTGCGCATTCGCCGTACCAGGCCGTCCACCAGCCCGACGTAGCCGAAGTAGATCCCGGCCTGCATCGACTCGACGGTGTTCTTGCCGACCACCACGCGCGGGCGCGCGATGTCGATCTTGGGCAGCTTCGCAGCGCGGGTGAACAGCGCCTCCATCGAGATCTGGATGCCCGGCGCGATCGCGCCGCCCGCGTACTCGCCTCGCTCGGTGACCGAGTCGAAGGTCGTAGCGGTCCCGAAGTCGACGACGATGCAGGCGGTCCCGTACCGGCGGTACGCGGCGACCGCGTTCACGATGCGATCGGCCCCCACGTCCTTGGGCGGATCGTAGAGGATCGGCATCCCGGTCTTGATGCCCGGGCCGACCACCATCGCCGCCCGGCCGAAGGTCCCCTCGACCAGCTGCTCCATCGTGCGCGTGAGGATCGGGACGACCGACGCGACGATGACGCCGCTGACGTCGCTGACGCGGTGCCCGGCTTGTTCGAGGAACTGCCGCACCATCAGGCCGTACTCGTCGGCCGTGCGCTGGTGGACGGTCTGGAGGCGCCAGATGCGCACCAGCGTCGCCCCGTCGTACAGGCCGAGGGTGACGTTGGTGTTGCCGACGTCGAAGGTGAGCAGCATCAGTAGCGCGCCACGTCGGGGTTGACCATCTCGCCGGGCTTGAGCGCTTTGCGCTTGTCGCCGGGGCGCACGGCGCGCGACTCGTCGCCCGGTGCGGTGCCGGAGAACGCGTTGGTCATCAGCTCGAAGTCTTCCCAGAACATGCCGCGCGCGCCGACCGCGGTCTCGAGCGTGATCACGAAGCCGCGCTCGCCGATCACCAGCGTCACCTGCGCGACCTCGGCCTGCATCTCGGCGTGCGCGAACTGCTGGTACGTGAAGAGGCGGCGGATCGCGGTCGTGCCGGAGATCTCGACCTTGTCCTGATCGATCGCCTTGTACTGCTTGGCGATGCCCCGCATCTCTTCCTCGACGCGCTGCGTGAAGTGCGAGAGCCGCGTCCCGGGCGGGATGGTTCGCATCTCGACCGAGAAGACTGCGCTGGTGTGATAGTCCGGGATCTCCTTCGTGATCACGACCGGGTTCGGGGAAGGGTCTTTCTTCGAGATCTGCGGGGTCCAGCCGCCCGGGAGATCGAGCGTGAACCGGCCGTCGGGGTCGGACCACATCTTGGGCTTCCGCCCGAAGGTCTGCTCCCAGGGGTTCGATTGGGCCTGCGCCAGCGCCGGAATCACGGCGAGGGCGAGGGCAAGGATCGAGGCGCGCACGGTCACTAACCTAGCACGGCGAACGCGCTCCGGCATGTGTGACGCCCATCCGCCCTGATAGGGCTCCGCTCGCCCGGGCTCGCTGCGCGCGTCGGCTACGGCCAGGCGGAGCCTGAGCCTCGCCTTTGGCTTGCGAGTTATGCCCGCCCGTCCTCCGCATGGCCGACGGACACCGGACGGATAGTCGGGAAGGCACCAGGCGGGGATGCTGTCCGGCAGCTCGGCGTGTCCTCACGTCGGGCTCCTGAACCCCGGATGTTGCGCGTAGATCCCATGGAAGGCACCCCGCCGCCCAACGGACGTCACGACGGCGTGGACCTCCTCGGTGCTCACCACGCGCGCGCCGAGCGGGTCGGGCCGTATCTCGTGCTGCGCGAGCTGGCGTCCGGTGGCGGCGCGCGCTTTGTCGAGGCCGAAGGACCCGACGGCGCGCGCGTGCTGCTCCAGGCGGTGCGCTTGCGCGCGGTGTCCGACGAGGCCGACCGGGTCGCACGGCAGCGCTACGAGCGCGCGCTGGGCGCGAAGACCGCGGCGCTGTTCGACGAGGTCGAGCTCGAGATCCGGGCGCAGGGCGGGGCGGACA
>Ga0105048_10011834_pt1 | contig 13731 bp, 2 predicted proteins | sample MAT05_FD_78382 | JGI IMG/M metagenome (GOLD analysis project Ga0105048, IMG submission 78382) | Freshwater microbial communities from Lake Fryxell liftoff mats and glacier meltwater in Antarctica - MAT-05 | ecosystem: Environmental > Aquatic > Freshwater > Ice > Liftoff microbial mat | place...
ACTGAGAAGGGGAAGCACACCGATGAGAACGATCAATGAGCCAACCGATTCCAATCGCACGCGCTCCAGCAGAGTTTTAAATTCGTTGATGTAGTCCTTGTGCAATTGCCAGAGAAAGGGGTCCGCTACGAGGAACACCTGCTCGCGAAATGCTATGACCACCAAGGGGAGAAGCACTACCCCGATTAGGGCAAGGACAAAGCTCCAGCATCGTCCGCGTCCGACCCAGGGTGGGACACCTTTGAGCCGCCACTCGGCCAGACGAGTTATGATTTCGCCGCCGCCCAGCCAGGCCAATGCATAAAGGGGGTGATTCACTTCCAAGCGCAGGCCGAGGTTGCTGGGAAAATATTCCAGCAAATAAAATCCGAGAGACATGGCGCATCCCACGATTCCCCAGTGACGCCAAATCCCGGCTTCATAGCGGGTCTGATCCCCCTTGGCTGGTTTTTGCAGAAAGATAAGAGAAAGAACTCCTCCCGCAGCCACGCCGAGAAGGGCGGGTGTGGCCGTTGCCGCGCTGATCCACAGGGAGACCGCTCCTGCGACTGCGCTTGCGGTGAAGCAGAGTCGGGCTCTTGGCCAAGCCAGCGCATACACATTCGGAGGGAAGAACCCGGTGTCCTCAGAATGCTTCAGTTTAACACGCGGGGTGAATACCCAACCCGCAGCTCCCAAGCCTGCAAACAATACAGCCAAGCTGGCCGCTGCGCCTGTCAGCCCATGGTGGTCGGGATAGCCGACCGCGAAGAATTCATAGAAGGTATAGGTGGCTGGAAGCGCCAGTGCTGAAACGCAGGCGGGAATGGTTCCAAAAAAGCGATAGACCACCCACGGCAGAGCCAGGATCAGGATCACTAAAAAAAGCGTATTGGCCCAGGGAGCGACCGCTTCCACGGAAGCGGGCAGCGGCCAGCCGGTTAAGAGAGAATGAATTTTTCCCACCCCAACGAGCCACCAAATGAAGCTGTGGCTCCAATGAATCTCCCGCCCGGTGGGAGCATTGTCCTGATCGGTGAAACGAATTCGCCAATTTCCCTGCTTCAGCATCTCTTGCGCATGCATGATCCATTGATACCCATCCGTTCCCGCCGTGGGCAGCACCAGGCATCGCATGCCCAGCTCGTATCCTGTGGGCGAGGCGGGGTCGAAGGCGGGAGGAGGCGTTCCGAGATTGTGCGATGAGGTGACGCGGATGGACGTGGAGCGCGCTATGCTGTCGAGAGCCACTAGGAAAACGGCCAGCAGGATCGCGCTCCCCACAAGGAATTTGCCCCTCTTGCTTAAGGGGCCGAAAGAGTTTTTCATGAATTAAGAATGTCAGGGGAAAGCCGACGACGTTGAGCAATGGCGAAACCGTTCGAGACTCTTAGGGATTACCCCTCTTTTCGCGATGTTCGCGGACGAGCTTGTCCGCTTTATTCTTAACATCTTCCGGCAATCCTTCTTTGAGTTCGGCCAAAGCGCGAATTGCGGTGATTTCCCCTTGATCGGCGGAAAGCTGAAGCCACTTCAATCCTTCCACGTCGTCCTTGGGCACTTCCGCTCCATTGATGAGGGCGAGGCCAAGATTTGCCTGAGCTTTGGCCAGATTTTGGTCGGCCGCGAGGCGAAACATGGCGATGGCGGCTGATCCATCGCGGGGCGTTCCCTGGCCGGTTTGGAGCATTACGCCAGTGAAGTTTTGCGCAATGGCATTTCCAGTGGCCGCGGCGCGTTTAAACCATTTGAGCGCGGACGCATAATCCGGTTCGACACCGTCCTTGCCAAAATAGCTTGCCTCACCGACAAGCACCTGTGCCCTGTCTATGTTCTGTTCGGCGGCCTTTTCAAACCAGTGCCGAGCTTCAGAAGGGCTGGAGGAACCGGCTTGTCCGTTTTGAAGCAAAGCAGCGAGATTAAATTGCGCCTTTGCGAGTCCTCCATCAGCCGCGATGCGCAGCCAACGCAGAGCTGCCACGTCATCTTTGGCCGTCCCCTGGCCTGTCATATAAAGATAGCCCAGCCGTGCCGCACATTCCAGATCTCCCTCTTCCGCGCCGTTTTTGACAAGATCGAAAGCTTTTTTAAGGTCAACGGGACGCCCGGTCCCCTTGAAATGGGCGGAAGCTTCCCTTAGTAACTGCGAAGAAGTTTCATCCCCATTGTTCTGCGACCATGCGGGGGCGCAAGTGGTGGCGATGGCGAGCAGGATCAAGGCGATTTTTGAGAGGTGGGCTTGCAGGACGGGATAAGTTTGCATGATGGGGTTGTGTGAGAGATTCAAGATTCATCTCCGCCGCCATAACCCAAGACCTCAACGGCAATGATGGATGGTGTTTCTTCAGGAGTCGGTTCGGGTCGCGCTTGATTGGCCACCTGGGTCGCAGCGTTGTTGGCCGCTCCGGTGGAACTGGCGGCGGAACTTAGGCCGGCGATATTAGGTGCCGCTACAGTTGGAGTAGCTGGAACTCCGACGGTGGATCCGGCGGCGGCGATATTATCCGCATTGAGCACGGCTGCAGCGGCGATGGTGATGTTTCCTGACGCACGAATACCGGCATCACCGGCATCCACTGTGCCGACGGGAGCAATGAGAAAAACATCACCGGGTTTCACGCCGGCAACTGTGGCCAGCACGCCAATGCCGCCGCCGGTGGCCAGGCCTGCCAGGTCGGTTTGCACCTCCGCACTTTGTGTATCAATGATCACACGAGTCGGTGGCGCGGTCTGCACCGTTTTCGCGGCGGTTCCCGCTGCGATGTCGCCAGTTGACGACCAAATGATGATATCGCCGCCGCGCAAGGTGAAAATACGAGCCTCGCCAAGATCCACGTCGCCTGCGGTAAAAACGGAAACCGCGCCTCCGTACTCAGTAACGACGCCGGGGGGGGTTAGTCGAGCTCCCGTAATGGCGCTGGCCAAAGTCAACTCCCCTCCCGGAGCGAAAAGATTGATGTCACCACCATTCTTAGTGCGGATATCTCTTGAGCGGGTGAGGATGTCTCCCTGTTGGGAACTGGTGCCAAAGAGTGTGCCGATCGCGGCGAAACCGTCTTCATAGCTGCCGGACTCGGCGGCGGCCGCACCGGAATTGCGCAGGACAACGAAAAAAGCGTCCAGCGCGATGGCCTCTTGTTCCGGGAGAGTCAAGGCCTCGAATTCCTCGAGCGTCAGGCCCTCGCCGATTTCTCCCAAGAGCGCGGCACCGTCTCCTGAGGCAACATACTTTTCAATGAAGTCCGCGTAATTGATCGCCGTTCCTTCCAAGAGCCCTTTGCCTAGGCCCGCGAAAGCGGTAATGGACGCCCCGTCAAAGGGCAGACCCAAGTTCCGAAGATTACCGATGCTGGTCAAGCCTGACCCGGTGCCATCATCAAATGTCGGTCCGTTGCCCAAATCCAGATTGCCGCCTGCCAGGACTTGAAGCCTCCCCGGCCCGCTAATTTGAATGTCGCCAGACATGATTTGATACGGCGTGGAGGTGGTCACGCCGCTTGAAGTGGTGGTTGCCGTCTTTGAGATGGCGGTGCGATTGTCCAGAGTGAGAAAATTATTCAGGCTGGAATCGGTGGCGACACTTCTTCGAAGGGTGTTTTCATTGTAGGCAACGATATTGCCGCCCGCCGAGACGGTGGAAATTTGATCAGCGGAAACATTCTGAATATAGAAAGCAATATCCGTAATGTTGCCCGCAGCCTTGATGTCGGTGAACTTGGGTGTGAAAAGGGTTAGCCCCTCAATGTCTCCCCCAGAATAGACCCGAACCGGTTGAGTGTCTCCCCCATGCAACGGTCCCGGCGAATGAAGCGTGTTTTTGACTTGCGATAGCGCAAAATTCCCCGAGAACGATCCTGATTCGTCAAACAGCCGATTGAGACCTGAAAGAAATGTCGTATCGGTGGCGGAGTCCGATTGGAAAGTCCCGGCCAAACCAACGAAATTGTTATAACTAATCGGAGTTGTCAGGCCCGGAACGTTCGCCGGATCCGCGTCCGAGACGTTAATGACACTGTAGGTCCATCCTGCAGCCAAGGTGGAAGCAAGACGTCCGGTGGTCTGAAGACCCTGAATGGCACCGCTCGCCGCAAGTTCAAGTGTGCCAGTGGGCGACGGAGCCAGGGTCATTTGCCCCACAATGTTGATGTCCCCCGCAAAGGCAGTGGATTTCAAAGTGGGTGGCAAAAGGGAAAAAGCGCTGGAGAAAGAATCCACGCTCGTGAAAGCGGACAGGGAAGATTCTGCAAGTCGCAGCCAGGGGTGATAGTAGGCTGAAGTGCTTTCCTCGGCGAAGGAGTTCTGAAAAACATTCTGGGTACGCATCCATTCAAAAAGAATGGGGGAAGCCGAATCGCCCAGAGTCTTGTCACCAAGAGTCGCCGCCAATCGGTGGGTGACGCCTCCCCCATACGAAGTGATTTCCGCAGAGCTATCGGGCGCATAAGTGGAAAAATAGGTTTTGTACCAAAACTGATTTGTTTGGCCCTGCGGCATGAGAAAGGTGTTGAGGATGGGTCCGGCAAGGATATTTCCCTGAGCCACGACGGATAGAGAACCTTTTCCGAGGAAGAAGGTCGTGGGCAGCCATGTCAGCGGATCATCGAGGAGCGGAGTTTCCAACGAGACCAGATTGCCCAGTGAGGGCGAGCGGGTCTGATTTGTGGTGATTTCTCCCGCTGCGAAAAGCGAGGCGTTCCCGCGTTCGACATAGTAAATTCCGCCATCAATGTCCCCGGAGGATCTGACCATAAGATCACCCCCGCCGAGTTCGTGGGTGGGAGAGCTGCCCGGAATGCCCAGAGGTGTGCGCGCACTGGTGGGAATGGCGGCATCAATGTTCTCAATTCGACCCCCTGCCTGCAGATCAATGTTGCCTCCGCCCAACGCGCCTACACCTTCAAAGAAATTGCTGAAATCGATCCACCAGGCAGTCGAGGCGGCGGGATCGATCAGGCCATTTTGAATTCCTGCCGGTCCGAAGACCCCGTCGGTCACACTCCCTCGACGGGAAAGCCAGTTGTTCGGAGACTGTCTCGACGAATCCTTGATCAAGTTGCCTAAAGAATCCGCCGTGTAGCGCACCATGTCGCTCTGGGTGGTGATCCGAATATCGCCCCCGGCCATGTTCCATTGCGCTGCGTAAGTTTGCTGTCTGATACCCAGGGGCGATTGGGAAACGGCACTGTTCAAACGGGGAAGAGCGAAATCACTCGCCTCGTAGATTCTGGTCTGATCCACAAGGCGAACTCCTGCCGTATAGATGGTTGCGAATTGATTACGCAATTGAAGATCGCGGCCGGTCGCGATCTCAATATCCCCCGTTCCGGTGCGGATCACCTCAAATCTCGTGCCACGATTGGTGGTGTCGAAATCCGTAATGGCGATGCGGATATTGTCGGCGGTCTGACCCTCAGGCCCAACCTCGGCCGCTGATCCGGTGTCACGGTTGTTGGGCACAGTCAAGTGGAGTTCGCCCACGATGACCGATCCGCCGTTGGGCTGGATGCCATTCAGAACGTCCAGGCTCAAAACCTGCAAAGCGTCTGCGGCCGAGAAGTCGGCACCGGCAGCGAGTTTGTAGGACCAAGATTGAGTGTTGATGGGCCGGTAGAGGTCTCCGTTGATGTCGAGAGAGATCGGGGTAAGGGGAGCCAGCCAGAGGCCGGAAAAGCCGTTGGCCGAAGTTGGCGTCACGGCCGTGAAGCCATCACTCAAGGCATTGTTGAATACGATGTTTCCTTGAGCTCGTAACGTGAGCACACCGGGCGCGCGCTTGGCACCGTAGCGGAACGTGGCCAGATTCCAATCCCCTGTGGATCGCGCTTCCGCGCTCAAATCGCCAAAAAGATTCTCCGCACCCAGCGTGAGATCGCCGGAAGTGTTGATAACCTCGACACCCGGAGCCACCACAAGATGGGCAGCCAGGCCGGAGTTTATCGTCGCCCCCAGCAACTTTGTTGAATTGACCGCCTCGAATGCAGTAATATATGCCGACGATTGCGTATTGATTTGGTTGCGCAGAGCAATGTTCATCACGCCTCCAAATGCTGTGCGATCATAGATTCGATAACCTTCGGCGAGGATTGATGACGCTCCCACCACACTTCCTGCAATCGGATCAATGGCGATATCGTTCCCGCCTAGGCGAGGAGCGCGGATGTGGAGACTACCGCGAAATTGTCCATGGAAAGCACTGCTGCTAGGATCGGTGAAATCTCCGTTAGGATCGGCGGTGGCGCCCTGCTGGAAAGCAGCGACGGAGAGATTGATTTCCGACCCGGCAAGAATATAGACCGTTCCAAGTCCAATTACCCCCGCACTGGAAGCACCCGCTTCGAGATAAATCTCCCCGCCCTTTCCGGCGTTACTGAATTGCTGGGCTGCGGTTGTCAGAAGCGATCCGGTTTGCAGGGTGAGGTCGTTGCGGGCAATCAAGGCTATGCGGCCTCCGGTGAGGCCGCTTGCATCAATCGTCCCGAGTACGGTAATGCTGCCAGCGTCTGCGGAAAGAGTGAGGTTCCGGACGGTATTCACTCCGTTAACGACCAAGTCACCAGTCCTTGCGCGAATGTTGCGGGATTCCGTGAAGCTTCCTCCATTGAGCAAATCACTCAGGACATCGAGTGACGCAATAGCTCCGGCGTCCAACTGGAAAGACCCGCCCCGCCCGCTCAAGCCGGCTTGGCCGGAGAATGTCCCAAGCGCCGTGATTTGTCCCTGGCTTGCCCGAATTTGGATCGCACCTGCGTTGCCTCCGCCGGGATTCGCCGCCACGGAGACACTACTGGCAGCGTCCAGCAAAATGCTTCCAGTCTGGGAGGTGAGGCGAATTGCCCCGCCATCAGCATAGCGCGTGATATCATAAAACGTTCTTGATGTTCCCGCTGTGTCGAGGGATCCGCCGATGAAGATATCTCCGATCGCTTCGATCTCCAAAGAACCGCTGGGAGCCAGCACGTCGGCAAAAATGTTCGCTTGGCTTCCGGCAAGACGCAACGCTCCGCCTAGGCCTGCAGTGATTCCGCTTGCTTCACTCGTCTTATTGATTGTCAATGCGCCGCCTAGTGCGGCAAAGCTCTGCTCCGCCCCCTCACCAACGGCGAGAACCGGCGTGTTTGCGGTCAAGGCATTTTGCGCGAAAAAGCCTCCCGAGCCCTCAAACAAAATCCCGCTCGTAGAATTGAAAACGACCTCAGCAAAGCCCGTGGCCGTTAGATCTCCGCTCCCGATGGTGGTGCTCTCGACGTTGAAGATCAAAGAGCCGGAGGCCGCTCCGGGGACGGGAGGAGTCACACCACGGGGATTCGACAGGGACAGGCCGCCGGCCGATATGGTCGAGCTTTCTCCACCTTGGTTAAACCCTCGCAAGGCTCCTGTTTGGAGCGTAAGAAGTTTTAGAGAGAGGGAGCCAAAGGATCCTGGTCCGTAAAGGTCAATGGCATTCTGGTAGCTGATCAGGGTCAACGCGGTGGACATCCCGATGTTGGCGAGGGCGTTTCCAGAAAGAACCAACTGAGGTCGCAGCGGGTCTATTTGCCCGATGAGCGCAGTGGGACCATTGAGCAGAAGGCTGATCTGCCCTGCGCCAAGGATGAGATTCGTTGCGGTAATTTCGGTGCTCTCGCTTAAAGCGAAGCCGTAACTGGAATCCAGCGTGACACTAGCTCCGCTCAACCGGCTGCCTGCGCCCACCACCAAAAGCGATGTCGGACCACCGGATACGCCGCTGCGCACAATGGTGGCTGCGGGATCGCTGGTGACACGAACGGCGGCACCATTTCCTTGAATGGAAAACGGGCGAGATGGTTCGGTAACGGCTCTGGTCGCAAGAATCTGGGAGCCGGGCCGAAGAGTAATCACCTCTTTGGCCACCAACGAAACATCCGGCCCCGTCAAGGCCCCGCGCGCATCCATGGTAACGCTTGGAGCGCGGACATCGACAGTGGTTGCAAGCGCCGATGTGTTTCGGAGCCCTCCGATTAGCAGGCTCTCAATGCCATAACCGCTGAGCCTTGCGGTATTGAGAATGACCCCTCCATGAGAATTCCGGTCATCATCAACCAAAGTGATCTTGGAAAAACTGCTGATGTCCGCAACGGCACCTCGCCCGCCTGGGCTGGCAGCGGCTTGGACATCGCCGAAGAGCCGCATGTGTTGATTTCCCTGCAAAGCGAGGTAGCCGGCATCCATGGGCAGACGGGCGACTTCAGGCAATTCCAGCTCCGCTGCTCGCTGGGGGAAAAATGTGTTGGCGGAAAGAATGGTGTATTCGGCCCGTTGCGCGAGAACGGCTGCCGGAACCACCTCGAACGGTGAATAGACGGACGGCGAGCGCCGCGACCGGTTCAGGCTGTTATACGCAAACCCCGAGACACGGCTGGAACCATCGGCGAATTGGACTGTTCCCATTGGATTGCCTGATGCGGGGGTAACCATGAACGCGCCGGGAAGAAGCGCATAGCGAGCGGGGAGAAGTGTGTAAACTCCGGCGGGCAGGCCGCTGCTTGCGCCCAACTGGACGCGATCTCCGACTTCCAGCCCATCGGTGACATAACCCCGATCTCGATTATTTTCGGAATCAATGAGGGTGGATGCCGTCGGATTATACGGTCCGAAAGGTGCCGCTTCGGCTGAATAATCGGGCACCACGGCAAAGCTGGAAGGCTGCGCCTCATCGTAGATCGGGTCGGGGGATAAGATGTCCACAGTGCCACCATTTCCCGAGATGAACTGGTAGGCGAAGAGATCGCCGCCACCCCTTATATCAATAGAAGATCTTGTTTCGGTTACGAGAGAGTCAGCCGAAAGGAACACGCGTTTGGCGACTAGCAAGCCTCCCGCGGTAATGTCCTGGCCTCGCGGGTCAATCCAAGTCCGTCCATCAGCCGAAAGTCCGTAAGGCACGAGCAACGGTTCTTCGGTGGTGGGATGAAGTCCCGAAACCGACGTGATTCCACCGCTGTCCAAAGTAAGCTTTACGGTGGAGGGGACAGTCGCAACACCACCCGCGATGGGATCCGAAGGCGGAATCCCAGTCCCGTCCCATCCGAGGGTGATTTGACCGAAGGGAGCAAGCAAGACGCCGCCCTGATTGATTATGGAGGCCTGGACGTTGATTGAGCCACCAGCGGACAAAATGGCATCGGGCTTTCCAGAAGGTCGGATGGTTACTGATCCGACGCCAGTCGCATGATCGTAGGCGAAAATATTGAAGGCGACGGCTGTCGGAACATACACTTGTGCTGCTTCTAAAGTGATCTCGCCTGCGATATTGACCGTGCCATTTCCCCGAATGTGTCCACCCGCCGCCTTAAACGAGGCCTTGCCAATATTTTGCAGCGAAAGAGTCCCGATATCAATCCAAGGCGCCCGCACGGTCAGTGAACCCGGTCCGAAAGTTGGGGCGAACCGATACTCAGCCGTTCCTGCCGCGGATTGTGTGGTGAAAAGCGGAAGCTGTGGCGCCGGTGCGGGCAGAGAGGGCGGGCGGAAAATCTGCCCTATTCTTATGTAGCTTGCCGCCAGATCCACGTCATCATCGGCAAAGATCACGCCTCCATCAGCAATCAACAGCTTGCCGCGGGCAGAAATTGCGACGGGACCAACGAAGTTGACGTTCCCCCGCAGCTCCAACGAATCAAATCCGCCGGAGGAAAAATCACTGACGGCGAAATAGCCCATCCCTTTGGCTCGGGTTCCATCCGCCAACCGAACACCTTGACCGAGGCCGCGGCTTTCCGGCGATCCACTGAGAAATGATCCGGCTTGGGCAACCTCCAGATTCAGATCGGCGGAGGTTGGCAGGTCGATGATGCCATAAAATCTCCCAGAGGATATGCTTAGAGTCCCGCCTTCCATATCATCCCCACCGGAGCGACCCAACAAAGTCGCCTCGGTGAAGAGCAAACGCGCACCTTTCAGCGTGATCGAACCGCCACTGCTGTTCACATGAGTCGCAACCGGACGCAGCACTTCGGGTTTTCTCGTCAGTCCACTACGTGGGTCGGCTGCCAAGCTGGTTGTTTGACCCAGTTCGGCTGAAGTGAGGTCGAGGATTCCAGAGGCTCCGGAAACATCAAGGACACTACCTTTTTCCGCAACAATGTTTCCAGAAATACTAATGGTGCCTCCGGGAAGTATGGTTCCACGACGCCGGTTGAATTTATCGAACACAGGCAGATAGGTTCCGATGGCGGAGAGTCTGGATTGTGGCCCAATGTAAACCGTTGTTCGGGCGTATTCTTCCAAGTCGTTGAAAATCGGACCGAAAGAACTGCCGCCTTTGATCTCGATCGTGCCTCCCGGTGTGGAAATGGATCCCAAAACATTGACGGTTTGGCCGTCGAAACTGACCTTACCCAGCGGGTCGGTCACAATCTTTGCTCCTTCGCTGAACACGATGTCGCCTCGAACTTTGATATCTCCCGGGAGCAGAGGCAGGTCGGTAGGGTTGACCGGGGCCTCGGTCACCTGGACTTTTACTCCCGGAGCTTTGAAAGCCAGACTCACTGGGGCGCGTTCTTCGACACCTCTCTGCACGGGTTCTAGCATGCCCCCGGAACGACCGGGATACGGAACGTAAGCCAGACCCTGCGCGACGGGTTCAATGATCGTTCCGGGAGCAATGAGAATCGCTGGCACAAACTCGGTTGGATCGTTTGTTCTTGCTCCAATACCGGAGATTTCAAATTTGTTGAAACCGCCCCGGCTGAAGAAATCCGGACTCAGCCAGAGGATCTCATTTGAAATTACGGGCACCCCACCAATTCGAATTTGCGGTGCTTTGATGGCAAGCGTACCGCCAGTTGCTCCTGAGAATCCACGAAGCTCGCCTGACATTTCGAATTTACCGCCCAGAAGAGATGGAAATCCCGGATCTTGGCCGGAGCTTATCGTAATTTTCCCGCCATCCCCATATTCATATTTCCCTCGAACGGTCACTCCCAGACCGCCGGAAACATCAATTACGCTGCCTTTCGAGAGCTTAGCTGTGTATGCATTTACTGTCACAGAACCGCCCGCAAGGTTGAAAGGGTTTTGCTCTGGATTTGAATTCGTGATACGATCATCAGTAATACGCCCCGCCACATTCAACTCGGCCTCCTCACCCAACAAGAAGACGCCGGCATCAGGATTAGGAGGCGGCAGCACTGACACAAGGGGGTCTATCAAAAGTTGGGGTGTCAGAAGAGGCGACAAGTTGTAAGCCGTGAATTGCACGGTTCCACCGGGAGCTTTCACCCTACCCTGGATGGTGATGTTGGCGCCGGAAACCGAAAGATTTCCTCCCTCTGGCGCGTTTAGTTTCACCCCTGCGGGCACGATGGTCTCGCCGCCCACATTGTCAATTGAGAGACTGCCAAATCCATTGTTTCCAACCAAATCCGGCGAGATATAGACGAAGGAAGAACGAGCTTCGCTCAAGCTCGGAGTAACCCCCATGTCCGTGGTGGCGAAGATCTCGACGGAGGGCAAGGGTGTGGAGCCAAACACAATAGTGGGCGGTGTCGATGAGGCATCTGAAGTGGAACCATCCGGCAAAAGAAGCTGATTTCGGAAACTTAAATTGAGTTTTGCGTATTCGGGCAGATTGCTTGAATTTTCTGATTCTCGCAATTGACGGGGACCAATTACAGTTTTGCCGCGCATTTCACCGTCCAAAGCCATTGCGGAAGCCGTCAGGGAAAGGGTGCCACCGCCGGCTCCTTCGAGTGAGCCTGGATCATTGTACTCGCCGGTGGGAGCGAGAGGTTTGGAGTAGTTTCTCGTGATCCCCCATTTGGTGTGAGACTCCGACACTTGGTCAGTGAAAATTCCGTCATAGATTTGATCGGGAGTTGCATCCGCGATATCTATCAGCCTTCCTCCTCTCACCAGCCGAGTGGTTCTTACCCGGCCTGCTTCATGTTGAACGTAACCCCCGGAGACATCAAGGCTTGATCCAGGCTGAAGTACGATGGAATTTCCAGCCTGCATCGTGATTGTCCCGCCAGTTACGGTGAGTTGGTCGGCATTCCGCTCGATGAGGTCAACGAAGCCCGACGCATCGCCCAGAGGGGTGCCAACCCAGTTCTTGCCTTGGTAGACACCGCCTTTTCGCGTATCAATGGTCAGGCTGGAACCGCGCAACGCACCCGTTCGTTGGAGCGGGGAATCCGCCAGCTCAGGTCCGCGAAGTTGCACCTCGAAGACGCTTTGCGAAAGCGGTACAAACACATCCGTGGTCCCGGCCACGTCCACAAATGCGTCCCGGTTGAGATAAATCTGTCCTTCCGAAAAAACAAATAAGGAGCTCCCGGATCCGGGAATCAAATTCCAAACGCCGGCTTTGATCGCCACGTTGGCATTGGGAGCAAGCATCATACTACCATAGTCAAAGTAGACGGTTCTTCCCGTAATATTGATCTGAGATCGGATTGGCAGCTCTAATCCCACAATAGTCTTCGAGTCGGACGTATCTGGGAGAATTCGCGTTACGGACAATGGTCCAAATGTCACGATTCCCGTTTCTTTCTTGAAGAAGGGTGTTCCAAAGGAGGTATTGACCGGATCATACTGAGGATTGATTACAGCCCCATAACTCGCATCGAAGTCGAGCCGACCGTTAAGCGAGGTGGTCGTGGTGCTTTCCACTGCGCCGAATTGTTGAACGGTTTTACCAGCAAGGGTGAGATTACCTTGGAGAACACTGACAAGGCCCGAATTCATTACTGTTCCAGAACTTGGCCTGACATTCCCGATAAAGACGTCCAACCCCCTTAAGCTCGGATCGTTGCTAGAGTGCGCTTCGAAGCCGATCTCAGAGCCGGCGGCGAGTATGATCTGTCCCGCAGGCGCGGAAAGTGTCCCTTCGTTTGCCACGTTATTCCCGACAAGCATGATTCGGCCTCCGCTTCCCTCTGCGGCTACTGGAGAGGAAATGGCCGCTCCTGTTTCAACGATAACATCTCCGGCGGGGAGACTGACTGCTGAATCTGCCTTGAAAAGAAATTGCACATCGTTTTTCGCCTGATTGAGCAGCCCACGCTCGACCAGGTTGTCGTTGATGGCCAGCGAGGAGGCCACCAGCGTGCGGGTGTTGATCTGGCTGCCCACACCGAAAATGATGCCGTTTTGGTTAATGATATACACCTGCCCGTCGGCTTTGATCGAGCCGAGGATCTTTGAGGGAACGCCGGCGGGATCGAAAACTTTGTTGAAGGCGATCCATTTTCCCGTATCCGATTTTCCCTCGCTCTGGTCAAATTGCAGGGTGGTGTTGCGGCCCACGTTGAAAGTTTCCCAATGCAGGATGGCTTGGGCTTTGGTCTGCTTGATCGTGACGGAATTTGCCCCGGCTACAGGGGCGAGCGCGCCGTCCAGGCGGGCGTTGGCTCCGGTGGCGAGTTGAAGACCGCCCGGGGCGAGGCCGTCGGGCACGCTGAAGGCGGCAGCCGTTGCACCTTGCTGCATGGCGCGAACGGCGTTGATCGCCTGCGTGGTGCGGGCCAGGCGGTCCTGGGAGGTGGCTTTGGCCACATTGGCGGTCTCCGCGCCTGACTGACCGCGGGCCTCCGCATTTTTCCGTCCCGAAGCGGGCGTTGCCCCGCCGCGCAGGATGTCGCCTCCCCGGCTGGCCGGGGCCAGCAAAAGGGCGGCCAGCAGCAAGAGGGCAATCCGTGAGGATGGCCGCCCTGCCGGGCGAACGCCTGAAGCTGGTCGCGAATCGGACATAGGTTGCTTGGCTGGTGTCTAAAAAATTGGTTCAGACAG
>Ga0105048_10011835_pt1 | contig 13731 bp, 11 predicted proteins | sample MAT05_FD_78382 | JGI IMG/M metagenome (GOLD analysis project Ga0105048, IMG submission 78382) | Freshwater microbial communities from Lake Fryxell liftoff mats and glacier meltwater in Antarctica - MAT-05 | ecosystem: Environmental > Aquatic > Freshwater > Ice > Liftoff microbial mat | place...
GCCGGGCAACTCGATCTTATGTATCGCGAATTCAATGCGTTCGAGCAATTTGTGGCGGATCGATTGACCCCGCAACTCTCGGACTACACCAGCGAGTTGCTTCGCGCCATTACTGATGGCAAGTACGATCAGGTTTGGTTCAACAGTAACTACGGCATCGAAGTTTACGATGGCGACGATGAGCATTTCCCGGTGGAAGAATTTTCTGGCGGCGAGCGGGATGTCATCGCGCTCTGTGCCCGGCTGGCGTTATCACGGCTGATCGGTACACAGGCGAATCACCCACCCGGGTTTATGGTTCTGGATGAGGTATTCGGATCGCTCGATCGTGAACGACGTGCGCAGGTGCTGGAGACGCTGGGCGCCCTCGCCGGAACCGCGGATGCATTCCACCAGCTCTTCATCATCAGTCACGTCGACGACGTGCGCTCCTCCCCGATTTTCAATGAGGTGTGGCGAGTGTCGGAAGGACCGGATGGGGTCAGTTTTCTCGAAAACCTGAACCTCTCTGGCGGATTTGATGACGCCTGAACTCAGCCGTCCGGGTCATTTGCGTCCGACCGCCAATGAACGTACACTACCGAATGGATGACGATGTCGTGACAAAAGTAACTCGCAATAAAATTCATTGCACTTCACACTTTCATTGAACGTGTAGCACTTTTCATTTCAAGTTCGCAGGAGGCCGTAGTGGACAACAACAGGTTTGATGCGATAGCGAAAGCGACCGCAGAAGGTTCGTCAAGACGCGGAATTCTCAAGCGACTTGGAGGTGCCCTCCTCGGTGGAGCGGCGCTTCTCGGCGCCACAGCGGTAAGCGATTCTCCTTCCGTTTCCGCAGCCGCATGCCGGGAACCGGGAGTGATTTGTCGTAAGAACGGAGATTGTTGCTCCGGGGAGTGCCTTCCCGCGGACTCACAGGGGCGACGCTACTGTAAAGACCTCCCTGCATGCGCCACACAGTGCGTCGGAGCACCTGGTCCCAAGGGAGATACCGGTGAAAAAGGCGAACCTGGAGTTCAAGGAGTAACCGGCCCCACGGGATCGACCGGACCGGTCGGTGCTACCGGGCCGACCGGATCTATCGGATTCACAGGTCCGACCGGCCCCACAGGTCTCGATGGTAGTACTGGACCTACCGGCCCCATAGGAGCAACCGGCCAAATTGGGCTCGCTGGCCCGACCGGTCTGAATGGCGAAACTGGTCCCACAGGACCAACTGGGCCAACTGGAATTGCTGGATTTGTTGGTCCGACGGGCCCACAAGGCGACACGGGGTCCAGCGGAGGTTCAGGATCGGAAGGACCAACCGGGCCAATGGGTGCGCAAGGTGAACCCGGTCCAATTGGTGAATCGGGGCCGACCGGACCGACCGGACCCGTCGGCGCTGCTCTCTTCACCTGACCTGTGGGTTCGCCCACAATTAACCTTGTTGCCTCCAGATAATTCGGACCAACGGAATTCAGGGATTGAAACTAAAAACCTGCGGCAGTACTACCGCAGGTTTTTAGCTGGTCAACGGACTGCCCGGTAGCCGGTGCCGCGGATCGCATCCAAAGAAGCTATGCCCTGCCTTTCAAGGGCATGTGCCATTTGCCGTTTCACGCGCTTGGCCATCCCGGGACCCTCGTAGACCATTCCAGTGTAGGTCTGCACGATGGTCGCTCCGGCACCGATCTTGTCCAGCGCATCTGCCCCGTTGAAAACTCCTCCGGCCGCAATGATCGTCAGCTTTCCGTTCGTGATGTGATGGATACGGGCAATAATCCGGGTCGCGTGTTCACGCAATGGTCGACCGCTCAACCCGCCCTGTTCACCACTGACATCGCCATGCAAACCATCCGGGCGAGACAAAGAGGTATTTGTTGCCACAATCCCCGGCAACGAAAGATCGGTTACGACCTGGACAATCTCATCGAGTTCCCGCTCCGTCAGATCTGGCGCGATCTTGACCAGCAACGGGATGCTGGAGGAAGCGGCAGGTCGTCCTTCGATGACTTCCAGAAGCAATCGGTGAAGCGCCTCTTTCCCCTGCAGCGTTCGCAACTTCTGGGTGTTCGGTGAGGAGACATTGACCACGATGTAGTGCGGTTCGAATTCCACGAGACGAGAAATCACGGCGAGACAGTCTTCAGATGCGTGCTCGACCCGCTCCTTGTTCGGTCCGACGTTGAGCGCGAAGACGCCGCGACCTCCCATCGCGTGAAGATTCACCGCCACCGCGTCCATCCCTGGTCCCGGAAAGCCCATCCGATTGATCAGAGCATGATCTTCAGGCAGCCTGAAAACGCGCGGTTTTGGATTTCCCGGCTGCGGTTTCGGCGTCACCGTTCCGATTTCAACATATGCAAAACCGAATGCACTCAGGGCAGGGATGGCAACAGCATGTTTGTCCATCCCTGCCGCGATTGCCAACGGACTGGTGAAATGCCTGCCAAAGAGATCCACCTGCAACCGCCGATCATCGAATTGTTCGACTCGCGCCGCGAGGTCGAGCAACTTCGGCGAATCAGACAGGTGGTGCAACCCGCTCATCACCAGATCATGGGTCGATTCGGCGTCGAATCTGTAAAGAATGGGTCGGACGAGCGTGTACGGGTTCATTCCATTCCCGGTTCCAGAATTGAACGAAGCAACGGGCTTTCGAACTCGCTGGCGAGGCAATCCATCACAATCCGGTCGTAATGTCGCCCCGCAAGATGCGTCGCGCCGCGGAACCGACCGGACTCCTTAAATCCCGCACGGGCGTACGCCTTCCGCGCAGGAGTGTTGAACTCATCCACTGAGAGCACCACCACGTGGAGATTCAGGGCGGTGAAGGCATAATCGAGCATCAAACGAGCGACCTCCGCTGCGTACCCTTTGCCGCGGCAATCTGCTTCGCCGATTACTATGCCCCACCATGCAAGTCCATGATCGCGCTCGATGTTGAAAAAATCTGTCAGACCGATCGGCCGCATGGTTTCACGTTCGTAGACGGTGAACCACAATGATTCTTTGGTCGTCGACTGACTCTCATACCATGCATCTTTTGCTTCACGCGTGATTGGCGACAATTCGTCGCCATAGGTGCTCATGATCCGGAAATCATTCCGCCATCGTTGATAGAGCGGGATCCACGCTCGGTCAAGCGGACCGAGCGCGATCCTCTCTCCGACGATGTTCAACACAGGTTCTACCACTTCGTGCGGTTCCTTCATCGAGATCATCCGTCCACTCCGCCCAACTCTAGTCGCCAATTCCCGATTTGAACCGGGCCGCTGGCGAGAGATATCGAACGGCGTCCGCCCTTACCCAAGCTTCCGCTCCGCGATCACTTCCCGAATCGATTGCTCTGCGACCCGAACCAGCTCGTTCATGTGCGACCGGTCGGAGATCAACGGCGGCGCAACCTCGAACGAGGTACCGATCGCGCTGGCAACCACACCATGGCGGTACATCTTGCGGACGACCGCCGAAACAGTGTCATCCGTAAACGCTTCCTTTGTCGACTTGTCCTTCGTGAAGTCGACCGCCATCCACATTCCGACTCCTCGAACCTGACCGACGATTGGCAACGGCTCGAGCGCCTGCTTCAGGGCGTCGAGGGCGTATGCACCAACGTCTCGGCTGTTATCGACGAGTTTCTCCCGTTCCATGATCTTGATGACTGTGAGTGCGCAGGCGGATGCACCGGCATGCCCGCTGAAGGTGTGCACATGCCGAAAGATTGGCAGGGTATCCGCGATTTCTGGCCGCGTGATGACACCACCCATTGGCATGTATCCGGCGGTCATCGCCTTGGCGAAGGTCATGATGTCCGGTTCGACACCCATCCGCTCGATCGCGAACCAGTTACCGGTGCGACCAAACCCGGTGATGACTTCGTCGTTGATCCACAATACCTCGTACTTATCGCAAATTTCGCGAATTCGCTGGAAATAGCTCGCCGGGGCGATTTGAACTCCGTGCGCCTGCATAACCGGTTCCGCGATGAAGGCGGCTACAAGCTCCGGCCCCTCATGTTGAATCTGGCGTTCGAGGTAATCCGCACAAAATTCGGTGTACTCCTCTGCACCCATGTTGAACGGATTGCGGTAGTTCATCGGCCCTGGGATGAAGGAACAACCGGGAACACCAGGTTCCGAAATGTGGCGGGTGTTGAGCCAGTCGGTCACCGCAAGTGCTCCCATGGTCGCACCGTGATAGGCATTCCACCGGGAAATGATCTTGTGCGCACGCGGTTTGCGACCGGCGTTGATGTGATACTGCCTGGCCATCTTCAGCGCGGATTCCACGGCCTCCGAACCGCCGCTGACAAACATGATCCGCGACAGCTGACCGGGCGCCAGTGAACCGATCTTCTTCGAGAGTTCGATGACCGGTCCGGAGAGATTGCTGACTGTCCCGATGTAGTGCAGTGTTTTGAGCTGTTCATAGATTGCGGTCGCGATCTCGTCGTTCCCATAACCGAGCGAATTCGCCCTTGTATGAGAACTCATCATGTCCAGGAAGACATTGCCATTGACATCCGTCAGGTGAACTCCGTCACCCTTGACGTAGATGTTCGGCCCGAAATCACGCACATCGGCCGTATGAACGAGCGGAAAAATGACATGATTGAAGGCGTCATTGACTGCCTGAGTCGGGTCAAGTGGAGCCTGTGGTGTTGTATGCGTGGTAACCAAGAGGACCTCCTCGCGCGCGCTTCGCAACCGAAATGGGACAGCTTACAAGATAGCAAAACAGCCCTATGCATGTGACAGGTACGTTCAGCACAAATGCGTTATCTCTTCTGTAGCTGGAACGCGTTACCCTGCACTCAACGAGTAGTCGATTTGTTGTCAGGAGTAGAGCAATGGTCACCACTACAGCCGCCGCACTGACGAACCGTCCGCAATGGAAGTCCTTGCAGAAGCACTACGACGAAATCGGGGCTGTTCACTTGCGTGATCTCTTTGCCACTGATTCTGAACGTGGCAGTCGAATGGCAATCGATGCAGCCGGTATTTACTTCGACTATTCAAAAAACCGCGTAAAGGACAAAACGATCGAGTTGCTGATCGATCTGGCTGAATCTTCCGGCCTGAGATCCCGCATCGACGCTATGTTCTCCGGTGAAAAGATCAACACCACGGAGAATCGCGCGGTATTGCACACTGCGCTTCGGGCACCGGCAGACGCCCGCATCACGCTAGACGGTATCGATGTTGTGCCGGAGGTTCACGCGGTTCTGGATCGCATGTCCGTCTTCGCGGACAAAGTCCGGGCTGGCGAATGGCTGGGCTTCACCGGCAAACCGATCCGCGCGATCGTCAATATCGGCATCGGTGGATCGGACCTCGGACCGGTCATGGCATATGAGGCACTTAAGGCGTACAGCCAGCGCGATCTCACCTTCCGATTCGTCTCGAATATCGATAGCAACGACTTTGCGGAAGCGACAATCGATCTCGATCCCGAGGAGACGCTCTTCATCGTCGCCTCGAAGACCTTCACGACACTTGAAACGATGACCAATGCGCAGACGGCTCGCGCATGGTCGCTCGCGGCGCTGAAAGATGATGCCGCGGTTGCGAGACACTTTGTGGCAGTCTCGACCAACGCCGGCGAAGTTCAGAAATTCGGGATCGATACAGACAATATGTTCGGATTCTGGGATTGGGTGGGCGGTCGCTACTCGATGGAATCGGCCATCGGCCTCTCGACGATGATCGCGATCGGTCCGGACAACTTCAGGGCGCTCCTCGCCGGTTCGCACGCGATGGATGAGCACTTTCACACCGCTCCATTTGGCAAGAATCTACCGGTTTTGCTCGCTCTGCTCGGTATCTGGAATACCGATTTTTTGGGTGCTGATACGGTCGCCGTGCTTCCGTATGAGCAGTATCTCAAGCGGTTCCCGGCGTACCTGCAGCAATTGACCATGGAGAGCAACGGCAAACACGTCACGCTGGATGGCTCGGTCGTCGATTACGAAACCGGGCCTATCTACTGGGGAGAGCCTGGCACAAATGGCCAGCACTCGTTTTATCAGCTGATTCACCAGGGTACGCGACTGATCCCGTGCGATTTCATCGCCTTTGCCAGATCACTCAATCCGATAGGGATGCACCATGACGTGCTGATTGCGAATGTCTTCGCGCAGGCGGAAGCACTCGCGTTTGGAAAAACAGCGGACATGGTGAAAGCGGAGGGAACGGCCGATTGGCTCGTTCCGCATCGAGAGTTCGATGGCAACCGCCCCTCGAATATCTTCCTGATCGATGAACTCACACCTGAGTCACTCGGCAAACTGATCACCCTGTATGAACACATGGTCTTCACGCAGGGCGTGATCTGGAACATTGACTCGTTCGATCAGTGGGGCGTCGAACTCGGCAAAATACTGGCGAACAGAATTGTGCCCGAACTCACCAGTATCGAAGAACCAGGCCTTGCTCATGACAGCTCAACGAATGCACTGATCAGGAGATATCGGACCACTCGTCGACCGTTGGCCAACGAGTAAAGTCCGATCTGTCCTCATATTGGCGGTTGATCACCGACCACGAAATCGACGTTTACAGGAGCGACTGAACCGCCCCGCCATCGACCTGGATGGTGACTCCGGTCACATACGACGCCGCTGGCGACGCCATGAAGACGACCACGTTGCCAAACTCTTCCGGGGTGCCGTGGCGACCCATCGGGATCTTTGCGGCATCCTCAGCAATGATTTCGAATGCGGGTCGCCCTTCTTTTTCGGCTCGATTCGCCGCGAGTTTGGTGATCCGGTCGGTCATGGTCGAACCCGGACAAACGTTGTTAACCCGGATGTTCTTCGGGGCGTACTCGGTGGCCAGCGACTTCGCCATCCCGATTACCGCGGTACGGGCTGTGTTCGAAAGCACGAGATAGCTGATCGGCTGTTTGACCGACACCGATACGATGTTGGTGATACTCCCGCCGCCCTGCGCTTCCAGATACGGCAGGGCCTCACGCGAAAGGCGGATTGTCGACATCAAGTTGCCGTTGATGGCGTCCAGCCACGCCTGGTCATCGGGGAAGTTGCTGAACGAGCCAGCTGGCGGTCCACCGGAATTACACACCAGCACATCGAGTTTGCCCCGTTGCCGTATGGTCTCGGAAATCAGTCGCTTGATGTCGTCAGGATTACTCATATCGCCGACGATTTCGATTACATCGCCACCGGTTTCGGCCCGAATCGCTTTGGCGGTCTCCGCCAACGACACTGCGTCGCGACCGTTGATCGTCACGAGCGCTCCTTCACGAGCCAGTCCCAGTGCGGACGCGCGCCCGAGTCCCTTGCTCGATGCGGCGACGATGGCGACTTTCCCCTTCAAACCCAGGTCCATAATCTTCTCCTCCATCCGCGAGACCGTTCCACTTGTCGCTTCATTGAATCCAGCACCCGCGCATTCGTCAACGTGTCGTGACTTCGAGTTCCTTTGAAGGTAGCACGACCGGTGGTCGCACCCTATGCTATTGCAATGTTGACTGTCAGTCGCGGCACCAGCCGCCCCTCCAACCCAATGCAAACTACGACACCGATCCGCACAAGCTCGACCGCTGTCGCGAAACCGGCGGAGTCGCTCAGAATCGGTCCGCCCTCGCTGGCGTTCCCACTCGTAGTTGGAGCGGTGCACTGGCTTATCGTCCAGATCACCGCCACGCTTGCCTTCCGATACGGAACCTCGACCAGTGATTCGCGCCCATTCTCGCGAAATTTGCCGATGCCGGATTACCACGATGGCATCACCGGGTTGCTGGTCGATCCCTTACGCGCCTGGGACGGACTCTGGTATCGACTGATCGCGGTCGAAGGCTACGATTTCAGCAAGGCGAACGCGGCTTTTTGGCCACTTTTTCCCTGGGCGATGCGAGAACTCTCCGATCTGACTGGAATGTCGACCGACGTTTCCGGCTATCTGATCGCAAACATCTGTTTCTTCGCGGCCCTCGTACTGTTCTACAACCTGATCTGTCTCGACTTCAACGAACCAATCGCCAGGGTCGCGCTGTGGGCACTTGCTCTCTTCCCGACCGCGCTCTTCTTTTCGGCGGTTTATACCGAATCGCCTTTTCTGCTCTTCTCGGTAGGTTCACTCTACGCCGCCCGCAAAAAACAGTGGTGGGTGGCAGGTCTCGTTGGCGCACTTGCAGCACTCACGCGGTCATACGGCATGTTTCTCGTCTTTCCACTGGCAGTGCTCTTTTTGCAGGATCGCGGCTTCTACGTCAGGCGGCTGATTCCAACCGGCTTCTCGGTTGGGCTGCCTCTGCTGGGTCCCGCGATCTTTTCATGGCGGCTGGATCAAATCTGGGGCGATCCGCTCGAGTGGAAGCATGTCCAGGAGCAGTGGAATCGGTTTTCGGCCATGCCATGGGAGACGTTGAGGTATTCATTCTCGCAGAGCCCTGAAGGCGCACGTATCGGTATCAAAGATGGCGCGGATTGGTCCTGGATTCGGGAACTAATCAATAACTTCAACTGGGCGACCGTGACAAGCGAATCCTGGCGTCAGCACGTGGCGAACAGCGACACACTGGAACTGGTCTGTACGCTGCTCTTCATCGGACTGGCAATCGTCGGATTCTGGAAATTGCCGTTGTACCAGACTGCTTTTTTAGTGCCGGGCCTCGTGGTACCGCTGTTTCAACCTTCATCAGTGCATGTTCTCATGAGCATGCCCCGGTTCGGCCTCACCCTTTTTCCGATCTTCGTGGTAATCGGCATCCTGCTGGTGCGGCGCCGTTGGCTCTCAATTCCGCTGGCCATACTATCGACCGTTGGCTTGATCCTGCTCACCATTCAGTTTTCGCAGTGGTATTGGGTAAGTTGACCTCTTCCGGACTCGATCATCAGAATTCGGGCGATGAGACAAACACCGAAACTTGAACTTTCTACCAGAGTTCAGCAAAAAGTTCCTTCACGTTAATTGTGACCCCTGTCACAACTTCTGATTGAACAACTCCAGCGACGACCGCTTCCTCAACCAATCGTCCATCTCGAAGGCGAAAGGGGCGAACTTGATGGGCAATCGGATCGACAACCCAATACTCACGAACACCGCAACGCTGGTAGATAGCCATCTTGGTAACGAGGTCGTGTTTACGGGACGACGGGGAAAGAATTTCCGCGACAAACTCAGGAACCGCGTCGAGATACTTTGCAGTCACAGACGATCTCTGCGACGTGGAAATGAACATCACATCCGGTTCGAGGATATCGTTTTCCGAGAAACGAGTTCCCAGCGGCGCAACGTACATTTTCCCTAACTTCTGTGGCTTCACCACTTCATTGAAAGCATAGAGGATTGCCAATCCCAACTCTATGTGCTTGGGTCCAGGAGAAGGCACTTCAAACATTCCCCCATTGATGATTTCGAAACGCTCTCCATCTTCCGGGGCATTCAGGTAATCCTGGATGTCCAGCGGACGTTGAAGTTCGGCAAGTGCAATTGCCATGGCGCCCTCTCCCGTCGGAAACCTGATTTAGTTGCTCACGCGGTAGTTCGGAGCTTCTTTGGTCACGATCACATCGTGGGGGTGACTCTCGCGCAATCCGGCCGCCGTGATCTGGACGAACTGCGAGTCATTTTTCAGCGCCTCGATCGTCCCGGCGCCGACGTATCCCATCGCCGAGCGGAGCCCGCCAACCAGTTGGTAGACCAGGTTGCCAAGTGTGCCCTTGTACGCGACTCTACCCTCGATTCCTTCCGGAACGAGTTTCTCAGCACGGGCGCCTTCCTGGAAATACCGGTCCTTCGAGAACGACCGTGACTTCATCGCGCCCATGGACCCCATGCCGCGATACTCCTTGAACCGCTCACCCTGATAGAGCACCACTTCGCCCGGACTCTCGTCGACTCCAGCCAGGAGACTCCCGAGCATCACCGCGTCAGCACCGGCCGCAATCGCCTTGGCGATATCACCGGAATACTGAATGCCGCCATCGGCGATCAGCGGAACTCCATGGCGCGAGGCCGCCTTCGCACACTCAAAAATCGCGGTGATCTGCGGGACACCTGTGCCGGCGACAACGCGCGTCGTACAGATCGAGCCCGGACCAACCCCAACCTTGATGGCATCCGCGCCCGCGGCTATCAGCGCTTCAGCTGCACTCTCGGTCGCGATATTGCCCGCCATGATCGGCAAACTCAGTCGGCTCTTGAGGTGTCTCACCATTGCGAGCACCGACGCGGAATGACCGTGCGCGGTGTCAACGACGAGCAGATCAATTCCCTCTTCGGCGAGCGCAATTGCACGCTCTTCGGCGTCCGCACCAACGCCGACAGCCGCGCCAACCCGGAGCCGTCCCTGTGAATCCTTGGTCGCACTCGGAAACTGAATCTTCTTCTGAATGTCTTTGACGGTGATCAGACCGGTAAGAAATCCATGTTCATCGACGACCGGGAGTTTTTCGACCTTGTGGCGATGGAGGATAGAGGCGGCCTGATCGAGCGTGGTTCCGGTGGGTGCAGTCACGAGATTGTCTTTCGTCATGACATCGCCGATGTTCTGATCCACGTCTTGGATGAAGCGTAAATCGCGATTCGTAAGGATACCGACCAATCGTCCGTTTTCTTCGGTGATCGGCACTCCGGAGATGTGATAACGCTCCATAACAGCAAGAGCATCGCGTACCGGGCGATTCGGACCCAGCGTGACCGGTTCAACGATCATGCCCGATTCCGAACGCTTCACCTTGTCGACTTCGGCGACCTGATCCTCGATCGAGAGATTGCGGTGAATGATGCCGATGCCACCCTCGCGGGCAAGTGCAATACCCATCCGCGCTTCGGTAACGGTATCCATGGCGGACGAGAGCAGTGGCACCTTGAGCGTGACGTCTCCTGCGATCCGGGTTTCGGTCGAGACTTCGTTCGGAAGAACAGAGGAGGCCGCCGGAATCAGGAGCACGTCGTCGAACGTAAGCCCCAACCCGACGAATTTGTCCTCGCGCATCGTGCCGGCGGCGCGGTCAAGTGAATAGGACTCGATCTCTCCAGGGTGGCGTCCATTTCCGGTGCTCCGATGCTGTGTATCTCGCAATTCGCTGGTGATACTCATCTCTTCTCCTCATCACTCTCCCGGCGTTGTCAAATCCGGCTCGTTTACGATGGCACGTCCGCAGCGAACACAAGATCGCGTTCAGGGTTGGGTTCAATCGCGTGTGGCTCAATACCTAGCCGCGCGATCAGTTCATCGGCCAGACTCCGGTAGGCCTGAGCACCCCGGGATTCGCCGTCATACTCGGCAATCGATTTTCCATAGCTGGGTGCCTCCGCGAGGCGAATCGATCGAGGCACCAGCGTTTCAAAAATCTGCCGCGGGAAATGGATTCGCACTTCCTCCACCACGTGGGCGGAGAGACGAGTGCGGGCGTCATACATGGTCATGAGAACACCGAGCACGTCGAGTTTCGGATTCAACTGGCGCTTGACCAAATCGATAGTCGTAATCAACTGGCCGAGCCCCTCCAACGCGAGGAACTCACACTGGATCGGGACGATTACCGCATCAACCGCGGTCAGCGCGTTTACGGTGAGCAGACCAAGCGACGGTGGGCAGTCGATCAGAATGACATCGTAGTCGGCGGCGGCAGAATCGAGCGCTCGCCGGAGTTGACGTTCGCGATTCGCCATTGGCACGAGTTCAACTTCGGCGGCTGCCAGCGAAGGTGTAGACGGGAGCAGATTCAGTCCGGTTCGAACGTTAGCGACAATCGCGTCGGCGACATCGAAGCCGGAAACAACGACATCGTAAGCAGTGGCATCCAGCGAACGCTTGTCGACTCCCAATGAAGAAGTGGCGTTGCCCTGGGGGTCAAAGTCGATGAGCAACACCCGAAAACCGCGCGCAGCCAGGAGAACAGAGAGATTGACCGCAGTAGTTGTTTTACCGACTCCACCTTTTTGATTGGCCAGCGCAATGCGGACCGGGGTCGATTGGTTACGATGGCTGGTGACTGTCGGTGCGTTGCTCAATTGTTGGCCGTTACGCTGTCCCCGGCGATCTTCGCCAGTCCGCACTTCGACGGAGTTCCAGGATGACAATTCGTCCCCGGATTAGCCGCCTATGCTAGCACGCTGAGCAATTGGTCACAAGGCCAATTCCAAGCTTAACTGGAGCCACCGACCACAACATGTCGTAGTGGTCGTCGGTTAATCGTCAACATTTAGTAAAAGACTACGCGAGGAATAGCATTGGCTCAGGCGTGTACCCAGACCATTGTGCCAAGAGGTGCCCAGCCAAAGAGAAAGTCGGAAAATTCGACAGGCAGATTGATACAGCCGTGGCTCATGGGATTGCCGAAGTTGTTATGCCAGTACGCTCCGTGCATCGCTTCGGCGTCCATGTTGATATACATCACGTTGGGCACGTCTTGCACGATATATGGCGTTTGCCCCGAGGCCTGGCCACTTTCAGCGGCCTCAGCAGCTCCTTCGCCCAGGGCCACGACATTGCCGTCGGCATCGGTCGCGCCGGCCATGTCCTGTGATTCCAATTTGTATCTGACGTGAAACACACCCTGTTCGGTGTGGTTCGGCTCGATTCCCGTACTCACATACGTGGATGAAATAACGGTGTCACCCTGATACGCCCACAGCGTTTGCTGGCTGATGCTTACCTCGATCCACTTTTTCCCCAAGGCATAGGGATCACCGAGAGGGTTGGGGTTCTGAGCCTTCCAGAAGTAGAGCTCATCATATTGGGGTAAGCCGTTTTGCTCGATTGGTGTGGTGTCGATTCTGAGCACGTCTGCATTTTCCGCCACGACCGGCAGCACGCTGACGTCGTCACTCGACGAAAGCATGAGCGCGCCACCTTCGAAGTACTGCACGAACCCGCCGCGCTCTTGGACCGGTTCGCTGACCGGGCTTCCAAGGTATGCGTAACCCTCGTGACTGACATACCAGTCATGCAGCGTTCCTGAGATCGTCTGCGCGGTCGCCTGATCGTAGATTTCGCCCTTCTGCACCGCAGTGGTGGCTGATGGACTGTTCGCGGGCACATCGCGCCAGGAATCGCTCTGGCGATCGCCACCACCAGCGTCCCGTTTGCCATCGCGGCGGAAGCCACCGAGCCGCGCATCGAGAACAACATCGGCAACGGGCATCAACGAAACTGACGGCGCGTCCGTCCAGACGAGTTCAGGGTAGAACTCGAACACTCCACCTTCAAAGGCCTGGCTATATCGCCCGTTTTCACTGGCGAAGGGTTCGGAAATGGGGTTCCCGAAGACGGACGCAGCGCCATTCGCGCGCCAGTAATCGAGCATGTAGCCACCGATCGAGTGACCGGTATCCGGAACCCAAACGTCACTACCGGTTTGACCGAGTTCGCCGGGAAGGTCGATGTTCGCGAATTGGTCAACCACGGTACTACTCGTGTTGGCTGACACCGGAGTTCCCCAAAGTCCACCCAACAACGCACTCGCGACCGCAAACACACCCAGGAGGCGGCCAAACCGAGTAGACCCTGACATCACCTGAACCATCCACATTGCTCTGGCACTCCGCACACTCAACGCTCTCGCTGCAAGCAGGAGCGAGATATTCCCCGTTCCCGAGTTCATGTGATGAGCGATCAGTTGACACGTACCGGTCACGAACCGCTAAAGTCGTTACGATTGAGATTCAGCTTTGGACGTCCGAACCGCGTTGACTGCATCCCGCAACTTCGTTGCCGCGATCCGTGCACGATCTGCAAAATCGGCGCCACTGCCCGCGTAAATGATAGCCC
>Ga0105048_10011836_pt1 | contig 13731 bp, 6 predicted proteins | sample MAT05_FD_78382 | JGI IMG/M metagenome (GOLD analysis project Ga0105048, IMG submission 78382) | Freshwater microbial communities from Lake Fryxell liftoff mats and glacier meltwater in Antarctica - MAT-05 | ecosystem: Environmental > Aquatic > Freshwater > Ice > Liftoff microbial mat | place...
ATGCCCTCGAGATCGGCGGGCACCAGCTCGTGCAGGTAGTCGGAGAGCTCCGCCATCACGTCGGCGGGGCCGTCGTCCATGCGCGTCGCGAGATCCTGGAGCTCGTTCTCGGAGTCGGTGGTCCACCAGTACACGGTGGTCCGCTCGTCGGTCTTCGCGAGCGCGATCGAGGTGTGGCCCATCAGCTGGCCGAGCTTGCTCGCGCGATACGCGTCGTCGGAGAGCCGCTGCGCGAGATCGCTGTATTCGGAGTCGCGATCGGCGCGCGAGGCCTTGGCGACGCCGATGTGGAAGTGCACCTCGCTCGGGTGCGTGCGCTTCTCCGCGCCCCAGACCCGCCCGATGATCCAGTTGCGCGTCTCGTCGGTGGTGAAGCGATCGAGGAGGTGCGCGATCTCTTCCTTGCTCTTGTCGCAGCAGATCAGCCGGAACGACTTGCCCGTCTTGTGGAAGACCTGGACCCCTTCGTCCTGGCTGAACAGGTCCGCCAGCCGCTCGCCGAGCGCCTGCACGAACGCGGCGCCGATGCGGTGGCCGTGGCGGATCGCGAAGCGCTTGAAGCCTTGGTAGTCGATCGCGATCACCGCGAGCCGATCGACGATGCCGGCGATGTACGCCGCGCTCTCGTCGAGCAACACGTCGCGATAGGCTTCCAGGCTGCCGACCATCAAGCCCGGCTGATCGGAGGTGACGGCGAGTCGATAGGCGCTGCGGACCTCGCTCTGGCGCTCGGGGACGAGGGCCGCCTCCATCTCCTGCGTGATGGTGGCGATGACCAGACCCAGCTCGCGCTCGGTGGGGCGGCGGCGCCGGCCGGCGGCGACGACGTACCAGCCCTGGCGATCCTCGCGCTGCTCGAACGTGAGGCGACGGCCGTGCGGCGTGATGCCGGTGATGAGCAGCGTGTCGCCGCGCCGCGCGTAGTGCACCAGCTGCAGCGTCTCGCCGAGCGCGACCGCGGGGATCAGCGCGCCCATGTCGGTGGTCTCGCCCAGCGATCCGGCGCCCAGGCTGGGGAGCCGCGGCGACGTCACCTCGCTCGCGGCGTCCGCGAAGTCCTGCGGCAGGAACATCTCCGGGCTGAGCACGTCGCTCGACTCGCCCATCATCGTGGTCAGCAGCTCGTCGACCGGCTCCTCGAGACCGTTGTCATCGGCCGATGGAAGCGGCGGGAGCGGCGGGTTCGACGGCTGGCGCGGCGGGAGCGACGGCGTGCGCGGCGGGATCGACTTCGCTCCGGGCGGGATCGATCGCGAGCCCGACTTGGACGTGGGCGGGAGCGACTCGCGCGACGCGATATCGCTCGGCGCGCGGCGCGGGCGGCGGGTGGATCCGCGGCGCGGCGGGAGCGTCGGCACCGGCGACTGCGTCGCCTCGAGAAACGCCGGCAGATCGATGGTCGTCTCTTCCGGCGCGCTCGCCGAGGTGAAGACCGTCGACGGGAGATCCGACTGCACGTCGGGCGGAAAACCGCTGTCGAGCCCGTCGTCCTCGAGCAGCTCCTCGTCGATGCGGATGATGTCCGACGATCGACGGCGCGGGCGCGTTGTACGGCTCCGCTCGCTCACGCCCGCACCTCCGCTTCGATCACCGTCGCGCCGGCCTTCGGAGCGACCTGGCTCATCGCGTGCTCGGCGAGCGCGGTGATCGTGAGGCTGGGATTCACGCCGAGGTTCGAGGGCACCATCGAGCCGTCGACGACGAACAGCCCGGGGTGCCCGTAGGCTTCGTTCTTCGTGTCGATCACGCCCTCCTGCGGGGTCTGGCCGATCGGGCAGCCGCCCAGGATGTGCGCGGTGGTCGGGACGTCGAGCAAGACCTCGTTGATCGCGCTCGCCGGGAAGCCGCCCTGGAGCTTGGCGACCTGTCGCGCGAACTCGTTGGCCTGCGGGATGTACGTCGGGATCTTCGGCTGATCGGCCGGGCGCGAGGAGATCAGGCGATCGCTGAACGGCCACCACCAGCGCTTGCCGAGCTTGATGTCGAGGCTGCTCTCCAGCACCTGCATCACCAGCAGGATCACCGAGCGCCGCGCCCAGCCGAACGGGTTGAGCGTGCGCAAGAAGTCGATCGGGTGGCGCACCACCTGGCCCATCCACTTCACCGCCCGCGGCATGCCGTCGCCGCCGTCGGCGAGCAGCGTGGCGAGCCGGCCCATCGCGTCGGAGCCGCGCGAGTAGCGGACCGCTTCGACGTGGGTGTGATCGTCGATGTGGATGCTGGAGGCGATCGCGACGCCCTTCGAGTAGTCCACGTCGTCGTGTCGCGCGGTCACGCCGATGATCGCTTCGCTGTTGGTGCGCACGAAGCGCCCGAGCGCGCCCGAGAGGTTCTTCAGCCCGCCGCGACGCTTCGATTCGAGCAGCAGCTTCAGCGTGCCGAGCACGCCGGCCGACACGATCACCCGCCGCGCGCGATAGGTCTTCTTCCCGCCGCGCCCGGTCGAGCGATGGGTATCGATCTCGAACGTGCCGTCGCTGTTCTGCCGGATCTCCTCGGCGAGCGTCTCCGGGACGATCGTGACGCCCAGCTTTTCGGCGAGATAGAGATAGTTGCGATCGAGGGTGTTCTTGGCGCCGAAACGGCAGCCCACCATGCAGCCCCCACAATAGTTGCAGGGCGTGCGGGCCGGGCCTTTTCCACCGAAATAAGGATCCTTCGGATCGCCTGCGCCCTCGAAATAAACCCCCACCGTCTGGCGGCGGTAAGTATCGCCCTTTCCGATCTGCTCGGCGGCGCGCTTGAGCAAGAGGTCAGCGGGGAAGTCGGTGGGGACCTCCGCTGCGCCGAGCATGCGCTTGGCGGTCGCGTAGTGCGGCTCGAGCGCGGCCTTCCAGTCCTTGCCCGCCGGCCAGCCGGCGTTGGCGAACGCGTGATCCGGCGGGACCAGCAGGGTGTTGGCGTAGACCAGGCTCCCGCCGCCGACGCCCGCGCCCGACAGCACCATCACGTCGTCGAGCAGCGTGATGCGCTGGATCCCGTGGCAGCCGAGCTTCGGCAGCCAGAGGAACTTCTTGATCGACCAGTTCGTTTGCGGGAAGTCTTCCTGCTTCCAGCGCTTGCCCGCCTCGAGGACGGTGACCTTGTAACCCTTCTCGGCGAGGCGGAGCGCCGACACCGAGCCACCAAAGCCCGAGCCGATGACGACATAGTCGAGATCGTCGTCGCCGCTCACCGCTCGCGATTGAACCACAACTACGACGGCGCGGCCACGTAACGTCGGGACGCTGGATCCCATACGCGGCGCGAAGCGGTGAACACGCGCGCCGCAGGATCGAGCTCGTAGACGTCGTATCCGCAAGCGACGTGGAGGTCGGTCGCCGAGCCCGCGCAGGCGATGGTGCGGCGCTCGGTCTTCACCCGGTAGGCCTTGTGGATGTGGCCATGGAGCACGAGGTCGACGCGCGCGGCGGGATCGTCGAGCGCGGCGATCAGCGCGAGATCGTCGCGGATGCCATGGCTCGGCCGGTCGCGCTCGCCCTCGCTCCGCAGCAGGCCGTAGTGCAGCGCCACGATCACCATCTCCCGCTCGAGCGCGGGATCGTGCAGGAGGCGACGGAGCGCCTCCATCTGGGTCGCTCCGACCTCCCCCGACGAGTCGAACAGCGAGGTCGGGCGGGTCACGTCGATCGCGATCAAGGTGACGCCCGGCGCGATCGGCTTCATGTACGGATAGCCGCGGCCCGCGTCGGCGACGGCCGAGAAGTACCGCTCGAATACGCGATCGTTCGACCGCACGTAGCGATCGTGATTCCCGGGTAAAACGGTGTAGCGCTCGGGGTGCTCGAGGCGCGCGCCGAAGATCTCCGCCGCGCGCTGCATCTCCGCGTCGTACGCCACCGCGGTGAGATCGCCGGTGCAGAGCGCATGTTCGACGTTCTGCGCATCCACGTCCTCGAGCAGCGCGGCCAGGCGCTCCTCGACGCCCGAGAAGTGCTGGCGCCGCCCGCCGAGGAGCCAGTTGGCGGTCCCCACCCAGCGCTTCGGCTCCCCGATCAGGCCCATCGGCCCCTCGATCACCGGCGACAGCGTGATGTGCACGTCCGAGAAATGCGCCAGCCGCATCGGTGGTCCAGGTATAGCCCAAAGGTGAGTGGAGGGCTCCGCCCGACCGAACCGACGGCGCGCAGCGAGCGCAGCCGAACGAAGCCCTGAGGCTGTACTATGGGGGACCCGATGCGCGGCCTCGTCCTGATCTTGGCCCTCGTTCCCTGGCAGGCGCTGGCGGGCGACGTCTCGCCGTGGCTCCTCCACCCACCAAAGGGCCTCGCTCCGGAGCTTCAAAAGCCGGTCGTGCGGGTCCACGCGACGATGATCGAGGCGCCCGGTCCTTCGACCCGAGCGGCGCTGGTGCGCGCCGGCGCCCGGCTGGTGGAGCTCCCGGGCGGCGGGATCGCGGCGGTGGGGCGGGTGATCTCGCTCGATGTGCCGCGCGAAAAGCTGCTCGGCGTGGCGCGCGTCCGCGGCGTCGTGCGGCTCGACCCGGGCATCCCGCTGATGCGGCGCTCGACGCTCGATCGGACCACCCAGCTCGTCGGCGCGCCGCGGGTCTGGTCGTCGGTGGTGCCGATGGATCCGGCGCGGGTCGGCAGCGGCGTCGTGGTGGCCGATCACGAGCAGGGCTGGGATCCCTTCCACCCGGACATGTTCTTCCCCGACGGCGGCCTCTTCGACTGGACCGACGATGACGGCGACGGCCGCCTGAGCACGGGGGACGGCATCGTGGTCGACGGGACGCGGCGGCGGCTCTCGATCCTCGAGTCGGGCATCGACGACGTGTACCTGAGCACGCGGGTGGACACCGGGCCGGAGCTCCAGCCCGGGATCGACTGGGTCTACGTCGACCTGAATCGCAACGGCAGCCGCGACTTCGGCCGGGGCTTCGGCCGCGCACCGGCGCTCGGCGAGCCGATCTTCGCGGCCGACGACGTCAACGGCAACGAGGTGCTCGAGGTCGGCGAGAAGCTGGTGCGCCTCGGTACCCCGAAGGTCCGCGCGATCTCGGACAACGGCGCGCTGTTCACTCGCGGGCAGAACCTCGAGGACTACGTGGTGAGCCCCGTCGAGGCCTCGCACGGCCTCGGCGCGACCGGCATCCTCGCCGCCGGCTGGCCCGAGCTGCGCCGCTTCACGGGCGTCGCGCCGGGCGTCGAGCTGGTGCTGGTGAAGAGCGACGACACGGTCGAGGGCCTGGCGGTCGCGCAGCGCCTGGGGGCGCGCCTGCACTACTGGGAGTTCGATTCGCTGGTCGAGATCCACGACGGAAGCTCGGCGATCGAGACCGCGCTCAGCGACGACGCCAGCGGGACCGGCGTGCACCTCACCGCGTCCGGCAACATCACCGGAACGGGCCACAACCTGCTCACGAACCTCCAGCGCGGGCAGCCCACGACGCTCCCGTTCGACACGGTGCCCGCCGGGTTCCCCGAGCCGGCGGTGATCATCATGTCGATCACATGGATCGGCGATCCGGCCGAGCTCGACATCGACCTCATGATCGACGGCAACGTCGCCGGCGTGTTCGGGCACGAGCCGATGAGCCAGCTCTCTGCGCGCGGGATGGACTTCCAGGTCATCCGCGATCGCAGCCCGCGCGGCACCGCGGCCGTGCAGATGTCGATCACCGGGGGCGCGTCGATCCCGCTCCACCGGATCGAGCTCGTGGTCACGTCGCGCATGCGCGACATCCGCGAGCTGCGCGGCCTCCTCGTCGACGACGTCTCGGGCTGGGGTCCGGGCGCGTTCTGGACCGCCTTCAACACCAACGTCGGCACGGCGCTCGTCCCCTCGACTGCCGATCGCGTCATCGCGGTCGGCGCCTATGGCGGCGTGCACGATCTCAGCATGTTCGGCTGGGGCCGGCCCGGCGAAGTGCGCGCGTACTCGGGGACGGGGCCGCGCATCGACGGCAGCCGGGTGATCGACGTGATCGGGCCCGACGATCCGTTCGCGCCCTCGCTGTTCGGTCGCTACGAGTCATTCGGCGGGACGAGCGGCGCCCTCCCCCACGCGACCGGCGTCGCGGCCCTGTTCATCGCCGCCAACCCCGGCGCCACCCACCGCGTCGTCGAGCAGGCGCTGACCGACAACGCGATCGCCGATCGCTTCACCGGTATGCGCCCCAACGACGAGGCCGGCTTCGGCAAGGTGAGCGCGTCGCAGGTGCTCCTGGGCGTGCACTCCGAGGCGGGCATCCCGCCGACCGTCACCCTGCGCGCCGATGGGATGTTCCTGCCCAACCGACCGATCCGCGTCACCGCCGACGCCCGCGACAGCGACGGGCGCGTCGTGCGGGTGGACTGGGACGAGGGCTACGACCGCGTCTACGAGGGTTCCACGACAGGTCCGCACGTCCGCGCCCTGACCCTCGACGCCGCGGGGCGCCTGCAGGTGGTGGCGCGCGCGATCGACGACGATGGCCAGTCTTCCCGCGTGCTCCTGACGATCGATGGCGTCGCTCAGTGCAGCCCGGCGACCTGCAACGGGTGTTGCCAGCCGGATCAGACCTGCGGGCCCTGCCCGAACGACGGCGGCGTCGTCCGCCCCGACCGCCCCCTGAACCCCGACGCACGCCCGGCCCGCGACGCACGCCCCGCCGACGCTGCGGATGGCGGTGGCGGACGCCCCGGGGACGCCGAGGACGTCGACGACATCGGCGGTCCTTCGCCGCGGCGGATGCTCGAGACGCTCCCCGAGGCCGAGGCCTCCTGCGGCTGCACCAGCGCCGCGGGCGGTGGCGGCGACCTCGTCATCGCGCTGCTGGCGCTCCTCGTGCTCCGCAAGCGCGACCGCTTCTCTCTCTGATCCGGGGCCCCGGCCACCCCACCCCTCAGAAAATCGAAATTGCCCAAATTACGCGCTCGGTCGTATCCAAGGTTCGTGCGTGCCCCGATTCGTCTCCTCGGTCTCTTGCCTGCCTTTGCGCTGGCCTCCTGCAGCTGTGAAGGCGGAGGGGGCCTGGGCGTCGTCGAACCGGATCTGCAGGTCACCCCTGCCCGGCTCGACTTCGGCGACGTGCCGCTGGGCGAGAGCCTCGAGCGCTCGCTGATCCTCAAGAACGCCGGCGCTGGAGCGCTGGAGATCGCCCGGACGAAGCTCGAGGACGCGACGGGCGGCTACTCGCTCCCCGGCGCGCGCATCTCGGTGATCGGCGCCAGCGGCCAGAACGAGCTGCGGGTGGTGTTCCTCCCGACCGCGCTCGGCGACGCGCCCGCCACGCTCACGCTCGAGTCGAACGACAAGGACTCGCCGACGATCGTACAGATCACCGGCAAGGGCGTCCGCCGCAGCTTCGACGCGATCCCGCAGGGTGGACCGTGCGGCAACACCGCCGACTCGATCTCCTTCGGCCAGGGCGTGATCGGCACCTCCGTCGAGCGCCAGTTCAGCCTGCAGGCGACCGGCAGCGTCCCCGTCACGCTCCGCGGCGCCCGCATCGAGAACGTCACCAGCGGCGAGTGGTCGCTGGATGCGCCCGCAGCCGGCACGATCATCGCCCCGGGGTCGCCGCTGCTCGTCAGCGGTCGCTTCACCGCGGTGGACGTGGGTGAGGAGAACGCGACGTTCGTGTTCTCGACCGACGCCGGCGACGACATCCGGATCACCGCCTGCGCGCGCGGCATCGTCGCCGAGATCTGCATCGCGCCCGTTCCGCTCGACTTCGGCCAGGTCGTCATCAACCGCACGACGACCGCGAGCGTCACCATCGAGAACTGCGGAGGTCGGTCGCTCACGATCACCCGCGCGCAGCTCGCGGGCGACGCCGATCCCGCCTTCACCTCGCTCCTCCCGAACGCGGCGCCGTTCAGTCTCACGCCCGGCGCGCGCCTCTCGGTCCCGCTGCATTTCGCGCCCACCGAGCTCGGCGTCCGCAACACCGTCCTCGAGATCGACTCCGATGCGGCGGGCAGCGACCCGCGCGTTCCGGTGCTCGCCGAGGGCGTCGAGGACTGCTCGGTCTCGGTGCTGCCCGGCATCATCGACTACGGCGTCGTGGCCTTCGGCACCGCGCTGGTCCGCCCGGCGCTCGTGACGAACGACAGCCGGAAGAGCTGCACCGTGCACGCGCTCACCGTCACCGCGACGGCCGGCTTCTCGCTGAAGAACCCGCCCGCCGTGCCCTTCACCCTGGCACCCGGCGAGGGCATCGTGGTGGACGTCGAGTACATGGCGCCGATGCGCGGTCGCGTCGATCGCGGCCTGATGATCGCGCGCGCCGGCCGCGGCCCGCACGTCGCTCGCCTCGCGGCCAACGTGCCGACGTCGCGCGGCTGTCAGCTCGAGGTGGATCCGCCGTCGATCAACTTCGGAACGACCGCTCCCCGCGTGCTCACGCGCCAGTCCACCAACATCACCAACATCTCGAGCGACGCGTGCAACATCCTCTCGACCTCGCTGGACCCGCGCTCGGGCCCCGGCTTCGGCGACGAGTCGAACGCCAACGGCCCGATCCCACCAGGCGGCAGCCGTACGCTCACGGTGACCTACTTCCCGTTCGGCACCGGCCGCGCGGGCGCGATCCTCAGCGTCCTCACCGACGACGCCGACACGCCTCTCCACGAGGTCGTGGTCTCCGCGTTCGTCCCGCCGCCGGGCATCTGCGTCGACCCGCTGCACATCCCGTTCGGCGATCAGCCGGGCGTAACGACCCGCGACTTCCGCGTCTGGGCTTGCGGCACGCGCGCCGTGCAGCTCACCGACCTCGCGTTCACCTCGCCCGACCCGGAGTTCTCGCTGCAGAACTTCCCGCAGCTCCCGGTGACGCTACAGCCCGGTGACGAGCGCATGGTGACCGTCCGATTCGAGCCGACCGACGCGATCGGCGACACCGCCGTCATCGCGGTCGGCAGCGACGATCCGGCCACGCCGATCATCTTCGTCAACGTCACGGGCGGCGCCGAGATCGTGCCCCCGTCGGCGGGCCGCTTCCTCTGGTACTGGCGCATCCAGTCGATGAGCGGCAGCGGCAGCGACATCATGCGCCTCCCGCTCCAGGGCGCGCCGGTCGCGGCCCCGTACTGGGGCTCGCACACCGGACAGTCGTGCGCCGGCTGCCACAGCATCTCGCCGGACGGCCGCTACCTCGCGGTGGTCGACGACCAGTCGTTCAGCATCGAGGTCATCGACACCCAGATCGATCAGCGCGTGACGCTGCCGTTCCGGAGCACCAACACCCTCTTCGTGAGCTGGAACCCGAACGTGAACACCAACCCGCCGTACCAGTTCGTCTACGACGACAACGACGACCTCAAGACGGCGTCGGTGTTCGCGGGGGCGCTCGGCGTCGTGCGGGGCGCGGCCGACCCCTCGTACGCTGAGAAGATGCCGGCCTGGGGCCCGAACGGAAAGATCGCCTTCGTGCGCGGTCTGGGCGGCGGCGGCCTCAGCTTCAGCGGACCGACCGACATCATGCTCGTCGACGAGGTCGGTGGCACGGCCAGCCCGCTCAACGGCGCGAGCGCCAACGGGTGGACCAACTACTATCCGAAGTACTCGCCCGACGGCCGCTGGCTCGCGTACACCGTCAGCGAGGTTCAGCAGACCACGTTCGCGGCGCTGGACGGCCGCATCGCGCTGGTCAAGACGGACAACAGTGGGCAGACCGAGCGCCTGCCGTTGCTGAACGACTTCAGCTTCGGGTCGAGCTTCCCGACGTGGGCCGTCGACGGCAGCTTCCTCAGCTTCTCCTCGAACCGTCCGGGCGGCCAGGGCGGCTGGGATATCTACATCGCGCCCATCGACATGCTCACCGGCGCCGATGGTCCGGCGCAGAACCTGATCGAAGCGAACACAAACGAGTTCGAACACGCCGCGTACTGGAGCCCGTGAGCTGAATGGAGTGGTCGCGCCTCATTCCGACGGGGCGCCACGGCGACCCTCCGCGCGAAGACCGGCCGATGACGCCGGATCGCACGCCCTTCCAGCGCGACTACGATCGGATCGTGTTCTCGTCGGCGTTCCGCCGGCTGCACGACAAGACGCAGGTCTTCCCGCTCCCCGACAACGACCTGGTGCACTCGCGGCTCACGCACTCGCTGGAAGTGGCGTGTGTGGGTCGATCGCTCGGCGCGATCGTCGGCCAGAAGGTGATCGAGCGCGGTGAGCTCCCGTCGTGGTGCAGCGCGCGCGACTTCGGCGACATCGTCGCGGCGGCCTGTCTCGCGCACGACATCGGCAACCCGCCGTTCGGGCACTCCGGCGAGGACGCCATCGCCAGCTGGTTCCTGGGCGCGGGCAAGGAGCACCTCGAGGGCCTCTCGCCCGCCGAGCGCACCGACCTCGAGCAGTTCGAGGGCAACGCGCAAGGCTTTCGCATCCTGACCCGGCTGCAGATGCCCGCTCAGCCGGGCCTGAAGCTCACGCACGCCACGCTCGCTGCGTTCACCAAGTATCCGCGCGCGTCCGCCCCCAAGGGCGAAGGCATGCCGCTCAAGAAGCACGGGTTCCATCAGGCGGAGGCGAGCTTCTTCGAGCAGGTCGCCAACGCGGTCAGCCTGACGCGCACCGCGTCGATGTGGACGCGGCACCCGCTGGCGTTCCTCGTCGAGGCCGCCGACGACATCTGCTACGCGATCCTCGATCTCGAGGACGGCATGCGGGTCGGCCACGTCGACTTCCGCCTCGCGCGCGACCTGCTCGTCCCGATCGCCTCGGCGGGGCGCAACTTCCGCGAGCACGGCCGCGGCGACGACGAAAAGGAGTACGTCGGCTACCTGCGCGCCCGCGCGATCAACAACCTCATCCAGGAGGCCTCGCAGGCGTTCCTGGCGCACGAGAAGGCGGCGCTCTCGGGGACGCTGGTCGACGCGCTCACCAAGCTCATCGAGTCGCGCCCGCTGCTCAAGACCATCAAGGACGAGACCCGCGCCCGCTGTTACGAGGCCAAGGAAGTGCTGGAGATCGAGCTCGCCGGCTACGAGGTCCTCTATTATCTCCTCGAGACGCTGGTCGGCGCGACGCGCGCAACGACCCCGTCGAAGCGCGAGGAGAAGGTGCTGAAGCTCCTGCCGCACGATCCACGGGCGCCGGCCCTGTCGCCGTATCAGCGGCTGCTGGTCATCACCGACTATCTCTCGGGCATGACCGACGGCTACGCGGTGTCGCTGTTCCGCCGCTTCCGCGGCGTCGCGCTGCCCACTTTGGGCGCGCGGTAAAAAACACGACCATCGGCGGGTGCAGAGAGTTTCTTCTGGCCTACGTGTCGACCTTGTACTCGAGGTACGAGCCGGCGAACGACACGTCCGAGTATCCGAGCCGCTCGAGCAGCCCTTCGACCTGGCGGTAGACGTCGTTCCGGTGATCGTCGCGCTTGTTGTAGCCGCGGCCGTAGAACTCGATCGGCGGCTCCTGGCCGGGCTGGTAGACGATGGTCGGGCGCTCGCTCGGCGACGACGTGCTGACGCCGAGGACCTGCACCTGGCTCGGCGTGAAGCGCTCGATGACCTGCGGTCCGGCGGTCGTGGTGTACGGGGAGTGGCGCAGCTCGCCCTGTGCGAACGCGAGGCCCAGCGCGCGCGCGGCGGCCTTGGTGCGCGCGACCGACGGCGTCTTCCAGTGAAGCTCGATCGGGATCGTGCCCGGATCGACGTTCGACGCGCCGAGCACCACCTCGATGGCGGCGCGCACGCGATCTTCCGAGGCGGCCTCGAACTTGGTCAGCAGCTTGTGCTGCATCGGGGCGCGGACGCCGAAGGTGCCGTCATCGCGCAGCTGGATCCGCGACGACGAGAGGTTGTCCTTGAGGATGTGGACCGCCTCCGAAAACAGCGCGCGATCGACGTCGGGCCCCGGGACGGGATGGCCATGGACGGCGGTCGCCACGACGCTCGCGGCGCGAAACGCACGGTCGTACTCGGGCCGCGTCGGCTGGACGAGCAGCCCGCCCTCGATGGCGGCCTTGCCACCGGGAACCAGCTCGGACGTGGCGTCGAAGAGCTTCTGCACCTCTTCGCCGAGGCGATCGATCTCCGGGCCCGCCTCGCGCGCCCGCGACGGGGGGAAGCGGACCAGCACGGCGGCCGGAGCGGTGATCGTCGCGACCTCGGCCTCGACGTGCAGCGCCGTGGCGCTGACGCGGCCGGCGCGCACCAGTCCGCCGAGGGTCTCGATCGCCGTGCGGCGGTGGGCGACGCTGTTCTTCAGCTTCGACACATCGAAGCCGGCCTTGTTGCTCATCAGATCGATGGCGCCCTCGCGGAGCTTGTCGGCGATCGAGGCCAGCGTCTGCCGGGCCGCGCCGGCGAGGCCCTCGACCTCCTCGGCACCCAGGACGAGCGCGGGACGGACGGTCTCGACGCTCGAGCGACGACCCTCGGAGCTGGAGCGACGGACCTCGGACGGCCGCACGACCTCGGGGTTTGATTTCCTGACCGCGCCGCCGACCACCACGGCCGACGAGGAGCTGCGGACGCCTTCGCCTTTCACGGGCATGTGCTTCACCATCGGGTGATCCCGAGGTCGCTGTCAATGCGTCGACCGCGCAGGCAACTGTCCGAAATCATTTTCAAAATGCGACCTGCAAGCCGACCCCTGCTTCGAGGACCGCGCGAGGGACCCCGTCGCGGAGCAGATCGGCGGCGCCGGCCGGCAGCGGCTGCGGGATCATCACCGAGGGCGGCAAGCGGAATGAGAACGCATATTCCCCTCCGCCTGTTCCCACGTGCGTCGTCACGTAAGCATTGAAGCTCAGATACGTCAGCCAGACCTGCCGGAAGTCGAAGCGCACCACGCCGGTCTGGTCGGAGAGGTTGGCCAGCCCCGAGAGAAAGAACGCGGTGTCGTCCCAGCGACCGGGCGACTGAATGAAGGCGTACCCGCCGACATAGTGCTGGCCGAGATAGAAAGGCGAGAACGTGGGCTGTTTGCCGGTCATCCCCAGCTGGCCCGCGAGCACAGGACGCGCGATGAGACACGGATAGTAGGTCGCGTCTTCGTACCCAGTCCCATTGTAGAAATACTCGCCGCCGAAATAGAGAGTATCCTCGTCGCCGATAGGTATCCCGATCTCCGCGCCCGCGACGATCTGCGGCAGCGCCTCGTCGGACCTCTCGTACGCCTCACCCAGACTATCCGGCAGCGCGGTCGCGCCGGGGACGATCGCGGTGAACGCCTGGGCGACGTTGCAGCTGCCGCGCAGGAACAGCTCCTTCGAGTTGAACGCCACAGCGGCCTCCGCCTTGAGATCGACCCAGCCGATGCCCGTGCTGACCGCGAGGCCGACCCGCTGTGGGTTGTCCTTCCGCGCGGCGCCCGAGATCGCGATCTCGGTGGTGCCGAGCAGGAGCTCCGCGCGCAGCACCGCGCCCGGCTCGTCGAGGCTCTTGGCGCCGTCGAGGGTGCCGATCGCGTAGAAGTTCCAGCCGAGAGATTCGATCGGGAAATGCAGCTTCACCAGGCCCACACCGGGGCGCCGATCGAACACCGTCACGCCCGCCAGCGCGTCGAGGCGCTCGCGGTTCACGAAGTCGGTGGGGTTCCAGAAGCGACCCACGCCGAACTTCACCTTCTCGCGGCCGACGGTGACGAAGAGCGAGCGCAGCACGTCGAGCTTGATCCAGGCCTGCTCGAGCTGCGGGGTGAACGGCTCGACCACCTGGCCGAAGACGGACTTGGTGCCGCCGACCGCGCTGGCGTCGAAGCCGACCCGCCCGCGCATGTACGCGCGCAGGCGATCATTGGGCCGCGCATCGAGATAGACGTCGAAGAAGCTCGGGCTGGCCAGCGTGGTCTTGA
>Ga0105048_10011838_pt1 | contig 13728 bp, 8 predicted proteins | sample MAT05_FD_78382 | JGI IMG/M metagenome (GOLD analysis project Ga0105048, IMG submission 78382) | Freshwater microbial communities from Lake Fryxell liftoff mats and glacier meltwater in Antarctica - MAT-05 | ecosystem: Environmental > Aquatic > Freshwater > Ice > Liftoff microbial mat | place...
CACGCCACTCGTCAAAGCCGACCGGCTCGCGAAGGCGCTCGGCATCCGCGAGCTCTACGTTAAAAATGACACCGTCAATTATCCCACGCTGAGTTTTAAAGACCGCGTCGTCTCCGTAGCGCTCAGCCGCGCGCGGGAGCTGGGATTCAAGGTCGTGGCCTGCGCCTCGACCGGCAATCTCGCCAACTCCGTGGCCGCCAACGCCGCCAGCGCCGGGCTCAAAAGCTACGTGCTCATCCCCGCCGATCTGGAGCAGGGCAAAGTGCTCGGCTCCCTCGTTTATGGCACGAACGTCATCGCCATCCATGGCGCCTACGATCAGGTGAACCGGCTCTGCTCCGAGATCGCCGGCAAATACGGCTGGGGTTTCGTGAACGTGAACCTGCGCCCCTATTACGCCGAGGGCTCCAAGTCCATGGGCTACGAAATCTGCGAGCAACTCGGCTGGCGCATCCCCACCCACACCGTCGCGCCGATGGCCTCCGGCTCGCTCCTCACCAAAATCCACAAAGCCTACGGCGAGTTCGCCCGGCTCGGCCTCGTCGAAGACACCGCCTTCAAAGTCTATGGCGCGCAAGCCACCGGCTGCGCCCCCATCTCTCACGCGATGAAACGCGGCACGGACATCGTCAAACCCGTCCCCAAGCCAGAGACCATCGTGAAATCCCTCGCCATCGGCACTCCCGCCGACGGTTACTACGCCATCCATGCCATGAAGCAGACCGGCGGCTGCGCCGAGGATTGCACCGATGACGAAGTCGTCGAAGGCATCCGCCTGCTCGCCGAGTGCGAGGGCATCTTCTCCGAAACCGCCGGCGGCGTCACCGTCTCCTGCGCAAAAAAGCTCATCGACTCCGGCAAGATTCCCCGTGACGCCAGCGCCGTCCTCTGCATCACCGGCCACGGCCTCAAGACGCAGGAAGCCATCATCGGCAAATGCGGCGAACCCCGCCTCATCAAACCCAGCCTCCGCGAATTCGAAGAGCAAGTTTACAGCAAAGACACCGCCGCCGCCTGACGCTCCAAAATGCTAAATCCTAAATCCTAAATCCCAAATTTCACATGCCCTCCGTCCTCATCCCCACCCCGCTCCGCAAACTCACCAACGAACTCGAAGAAGTCAGCGCCGCCGGGGCCAACGTCGGCGAGCTCCTCGACAACCTCGACCTCGCCTTCCCCGGCCTGAAGGACCGCGTCTGCGACGAAGCCGGAAACGTCCGCCGCTTCGTTAATATCTTCGTCAACGGCGAAGACATTCGCTTTCTCGATGAGAAAGCGACCGTCGTCAAAGACACCGACGAAATCAGCATCGTCCCCGCCATCGCTGGAGGCTAGAAGGTTGAGTGACGCCTTCACCCGCCTCACGCCTTCACCCACTCCGCGCGTCACTCGACACTCAGTTCCAGCTCTCAACCCTCCTTCCCGATGTCCGAAAAGCAGCGCTTCTGGCTCATGTTTCCCACCAAGCTCGTCACGCGCCCGGTGCTTTGGGAACTCGGCCAGCAGTTCAAAGTCGTCACCAACATCCGTCAGTGCAGCGTCACCGATGAAATCGGCATCGTCTCGCTCTCCCTGCAAGGCGAGCGCGAGGAGATCAAAAAAGCCATCGTCTGGCTGGAGGAACTCGGCATCAAAGTCGAGCCCGTCGAGATGAATACCATCGAGGGCTAGGCACTCCTTCCTAATCGAAGAGACTGTCTAAAAAGTCCGTCATCCTGAGCGGAGCGCCGCTTTTGGGCGCGGAGTCGAAGGACCCCGGCGGTCCGTTTCAGCGCTCTGCGTCAACGAACCGCCGGGGTCCTTCGACTCCGCTGCGCCCGCCTTTCCGCGCGCCGGAGCGCGCAGCCTTCGCGCAGGAGCGCTCGGCTCCGGAGACAAGCGCTCCTGCGCGCCGCTCTGCGCGCTCCGATGTGTTGCTCTAGTTAAACTTGTTCTTCCGATACGCACCCATCGTCGGCGCGTCCGGGTTCACCTCGGGGCCAAAGTAACGCAGGCAGACGAGCGGCTCAGTCTCGCTCGTATTGGCAAAGGTCACGCCGGCTTTCGCCCCGTCCTCGGTGCAGAAGAACTCATCCTCGGTGAGCTCGTGGAAGCGGATCAGCTTCGGGCTGTTCAGCGCCTGCCCGTTGATCGCACCGCGGCCTTGGACGCAGATCAGGCCGTAGGCGCCTTTGTCCTTGATGGTGCAGACGGCACCGGGCTCGACGGTTAGTTCCTTCGCGGTGAAGAGCTGCTCGCCATCGACCTTGCCATAGACGATCCAGCGATCCACGTAACCCTCGCTGCGGGTGTCAGCTACAGGAACGGGTTCGAGGTAGTGGTTATCCTTAAAGTTCGGGTCAACGTTCTTATCCCAGTCGAGCTGGTCCACGATGAAGTCCAAGTCCTTATGCTTCGACTTAGGCATGTCTTTCACGAGCAGCGACCACGGCACCTCGCGCCCCTCGACGAGCGACTGATACATGCCGAAAACGTCCGAGCCCCACTGCGGCTCATAGGTGCAGAGCGAGCCTGGCGCGTGGAGGATGCACGGGTCAATCAGCCAGCCGGTGCCGACTTTCAGCCGGTAGGCTTTGGAAAGATCGAGGATGCCGTTGTCGCCCTTGTTCCAATCTTCGAGCGTCTTCCTCACCTGCGCCTTGGTCGTGCCCGGCTCGAAACCCATGAAGGTGTAGGGGAAGTTATTCCCCACGTTGTTATGCTGCGGCGGAAAGTAATACGACTCCGGCTTGCCCTCCTGCCCCACGAGCGCCGCCTGCTTTTTCGACTGGTGCATGTGGTGGGGGATCGGCCCCATGTTATCAAAGAACTTCGAATACACCGGCCAGCGCTTGTACTTCTTCCAGATCTTCTCCCCGATGATCGTCGCTCCGCACTCCGCCACCGCCTGCGCGAGGGTGAAGCGCGAGCCGCCCGCGACCACATAGCTGTAGCCCTCATCCGGCACCCGGCCTTCATTCGCCGCCGGCGTCGTCGAGGCAAACCAGCGCTCGTCGATGCCCCCGCGGTTCAGCCCGTAGGCGTAAAGATCATCTGGGTGCAGCTTCAGCCGCTTGCCTGGCTGAAGAAAGCTGCGCGGCACCCACGCCGGCGCGAGCCGGAGCAGGCCGCCCGTGGATTCGAGTTCGGCCTCGACGATCTTGCCGACGTTCTTTTTCAGGGTCTTGAGGGATTGGACGGTGTTCATGGAGTGGGCGGTGGTGGGGCGGGGAAAAGGTGGGGGCTGTTATTCCAGCGGCCTGCGGGAGCGTCAAAAACATTCTCGCCTACCGCGCGAGGCTGCCCCCTGTGCGCCCGAATCTTGCCGCGTCGAGGCTCGCATAGAAGGCCACCGGGCCCGCGGGGTTTCCGCGCTACTTGCCCCGCGCGCCGGGGCGCATTATGAAGGGCGCTCGTTTTTCACAAATGCCCGACGCCCTCGCATCCAGCACCCCACCCGCCGTTTCCTTCGTTCCGCTCCCGCAGATCCGCGTGCGGGCGAAGTTCTTTTTCGAGGGCGACCGAAAGTGGTTCATCAAGGGCGTGACTTATGGGCCGTTCGCGCCGGATGCGGCGGGCGATTTCGTGGGCGACCCGGTGAAGGCGCGGCGCGATTTCGCGCTGATGCAGGAGATGGGGATCAATCTCCTGCGCATCTATCACGTCCCGCCGAAGTGGTTCCTCGATCTCGCGCGGGAGTTTCGGTTGCGGGTGCTCATTTCGATTCCGTGGGCGGAGCACATCGAGTTTTTGAACAACACAAAGATCCGGCGGCAGGTCGAGGATACGATCCGCGAGGGCGTGGCGAAGAACGCGGGGCACGAGGCGATCTTCGGCTACTACGTGGGGAACGAAATCCCCTTTGCCATCGTGCGCTGGCTGGGCGCGCAGCGGGTCATCGAGTTTGTGGAGAGGCTGATCCGCATCGCCCGGGCGGCCGATCCGCGCGCGCTCTTCAGCTACGCCAGCTATCCGCCGACGGAATACCTGCTGCCGGGCAACGTCGATTTCGTCTCCTACAATGTGTATCTCGAGCGGCAGCGCGATTTTGAAAAGTACCTCGCCCGGCTGCAGAACCTCGCGGAGGACAAGCCGCTGATCTTTGGCGAATTCGGGATGGATACGATCCGCAAGGGCGAGGACGAGCAGGCCAGCGTCCTGGCGTGGCATCTTGAAAGCGTGGTGCGCGGCGGCGCGGCGGGGACGATCTTTTTCGCGTGGACGGACGAGTGGTTCACCGGCGGGGCCGACATCACGGACTGGGCGTTCGGGCTCGTCACGCGTGAGCGCCAGCCAAAGAAAGCCTACTTCGCACTCCAGCAATATCTGCGCGGCGAAACCTCGATGACGCAGCGGGTGGTCCTCCCGCGCTATCCGAAAGTGAGCGTCATCGTGTGCAGTTACAATGGCGGGAAGACCCTCGGCGACTGTCTGCGCTCGCTCGACGAAGTGGCGTATCCGGACTTCGAGATCGTCCTCGTGGATGACGGCTCGAACGACGACTCGCAACCGCTGGTCCGCGCGTGGCTGGACGAGCGCCGCGGCCGCGTGCCGGCGGTGGTGAAAGACGAAAGCGCGCACGTGCCGGGACAGCATTACGAGGCGCGGTGCGAGGTCTTCGACGGCGGCGGCGCGCTCCCCGGCTTCATCCACATCCTGCAGCCGAATATGGGCCTGAGCTACGCGCGCAATGCGGGCGCCCATGCGGCGCGCGGCGAGATCTTCGCCTACACCGACAGCGACTGCATGGCCGATCCCGACTGGCTTTACTTCATGGTCGGCACGCTCCTGAGCGGCGATTACGTGGGCGTGGGCGGGCCGAATGTTTCCCCGCCCGCGGTCAACTGGATCCAGGCCGCCGTCTGCGCCGCGCCCGGCGGGCCCAGCCATGTGCTGCTCACGGATGTGGTGGCGGAGCACATCCCCGGCTGCAACATGGCCTTCCACCGCGCGGCATTTGAAAGCGTGGGCGGCTTTGACACCGAGTATCGCAAGGCCGGCGACGACGTGGACTTTTGCTGGCGGCTGCAGACGAACGGCGGCGTCATCGCTTTCTCGCCCAGCGCCATCGTCTGGCACTACCGCCGCTTCACGCTGAAGGCGTTTCGCAAACAGCAGGAGGGCTACGGCGAGGCGGAGTCGATGCTCCGCTTCAAGCACCTCATCTTTTTCGGCCCGACCGGCACCGCGAAATGGAAGGGGCAGATCTACGGCGCGCCGCGCTTCACCTGGCTCTTCAACAAGCCCGTCATCTACCACGGCGTCTTCGGCCAGGGCTTGTTCCAGTCGATCTATCCGACGCCGCAGAGCGAGTTGGCGGCTTACCTCAGCAGCATCGAGTGGGTCGTGCTCACCGGCTTCATCGCCGTGCTCGGCTGGCCGCTGGAGAAGATCCGCATGGTGCCGATGCTCATGTTTCTCGGCACCTTCCTCGTGGCGCTCAGCTACATGATCCACGCGCGCATCGAGCCGAAGTTTGACACCATCGGGGCACGACTGCTCGTCGCCTTTATGGCCTTCATGCAGCCGCTGGGCCGTGGCTGGTCGCGCTATTTCACCTGGATGAAATACAAGCAGACGCCGCGCGGGGTGATCGCCAAACCCGAGGCCGGCGTGACCCGGGCGAACCACCGCGGCAGCATCGCGAAGATCGACCTGTGGAATGAATCCGGAAAAGGGCGCGAGCAACTGCTGACCGAGATTTTCCAACTCCTCGAAGACGAAGGCTGGCGCTACTCCGCGGACACCGGCTGGAAGGATTGGGACCTGCAGATCTACGGCACGGAGTTTTGGAGCATCAATGTGTCCACCGTCACCGAGTACCACGGCGGCCCGAAGTGCCTGACGCGCGTGCGGCTCCGCTACCAACCGGTCGCCTCCACGTTCCTGCTGAATGCCGTGCTCCTCTCCGGACTGCTCTATCGCGCGGCGTTCACGGCGCACCGCGACTGGTTCTGGTGGGGACTCTACGCGCTCATCGTCCTCGCCCTCTATCTGCGTGCGCGCAGCCTCAAGAGTCGCGTCGCCGATCTCGTTATCGCCGCCGCGCAAAAGTGTGAGCTGATGCGCGTCTTCGGCACCGCGAGCAAGCCCGCGCCGAAAGCGTGAGCCGTGAACGCACCTGCTGAAACGCCGCGCGACCGTCGCGGACCGGTCGTGTTTTTTGCCGCGCTCATCGGCGAGTTCGCGTGCCTGCGGTGGGCGCTGGCGGCTGGCGATCTGAGCATTCCCGGCCATCCCGCGCGGCTCGTCGGCGCGCTGCTCGGTGCGGGGGTTTGCTTCCTTCTCGCGGTGCGCTTTTTCCCAAAAGGCCTCTCGTTCAGTCGAGCCGCGCTGTTTTGGATTGTCGCGGTCGCCCTCCGCGTGGCCCTGCTGCCGATGGCGCCAGCCGACGATTTTTGGCGCTACCTCTGGGAAGGGCGCATCCAGCAGCACGGCTTCAATCCGTACCTGGCCAGCCCCGACTCTCCCCTGCTCACGGCCTTGCGCGATGACGCGTGGCCGAGAATCAACCACGCCGAATCGGCCGCGATCTACCCGCCCGCGACCGAACTCATTTTCGCCGCCCTCGCCCGCTTCGTCCCAGCCACAGCGCCATTGAGCCAGTCAGTGCTGCTGCTCAAATCCGTCTTCCTCCTCGCCGATCTCGCGACTGTCGCTCTTCTCCTCCGCCTCGTCGGCGGCCCGGACCGCCATCGCATCGCCGCGTGGTACGCATGGAATCCCGCGGTCGCCTACGCCTGCGCCGGCGCGGGCCATTTCGACAGCCTCATGCTGCTCACGCTCACCGCCGCGGTGCTCGCGCTGCACCGCGCGACCCTCGCGGATGGCGAACGTCCGGCATACGCCTGGTCGCTCCTCAGCACTGCCTGCCTCGGCCTCGCCATCGCCTTCAAGCTGATCCCGATTTTCCTCCTCCCCGTCTGGTTCTTCGCCCTCCGCAGACGCGCCGCCACGCTCCTCCTCAGCATCGCCATCCCCGCCGCGCTCTCCATTCCCTACGGCGGCCCGTCCGTCGTGCTGAAACCGCTCCTCGCCTTCGCCGAAGTCACCCGGTTCAACGACCTCGTGTGGGGCTGGATCGAAGCCGCCACCATTCCAAACCCGTTCGGCCGCAATTGGCCCTTCACCCTCGCGCTCAGCCTCGCCGTCATCTCCATCGCGTGGAAACTCCGCGATGACTGGCGCCGCAGCGCGCTCTGGGCGCTCGGCGCGGCCCTCCTTCTTAGCCCCGTGCTTCATCCCTGGTACGTCATTTGGATCCTTCCCCTCGCCGTCTGGCGCGGACAGATCGCGTGGACCATCCTCTCCCTCAGCGCTCTCACCGCCCTCCTGCTGTGGGAAACCACGCCGCTCTGGACCGCCTGGCGCCCCAATCTGCTCACGCGGTCAATGGTCGTGCTGCCCCCGCTGATCGCGTGGCTCCTCGAATCGAAAATCGAAAATCGAAAATCGAAAATCGCATGAGCCTCCGCACCGCCGACTACGACTACACGCTGCCGGACGAGCTCATCGCCCGCCATCCCCTGCCCCGCCGCGAGGACTCCCGCATGATGGTCCTCCACCGCGCCGACCAGCGCATCGAGCATCGCCACTTCCGCGAGTTCCCCACCTTCCTCCGCCCCGGCGATCTCGTGGTGCTAAACGACACTCGCGTCATCCCCGCCCGCGTTTTCTCCGACGACGCCCGCATCGAACTGCTTTTCCTCGAAGCCCTCCGCGAGCACGTCTGGAAATGCCTCGTCAAACCCGGCCGCAAGATGCGCCTCGGCGCGACCGTCACCATCCGCGGCACCAGCGGCGTGGTCATCGGCATCGAGCCGGAAGGCGAGCGCATCATCGAATTCCGCGGCCCCATTGATCTCGACGCCGCGGGCGAACTTCCCATCCCGCCGTATTTCAACCGCGCCGTCGAACCCGCCGACTCTGAGCGCTACCAGACCGTCTTCGCCCGCGAACGCGGCGCCGTCGCCGCACCCACCGCCGGCCTGCATTTCACACCCGAGCTGCTCGCGCAAATCCCGCACGCCTTCCTCACGCTCCACGTCGGCATCGGCACCTTCCGATCCGTGCTCACGGACGACCTCAGCGCCCACCGCATGCACGCCGAGCGTTTCCGCGTCTCCGAGGAAAGCGCGCGCGCCATGAACGCCGCACAGCGTCTTGTCGCCGTCGGCACGACCAGCGCGCGTGTCTTGGAGACGTGCGGCCTGCCCATCGCCGCGCGCTCCGGCAGCACGGACATCTTCATCCACCCGCCCTACCAGCCCCGGGCCGTCGGCGCACTGCTGACGAATTTTCACCTCCCGCAGAGCACCCTCCTGATGCTCGTCAGCGCCCTCGCCGGCCGCGAATTCGTCCTCCACGCCTACGCCGAAGCGATCCGCGAGCGCTACCGCTTTTACAGCTACGGAGATTGCATGCTCTTCGTCTGAGAGACTCCGGTCTCAGGCCGTCCTTCTCCACATCAAAGCCCACGGCACAGCTCCTCCCACGGGCAGCCCAAGGCACGGCGCAGCCTCGCAGCGATCATCAGACTCGGGATAGAGGTGCCGCGCTCCAGAACCTGGACGTAAAGTATGGAAATATCCGCACGCTCCGCCAGCGCCTCCTGGGTCACACCAGCCGCCTTGCGGAGACGGCTGATGTCTCTTCCGAGGTGAACGGGGTTGCGCGGCACTCCGTGAATCCTGCGCCGTCCGCCCGGCAGCGTTACGAAGGGTCATACGGTTCCGTGCGCTTGCCAAAGTGTGCAGTCTGCTTCCTCCCCCGCCGTCACGAGCTCTTTTGAAAAGTTTCCGCAGATATTTTGGGAATACCGCAAACTCGCGCGTTTAAGGGGAGAGCGGCAATCCGAGTTGGCAGCCACGTTCCACCGCCATCCATTTCCTGTTCCGCCCACACTCCATGAAGTTTCCGCTCCGTTTCCGCGCTCTTTCGGCCATTGCCATCACGCTGGCTTTCGCCGGCTCCTGCCACTCAGCTCACGCTCAGGCGCCCACTATCTACTACAAGACCGGCCCCTCGACAGCAGTCGCGCCTTTGGCCACGGAAAAAGGGGTTTGAGATTCCTTCAGCCGAGCTGGGCACTCCTTCACGGTCTATGCCAATGGCGGCCCCAGCCTCTCCACCCGCGTGGTAGGCCTGGTTACGACCGGCGGGCCGGGAGGCGCCAATGCGAACGTGCGCCATCTGCTCATCGCTGCGCGCCTGCGCACCGGCACTGCCAGCACTTGGTGGGTGAGGGACAACACTGCCAGCCAGGAGACGCCGCACTTTGCCGGAGCGCCCACTGGCACCACCTCCCTGCTGAATGCGGCGTGGACGACGACGAGCGGTGTGGCCAATCGCTACTTTGCCATTCCCAACAGCCGCTCCAGTCATGGCCTCATTGACGGAAATCCGGCCGGCGCATGGTCTGGGGTTTCGCCGGCAAATCTCATCGGCACCTACAGCGGCGGGACCTCCGGTTCCCTGGTCCTGCTCCCGTGGTTCACCGCCTTTGCCACTGCGCCGGCGAATACCGCCACCGCCTTTCTCTCTGACCGCACCACAAATGAAAAAGCGGCGGCGGGCGCGGGCGATGTACGGGCGGAGAGTGCGTGGTCGTTCGACTCGGACTCGGAATTCTATCCGCTCGCATGGCTGCGTGTGCAGCTCGATGCGCGGGAAGCCGGCCATGCCTTCACCGTGCATGGGCGGACGCCGGATGCGCCTGCGCAGCGCATCAAAGTTATAGCCCAGCCGGATTCGGCAGGTGCCATCCTGAGCTTTGTCCTGGGAGCAGCCACGGAGTTTTCGGTGACCCGCGACGCGGAGGATGGCGCAGCCAGCCAGCCGACCGCCCCGGCAGAGGAGAATACCTGGTATGCTGGGTCAGGCGGGTACTACCCCGCAGCAGCTTATTTCCCGGCCACTCCCCAGCGTGCCAGCGCGCTGGAATGGCATTACTTTCGCATCAATGCCAGAACCCGCCCCAATCACGAATTCGCCGTCTCCATGAGTGACGGCTACGTCAGCACCTTTGGACCTGAAGGGAGCGCTGCGGGCACCACGTACGCTTCGTCCGAGGAAATCTACGGCATGGCCAATAACCTGCCGGTTCACACCTTCTGGGCCTTGATCGATCCCACTGCCGTCGTCACCTTGCATGACCTCACCGACGGCACGCAGATCGGAGTTTCGCCCGATGGCTATCTCACGGACTGGTTTGATGGCTGGGCTGCCTCGCTGCCCGTGCCGGTCGCGAGTTCCACCATTACCCTGCGGCTGGCTGCCTCCCATCTCACGGATCTGTTCCGGCTGCGCCTGCCCAATGGGTGGGTCGGCTACCTCGGCGCGAGCGGCCTCGGCTCTGGCAGTAGGAATTTTCTCAGCCTTAATATCGGGGAAGGCTCCACTGTGGAGGAGGGACTGGATGACATGGCGTCCTATAGCCTCAATTACTCCTCCGTGAGTTTTACCCATCCTGCGCCAGATGAAACCGGCCCCTTCGTGCTCGACGCCCTGCCCGATAATCTCCTGGTCGCCCGCAGCCGCGACGGCATCCTTCCCGGCTTCAATGACCTGACCCGTTGGTTCGACCCGCCGCGCCCAGTGGCCTTGCAAATCTCCAGCAGCCGGCATGGGCACCGGCTCATCGTGCGCCACCCGAATGGGGAATTTTACCCCATCCGGAATGGCAGCCTCGCCGGCAGCACCAGCGCCCCCGCTGGCCTGCCGTCCTGGTACCAGAGTTACTACTATTTCGATGCCACCGCCCTCGCCCGCACCGAAATGCCCTGGTACGTCGAGGACGTAGACACCGGAGAGCGTCTCGGCTTCGCGGTCGGTCAGCGCCGCCCGCCCAATTCCGCGCTCATCGGCTGGATCGCCGTCCCATCGCCGCACTTGTTTGCCAACCAAGTCGATGCCGAATATGGAAGCCTGAACTTGTGGTGGAGCCTTTCCGCCTTGGGAGTGAACGAAGGGAGATTCGAGATCGAGCGCCAGCTCAGCGGCCAGCCCTGGCAGATCATCGGCACGGTGACCGCAAACATCGCTGATGCGGCTGACTGGCTGCATTTCTATGACAACAACCCCGTCATCGGCTCTCTCAACTCCTATCGGGTCCGCTTTGTCTTCGGAGCCGGGCAGGACTTGCGACGCTCCGCCCCTTCCAATCCGGTCGTTTTTTCCAACTGGCTGGATAGCGACGGCGATTCCATCCCCAATTGGTGGGAAATCCTTTTCGGTTTGGACCCATATGATTACTGGGATAGCTACTTGGAAGATCACGATGGGGATGGTCTCTATGATTGGGAAGAATTTCGACTCGGCTTTTCCCCCCTCACCGCCGACAGCGACGGAGACGGCGTGCCCGACGGCCTTGAAGATCGCGATGAAGATGGCCTGCCCGACGTTTGGGAACTACGCTTCTTCAAAAGTCCCACCGCCGCCGACCGAAACTTGGATTCCGATGGTGATGGCCTGTCCAATATCGAGGAATGGCAGTACGGCACTAATCCAAAGCGCAAGGATAGCGACGGCGACCTCCTGGAAGACTCTTGGGAAATCAACCGCGGCCTGAATCCCAACGATGCGACGGGTAACGACGGCCGCGACGGAGATCCGGATGAGGATGGGCTGACCAATCTGGAAGAGGTCATTTATGGAACACACCCCCACGATGCCGACACGGACGAGGATGGCACACTCGATGGGGCAGAGGCTGGAGGGGGAGGAAACCCCGCCGATCCCGCGGATGCCGGAGAAGCGCCACCTGCGGAAGAGATGTTCGACGTGCCATTCCAAGTCGGCGACCCCAGCGGCAGTCATTCCGAGCGGTGGCGGATGAAGATCAAAGGCAACGGCGTGGACACACGCACGATCAATTTTGAAGGCCGTGAGTTCGGCACGATGGATGACCGCACGTTTAAGCTGCGGCGCGGGTCGACGTACGAAATCACTCTCGAGCACATAGACACCGACCCAGTGTATCTGGAAGAAAACGACGTGCCGGACTACGATTGGGCCTCTTTCGTCAACGGCCTTCCGGCGGGGTCCGGCCTTGACGACGCCAACCACTATTTCGTCGTGCAGTCCAACAACACTATCGGTGGCGTCACTTCCCAAGCCACTTGGATTGCCGTCAACACCGACGGACTGCTGACCACAGAGCAACACGGCAACAATGACAATCTAACAGTAGGGAAGAAGGCATTCCTCCTCCCAGTGGAGGTAAAGCTAGTTGACCGGGATGATCCGACCAAGAAATGGGCCGATGCGGTGGACGGCAGCGGCAAGAAGATTTACGCAGGTGAAACCACTGGAGATATGGTTAGCTGGAAGCTTGGTGGAACGGACTCCTGGTCTTCCATGAACTTTAGCTGGAGCGCAGAAGGGCCGAACAGCCAGACTATTCAAGGACCAAGCGGAACCGGAAAGAATGAATGGGAAATCGCCGATGGAGATGAAGATACGGCCAACGATTGGCTGAAATGGAAACCTGGCAAATGGAAGATCAAGGTTCAGATCGGTTCATCCACTGCAGAGTTCGAGCAGCAGATCGGCTGGCGCACTGAGGATTACGCAGTCATTGGGCAGATAGTCCAAACGCACACGCACAATAACGATAAGCCCGGAACACTTGGGTCCGCGTGGCAATTCCGCCGCGCCGTCGCATACGACGTCGCACCTTGGTTCGGCAACGATGTGCAGCGCGAGGCCGCTGCGTTGTTGCCCATCCCGCCAGAAATATTTACCGGGGCGTGGGTCGCATACTGGGGATTGTTGATGTCCCACGAGGCGACTCCACAAGGTCCATTCACTAGCGGAACAACCACACTACCAATTTTGGGACAGGTATCTGTGGGTGAAGTCATATCTGGGCATCGCTTCTGGATGGTGCAAACGGGACTGAACATGGCGCCGGACGATCCAAAAGCCGAAGCGCAGTTTGCAGCTTCCGATCTGACGACAATTCAGCAGGCACGGGAGTTCCGGGTCATGCACCGTTATCAGGCGAAGTTTCTCGTGGATGATAGCGGGAAAGTAAGCGGGAAACCCTTAATGGTGGGAGCGCATATCGCAGACAAGGGAGTGACTAAGGTGGGATTCGCACTTACCGCTGATCAATTGTATCCGGGAAGCCCGCCGTTTGGTCCTGTCACATTCCCGTTAATGGAACCCGAAGACAACGAATACAATCACCCGCCAAAGAATGAACCCGTCAGCACGGACAAAACCAAACTCTCGGGTTATGCTACTGCGCGAATCGGCCCGACAGGGCGCAATGTGAATTGGCGGTTGTTCGGAAAAGACGCACCGTGGATTTTCTCGGAGATCGTTCACGAGGTGAAGCCGGATCGCACTGTCGAAACGACCCATCGCACCAGCGTTGATATAACTTGGCGAGCCGGCTCGATAGTCGAAGGCAACGTGCAGTTTAATAATCTGAACATTTATAAGGCGAAGACGAGACGAGAAGATGACGGGGCGTTCTTTGTTGACTACGAGCGATTGGACTTACTCGAGATGGAAGGTAAACTCGAACCTTTCATTAATAGCGCCTCCGGCCAGTGGCCGGAGGCGGACATTCCGCCTTCAGTCCATTGAACGCCCGATCCAGACTTTTTCTGCTGGGTGGGGTGATCGGCGTCTGCCTTCTGATTGCTTCCGTCTGGTTTTATATCGGCCACGAGCCAAGCCCTGCGCTGACTCGTCGCGACAATGCGACAGTGGGGACACCCGCTGCTCAGTCTGCAATCC
>Ga0105048_10011839_pt1 | contig 13728 bp, 8 predicted proteins | sample MAT05_FD_78382 | JGI IMG/M metagenome (GOLD analysis project Ga0105048, IMG submission 78382) | Freshwater microbial communities from Lake Fryxell liftoff mats and glacier meltwater in Antarctica - MAT-05 | ecosystem: Environmental > Aquatic > Freshwater > Ice > Liftoff microbial mat | place...
AAAAAACATGAGTAAACTAACCAGTTTTCTAGTTATAGCCTGCTTCTTTTTTATAAACACTTCAGCAAACAGTTTTACTCAGCAACCAAATCTTGTTGATGATTACGATGCCCTAAGAATAAAGTGGAAAAAAACCTTAACAGGTTCAGGTGCTAGTTGGTCCAACAAATACATCGCTGCCAAGAAAAAAGCAATTACCAAAGAAGCGCAAATGCAATGGAGTAACCTTGATAAAAGTGACGAGCGCACTTTTTTATGGCCCGATCTCACCAGCACTAAAATTTCTGCCGAAATAACCTACGCTTACCGCAGAATTTATGCGATGGCACTCGCTTACAATACCCAAGGTTCGCTACTTAAAGGCAATAAAAATTTAAGGGACGATATTATTGGTGCTTTACTCTGGATGAATGAAAACCGCTATGTTAAACTATATAACGATTGGTGGGATTTCCAGATTGGTGCCCCACTGGAATTAAATAATTGCATTACCTTAATGTACGATGAGCTTTCAGAACCCCAACGTGATGCCTTAAATGACAGTGTAGCAAAACTAACCGGAAACCCAACTACAGATAACGGTGCCAACCGGGCCTGGAGGGCATTTGTATATGCCTTAAATGGTATTTTGAAAAAGGATTCTTCCAAAATAGAAATTGCAAAGAATGCTTTAAGAACCATTTTTGAGTATGTAGAAAAAGGCGAGGGTTTTTTTACAGATGGTTCATTTGTTCAACACAATGACCATCCCTACAATCTGGGTTATGGTATAGCTGCTATAGCTAAAGTTTCAGATTTAATGAATCTGCTCCATGGAACAAACTGGCGGGTAATAGACCCTAATAGTCGATACTTGTATAGTTGGATATATGATTCTTATGAACCATTTATTTATAAAGGGGTTGCAATGGATATGGTTAGAGGTAGAGAAATGGCCAGATCATACACAGAAGATTACAAAGCAGGCTTTCTTATGATCGGAATTGTTGCAAATATAGCTCAGTTTGCCCCTCCAAAACATCAAGTTGCTTTTAAAAGCATGGTTAAATATTGGCTTATATCAAATAAACAAAGAAACTATTTTACAGATGCCATTCAAAATCCTGGTACATCAGTCAATACTATTTTGCAAGTGCAAAACATTCTTAATAATCCAAATATAAAACCTCAAGCTGTGACTAATAAATATACACAATACGTAATGATGGATAGAGCCTTAAAATGTGGGCCAGGGTTTGCTTTTGGCATAAGTATGCACTCTGCCCGCATTGCCAATTACGAGGCCGATATTAAAAATGAAAATAAAAAAGGTTGGCATACTACCGATGGCATGATCTACCTGTACAATGCGGACTTAAATCAGTTTAATGATAATTTTTGGCCAACGGTAGACAATCATCGTTTACCTGGTACAACCGTACTTGCCTCCACTGCTATTAAAAATGATAAAAGAAGTGATAAAAATTGGGTTGGCGGTGCTTCTCTTTCTAACCTCTATGGGATAACCGGAATGGATTACCATGCAATTGGCTATGATTTACAGGCAAAAAAATCGTGGTTTATGTTTGATAATTAAATAGTAGCAATTGGAGCGGGAATTACAAGCAATGATAATATAGCAGTAGAAACAATTATAGAAAACCGTAAGCTAAATAGTAAAGGAAATAATAAGTTTAGCATTAACGGTTTGAGTAAATCATCGAATTTGATATGGGATGCTCCAGTCCCACAAAATGCAAACTACGCTCATCTTAAAAGCAATGTACAAGGTTCTGATATTGGATATTATTTCCCTCAAGCTGCACCTTTAAAAGGGTTTAAAGAAAAAAGATCAGCAAACTGGAATTCTTTAAATGGAAATCCGGCTATGAGTGATAGCACTAATCATTCTAATAGTTTCCTTACCATGTGGTTTGACCATGGGGTAAATCCAAAGGATGCAACTTATTCTTATGTTTTACTACCCGGCTTTACACCCAAACAGGTGAAAAGCTATGCCGCTGCCCCTCAGATAGAAATTTTAAGAAATGATTCTCTTGTACAGGCGGTTAAGGAAAAAGGCCTCAAAATTACAGGAGCCAATTTCTGGACCGATACCAGGCAGTCGGTTGATCTGATTAGTTGTGATAAAAAAGCTTCAGTAATTTTACAGCAAAAAGATAATGAGTTGGCGTTTTCCGTTTCAGATCCTACCATGCTGAACGAAAAATTCATCCGGCTTACTATCAATAAATCCGTAAAAGAGGTAATTTCAAAAGATACCGCAGTGCAGGTACTACAGCTCCACCCAACTATTATATTAAATATTAATGTTAAAGGTGCTTTTGGCAGCACATTCAAAGCAACGTTTAAGTATGATTAATTTAAAACCACCTTTGCAAAGTACTATCCTGCTTATTGTCTTACTATTGGGTTTCTCTTTACATAGCAAACCTCAAAAACGAATATTGATATTTTATAAAACCGCCGGTTTCTACCATAAATCAATCCCTGCCGCCATAAAAGCCCTGCAAGTTCTGGGCAAAGAAAACAATATCGTTGTTGACACTACGACGAACGCAACCTGGTTTAAAAAATCTACACTCAAAAATTATCAAGCAGTAGTTTTTTTAAGTACGACAGAAGATGTGCTAAACGAAAAGCAACAATTAGCTTTCCAAAAATACATTCGTTCGGGGAAAGGCTATGTCGGTATCCACTCGGCAACTTCAACCGAACGCGATTGGCCATGGTATAACAAACTTGCCGGAGCTTATCTGGATTATCATCCCGAAGTGCAAAAAGCAACCATTAACGTTATTGATAAAACACATCCGGCTACATCATTTCTTCCTGAGAAGTGGGAGCGGGTGGACGAATGGTACAACTTTAAAAGCATTTCCCCCGAAATTAAGGTTTTGGCAACATTAGATGAAAGCAGTTACAAAGGCGGCATTAATGGCCCCAATCATCCGATAGCCTGGTATCAGGAATTTGAAGGAGGTCGGGCTTTTTACACTGCCGGAGGCCATACAGATTCCTGTTTTTCCGAACCCCTTTTTCTTAAACATTTGTTGGGAGGCATCTTTTACGCAATAAATATTATTCCACAAGATAGTTCTGCTCAAATCCGTACAGGTTCAGTAAATACCAGATATTTAAAAAATATTACATCAATAAAAGGATTAGTAGCGCTGTGGGATTTTAAAGAAGAAACCGGCCAAAACAGAGAAGCATACGGCTTAGGTAAATTTCCGTTACGTGAAGTTGACGGAGGAGTAGAACGGGTAAACGAGGGGCCGTTATCCGGGTATTCGGCATTATTTACTGGCACTTCATTTTTGCGATTACTTAATAGCGAAACCGGGAAACTAAATATCCACGGAAAAAAACAAGCAATAACAGTAATGGCATGGGTAAAATGGAACGACAAAACTGGTTTTGTCGGCGGCATGTGGAACGAGTATCAGGATGGGGGAAAGCGACAATACGGATTATTTGTTTCTTTAACACATTATAATGGCGCCAATCAAGTTTGCGGCCACATTTCCAGAACCGGAAAACCCACTCCGCCTTTCCCTTACTCCATTGATTATTCGGCCAGTAAACAAAGTGTAGAAAAAAACAAGTGGCAGCTTATTGCTTTTACGTATGATGGTGGATATATGAAATCGTATCTAAATGGAAAATTCGAACGCCGGGAACCTGAGTTAATAGACAATACAAAAGATTTTAAAGGGTATCCTAATGGATTGATCCAATCTAAAAATCCATATTACTATCCTTATGGCATTGGCAACAACGGTTCCGACTTTACCGTGGGCGCTGTATTGCTCCACTCGGGTATGGGTAATTTTTTTCGGGGGCAAATTGGCGGATTAGCCGTTTTTAATCGGGCACTTACAGAGTATGAATTAGTTAAGTTAAACAATTTATGAAAAAAAGCTGATTTTAAATATTTTATACTAATTTTATTTTTTATTGATGAATACTTATTCAACAATATAAAATTACAATGTTGTCTTTGCTATATTTTAGGAAAAAAAACATCGTATTTTTTTCATTTCAAAAATCAGCTTATGGCCACAAAAGTGGTTTAGGTTTATTTTAAAAATACTTGCTATAATAATTGCTTCAATCATGAAAATGTAAAATGGATGGAACAAAAAATTGGTTTACAGCGGTAAGGATTGCTTTGTTGTTAACTTTTGAATAGTTAAAAAACTATCCGCTGTTATATTTCTGATTTATCATACTTCATTGCACGTTCTATGTAGGAATTGGAATTATTGAGATAAAGGACATTAAAACCGGCGATAGAGAATGGTACAATGTTGTGTTTGATGCCAGGAGAATATTAAGATAAACAAAGGCAATGGGTGACACATTATAAAAAATTAATTACTTTATGCTTGTAGGTAATCATAATTTAAAAATTTAGCTAATTGATTAAAAGGATGCCTCTTTTTATTAAAATATTTTTTTTGGTTTGCTTTGTTTTTGTAAACAGTCAAGCATTTACACAAAGCAAAGGAACAAAATTTATTAAAGCGAACCACAGCAGGTTAAATTATACAGGAAGAATCGGTAAATCTGATTCTTGTGCTGCATTTTATTGGTCGGGTAGGCAGGTATCATTGGTGGTAAAGAATGTAGATACATTTAAAGTTTTAATATCAGATACAAGGGATAATAATTTTTTTTATGTAATTATTGATGGTGATAGCAGTACCGCCAAAAAAATAAAAATCAGTTCAAAAAAGAGGTGTTATACATTAGCAACCTTTGAAGATAAACTGGAACATGAGATCCAATTATTTAAGATTACAAATACCGATGATCATATTACCCGCTTATATGGTTTTGAGTTAAATAAAAATGCCACATTATTAAAGGCTGCTAAAAAACCCAAACGTTCTATTGAGTTTTTCGGAAATTCTATTACCTGTGGCCACGGTGTAGTTGTACCCGCTGAGAGTGCAGATTCAGGTGCTCCTGAATATTTTAATAATTACAGAACGTATGGAGCTATTACCGCAAGGTACTTTAACGCCAATTATCATTCCACAGCAAAAAGCGGGATTGGAATGACCGTAAGTTGGTTTCCTCAAATAATGTCTGAAATATATAATCGCTTAAATCCCGATGATTCTTTAAGCAGATGGAACTTCAGGCAATTCATACCTGATATTGTAGTGGTGAATTTATTACAGAATGATAGTTGGTTAGTAAATACTCCTGAGCATAATGAATTTAAAATAAGATTTGGTACGGTAAAACCAACTGATGAATATATCATAAATGATTATGCTTCATTTATTCATTCAGTGCGGTCAAAATATCCATGTACAAAAATCATTTGCAGTTTAGGAAACATGGATGCCACAAAAAATGGTTCTAAATTTATGGAGATCATTGAGCAGGCAGTTGCCTCCTTAGGTGACAAAAGGGTAGTGACTCATTTCTTTGTTTACAAAAATTCATCAGGCCATCCAAAAATATTGGAGCAGGAAGCCATGGCAAAAAGTTTAATAAAATTTATAGAAAAGAAACTAATCTGGAAATAATTTATTTTCAAATATTTTAAAAAAAAGTCAATATGAAACACGCTACATTAACAACAGAACAAATTGCATCTTTTCATTTAGATGGCTATTTAATCATTCCCGAATTTTTGAATGATGAAAAAATGGATAAATTATATAGTATTGCTACAGAAGATGATACTATGAGTAATCATGCTTATGATGTGCTGGATCAATCGGGTAAAAAATCAAAATTGACTTTATGGTTTACTCCCGGTAATGATGCTTATGGCCTTTTGTCAAAAAGTGAAAGTATTGTTTATGCTGTAGATCAATTAATGGACGGAGATTCTCCTGTTTGTCATTTTCATTCAAAGTTGATGCAAAAGGAACCAAAAGTAGGTGGAGCCTGGGAGTGGCATCAGGATTATGGATATTGGTTTAAAAATGAATTTCTGCTTCCTGATCAATTGATCTCTGTTATGATAGCAGTTACCGATGCCAACATAAATAATGGTTGTCTGCAGGTAATTAAAGGATCGCATAAAATGGGCAGAATTGCACATGGGTTTGCAGGTGAGCAAGTTGGTGCTTCACAACACCATGTTGACTTGGCGCTTAAAACAATGGATTTGGTATATGTAGAATTAAAGCGTGGGGATGCTTTATTTTTTCATAGTAATATTTTGCATAGGTCTGCAGCTAATTTGTCAGATCAATCAAGGTGGTCGCTTATTTCATGTTATAACAGACAGGCCAATGTGCCATACAATGAAAAATCCACCTCCTGCATTACTCCATTGAAAGTAGTTCCGGATAATGCTTTGCTTGAATGGGAGACTACCGGGCTAGGAGAAGTGGTTGATTTCTTAAGTAAAGACGCAGATGTTACCTTAAAATAGGGTACATTCTTTGGAAAATATTGTAGGTGATAGAAAAAAGATTGGAACAACACATGGTCAATTTATAAAAGTACATGGCAGTAATTTTATCCTCCCAAGTTACAAGTGTGGACAATGGTAGCCTGGTAATCAATGCAAAATATCTTTATCCGGTAAGCATTGTAGTGGCATTAGGCGGTGTGTTATTTGGTTTTGATCTCGTCATCATTTCTGGTACTGTTCCATTTTTTACAAAGAACTTTCAATTGGATGTTTTTGATACAGGTTGGGCAGTGGGCTGCATCAATATTGGTGCCGCCTTGGGTGCATTAATTGCAGGTAAAATAAGTGAAGCTATAGGCCGCAAAAAATTGTTATTATTTTGCGCCTTTTTGTTTGCCGTTACTGGAGTGGCTACTGGTTGGGCACCCAGTTTTACATGGTTCATTACCGCACGTTTATTGAGCGGGGTAGCCGTTGGGGTAGCTGCATTGGTTTGTCCTATGTACATTGCTGAAATTACCCCTTCCTCCATTCGCGGCCGGTTGGTAACTTTTTATCAATTGGCCATTGTTAGCGGGCTTCTGCTTGCTTATCTTTCCAACTATCTTTTGCTTAATTCTGGTATCAACAATTGGCGCTGGATGTTTTCTTCACAAACCATTCCATCGTTGTTATTTTTTGGTGGTTTAGTGTTTGTTCCCGAAAGTCCAAGGTGGCTTATTAAGAAAAACAGGCATGCTATGGCCGAAGGGATTTTGCGTAAAATTCGAGGAAAGGATTTTGCAAAACAGGAAGCAGATAATATTGAAGCGAGTTTTAACCATGAAGTAAAAGAAAAAATCAGCGACCTATTTAGTAAAAAACATTGGCATATTGTATTTATTGGTATTGCAGTTGCTTTTTTTTCGCAGGCAGATGGTCAAAATTCACTCTTTTCCTATGCTCCTGAAATTTTTAAACAAGCGGGTATGGATGAGAATACTGCCTTTTTGCAATCAGTAATTGTAGGTATTGTAAATTTTGTATTTACATTTATCGCCATTGCGTTCATTGATAAAATAGGCAGGCGGAAATTATTACTGTATGGTTCATTTCTTTTAATGCTGGATGCGTTGGCGCTTGCTTACTGCTTTTATGTGGAGGCTTCCGGTTGTTTGACCCTTGTTTTTGTTCTGGGCTTTATTGCAGTATATGCGGCAACATTAGGCCCGGTTACCTGGGTTATTTTATCCGAAATATTTCCTAACCGCATAAGAAGCAGTGCTATGGGGCTGGCAACGCTTGTATTATGGATAGCCAATTTTATCACTACGGCATCTTTTCCAATATTAAAAGAAAGCTTTGGATTGCATATCACTTTTGCTATACATGCAGGTATTTGTTTGATTTATTTCCTTTTTGTAAAAGCCAAAGTACCTGAAACAAAGGGTAAGTCTTTGGAAGAAATTGAGCAAATGTTGACAAGAAAATAGCCCAATTAATCGATGAAAGAAGGCTACGATAAGATATATATAAATAGAATAGATAAACTTTTAGAAAAAACATCAGCTATGCAATACGCATTGTTCGCAAATACAGGAAAGAAAGTTTCAAGAATTGGGTATGGTGCCATGGGGCTTGGTGGTGCTTTTGGCGCCTTTGATGCAAAGGAAGGGATTCGTTCCATTCTAACATTTTTAGACCAGGGAGGAAACTTTATTGATACTGCAAGACATTACGGCAATTCAGAAGAAATAATTGGCAAGGCATTAAAGCATTGGAAAGGGGAACAACCGTTTATTGCTACTAAAATCCAAAGCCATGGTCCCGACAATACACGATGGGCTATCCCTGAAAAAGTGGAAACTGTTTTTCCAAAACACTTGATCAGGCAAAATGTAGAAACATCCTTAAAGCTATTGGGTGTTGATTTTGTAGATAACCTGCAATTGCATTTGTACTGGCCAAACTGGGGTACATCCGGTTATTGGTTAGATGAATTGCTTACCTTAAAGCAAGAAGGAAAGGTTGGTTCTATTGGCGTATCGCTACCCGATTGCCGGGCCGATGTAGGGCTGCCATTAATTATGTCGGGCCATATTGATTCAGTACAGTTAATCTATAACCTTTTCGACCCCACTGCATTGGATTGTGTAATTCCCATTTGCCAGCTACACCAAGTAGCAGTAATAGCAAGATGCGTAATGGATGAAGGCGGCTTGTCTGGATTTCTTACCGAAGACATTCCTTTTGAGACACAGGATTTCAGAAAAACATTTTTTGATGAAGTACCCCGTAGTATATATATTGAAAGAATAAATGAATTGCGAAAGTATATTCCTGAGCATGCAGCATCGTTGGCAAAGCTGGCATTAAAGTTTGTATTAAAAGATGCTGGCATTACCACAGCTATTAGTTCAATGCATATAGAAAAATTTGCACAGGAAAATATTGAAGCTGCAGATGAGAAGGAACTTTCCGATGAAGTGTTTTATGAACTTCGTACAAAGCATAGATGGATTAGAAATTTTTATACTAAAAAATACTGGATGAAAAATGATCTGGATATGGCCAATGAAGCTGAAAAAATAAAGAACTTACCTAAAAAGACATTTACATAAAACGATAGCTAAAATAAGTAATATGCAAAATGTTAGGAAAACCCGATGGGCAGATCTGTTTCCACAGGAATTCTTGGAACGGCAAGCACAACTGCCATTGGTATATCTACCTCTTGGTATTTGTGAACCACATGGATATATTTCAACGCTTGGCCTCGATACTTATAAGGCCGATTATTTGTGTGATGAAGCGGCGAATCGTTTCGGTGGTATCGTGGCGCCTACATTGGGGTATCAAATTCATGAAGCGGGTTACCATGCCCCCTGGCTTGCCGAAGTATTGGGTGAACAAAATGCCATGATGACAAGCATGCCACCGCATGTAATGCTTTACTTTTTTTTATATCAGTTGCGCAGTTTTTATAATGCGGGTTTTAGTACGGCGCTGGTAATTACTGGCCATTCGGGTGGTAATCAGCAAGATTTTCGGTTGGCAGGCGAAATTTTCGAAAGCCATTCCCAAATGAAAGTATTTGTATTTTCTGATCCTGAATTAGTGACCGGGATGTACAAAGGAGACCATGCCGGAAAATACGAGATTTCGCAATCACTATATCTGCGGCCTGATACAATTGATTTATCAGCTATTGATAAAATGCACGAAGCAAACAGTCTTGGTAGGTTTGCACAGGGAACCGATGCAGGGGAAGCCAATGCAGCAACAGGAAAGGATATTATTGAAAAATCTTTGACCTATATTGGCCAAATTGTTGAACAATCTATGCATAGGCAAAACTTACCAACGGAATCCATGAATTATGCGCAGGTTGAAAATATGTACAAGGAATTAACGCAACGAAAAAGTGAATGGTGTACCTTACGAACAAAGCCGGAACAAACCTTAGCACCCTTTGGTTCTAAGTGGAAAAAATTTGAAACTATTGATTTAGCTTCATCTACGATTTAATAAATAGGCTATGAAAAATAAATGTAAAAAAATACTAATTACAGCGATTATTTTGCTATTCAATAGTTTATTGACTTTACAGGCTCAGCAAAAACGCCTTTATATTGCAAACGATGATCATACGGATTATATGTGGACGGCAGATGAATCAAAATATGATTCAGCCTTTTTGCGTATGCTGGATTATTATTTGTTACAAATAGATTCCACCAAAGTAAATCAACCGGATTATCAGGCAAGGTTCAATACCGATGGAAGCATATGGTTGCAAGCGTATGAAAAATATCGAACGCCTGCACAGTTTAAAAAATTGATGGATGCTATAAAATCTGGTCATATCAGTAGTCCGCTGAACATGTTGGTAAGCTGCTATGGTGCACAGCCTGCAGAGGCGGTAATCCGTGGCATGTATTATGCCGGGCAATTGGAGCGGAAGTATAACCTGCGTTTTACAATGGCAGGTAGTATGGAAAATAATACATTGCCTTTAGGACTTGCCTCTCTTTGGGCCGGTTCCGGCGCCAAATATAGTTGGAAAGGAATTGGCGGGTACGGCAGCCAAATGAGCTACGAAATGCGTAAAACCCGTAAACATCAAATGTATCGCTACAATGGACTCGATTCCTCTGGGGTACTGATGAAATGGTATGCTTACAATGAGCAAAAAACGGCACCCCTTGGAGGTTATGCAGAATGTAGATTGGTTATAAAGTACAAGGATGTAGAAAAAGATTTGGGAAATGTGATCAATACCTTAGATCATTTTTGTGATACAATAACGCAGGGATCAACTTACCCTTACAATGTGGGTGGTGCTTTTGGTTTTGGCCACGATGATCTGGAAACACTTATTTCAAATCCATTTATTAATGCAGCAAGAAATGGAACCAATGAAAACCGTAAAGTGCGGGTATCTAACGAAGAAGATTTCTTTATTGATTTTGAAAAGAGTTATCCTAAAGTGCCTGCACAATCCGTAACTTATGGTAATGAATGGGATTTATTGAGCGCCTCCATGAATGAAATAACTGCTAAGGTGCGCAGGTCAACAGAGAAGCTTCGTGCTGCCGAAGCATTGGCAACGATTGTTTCCTTAAAGGATAAGCATTTTATGGATCAATTTTCAACAGCTAAAAACCTTGCCTGGAATACCTATGGAGTCTATTATGAACATAACTGGACGGCTGATGGTCCGGTAAATAGAAATGTTAGAGCTGACTGGCAAACCAACATGCAGCAAAATTTATCTTTATATGTAGATGCTTTGTACAATCAGTCGGTAAGCAAGCTCGGGAGTCAATTATCCAAATCAGCTAATGCCACGTTTTTTGTTTTTAATCCTTTAAGTTGGGTGAGAAATGATTTTGCTGATATTGAATATCAGGGCAGTGAGCCGATCAACATCATTGATAAAACAACGGGTGCAGCCGTAAAAAGCCAGGTGATTCATAAAGGCGGAAAAAAGTATGTACGCATTCAGGCGCAGGATATTCCTTCCGTTGGTTACCGGGTTTTTGAAATGGTAAAAGCGTCTGCTGTAAACTTACCCGATGCTGCTACATTTCAGGATGGATATTTTAGCAATGCTTATTACAAACTAAAATTGACTAAATCGGGTGTTATTTCTGAATTATTTGATTTAAAAAATGGCAACAGGCAATTGGTGAAAATGCATGATGGAAAATTTGTAAATGATTTGGGTAGTACGGATTTAGAGGATGGCGCTGAATTAATGGTAGAAAATGCAGGCCCTGTTTCTGTTACTTTAAAAGCGGTTTCTACAAATCCCATGCTGCATACGGTAAGAGTAACCTTATTTGCCAACAGTTCAAGAATTGATATTGAAGACAGCATTCAGGCAAATTTCGGTGGAGTGCAATCATGGGCTTTTTCTTTTGACCTTGACAATCCCACCACAAGACACGAAGAGTTGGGTGCCATACTCACCGCAAAATTGGAAACAAGAAAAGGGCATTACGCCAAAGACAATGCCCGGTACGACTGGCAAACCTTCAATCATTTTGCTAATGTAAGTGAAGCTGATTATGGCATCACCTTATCTAATGTGGATTGTAGCTTTTTTAAGTTAGGCAATAGTTCGCTTGATTCCCTTTGGGAGCAGGCTTCGCAAATTTATGCCTTGGCAGGTGGAAATATAGACAAGAAAGTGGAAGACGGCGGAATTCTTGGCATTTTAAATCAGCATGGAAATAAGGACTTTTTATACAATTTTTCTTTAACAACGCATCAGGTTGGTTTTGATCCTTTGCAAGCCATGAAGTTTTCATTGGAACATCAGAATCCTTTGGTAAGCGGTACTATAACAGGCGCTTTTAACGCGGAATCGACCAATAGCTATTCGTTGCTGAGCGTAAAAGATCCAAGCGTTGTTTTATGGAGTGTAAAACCTTCTGAAGAGGGCATGCAAAATGGACTTATTACCAGGTTTTGGAACTTAGACGCAAAGGAAAAAAATACGGATATTACCCTTTCCGCATCTATAAAGCAAGCATGGAAAACAAGCCATATTGAAACCAATGAAGAAAAATTGAAGCCAAGTCGAAAGGTATTGACTGTAAGATATAAACCACATCAAATAAGGACCTTTAGATTGATAGTACCGGTAAAATAGGGCCGGATCTTTTTCTGATCGGTGTGGTTTGAAGTGAAGTGTTTCCTCTTCGCAATAAGGGTATTCCTGTTGATTAGTGTCTTAAGTAGAAGCGATATAGTTTTAATTGATTAATTTCCATAATGAAAAATAAACTCAAGTGCCATTTTATGGCCTTTATTAGTGTTTGTTGCATTGCATTCGCCCAAAATGCATTTTCCCAAAAAGTAAATGTACCCTCCGATGCTGAAATTTATGCAAAAATTGAAGTCCAGCTCAGTCAAATGACCCTTGCGGAAAAGGTGGGTATGTTGCATGCAAACTCGTCTTTTACTTCTACAGGTGTGCCACGGCTTAATATTCCAGAGCTTACTATGAGTGACGGGCCGCATGGGGTAAGGCCAGAACACGGTAGAGATTGGAAAATAGATAATGATAATGTGCCGGACAGCGGTACTTATTTACCTACCGGGGTATGCCTTGCAAGTACCTGGAATACAGATTTGGGATATCAATTTGGATCAGTACTCGGTAAAGAGGCGAATGCAAGAGGTAAAGATGTAATTCTTGGTCCGGGCATTAATATCATCCGAACGCCGTTAAATGGAAGAAATTTTGAATACCAAAGTGAAGATCCTTATCTGGTTTCAAGATTAGCAGTGGGATATATTAAGGGGGTTCAGGATCAGGGTGTGGCAGCTTGTGTAAAGCACTATATAGCTAACAATCAGGAAGTGCTTCGAGATAAAATAAATGTGTTGATAAGTGATCGGGCTTTGCGGGAGATATACCTGCCTGGTTTTAAGGCTGCGGTACAGGAAGCGGGCGTTTACACCTTAATGGGTGCTTACAATAAATTCAGAGGTCAATGGTGTGCCGAAAATGATTATTTGCTGAATAAATTGCTCAAGCAGGAGCTTGGATTTAAAGGGTTAGTAGTGAGCGATTGGGGTGCTATTCATAATACACTTGAAGCTTTGTGGAGCGGTACCGATCTTGAAATGGGTACGGATCTTGCCAAGGTAGATTATCCAAATTTCTTTTTAGGTGATACGGTTATTGCCCTGGTTAAAAACGGGGTAATAGATGAAGCATTAATTGATGATAAGGTAAAACGTATTTTATATGTAATGCATAAAATACACATGTTTGGCAATAGGCCTGCAGGTGCTTTTGCCACCAAAGAGAATTTTGCTGTTGCAAAAAAAGTGGCGGAAGAGGG
>Ga0105048_10011841_pt1 | contig 13725 bp, 12 predicted proteins | sample MAT05_FD_78382 | JGI IMG/M metagenome (GOLD analysis project Ga0105048, IMG submission 78382) | Freshwater microbial communities from Lake Fryxell liftoff mats and glacier meltwater in Antarctica - MAT-05 | ecosystem: Environmental > Aquatic > Freshwater > Ice > Liftoff microbial mat | place...
AAGGTTAGTCCCACGTGAAGGATATCAGTGTCCACATTAATTTGTGGAATCTTTAGACGCAGGGGTAAAGAATGATTGGGTTCCTTTTGTGTTGGAGTGATCAGGCTATCAGCACTGTCACCAGCGACGACACCTTGTTGTGTTTCTCTATCTGCGGGTAAATTATTAACCTCCTCATTGTCATTGTGACCAAAGACAAGATAGCTAGTTATTAAAATGACTCCTGAACTGGTTAGTACGCCGATGGCTAGAGCTGTCCTAGATGATATTACGCGCTTAGTAAAAGTTTCTAGCTTAACGATTACTAGTAAATTTACGGTTTCTGCTGATCACTAATAGCATTGAAATTAGTAATAATACTGCTGGAGCGCTGCCAAATTGCAGATTCGTTTCCAAGACAAATGCGTCCGTCTTTGGCAGACCTGGAATGCTTGTTGCGGAGGCGCCACCCGACCCACCTGATGTGCAGCTAGTGGCAGAGATAGTGTCCACGTCTGTACTCACTGTGCCACCGAATGCTAACGCTCTACCAGTCCAAGTGACAGTACTACCAATAGTAATTCCAGCAGCGGCGATGTTATTACCCACAAATGTTGAGTTAGCACCTAATGTCGTTGCAGCAGTTGGTGTCCACCAAACATTGCAGGCGGATGCTCCGTTGGCCAGTACAACTATAGATCCCGCTGAAGTTGTGAGTGCGCCATTCATTCTAAAGATATAAGTACCGGCGCCACTAAGAGTGATGGTTCCACCACCGCCAATTGAAGCCGCACCAGTAATACAGTAAACGCCAGGGGTATAAGTGTTGCTTGGGAAATCAACATTTGAAGCCAGGTCCACAGGTCCAGGACTAAAACTAAAGGTGCAGGGCTGGCTATTTAGTGCTACTAAAGCTGAATTTTGATCGATGCCCGCGGCAGTGTAAGTTGCATCTACCGAGTGAGTAACACCGTTGACCGTGGGTGCTAGAGCGGGACCAGTAGTATAACCAAGATCGCCGTTTAACGTAGTTCCTGCTACAGTGTTGGTATATGTGCTAGAAAGAATCACAAAACTATCAGCACTGCCTAGACTTGGCGATGTGGCAGCAAGTGCAGTCCGAGGTGAGATTAAAAAGAAAACCAAAGTAAATGAAACTAGTGCTATGTTTCTTAATAACTTCATTTGTTTTGATAATCAAGTAAAATACCTTAATTTACGTTAGCACAGGCAGTTTACTTAGGTAACCAAATTAAGGCAATTCTCAGAGATAATTGTGGCTTAATCTCAATTAAATGTGGATAACCCAGAAATGCAGGTTCCTCTGAGCGCCTGCTATGAAAAGCTAGGTCGTGTTTAAGAAAGACTAGTTTATATATGAACACAATGGCTCAGCGAATTCCAGAGAGAGCTGCTTACTGCATGCAAGATGTGGGTTGCTGGTTAGAACCTTCTAGTCAATAACCACTGCTGTGCCGCTGGAAGTAACCATGATCATGCTCTGATTGATGGTTTCGTAATCAATATCAACGCCCACAATGGCATTGGCACCAAGTGCTACAGCTTTTTCTTCCATTTCTCGCAATGCTGTCTCTCTGGCTTCCTGCAATGATGCTTCGTAGGCACTGGAGCGGCCACCGATGATATCGGTCAGCCCTGCCATCATATCGCGAAAGATATTGGCCCCGACGATCGTCTCTCCCATGACTATTCCTTTATATTCAGTGATTTTCTTGCCCTCAATGCTTGGAGTGGTGGTAATTAACATGCTTTTAAATACTAATGTAAGTTATTAACTAATTATACAATAAGTTCACCTTCACACAGCCAGTGCAATCCATTAATATGAAGTATGTGGACTAGAATTCTGAAACTAATTTGGGTGGCCGTACTTTTGACTACGATTAATCTTGCTATTCTGCCATACTCACCGATACCAAAGCTAAAAGCCGCGGGTTTAGGAGCTACAAGAGGGGTAACTGGTGATCTATGGGCTGACAAAGTGCTGGGGAAGCGAGATTTCACCGAAATTTCTCCCCGGAAAGTTGTTCCAGATAAAGTAGCATCTCCAGGTGGAGTTATAGTCGATCGCTCTGTTATTCCCGGCAGCCCTGGGAGTCCCGGCAGAGCCTACGTGTGGGATTCAGGTAACAATAGAATCTTAGGCATAGATTTGGAAGATTGCTACGCTAAAGCCGCTAATGAGAGATGCTCAGCAGCAATCATAATCGGTCAGCCTTCTGATACAGATTATGGGGCCTGCAATCGCGACTCCAGTTTTCAATATTACCCAGAACGGGCCCCTGCCTCAGCCTCAACTCTCTGTGGTGTTTCTGAATACACCGCCACGGTATTGGAGGATAAAAGTTTTAGTAGTATGTTCGTAGATTCAGCTGGAAATCTTTGGGTGGCGGATGTACTTAATCATAGAGTTTTGAAGTATATTTCACCATTCACTACAGATAACATTGCTGATGAGGTATGGGGACAGGCAAGTTTTACTGAAAATGAATGCAATCGTGATGGCGGTTATTTTAATATACCCGCGTCGCAACCAACTGCTAACACTTTATGCTTTGCGGCCATTTATGCCGGCGGGGCTGGGGTAACCTTAGATTCTGGTGGTAATCTGTGGGTTGCTGATGGAGGCAACAGTCGAGTTCTACGTTTTCCTAATATCAGCGGTACGATTAGTAAGACGGCAGATCTTGTGCTTGGGCAGACAGACTTTACTACTGGAGGGGATTACTCAGGCGGAAGCAACTTAGATGAATTCAACACTCCTACATCCTTAGGATTCGATAGTGCAGGTGTGTTGTATATTGCGGACGCAGCAAATACCCGTATTTTGAAATATACAGCTCCATTTACTAATGGCATGCCTGGAGTGGTATTCATAGATCAAAATGATTTTATTGGGGGGATTGCATCCCTGCAAATGGATACAGATGGCTTAGCAATCTGGACCTATGGACTTGACGGTTTTACCGCGCTTATTAATAGATGGGATTTGAATGGCAATAGAGAAATTACTGAATTTGACAACTGGAACCCTGGTGGAGGTTCTATAGGCATCGATGCACTTGGAAACATTCTGATTAGCGCCTATGTCTATGGTAATGACGTGCTTAAATATGAACCATCGGGGATGACTTATGCGTACGAGCGTAATTTCTTTCAGCCACCAGGTGGCTATAACCTCACCGCTGGAGATAGATTAGAGCAAGGAGGGTGGGGAGGAATGCGAACTTTAAGTAATGGCCAATTATTGGTGACTGACGGTAGATTGATGTTCTGGAATAATCCTTTTTCAGCTAGTAACGGGGCAGCACCAGACGGTTATGTCGGTGCCAGCTCAGATGTTGATTTAACTGGGGGATTTAGTCTGCTTGATGTAGATGCCAATGATAAGATTTATGTGCAAAAAGATAGTACGAATATTGTCATTTACCAAGGACCACTTACAAGTGCCTCAGTACCAATCAAAACTTTGAGTTCGCCATTTGATTTATTAGGCGGAGGTACTATTGCCTTATATACTATTTTGGCAGGAATGGTGGTTACTGATAACAGCGAATATCTTTGGATCACAGATCCAGGTCATCACAGGGCTTTTAGGATTCGCGACCCACTTGGTGCAAGTCCAGTGGTTGATATAGTTTTAGGCCAAAATGATGCTAGCGGTGTGGACTGTAATAGAGGATTAGTGCCGCCACCAAATGTGGATGGGAGCGTGGGTGCAGGTCTGAACATGATTTGTAATCCAGGTTCTTTAGCATTCGATAATTTTGGGAATCTTTATGTGTCAGATCACTTTTTCGAATCGGGCGGTAATTGGCGCATATTAATGTTTACACCAGATTTGTTCCCGGATAACCCAGTATCAGTGCTATTTGCACCTTTTGCTGCTAAAGAATTCCCACGTTTTGGTTGGAATGGTTCTACAATTACCCACGCTGTGTTTGATATGGCCTTTGACAGTAACAATAGAATGGTAGTTGGTTATAACCCCTACCTTGGCCCAAGATTTGTAAATTATTATAATAATCCTCAAGACTACAATCCTCTAGATAGGGCCGATCCTGCCTTTGCTACTCCGGCTGGAAGCCTGAAGGACTTCTATGGATGGGCTTTTGGAGTCACTTTTGATAGTGCAGATAATCTTTATATTTATGATACAAATCGCGGCAAACTGCTGATTTATAGCCAACCATTTACTGGACCTGAACTACTAGAAGTCACCCCAGTCGGTACTACCACTGTTGACACAACTCCCAATATTACTTTCAGTTCCAACCAGCCAGGTGCAATTACCTATGGGGGTAGCTGTAGTAGTGCTAGCACTGTTGCTGCGGTGGGGAATAATACAATTAGTTTCAATACATTGGCATTGGGTAGCTATAGCAATTGTACAATCACTGTGGCTAGCCCCAATGGGATTACAGACACTGCGTTGAATGTTAGCCCTTTTACTATTACTGATGCTCCGCTACTTACTAATGCCAGCGGTCCAATTGCTCCCAGTGTAAATGCTACCCCTAGCTATACTTTCTATTCCAGCACGACTGGGATAATTAGCTATGGCGGAAGTTGCAGCAGCGCTAGCACTAATGCTGCCACGGGCAACAATACGATTAGTTTTAATGCATTAGCTTCGGGTACATATTCCGACTGCACCATCACTGTTACTCGTGATTCTGTGTCTAGCAATGCCCTGCTTGTACCAGCATTTACCATTCTCAAGAATTGCAAACCGCAGGCGGATTTCAACAGCGACTGTAGTGTTAACCTATCAGACTTAAGTATATTGGCGAGTTATTGGAATCAGAATTCCAGCGCTGCTGACGCAAATAACGATGGCGCAGTTAATTTATCAGACTTGAGCATTCTAGCCCAAAATTGGCTTAAAAATTTTTAATAATCTAAAATAGTAAAATAAGACAAAAAAGTACATGAAAAAAACTGCAATATTATTGACCACAGTATTAACTAGTGTACTTCTAAGCGCGTCTCTGGCAATTGCGCCAGTGCAAGCTGCTAGCGCTAGCTTCTCTACCAAAGGCGGAGGCAGTGTCAATACTGGTAATCAAGTCAGCGTGACAGTGGCAGTCAATGGTTCGGAGGCCTATAATGCGGTGTCAGTGACTGTGAACTATTCCAACCTCACATTTATCAGCGCTTCTGCTACAGGGGGCTGGACGGGTGTTTCCGGACCTTCTAACTCAGGTGGCAATGTCAGCTTCAGTGGTGCTTTGCTGGGTAGTAGTGCCAATGGCAGTCGTAATGTCCTAACCCTCAGATTCAGAGCACCAAATAATCCAGGTTCTGCCACAGTAAAAAGTTCAGGCAAAATCTCCCTAGCCAATGGCAGTGGCACACAAGTCAGTGGTGGTGGTAATACGATCACCTACAATATCAAAGAGCCTCCTCCTCCTCCTCCTTCTGGACCAGGGAAAGTAGATGTAAGCTCCAGCACCCACCCAGATCAAAATGCCTGGTATAGCAATCAAAACTTGAATCTCTCTTGGAATAAAGCTAGCGGAGTGAGTGGCTTCAGCTATGAACTGAATACTACGCCTAATACTAATCCAGACGACATTTTGGAGAATGCCGACACTGCTGCTAGTTTTACCTTGGACAAAGAAGGTGCCAATTATTTCCATATCAAAGCCAAAAATAGTGTTGGATTTGGTGAGGTGACTCATTTTGCAGTGCAATTTGATATCACTAAGCCGTACCCATTTGGGATTGCCAAATTGTTAAATGTGGCGGGTGATAAATATCTGATTTATTTTGCTACTAATGATGCGATTTCTAACATCGCCAGTTACACTGTTACGGTTGACGGAGTGGACATGGGGCAACAGAAGACTGCCTATGAGATACCATTGACTGCCAAAGGTGTGGATGTCGGTGCTACGGATCAAGCCGGGAATTTACATACTGAAAAGCTGGTTTTGGCTGAGGGTGTTACTGGTCAAACTGAATCTGAGCCAGCATCTACTCCAGTAAACAGTCCCAATAGTGCCGGGATAAATTGGTTGCTGGTCTGTCTAGGGATCTGCGGGCTAATGATTATGATTTTGGGAATAATCATATTGATAATTTTCCTGAAGCGCAGGAAAGCACCTCTACTAGAGAGCGATAGTTTATAATTCTGCGGATTTGTATATTTGGTTTCATAACCGGCTAAGACTAAAACTATCAATTGCTAGCTTGCTTTTGCCATGCAAGACTAAGTCACTAATGATTTCACCAATTGCTGCAGAATGCTTAAATCCATGTCCAGAGCAAGGTGAAACAAGTAAAATTTGACCATGTTGCGGTGATCGGTCGATCACAAAATTGCTATCAGCTGTATTGGTATACATGCACACAGTGGCCTCGATGACTTTAGACTGTAGTCCAGACAAGCGGTTATGTACAAATCTATCGTACATTATCTCGCTTTCTTCTTTGCTAACCACTCTTTCCAGAGTAGCAGGAGTAGTAGTAGCGTTAAATTGCTCGCAGGCAATTTTGAGCCCACCTTTTGGTCCGTTAATAGCTGGGAAGCCATAGACACCCCAACTATCATCTACCATCTCTGGGAACTCCCAAATAAATGTTGGGAACGCTTGTGGCTCAAAGCTAGCAAAACTAGTAGACTTGTCAGCAATATCAAACCAATGCAATACTTGTCTATAAACCTTAAAAATAGTTTGCATGTTTGCGGGTAAAAAGTCGTTGATCCAAGCTCCTGAGGTGATGACGACTTGTTCTGCTAGTAGATTTTGGAAAGTGTTATTTTTATTAATTGTAACTGTCACTTTGCCGTCGGGACTGACACTCAGAGAATCAACTTTAGTATTTATCATTGCCTGCGCACCGTTTTGCTGGGCCAGGGCTAACTGTGTTCTTATGCATTCTTCAGGCAAAAGATAACCACCTGTAGGCTCTAGAATACCAACTTCGGTGGTGGTCTTAAATTGAGGATAATCCCGCTGAAGTGATTCCCTGGGAAATAATTGATGAGCAATACCAAATTCATTTGCAGATTTAATTGTGTTCTGCATAAAGTTATTGTCTTCTTCAGCCATGATCAGACAACCTACTTGCTTTAAAAGATCTTGCTGAGAAATCTTTTCCAGCTCACGCCATATCTCCTGAGCTCTTAAAGCCATGCTTGTGTATTCGCTGCCTTCGCCTATAGCCGTCCTGGTAATCCTTGTATCGCCATGGCTGGATCCCTGCATGTGCGGCGGTGAAAACTGGTCTATGCCTAGAACCTTCTTGTCTGACTTACTAAGTTGATACAACCCCGCACTACCCATAGCGCCGAGACCGATTATGATGACATCATACTCATTTATTATTGCCATATTGTATTGTATCAATTTGAATTTATTTTTTCTGCGAATTAACCCAGAAAAATCTAGCCAATCCCGGGTCAATACTCAATGATTCAGCTAGAATGCTCTCTTGGGCTAGGTACTTTGCAAGTAGAGTCTTGTCAGCGACAATAATCCTTTTTCCAACAATATTTCCCCAGAGAATGTCAGCTTGCATACGAAAATCATTCCAATTGCAAATATTGGTTAACTTGTCACCTGGGCCCACTTCGCCTGCAAGATTGGCTAAGTTGTCCATTTCAATTTCCATTTGCACGGTCTGTTCATTTGCAACTGCTTGGGTAGCACTAAAATATGTGCCCAAAAAGTTTATCCCGCGCACACCAAGCAGATCCAGTCCTAGTTCTTCGAGGCTTTTTGTCACTGACCCACGAGTGTGGTAAGTAGAATAGCTAGCGCTACTAGTAGCAGTAGTAAAGCCGTTTAGTGTGGCAAAACCTTGCAGGCCAAGTCGTAATGGGTAAGGCATAAAAGCGCAAATTCCTTTCGGATTTAAAGTTCTCACACTTTCTTTAAGCGCCACAGCTAATGAAGGTGAGTATGATACTGGACCGTAGCCACTAATCACAATATCCATAGACTGATCGGGAAATGGTAGATGATGCATATCCCCCAGAATTGCTGGCTCATCAGCACTACCAAACTCGGCAGCTAGCGCGGCTTGGCCTTGCTGCAACATTCTTTCTGCAATATCAATTGAAAATGATTGGAATGGACCATGAGGATTTTGTGCTGAAAACCGTGGTCCTAGATTGTTTCGTAGAAGCCTTGTCATCATGAACGTGCCAGCGCCTAAGTCCAAGACTCTTGGGGGGCTAGTCAAATCTGTTGCCCAACTTTCTCGCCAGCTTAAGATCACCGCACGCATCAATTCGCCCGTGACCAAATCTGAAGCCAGAATAATATCTGGCGAATAATCGCCATCATACGTGAGTGCCTCTAAATTGTAACTGGATGAGACCCTTTGTCTAGCTAGGTCTAACCCAATTGGGCAAGAAGCAGCATTAAAACCATCACCAACTATTTCTGTAATTGACATAATTAAAACCAGTAAAATATAGTCCTAATTCTAGTTGTTAATCTAAATTTAAAGAAAATTTATTTAATTATCTACAGAATGTATCGAATTGTTGCAGATGCAACTATTTGTATGTATAATTATGCATGTACAAAATAACAGACGCTATAAGGGAGATTTTGCAAGAAGATGATTTGTTTAAACAATTAATCACAGCCGAAATTATCAATTATTCGCAATATGCACGTAAGATTAAGCCACAAATTGACAAAACTTTATATAAAAACGTTAACGTGCGCACAATTTCTACGACAATCGCTAGATTGGGTGAGGAATATATAAACGGACTAAAGCCCACTCCTATTAAGCTGACTAACATTTCGTTGCATACTAATTTATCAGATGTCTCTTTTGAGCGTAGCGAGGTTAGTATTGAAAAAATCGAACAGTTTTACTTAGCAATGCCCAAAAGAAAAGGCTTGTTTTTTACCTATACGCAAAGTGTTAGTGAACTAACGGTGATTGCTGCCCAGCAAGCCATCACTGAATTATTAGCTCAATTTAAAAATACCCAGCCGATCTTTCTACAGCACAACTTAAGCGGAGTCACCGTGAAGTTCAGTCCAACTTACTTATCTCAACCAAATGTAATCTACAACATAATTAAGCAATTGGCGTCGCGTAATATCAATATTATTGAAATTGTCTCTACCACCACGGAGCTGACTTTTGTTGTGGAGCAGGAGTCTACCGAGTTATGTATCAGGCAATTGACTAAGCTAGTTTGATTTTGTGCCAAGTAAAAATATGATGAAAAATATGACTAAAAGTTTATTATTCGACTTTTCCAAAGTGTTGTTATTTGCCAAAGATACGAATTATACTGGCGACGTCAACCCAAAGCATGATGGGCACAGTAGTCAGATTGATTTCTAATTCTTTCAGCATTTTGAATTGAATAATTATTTACTCAGCTGGATTGAGCGCCACCGAGAAGTGATCCGTTCTAATATCTGCAGCAACACGAGCAGGCATGGAGGCGATCGGCGAATGTGTGACGCCTGCTGTCATGAAAAAATCGTTTGGAGTGATATTTTTGAAAAGATAAAGACTCCAACTAATTTGACGAAATTTATGGAAACTGACAAAGAGGAATCAATGAAACCTGCCAATACTGATTGTAGGTTTATGCAAGGAATAAAAGATGCAACTCAGTCTGGCTGTGCAATTCATAGTGAAGCGCCATTTGACTGTGATGCATACCATTGCGGTATGGACTCCACTAGCAATCGGCGGCAATTACTGGGTTATTGTTTACATTCCGGTTTGATTAACGAAACTGAGTATGAACAGAGAACTCGAAAGTTAATGCTGTAAATAAGTCTTAAATTAACTGAGAATTTGCCTCCTGCGAGTTTAGATCTTTTCGCATTGCAAGGGTTTCAGACCCTTATGGAGCAGTTGTCGGAAAGTCGCACAGAAGTTGTACGAAAGTGGTAAGAAAGTCGACGATTTGTCACATGAAAGTGGTAAGAAAGTTGACGATTTGTGCGACAGCTTCATAAGCTGGTATATTATATTTGAAGTATTATTCTTAAGGGAATTGTTTAAAAAAAAATCTCCGATTATTATGAGAACTCCAATTACTATGAGAAATATGGTGTAGAATTAAAATTAGTGGAGAAACCTGGCGGATTTACGGCGACATTTTACTCCGTCTCTGATCAGCGCAGAGGATAAATTGATATACTCCAGCCGAATACTCACGGTACTGGAATTAGTATGAGCAATCATATGCAGCAACTGCGGGCAGCAGCAGGGGGCGATCCAGTAATTATTTTTGATCTAGGACTGGTATACATAATTGAGACTTTGGAACAAGAAGGTAGCGTGATCTATTCCAAAAAAGCCAAGCGGTATGTTAAGCTCCACTTTGCTAACCAACTCGTAGGGCAGACAGGTGCAGGCGGACAAAAATATGGATTAGCTAATTAACCAATTAGCCAATTAGTCTACAGGTAAATTAATTTACTAACTAATTATTATGGATTATATATTCAAAGATAGCTTACTATCTGAAGGCAGGCTAATGAACTTCGGTAATGCCACCGGCCATCCAAGCTTCGTGATGTCCAATAGTTTCACTAACCAAGTCTTAGCGCAAATTGAGCTGTATCAGCGGACGGCCAATTATCCGGTGGGGGTCTACACTTTGCCGAAGGAGCTAGATGAAGAAGTGGCGAGATTGCATTTGGCTAAGGTCGGCGTTAAGCTAGAGCAACTCAACAAAAAGCAGGCTGATTATCTAGGTATCAAGTCCGAAGGCCCGTATAAATCAGATAAATATAGATACTAAATTGGAAGTAATAGAATTATTGAATGTCACTTTTGGTGACATTAAACGTAGTGATCTTACTAAGTCGATAGCTATGGTAGTTATCTCCCCTTTCGAGATCCATGGCGAATTTCTGCCTTTGGGACAGGATGTGCTGTGGGCGCGCGTGCAGCAGGAATTACTGACAGAGCTGCTGCTTCCTGTAGGCTATAAAATCTATAAGTACCCAGAAATTGTCTTGGGGACCAATGTTTTGCATGGAAATTATGGGTTTGAGATTGGGGTCTTGAGTTTGCGCAAGATACTTATTAACACCATTAAGACCTTACACTTCCTAGGATTTCGCAAGGTCATTATCTGTAATGGTCAAGGAGGACCTTTACATTCAGTAGCAATTTATTCAGCCCAACAGTATGCACAGAAGATAGGGGTACAGTGCTTTTCAACTTTGCAGGTGAGCATTAAACGCGGCTTACAAGATAATTGGAAGTTGAAAGGAATAGATCTTCGACAAGATCTACACGCAGGTTTGATCGAGGTCTCGATTGCTTTAGCCCGTTACCCCGAGTTAGTAAATTCTGCTTACATTAAGTATAAATTCTCTGAGATTAATCCTAGTTTGTTGACTAAGATTTTGGTAATGCTTGCAGTCCCTATCATACAACCCATTTTCCAAAGGCTGGGTTTTGGGTTTGCTAAAGAGTCGTGGATAGTATTACTAAACTGGTATTTGGAGGGACAGCGTCCAGACTATATAGGCTACCCTGACCTGGCCGATAAACAAACTGGCGAACTATTACTTCAGAATCTTAAAAGTTGTTTTCAGGAAGATATCGTGGCTAAACTTGTCTGATCGGGCCTCACGTCACTTTTAGTTGCGCCTTTAGTGTATAATATGGCTATAAGCGACTCTCTCTCTCTTTGCTAATTTTCTTTAGTCACAAAAGCCATGCGAATTCTTTTTATTAGCCCAACTTCGCCTTTTGAAGGTATCGGTGGTATTGAGCGCTATTTAACTAACTTGCTTAATTATGCCAAACTAATCCCCGATCAGAATATATACTTGCTAACCAATACTACTAAAGAGGAACGTGTAGAGAAATTAGGGAATATTACTATCTATCACACTAAATGTATGATTCTTTCTGCGAGTCAGGAAACCCAGCAGAGAGAGGTTTCTAAGAAGGCGCAGCAATTTTCAGCGACTGTGACAGACATAATTACTAAACAATCAATTGAAATTATCTGTGCGGAAAATTTTCATATTGCTGCGCCAGCGGCTTTTAATATTCTGCTACATCAAGCAGCAGGATTAAATAAAGTGCCAGTAGTTTTGCAACTACATTCCTTTGCTAGAAGTGAGATAGAACGAGAGCTAGTTAATCAACTACTTTGGAGCAAAATTATTTGTGTAAGCAAGAGCGTGGTCGGTGACTGTTTTCGCAAGGGCGCAGACATTGACCTCTTAAAAACTTCATATCTCGGAGTCGATGTGTCTGAATTTAATACTACTATTACAAGCGCTGAAACTCTTAAATCTAGCCTGGGTTTGAGCGAGTCCACAAAGATTGTCATGACTGCTAGTCGGATTTTGCTGGGGCATAATCACATTCTGAAGGAAAAAGGTATCATCAATTTGATCCAGGCTTTTTCGAAGATTTCCCCGCGCTACCCAGAACTGCGTTTACTAATTGCAGTAGGCAGAACTACAGCAGACTGGAAAAATGAATTTGAGGCTGCATTATTGATGCTACGAGGTTACCTGAAGTTGAACAATGTGGAGAGCAGAACCATTGTGAGACAATTCGAATTGGATGAGATGCCTTCAGTTTACAGAGGAGCGGATATTTTTGCTTTACCCTCAGAGAACGAGACATTTGGACAAGTATTTATTGAGGCAATGGCCAGCGGTTTGCCAGTGATTGGCACAAATGTCGGTGGTATTCCTGAAATAATTAGTGATGGTTATAATGGTTTTCTAGTCACACCTGATGACACCACTATGTTAGGGCAGAGATTGGAATTACTGCTGAAAGATAATGATCTTCGTGAGCAGTTTAGCGATAGAGGGCTGCGCACCGTGGAAGCCAATTTTACTGCATCTAAGCAATTAGCTAGCTTCTTTGCGTTGTTACAATCAGTCTTGTCTAATCCGACTAGCGCGTGAGCTGTTTACAATTACTGCCACGTCAATTATTTCTTGGATAAGTGCCCCTGCTAGTGGAGTTAGTAGCCCAAAAATGGCCACTATCATGAATACTGCGCTTAGCCCTATCCCGATAAAGATGCTCTGAATAGACAGAATCTATGTGAGAATTCAAAAAAATGACATCTGCTGCTTCGCTTGCGGCACTTTTCTTCTGGATTGGGTCAATTCTAGGATTTTAGCCTCTTTGGCTTTTCGTTCGGCGTAATTCTCCAAAGCGTTACCTCCAGTGAGTAAACCCACAGAAATACTCAAGAAAGCAATGTAATCGAGCCTCAAACTGCCAGTGCGCAATAGACCCAGGTTCTCAATTGCCAGTTCGAAACATCATTAGTCCATTCTAGCAATCCTGGGCAAGACCGGCTGTGATCTATCTCAAGGAAGTATTGATTTAAGCAACAATGTTGTCCGAGGAGGCTTTCTCACGCCTTGCTAGCCAGATAAAGGGTAGGGCAATAGCCTGGAAAACTGCTGAGACCGCAAATGAGCTAGCATAACTGGAGCTGTCAGCAACACGTCCCAATACTGGTTGAATAAAAATTCCTCCACTGGAACCCATCAATGAATCAAAAGATAGCACCGTGGCTCTTTGCGCAGAAGGGATTAACCCGTTTATATAGGCCTGTCTGATTGGCGCTAGTGCTGCGAAAATAATTCCCCAGGTGAAGATTAGTACTAATGCTAGCCAAAAATTAGTGACAAAACCGACAAAGATTAAAATTATTCCGCTGAAGAAAACACCGATTAGTAGAGCGCTGGTGCGTTTGGAGAATAGCTTTCTGAGATGGCTGGAGAA
>Ga0105048_10011842_pt1 | contig 13724 bp, 14 predicted proteins | sample MAT05_FD_78382 | JGI IMG/M metagenome (GOLD analysis project Ga0105048, IMG submission 78382) | Freshwater microbial communities from Lake Fryxell liftoff mats and glacier meltwater in Antarctica - MAT-05 | ecosystem: Environmental > Aquatic > Freshwater > Ice > Liftoff microbial mat | place...
ACCCCACTCACTCGACGACAGACCCGCGAACTCGAGTCGCGCACTGCCGAACCCGCCAAGCGTGTGTCGGTGCTCACCCAACGTGCGTCGGTGCCCGCCCAACGTGCGTCGGTGCCCGCCAAGCGCCCGAGCGGAAAGCGCCCATCGCTGCGCATCACTCGACCGCTTACCAAGCCGCAGCGCACGTGCCCGGCGCCGCGGTGAAAGGATTGGGCCAGTCGGCTCCCAGCCGCGACTTCGTTCTGGCCGGGCATCCGGATGTCGCTGCAGCCCTCGAGCGCACCCTCGTGACCCTCGGCGTGTAGCCGTTGGGCTGGCGTGTCGGCGGCCGAGCGGTTACCCTTAACTATTCGTTACATGCGCGCGCGGTGTGTTTGCCGCCCATGTACGCCCGAGAATCGTGCCAGCCGAGACGTGGCTGGTCGCTTTAGAGGAGTTTCCTATGTCGTTGCGCGAGCCCGACTCAGCAGCGACCCCACTCACTCGACGACAGACCCGCGAACTCGAGTCGCGCACTGCCGAACCCGCCAAGCGTGCGTCGGTGCTCACCCAACGTGCGTCGGTGCCCGCCAAGCGCCCGTCGGTTGCCGCCAAGCGCCCGAGCGGAAAGCGCCCATCGCTGCGCATCACTCGACCGCTCACCAAGGCGAAGCGCAGTGGCCCGGCGCCGCGCAAGATTCTCTCGTTTGGGGCGATGCTGTTCGCCGGTGCCCTGCTCGTGGGCATGTCTGTCCCGGCCAACGCGTTTATGCCCACCAACAGCTTCTCGGCCGACGCGTCAACGCTCGCGACGTCTGGCTCGTCAGCCTCGTCCGGTAAGGTTCCGGTGCAGTCGGTTGAAGTTTCCGCGCAGGCCGCGCCCGTCTCCGTGCTGCGTGACGAGTACGGCGTCACCTCCTACGCCGAACTGCTGCGTGCCCAATACGGCAGCCAGGGCGGAAGCTTCACGGCAACGACGGGCGCGATTCGCTGGCCGTTCCCGTATACCGTGCCGATCACCGACGGCTTTGGCAATCGCCCATCGGGCACGTCAGGAACGAGCCACCACAACGGTGTCGACTTCACGCCGGGTGCGGGCACCCCGATCTATGCGGTGGCAGACGGCGTCGTCACCACCCACAGCGACGACGCGTACGGGTACGGCAACCATGTCATCCTCTCGCACACCGTCAATGGCGAAGCATTCGACAGCGTCTACGCGCACATGCAGACCGGAACCAGCCCCCTTAAAGCCGGAGACGTTGTGAAGGTCGGGGACTTTATCGGACTCGTGGGTGACACCGGCGACTCGTACGGCGCGCACCTGCACCTTGAGATCCGGATCGGCGGCATCCCGGTCGACCCCTTCGCCTGGCTGCAAGCGCACGCGACGAACTAGTTGCGGCGCCTCGCCGATCGAGCTTGTCGAGATCTCACCGACGACTAACCCGGCCGTGAGGTCTCGACAGGCTCGACCCGCCTAACCGCTCGACCCGCCCTGGCGCCGATCAGCTGCGCAGCACCCACACCGTGGTGTCGCTCGGAAGCGCCCCGCCCGTGATCGGCTCGCTCGCGAGCAGAATGTTGCCGACGGGCAACTCGACGGCCACCTTGCCGAGGTTGGCGATCACCGTCACCTCCCCGTTGCGGAACGCGATCACATCGCGGCCGTAGCCGTTCAGCCACGAGACTGTTCCACTCGCAAGGTGGCGCTCGCGGCGCACAGCCAAAGCGGTGCGGTACATCTCCAGCGTTGACCCCGGGATGCCTTCCTGCGAGTCACGAGCGTACGGCGCCCAGTCCGCGGGCTGCGGCAGCCAGCTCTTGCCGGACGAGTTGAAGCCGTAGGCGGGCTTGTCGGCCTCCCAGGGGATCGGAACGCGGCATCCGTCGCGACCGTACTTCTCGCCCTTGGTGCGAAACCAGGTGGGGTCTTGCCGCGCCGAGTCGGGCAGGTTGACCGCTTCGGGCAAGCCGAGTTCTTCGCCCTGGTACAGGTAGCTGCTGCCGGGAAGCGACAGCATCAGGGATGTCGCGGCGCGCGCCCGACGAAGGCCGAGCACGGGCTCCGGCTGGCCGGGGGAGCCCGGGCCGATACCGGCGCCCTGCGGATTCTCGGCGGTCAGGGCCAAACGGCTCGCGTGACGCACGACGTCATGATTGGACAGCACCCAGGTGCTGGGCGCTCCCACCCCAGAGAACGCGGCAATGGAGCGGTCGATAACCGCGCGCTGCGACTCGGCGGTCCAGTCAGAGAACATGTAGTCGAAGTTGAACGCCTGGCTCATCTCGTCGGGGCGAACCCAGAGCGCCATCTTGGTGAGCGGGTCGACCCAGGCTTCCGCGCACAGCACGCGGTCTCCCTCGTACTCGGCGAGCACCGAGTGCCAGCCGCGCCAGATGTCGTGCACGCCCTCCTGGCCCCAGTAGGGCGGGTCGGGGTTCGGTGCCGGCGGGTCGGTGATGCCGGGTGCCAGGGCCGTGTCGGCGTGCGAGAGGTCCAGCACGAGGTCGTCGGACGTGGTCGGGAGTGCTCCGCCCATGCTTGCGCCTTCAGGGGGAGGCGTGTAGTCGGGAAGCCCGGCTTCTTTGATCATGCCGTGGGCGACATCCACTCGAAAACCGTCAACGCCGCGATCGAGCCAGAACCGCAGAATGCCGTGGAACTGCTCGCGCACCCACGGGTTCTCCCAGTTGAGGTCGGGCTGCGAAGAGTCGAAGATGTGCAGGTACCACTGGCCCGGGGTGCCGTCGGGGTTGGTGATGCGGTTCCACATCGATCCGCCGAACACGGACTCCCAGTTGTTGGGGGCCTCGTCGCCATTCTTGCCCTTACCGTCGCGAAACATGTAGCGGTCGCGCTCCGGCGATCCCTCAGGCGACGCGAGCGCTTCGATGAACCACGGGTGGGCGCTCGACGTGTGATTGGGCACCATGTCGGCGATCACCTTGAGGTCGAGCTCGTGGGCGGTGGCCAGCATCCGGTCGAAATCTTCGAGTGTGCCGAAGCGCGGGTCTACGTCGCAATAGTCAGAGACGTCGTAGCCGGCGTCTTTCTGTGGGGACGTGAAGAACGGGGAGAGCCACACAGCGTCGACGCCGAGTTCGGCGAGGGCGGGCAGGCGACGGGTGATGCCGGGAAGGTCGCCGACGCCGTCGCCGGTCGAGTCAGCGAACGATCGCGGGTATATCTGGTAGATCACGGCAGTGCGCCACCACTCGGAACCGGTACTGAGGAGCCCCGACGTGGGAATCCCTGCGGGCACGACGGAATCCGGGGCGCTCTCGATTGTCATTCGGAGAGTTTACGGTAGTGACGAGTGGTGGAAGCGCTTGCACCGAGTCGGCCGGTGAGCGCTCGTCACCGCTTCAACGGGTGGCCATTTCGGATGCTAGTCTCTTACGGTGCCAAAGCGGCTTCTGATCGCTTTGCGCGCCCCCTTAGCTCATTGGTAGAGCACTTCCTTGGTAAGGAAGAGGTAGTGGGTCCGATTCCCACAGGGGGCTCGGTCATCCGTTTTATGCGGATGCCGTGGCTGAGTAGCTCAGTTGGTTAGAGCGCACGACTCATAATCGTGAGGTCGGGAGATCGAGCCTCCCCTCAGCTACCACTGCCCCACCTCACGGTGCCTGCCCGACTGCACCTCGGGGCCTCGCGCCCCGGCACGGATTGCCGCGCCCCGGCACGGATTGCCGCGCGAGATGACTCAGGGGGCTGCCAGGATCGCGCCAGAGCAGCCCTCTGAGTCATCTCGCGACGCGCGGTTGTGCTCCGCCGGCGGCGCGCGTAAACATACCGACCCGGATACATCCGGCTGCTACCCCACTGACTCGTCGGCAGCGTTTAACTTTCTGTCGACCGGATGCTCGTTGCGTGGATGCGGGCAGATGAGTGACTAGAACCGCCCGAGCGCTTACAGCCAGAGCGTCGGTATAGATGCGGTGAGCGCGGCAGCTGTGAGGAAGATCACCACGGCAACCGACACCAGGATCGCCTGCACCACAAAGCGCTTGACCAGCGCCGCGACACCCAACAGGAACAGCGAGAGGGCCATCAACACGGTGTTGAGGGTCAGGCGGTCGCTCAACCCGTTAGCGCGGTCACCGGTGGCGATGGTCTCACTGGCCTGTGCCTTGGCATCGGCGTAACCGCCGAATAGCGAGTTTTGGTAGTCCTCGTTGTCGAGGGGACTGTAGTACAGCTCGGGGTCTGCGGCGTTCTGCTCGTCCGCCCACTGGATGGCACTGTCGAAGTCTTCGGACACCGACTGGAAGTAGATGATGTCGTACTTCTCTTGCGCGGCTGCCGCAATGGCGGCGTCAGGGTTCTGGGTGTCGAGTTGCAGGTCGGTCAAGCGATCGTAGAGCTGGGCATCCTGCACATACTGCTGGTTGCCCTCGAGGTACAGCGATTCGGCCTCGGTGGAGAGGTTGGATCCCACTGTGTAGTTCTGGGTCATGTTGCCGTCGTAGAGCGCGCTCTGGAACGACACGTAAGCGGTCGCTATCGAGGTGAGGCCCAACAGGATGGCAATGATTATCTCGATGTGCTTGCGGATGAAGGCTTGCGGCGACGGGGCTGCGGGCGCGTCAATTGGCACTGGATCTCCAGTCTAGGAAAGCGGGCTAGAGCGCCAGCTTAGGGTAACTCAGTCGACGAAACTCGCCTGCGCCGCTTCGACGGTTTCGAACAGTCCGAGTTGCTTGCCGAGCCGCGTGGTGGCTGAAAAACCTTCGGCCCAGCGGGCTTCGATCATGCCGGCGAATTCGCCGTTCGACTTGCCGACCCACAGTCCTGCCTGTACGGCAGTCCACTGAATTGCGGTGCCGCGGACCTGCGGGGCGCGCGTGCTAGTAACGGTCATGGTGTGTAGTTCTCCTTCGGCTTTCGACACTGAAAACCAGGAACTGATGGTGACGGGATGACGCGTGCTGTACTCAGAGTTAACCCCTCCTCTGGCGTCTGCGGTAGCCCTCCCAGACAGTTCAGAGCAAACGGGGGACAGACGTTCACCAGTGGTTCATGTTGCAGCCTCCGGCACCGGCGAAAATTGCTCTCGATGAGCGACTACGAGCACTTCTATCTCGTTGAAGACGGACACGGTCGGTGGACCATCCGTCACCAGATCACCGACATCCTCGCCGGCACCATCCTGCGAACCGCCGGCGGATTTCGCCTGAAGAGCGACCATCACCGCACCGTTGGAAACTTCGATTCCATCGAGGCGGCGCTGGTTGGTCTCTATCAAACGGTGTAGTCGCGGGTGAGCCCGAACCTGCCGCAGAATGTCGCCGGTTAGACATATTCTGTTTATTGCCGCGACACGCCGAAAACACTAGATGTAGTGGAATGACAATGGTGTGATTCCCGTTATATAGTGAGACACCCCGGCAGGTTGCCGGGCCGCGTTTCAGAGAAAATGCGCCAAGAAGACGAAAAGGAGGTTCAGATGGACAACGAGACAGACACCGTGGGTGGCTACGCCGTACCCATGGACCCGATGGATCTTCTGCAGTGTGACAGCTGCCAGTAGGCACTCGCACCTAAAAGATTCGAGAGCCCCGGTGACCGCGAAGGTCACCGGGGCTTTCTCCATCCCGGGCGCCACGCGGCGATTAGGCTGGCTGATGTGCCAGTAAATCCCGAATTGCAGGGCCGCGTGTTTGCGCCAGTGGCTCCTTACCTCGTCGGACGCGAAAAGGTGCGGGAGTTTGCCCGAGCCGTTTTCTCCACCAGTCCGCTCAATTACGACCCGGATGCGGCATCCGCTGCTGGATATAGCGACGTCGTCGCACCGCCCACCTTCGCCATCGTGGTGCAGGAAGCGACGCTGGCGCAGTTGCTCGCCGAGCCAGACGCCGGAATCGACTTTACGCGGGTAGTGCACGGCGACCAGCGCTTCAGCTACACCCGCGCGATTGTGGCCGGCGACGAGCTCACGGCGACTCTGTCTGTGACGAGCATTAAGAGCCTCGGCGGCCACTCGATGGTCACATCCGAATCGACGATCGTCGACGCGAGCGGCGCGCACGTCGTTACGGCAATATCCACTCTGGTCGTGCGGGGGGACGAATGAACTCGTCAGGCGCGATCACCGGTGAGGTGGGCGACATCGTCGCGGAGCGCTCCTTCCCCCTAAGCCGCGATTCGCTCGTAAGGTACGCCGGCGCATCCGGCGACTTCAATCCCATCCACTACCGCGACGACATCGCGCAGTCGGTGGGCCTGCCGGGCGTTCTGGCGCACGGCATGCTGACAATGGGTCTTGCGGTGCAGCCGGTCGTCGACTGGCTGGGCGATCGCGGGTGGGTCAGCGGCTACCAGGTGCGCTTCACGCGCCCGGTGTTCGTCGATGCGACCGACGGTGCATCGGTCACTGTAGTCGCCAAGATCGGTGCGATCGAGGATGCCACCACTCGCGTAGACCTCACCGTCACGTTCAACGGTGACACCGTGCTGGGCAAGGCCCAGGTTCGCGTCACCTTCGCGTGATGCTGCTCTCCCAGCTCACGACCATGCGCGTGGGTGGCCCTGCCGCGCGACTCGTCGAGCCCACTACCGAGGCAGAACTCGTTGATGCGGCGCTCAAGGCGTGGTCCACGGGCGACGAGTGGCTCGTGCTCGGTGGCGGGTCGAACGTGCTCGTCAGCGATGACGGGATCGATGGCACGGTCATCCGGATCGCCACCCGCGGCATCGAGGTGCTCGCCGAGGGTGACACGGTGCGACTGCGGGTTCAAGCCGGCGAGCCCTGGGATGAGCTGGTCGCCCACACCGTTGCACAGGGGTGGGCAGGCATCGAGGCTCTCAGCGGCATCCCCGGATCCAGCGGCGCGGCGCCCATTCAGAACATCGGTGCGTACGGCCAGGAACTCGCCTCGACACTGGTTGCGATCGACTTTCTCGATCACGTCACGGGAACGCGCGAGCGCATCGAGGCGTCAGACCTGGGCCTCGTCTACCGCACGTCGGTGCTGAAGCAGGGCCGCGAGGGTGTCGTCATTGCGATCGAACTCGAACTCGTTGCCGATGACCGCGGTGCCGTCGCCTACCCGCAACTCGCCAACGCGCTCGCAGTGCCGCTCGGTACTCGCGTGCCGCTCGTCGAGGTGCGGCGCAGCGTTCTCGCGCTTCGGTCTGCCAAGGGAATGGTACTTGACCCCTTGGATGCCGATTCCTTCAGCTGCGGATCGTTCTTCACGAACCCGATCGTTGGCGAGAATTTTGCCCGCGGTCTTCCGGATGCCGCGCCCCGCTGGCCGGTCGCCGACGAGCCGCACGACGTGGCCAGGCCCTTAGGATCCGAGCCTGCGCCGGTTCCGGAGTCGAACGATCGCGTGAAACTTAGCGCAGCGTGGCTGATCGAGACCTCGGGCGTTCACCGCGGATTCTCGTTGCCCGGCTCGCGGGCGGCGATCTCGTCGAAACACACCCTCGCGATAATCAACCGTGGCGGGGCAACCGCAGAAGAGGTGGCGCAATTGGCTCGGTTCGTGCAGGCTGTGGTGCTGGCGAGGTTCGGGGTGATGCTTCATCCCGAACCTGTTGCAGTGGGTCTTCACATATGAACGGTCAGACCGGTACTCTCAAGGTGAGCCCAGCGCCGAGGCCCCCGCAACGCCCCGGTGCTGGGCTCACTTCGTTGGGCTAGAGTGCCAGCGCCACCGCACGACCCTGCTGACGCGGCATCCACGGCCTGCTCCGTCAGCTAGCTATCCTTGCGGATCCAGCGGAATGTGAGCCGTGTTACCAGCAGGCCAGCCACCAGCCAGATGCTGGTGACGATGGCGACTCCGGCGAGGTTCCATTCGCCGCTCACCTCCGCGGCCTCGAAATAGTTGGGCAGGAACACCGACCGCATACCCTGCGCCATCCATTTCAGGGGGAACACGCTGGCAAAGTTCTGCAGCCACTCGGGCAGCTGCGAGAAGGCTAGGTAGACGCCCGAGATGAACTGCAGCACGAGCGCAATCGGGATGATGACCGCCGTGGCGCTCTTGCCGCTGCGAGGCAGCGCGCTCAGAGCGATCCCGAGGATCGCGCTCGTGCCCACGCCGAGGGTGAACACCCACGCGAATGTGAGCCAGTTGCCGGGCTCCGTGGGCAGGTCGACGCCGAACGCGAACCGCGCGACCAGCAACAGCACAATCGCCTGCAGCACGGCCGTGACAAACGCGCCACCGATCTTGCCGATGAAGTAGCTGAGCACGGGAAGGGGTGTGCCGGCGAACCGTTTCAGCGTGCCATCGCTCTTCTCGCCCGCAATGTCGACCGCGAGATTCTGCAGCCCGCTCAGCAAGAGGCCGGCCGCGAGCATGCCGGGCAGGTAGAACGCCGCAGCGGTGAGCGACTTGTTGTCGGTGCCGAAGTTTTGCTCGCTGAAGGCGACAGAGAAGATCGTCAGCATCACGACGGGAAACAGGAACGTGAAGAACACGGTGTCGCCCTGACGGAAGTACGAGCGCACCTCGTACACGATTCGGCTGGCGCCTAGGCGCAGCGTGCGCGCGGGACTGGTCATGCTGATGGTGGTCATGCTGTGGCTCCTTCGGCCTCGTCGGCGGTGTCGGTTTCGTCGGTCCCGTCGCGGGTCTCGCGGGTGTCGCCAGCGTCGTGCTCACGCACCAGCTCGAGGTAGATGTCTTCGAGGCTGGGGCGCACGACCTCGAGTCCCTCCGGTTCACCCAGGGCCGCCACTACCGCCCCCGGGGTGGTTGTGCGCTGCTCGTGAAGCACGCCGTTCTGGTACCAGCGCACGACTGGCACGCGGGCATCCGCCCCGCCGATCTCATCGATGCGACCGATGTCGATCAGCTTGCCCCCGGCGATCACCCCGGCCCGATCGCCCAGCTGGGCGGCCTCGTCGAGGTAATGGGTGGTGAGCAAGATTGTCGTGCCCTCTGATTTGAGCCGCTCGATGAGCTGCCAAAACTGGCGGCGAGCCTCGGGGTCGAAGCCCGTGGTTGGCTCGTCGAGAAACAACAGCTCGGGGCGGCCGATGATGCCGAGCGCAACGTCTACGCGACGTCGCTGCCCGCCCGACAGTTTGCGGATCAGGGTCTTCTGCTTGTCTTCGAGCCCCACGGCTGCGATCACCTCGTCGACGTCGCGTGCATTCGGGTAGTAACCGGCGAAGTGGGTTAGCTGTTCGCGCACGGTGACAGCACCGCTTTCGCCCGTGGACTGCAGCACGATGCCGAGCCGGGCCTTCCAGTCGAGCCCGCCCTTACCCGGGTCTACTCCGAGCACGATCGCGCTGCCGCCGGATCTGTCGCGGTATCCCTCGAGGATCTCGATCGTCGTGGACTTTCCCGCACCGTTGGGGCCGAGCAGCGCGAACGTCTCACCGCGGTGGATGTCGAAGCTCACCCCATCGAGGGCAGTGAAAGTCCCGTAGTTCTTGCGCAGGTCGCGCACGCTCACCACTGGTTGTGAAGTCATGTGCCCATTCTGCCCATCCCCGCAGCGGTGCACCGGATGACCCCCCTCTCCACTCGATCGGTGGATGCCGAGCCTCCCGGGTGCCGAACTGCCCACTTTGGCCCATCGAGCGGGGGAGGGAATGGGCCAAAGTGGGCAGTTCGAGCCCTATGCGCTGACCAGGCGTGCCCGGATACGCGCGACGAGTTCGCCTGCTTCGAGGAGGTCATCCCAGTTCAGCTCCATGACCTTCCAGCCTGCCGCCTCCAGTCGCGAGCGGCGCGTCATGTCTTTTCGCCATTGAGCTCTCGTTCGGTGGTAATCGCCTTGATACTCGATCAGCAGCTTGAGCTCGGGGAATGCGAAGTCGGTGCGTACGTCTCTCCCGGTCTCGGCATCCACCAGCACCAAGTTGATCACCGGCATCGGAAGTCCACCCTGCACAATGATCACGCGGAGGTGTGACTCGGGTCGCGACTCGGCGCGATCGCTCAGCAACTCCAGTGCCTCGCGAATTCGCGCCATGCCGCGTCGTCCACGAAAGCGGATGGACATCTTCTTCAGTTCGGCGATCGAGGTCAACGGGTTGCGCCAATGGATGAGAAAGTCGCCCACCGCGACGAGATCGCGCAAGGACAGGATGCTCGCCAGGTCGCACCAGGTGCGTGCAGGGCTCGAGCACCGAACTCCGTGCCGCACCGTGGTATCACGGTCGTCCAGCTCGAGTTCGTGCCCTCGAATCCCTCGCACGTGGGGCGCGCGCCCGGGCGCCGGAATGGACGCATGCAACTTCGTGGCAGCCTGGTCTGACAGAGATAGTGGCGCACCCCACATCAGCGCTGCGGTGGTGTGACTGAAGAACGAGTCCGTGGGAAGCCGCAACGCGTACATTCGGCACCGGTCAATGAGCCTGGCGGGATCGGCAGAGTCTCGACGCACGCCCCAGACGGACTTGTCGAATCTGACGCGCCTCAATGTTTTGCGAGAGGCGCCCGCGGCCAGCGCGTCCGCAACGGTGAATTCGGGCATCCGCACAGCATGGCGAGGTGCGCCCGCGCTCGCTCACGGCATCCACAGGTCCGGGCCGAACTGCCCACTTTGGCCCATCAAGCGGCGGGGGGAATGGGCCAAAGTGGGCAGTTCGCGCCCAGAGCGGCAGCGCGGGAGAGTGCGGCGCGCGGGTGCAGCGCGCGCGTGCCGTGCGCGTCGCTACGCGAACAGCCGCTGCAGGCGCTGCACGCCCTCGAGCAGAGGGGCGTCCCCGAGCGCATACGAGAGCCGCAGGTAACCCGAGGGGCCAAACGCCTCGCCGGGCACCACCGCAACCTCGGCCTGGTCGAGGATCAGGTCGGCCAGTTGCAGAGAGGTCGTCGGCGTGACGCCGCCCCAGGTGCGGTTCAGCAGGCCCGTCACTTCCGGGTACACGTAGAACGCGCCCTCCGGCAGCGGACACAGCACACCGTCGATCTTGTTCAGCTCGGCGACGATCGTGTTGCGTCGCTTCTCGAAGGATTTGCGCATCACTTCCACGGCATCCTGCGGGCCGCGCAGCGCCTCGATGGCGGCGCGCTGCGAGATGTTGGACACGTTTGAGGTGAGGTGCGATTGCAGGTTGGATGCAGCCTTGATCACGTCGGCGGGGCCCACCATCCAGCCAAGACGCCAACCGGTCATCGAGTAGCTTTTGGCCACGCCGTTGACGAGGATAGTGCGGTCGGTCAGAGCGGGCACGGCCTCGACGATCGACATCGCCTTGATTCCGTCATAAACGAGGTTTTGGTAGATCTCGTCAGCAATCACCCAGAGCCCGTGCGACTCGGCCCACTCCCCGATTGCGCGGGTCTGTTCGGCGGAATACACGGCGCCCGTCGGGTTGGACGGCGACACAAACAGCAGCACCTTGGTGCGATCGGTGCGCGCTGCCTCAAGCTGCTCGACGGTCACGAGGTAGTTCTGGTCCGCGCCGGCAAACACCTCGACGGGCATACCGCCTGCAAGTTTGATGGCCTCGGGGTAGGTGGTCCAGTACGGTGCCGGCAGCAGTACCTCATCGCCGGGGTCGACGATCGTTGCGAACGCCTGATACACGCCCTGCTTGCCGCCGTTGGTGACGATCACCTGCGATGCCGGCACGTCCCAGCCGCTGTCGCGCTTGGTCTTCGCGGCGATGGCCTCGCGCAGATCCGGCAGCCCGGCCGCGGGCGTGTATTTGTGGTTCTTGGGGTCTAATACGGCACGGGATGCCGCTTCGACAATGTTCTCCGGAGTCGCAAAGTCGGGCTCTCCCGCCGCATAGCTGATCACTGGGCGGCCTTCGGCCTGGAGCGCTTTCGCCTTGGCATCCACCTTCAGGGTCGCGGACTCGGCGATGGACGCGATGCGGTGGGAAACACGGGGAAGGGTCACCCGACAAGTTTAGGGCGCACGCGCGATCATCAGGTTGGCCCAAATCGCGCAGAGAACTGTCGTGCCGTACACTGGGGTTCGGTAGTTGAAAAACGCCATGCTTTCGCGCGCCCTGAGTAGTATTTGCAGGCGTGTGAACGTGTAGAGGGCGGTGGCTCAATTGGTAGAGCAGCGGTCTCCAAAACCGCAGGTTGCAGGTTCAAGTCCTGTCCGCCCTGCAAAGTCCTCCTGTGAGAGTGGGAGGCAAAGTCCCCCCGCGAGAGCGGGAGGCAGACCAGAAGGAAAGTAACGAGTGGCCAGAAAAGTCATCGACGAACCGAGTGAGGACGTCGTAGCCAACGCCAAGAAGGATCGCGCAACACGTCGCGGGCCCTTCGGGCGTCTGGCCCTGTTCCTGCGCCAGGTCATGGCGGAACTTCGCAAGGTCGTCACTCCGACACGCAAAGAGCTCATCAGCTACACCCTTGTCGTGCTCGTGTTCGTCGTCATCATGATGGCGATCGTCTCCGGCCTCGACTTCGGGTTCAGCGCACTCGTCAACTTCCTGTTCGGCGATCCGTCGATCGTCACGAACTAGCAGTCGGCCTCAGCTAGCGCGAGTTAGCCGAGGCGATTTTAACCATGGCGGTGCTTTCGCATCGCCGGCAATGAAAAGAGATCCAGTGTCTGAGAACCACCGCGAAGACTTCGAGCTCGCGACGGCGGCCGAGCAGTCCTCCGAGGAGGACGAAGCACAGACCGGCAACACCCTCGCGGCCGCAGACCGGTCTGAGAATGCTGCCGAGCACGAGGCCATGCACGTGATCGCCGATGACGAAGAGGAAGAGGGCGACCTCGCCGGGCTGCTCGAAGCGCTCGATGCCGCCATCGATCCCGAGGCTGACGCCATCATCGACGATGCTCTCGACATCGATTCGGTTGACGAGGCGGATGCTTCGGTCGCAGCTACCGATGACGAAGCAGATATCGAGGCCGAAGAAGAGGCCAACGAAGAGCCCGATGTCACCCCGTACGCGGGGCCGGACCCCGGCGACGAACTCGATGCGGCCGAGGCCGACCCTTACGACGAGTTCCGTTCGGAGCTGCGCGCCAAGCCTGGCAAGTGGTATGTCATCCACTCCTATGCGGGCTTCGAGAAGCGCGTGAAGCAGAACATCGACAACCGTAAGGTCTCGATGGCCATGGAGGACTACGTCTTCGAGGTCCAGGTACCGATGGAAGATGTCGTCGAGATCAAGAACGGACAGCGCAAGCTCGTTAATCGTGTTCGCATCCCCGGTTACGTGCTCGTGCGTATGGACCTCAACGAAGACAGCTGGTCGGTTGTTCGTCACACCCCGGGTGTGACTGGCTTCGTGGGCAACTCCCACAACCCGCGTCCGCTTCGTTTCGAAGAGGCCTTCACCATGCTCAAGAGCCTCGTTCAGATCGTCGAGGCGCCGGCAGCCAAGGGCAGCGGCGTCGCGGGCAAGTCCCAGGCTCGCGTCATCCCCGCAGAGATCGACTTCGAGATCGGCGAGACCATCACGATCAAGGAAGGTTCGTTCGCGGGCCTGCCCGGTTCGATCAGCGAGATCAAGGCGGAGAGCGGCAAGCTCATTGTTCTCGTCTCGCTCTTCGAACGTGAGACCCCCGTCGAGCTGTCGTTCGACCAGGTCACCAAGCTGTAGAACTCGCATCGCGAGTAGCGATGGCTCGGGTGTGCCCGATTGGGCGTGCCTGAGCCCTTTGCCTGTGCGGCGGGCCAGATCGTGCGGCCATCCGCGCTGACGCTTAGGTCGTCGACGGTTCCGGCACCCATGCCCGCGCCCGCACCGTTGTCGGCGAAGCGGGGTGACCGGCGGTGTGCTTCTACCAGTCCGGTGAGGAGCGAACCCAGCCACGGCAGCAGCCGGCCGTTTATGGGGACGAGACCGTC
>Ga0105048_10011844_pt1 | contig 13723 bp, 15 predicted proteins | sample MAT05_FD_78382 | JGI IMG/M metagenome (GOLD analysis project Ga0105048, IMG submission 78382) | Freshwater microbial communities from Lake Fryxell liftoff mats and glacier meltwater in Antarctica - MAT-05 | ecosystem: Environmental > Aquatic > Freshwater > Ice > Liftoff microbial mat | place...
GACGATCCTCCAGCCGCGCTGGGCCATGTCGCACCTGCGCGGACCGATGACGAGCAAGGAGATTCGGCGGGTGCGCTGAGCGCAGCACCTGTTGGCTATCGCTCGAATGCTCCAAGTGGTTCATCTCCGGCGCCTTGATGGAGGGCGAGGCGCTGCTCGAAACACCGGAGGACTCAGAACCAACGCGGACGCGAGTGCGGATCACACGAGGTACGACCGGTATCGGCAAGGCGATCCTGCCGCCGAGTTATGTTGTGCATTCACGCGCGATGGCGATGCTCCTCGAGGGCCCCGTAGAGATCAGCGTCATGCGCCCGTCACGCTCGCTCCGCGCTTCCGTTCGCTGAGCTACTACAGCGTGCTCTCGGCTCATGCGTCGTTGCGCGCGGAGGTCGTGCCGAAGAAGGCTATCGTGCCCGTTGCGCTGTTTTTGCAACTTCCGCTGTTCGACGAAAGCGCGCCGCCGTCCGCGAAGGCCAGCGCCGCGAAGACCACCGAGGAGCCGTCGCGGCACCCGTGGTCGTGGCTGCTCAAACGGGTGTTCGCACTTGACATAATGGTCTGCAGTCGCTGCGGCGGCGCGCTGCGAATCGTGAAGATCGCGACGCGCCCAGACGACCACGTGCTCGGCGTGCTCGGTTCGCTTCGCTCACTCATCGCGCGCTCTGCGCGCGGTGGCGCGCGCTCTCGGCGAGCAAGGTTTGCCGCGCGGACCTCCCGCGGTCGAGCAGACCGTGAACATTCACGGCCAGCTCGCGCTTCACTTCCGCTGAGTTCGTCCACTGCGCCCCGACCGCGGTGAGGGAAACGTGCGTCCGCGACGTGACTTGATCTCGACACGGTTCGGCGCGGCACCGGCTCCTGCCGAGAGGCTCGGCCACGCAGGCTCGCTCGACAGGAGCTGGTCGTAGGTTTTGGGCATCGGCGGATTCCCCGGTCTCGATCGCGTCGTCGGCGGGATTGGACGAGTATGCACCGTCGAAGACGGACCGGTCCTTCGCGCGCTTGGCCGAGCCCGGCTCGCCGCCGCGCTCGTCGTCGGGCCGCGGGCGATCAGAACAGGAAAGGCACGCAGGCGCCGGCGACGCATATGAGCGCGCCGCAGCAGTCCGCGTCGCTCGTGCACCCGCCGCACTCCCCGGCGATGCAGGCGGCGTCGACCGCGCAGTCCGCGCAGGTCTCGCACGGCACGTCCGGCTCATCGCAGGCTCCGATGTCCGGTGGCGATGCCGGCGCCTGCACTTCCAAGCGATCGGTCCGCACACTCCGCGCGACGAGCGAGCCGCTGACCGAGAGCTGGCGAGATACAGATACGTCGGGGTGGTCCACCACGAAGTCCGCATTGGGCGCGTAGACCTGAGCTTGGACGGTCGTGCCACCGACCGTCGTGACCTCCCGCCCGCCGATGTACCAGCGGCCGCCCGTCGGTCCGAAGAACGTCGTCGAGGTGAAGCCGGCCTCCGGCTGCGTGACGTCTCCGGCGATGAACGCATCGAACGACACCCCCGGTGGGCCCCCGACCACGAGGTTGCCGCCCGGGCGAAGCGAGCCCGTCACCAACAGCACGAGCGAGCTTCCGTCGTGCAGGTCGATGACCGTGCCCGACGACCCGATCATGTCGCCGCGCACGGCGATGACGACGCGCCCCTCGATCTCCGAGTAATACGGAAACTGCGGTGCGGTCCAGATGTACCTTCCGCACGTGAACGTTCGGTGCGCCATCGTCTCGACGAACGTGTCGATCCGCTCGTCCGCCGACGCCGCGACGCGGTCGACGGCAGGCCCGATGTCGTCGACGAAAGACCCGTCGCAGATGCAGGGCGGAGGCACGTCGACCGGTCCGATCATCCTCGCTCCGCCCACCGAGATGGACGGCGCGACCACCGCCTCGGGCGAGCGATAGAGAGTCCGGTCGACGCGTCCGGCGCCGGTCGCGCTCGACGCGACCCAGAGGTCGCGCCCCACCTCGAGGCTCATCATCGCGAGCGGTCCATTCGTCTCCACGTTGCTCGCGACCGTCAGCGACGCGCCGACGTCGATCCCGCCGCATCCGCCCACGACCACCTGTCCGAGCCGCGCGCCCGCGGCTGTGAACGCGCCGTTCGCCGCGATCGAGCCATCGCCCCTGGCTTCCTCGTGCACCACGAGGTCCGTGCACGAGCACACGCCGAAGCGGAACGCTTCACGCGCGAGGCGACCTCGGCACTGCTGCCCGGTCAACCGGGTCGACTCGGGCCCGATGTCGGCGAGCACACCACCCGACCCGGTGCAGAACGCTGCGCGCGTCGCATCGGTGAGCGACGGGTCGAGCACGATCGCGGCCGTACCGATGCGCGGATCGGCAGGCCGCGCCGCGACGCGCCGCTCGCAATCCGGCTCGTACGGCCCGCCGCCGCCGTCGAAGAAGGACACGCCGGCGTCGACGGCGGCCGGCCGCGCATCGCGATCGGCCGTGCCTCCGTCGGTGCGGCCGTCCGTGGCATCCATCCGGTCACACTCGGCCCCACTGCGACAGCCCGTGTCCGAGGCGCGGCAACCACAACCCAACGAACTAGCGAAAACGACGAGCGCGGCGATGAGGGTACGAGGCAGCCGGCGCCGTGTTGGCTGCTCGAAGCCGACGCGCTGCGCGGCCTTGGTAGCGCGGAAATGGCCGCAGATACGTACGATCGCGCTGCCGATGCGCTGCCGAGGAGCGAGGCGGCGCAGGCCGGCTTTGCGGCGGCTGCGCTGCGCTTCGGCACGCTCGACGATGACATTGGCGCGCTGCGCTCGCTCGACTTAGCGCGCGTCGACGCGCCCGGCTCGCCGCTCGACGAGCGCGCGCTTGGTCTGCGCGCGCGCGCGCTTCACCGTGCCGGGCGCCTCGACGAAGCGCGCAGCGTCGCGCGCGACTACCTCACGCGACACCCGAGCGGCGGCCTCGTCAGCTGGATAGGCGCGCCAAACGACCCAGCGTCGCTCGCAACGGCGCGATTTGACGTCTGCACCGAGACACTGGTACGCCCTGCCGCATGCGCCTCTCACGCCGTCGGCACCCAATCACGCTGTTGTTCCTTCTCGCACTGCTCGCATCGGCCTGCTCGAATGTGCGCTCGCACTGGATGCACCCGGCGGCCGCGAGCCAGCTGCGTCCGGCCCCAGGGCTCGCGACGCTGGTCGTCATGCGCCCCTCGAGCGCGGCATACAAAATCAGGTTCACGCTGGTCAACGATCAGGGCTCGTTCTTCGGCCAGCCGCTTCCGGAGAGTCACTATCTGATACAGCTCCAGCCAGGGCGGCACCGTGTCGTCGGTTGGTCGGAAGACGTCGAGATGGTCGAGCTCAATGTCGAAGCGGATCGGACCTATTACCTCCTCGCCGAGGCGCATCTCGGTTGGTGGAAGGCGGGAATCGATCTCACGCCGGTGCGGACCTCCGACGCGGACTTCGCCAAGGTCGCGACTTGGCTCGCGGAGAGCACCCCGCATCTCGTCGACTTTGCCGGCGGCCAGCACGAGATCGACCGGAACGCAGCCAACGTGCGAGCGCGGATCGCGTCGGCGGTTGCTGACTGGAACTCGATGTCTGTCGCGGACCGCGCAGCGCTGACGATGCAGCCACATGATGGCTACCGCCCCGCGTCGATCGCAGCTCCGCCGGTCACCGCGGCACCGCCTCCGTGACGCTCAGCAGCGATTCATTGCGGCGCTCAGCGCCGATTCACTGCGGCGCTCAGCGCCGATTCATTGCGGCGCTCAGCGCCGACGCGAGAGCAGGCGCAGGACGTACCAGAGCAGCGTGGCGAACGAGGCGAACAGCTGAATCGCGGCGAGGACGTAGTGCCGCTCGGAGTAGTGGTGCAGCACGTTCGACGTGTCGTAGAGGATGTACCCGCCGGTGAGCACGATCATCGCCCAGAAGAACAGCGAGCTGACGGAGAAGCCGAGCGCTATCGACGCTACGGCGAAGATCAGCGCGGCGATGCTGGCGAAGATCAGCACTGATCGCAGGAACGAAAAGTCCTTGCGCGTCACGAACACGATCGCGGTGAGGATCGCGAAGATGCCGACGGTGAAGAACATCGCCTTCGGCAGCAGCCAAGTGTCGCCGTCGGCGGTGAGGCTCAGCGCCATCGCGATGAGCGGAATGAACACGAGCGACTCGGCGAGCACGAAGCCACCGAGCGCGAGCAGCTGCACCGGGATGTTCTCGCTGGTCGCGGCGACGCGCTGCGCAGCCCAGTGCGTGCCCATCAAGCCGATCATCACGGCGATCCAGCCGAAGCGGCCTGCGGAGCCGAGCAGCTCGAGCACGCCAGCCGCGACCGGCGTGATGAACCACAGCGTCTCGGCGAACACGAAGCCGAGGATCGCCACGAACAGCAGCCCGTAGGTCTTCGCGAGGAACGCGCCACGTACGTCAGGCGCTGCGTCCCAGACTCCACCGCCCAAGCCACCATCGAATGTCCCACGTTCCATCGTCGTTCTCCTGCGTGTCGGAAGCGTCGACCTTACCACGCAGCCTCGCGCGGCAATGAGGCGCGCAGCGCACGCGTCGTTGCGCCGCGGCGCGCAGCACGGCGTCGCCGGTTCCGTGACCGCCCGTGTGCTCCTGTGTTACTCCCATCGCGTCATGCTCCAGCACACGGCGCTCTTTCTCCATCTCATCAGCTTCGCTGGCTACGCCGGCGCAGGCTTCGCGCAGCAGCGCTTGGTCGCGATGTCGGCGGCGGATGGCATAGCGTCGCCGGTGCGCGATGCGTACGAGCGCCTGGCGGCGACCATCGTGACGAAGATCGAGCTGCCGGCGATCTTCCTCTCGCTGTTCAGCGGGATCCTGTTCCTCGTCTACGAGCCCGCGTACCTGAAGCAGGCCGCGTGGTTTCATCCGAAGATGACCTGCGTGCTGTTGCTGCTGATCCTCTCGCACCTCGAGATGTTCAACGCGCGGCGCATCGTTCGTGCGCGCGTGGCTGGCGGCGCGGACGCGGACATCGCCAAGCGCAAGAAGCGCCACGGCATCTTCGGGATGGCAGGCGGCGTGCTCGTCGTGATCATCCTCGTGCTCGTCTCCTTCGTCAGGACGGCCTGAGGCTGCGACGACGATGGCGTTCCGCACGCGCATCAAGGTCCGCTTCAGCGACGAAGATCACGCGCGCATCGTCTATTTTCCGCGCTTTTTCCACTTCTTCCACATCGCCTTCGAGGACTTCTTCGCGGCCAACGGCTATCCGTATCGCGACGTCCTCGACGTCGACAAGTGCGGCTGGCCCGCAGTGCGCGCAGAGGCCGACTTCGAGCGAACGCTGCGCTTTGGCGACGTCCTCGAGGTCGATGTGTGGATCGAGCGACTCGGCACCTCGAGCGCGCTCTTCGTCTATCGCGGAAAGCGCGCGGGCGAGGCCGGCGATGTGTGTCGTGGCAAGATCACCGTCGTCTGCGTCGACATGGATACGTTCGAGTCGCGCACGATCCCGGACAAATTCCGTCAGCTGTTTGCGACGTTCATGACGCCGCCGAGCTGAGGCTCCGGCAGCGCGTCACTGCGCGAAGAACTTCGCCACGTCGAGGCTCGAGAGGCCGACCCGATTGCCCTCCGGATCACGCACGTAGAGCGTGTGCGCGGTGCGCTCGACGATCGGCGTGTGATGCCCCGAGAGACGCCGCTCCCACGCCTCGCGCTCGTCCGCGCCGATCGCCAGCGCGAGCAGATGTGGCCCGAGTCGCTCACTGCGGAACGGCTCCTCTGCGGCGACACCGTCGACACGCTCGAGCATGAGTACGCTGCCTGCGCAGTCGAGCCACACCGATCCATCGCGCGGTCGCCCGAGCTCGCGCAGCCCGAGCACCTGCACGTAGAAATCGCGCACGCGCTCGAGATCGAACACTTGAATCGCGATGTGGTGTACGCGCATGCCGCGCGAGCGTAGCGCGATCGCGCGACGTTCAATGTTCGACGACGCTGCGCGCCGCGGTTATCCTGGCCGCGGAGACTTACCTCATGACCATCCTCTGTTCGCTCCTTCGCAAGCACAGCGCCATCGCGCTCTCGACGCTCCTCGTCATCGCCTCGCTGAGCAGCGCGTGCGGTGATGGCGACACACCGACGCCCGCGACCGACGCGTCGACCGGCAGCGACCTCGGCCCCTCGGACGGTGGCGGCAGCGACACGGACGCTGCAGTCGAGATCGATGGTGGCGGCAGCGATGTCGACGGCGGCGGTAGCGATGTCGATGGCGGCGGCACTGATGTCGATGGCGGCGGCGCGGTCATCGACGGCGGTGCGACGGCGGCGGACGCCGGCAGCATTGGCATCGACGCGGGCCCCGCGCCGATGTGTGCGATGCGTTCGCGCGCGTCCTGCTGCTTCGACGACGGCGACTGCGGCGGCCGCGCCGTGCGATGTATCGGCGCCGTGTGCAGCGCTGCCGGCGAGGGCGTCTGCAAAGGCGCAGTCGAGCCCGGCGGATGCTGGAGTGATGCCGATTGCGGTGCTGGGCGCTGCGTCGAGCCGAACATCTGCCCGTGCGGCGCTCGCTGCCTGGTGCCCGACAGCCCGGGCACCTGCGCGACGCGCTCCTGACACGCACGCCGGCCGTGGGGAACACCGAGGCGCGCGAGAACCCGCTGACTGGCACGCTGGTGCTGCTCGCGACGCACCGGCGCGGCCTCGGGCCTCCACCGCCGACGGCGCCGGGCCTGCCCGACGTGCCGCAGGAGCAGTGTCCGTTCTGTCCGGGCCACGAGTCCGAGACGGAGGAGACGCTGCTGCAAGCGCCCGTCGAGGGGCCGTGGTCGGTGCGCGTCGTCGACAATCGCTATCCGCTCGCGACATCGTCGTCGCCGGGACTGCGCGGCGCGCATGAGCTCATCGTCGAGACGCGCGCGCACACGCTCGACCTGCCCGACTTCAGCGTCGAACACACGACGCAGCTGCTCGGCGTGATCGCTGCGCGGCTCGACGCGCTCGCGGCGCGCAGCGGCATCGCGGCGGTGATCGCGTTTCGCAATCGAGGGCGGCGCTCGGGCAGCTCGCAGCCACACGCACATTCGCAGATCGTCGCGCTCGATCGCGTGCCGAACGGCATCGCGATTCGCGACGAGCGCGCGAGAGCCCACTTCGAGCGCACGGATGGCGCGCTGCTCGATGCGGTGTTGCGCGACGAGCTCGAGGATGGCGCGCGCATCGTGCGTGACGCGCGCGGCGTCGTGACTCTCTGTCCGTACGCCTCGCTCCACCCGCACGAGACGTGGCTCGTCCCGCGCACCCGGGCGACGCATCTCGGCGCGCTTGGGCGTGACGCGCTGTCCGGCCTCGCAGACGCGCTGGTCGACGCCACGCGACGCCTCCGCACCGCAGGTGTCGCCAGCGACTACAACGTGCTCGTGCACGAGCCACCGGTCGCGAGTCGCGGCAGCGCATGGGGCGCGATGTACCTCGAGATCGCGCCGCGCACGACGACACAAGCGGGCCTGGAGCTAGCGTCCGGGGCGACCGTACTCACCCTCGCCCCCGAGGTCGCCGCGCGCGCGCTACGTGACGTCGGCGGATGAGCGACGCAACGCGTGCGTGAGCCGCTTTCGTACCCGTTGCGTCCGGGCTGCGCTTTGGGTCACGCTCCGCCGACCTCGGAGGATCCATGACGACGATGACCGACGAACAGCGGACACAGCACGGCGCACATGCGCGTGACCACCTCGAAGCCGTGCGCGATCTGCACGCGATCGTCGGCGAGCGCATCACCAAGCAGACCGAGCTCGACGACGGCCTGCGCGCAGCGATCGAGCGCGCCGGCCAAGAAGCGCAGGAAGAGTCAGAAGCGCGCAAGTCGCTCTCCGATGCGAACGAAGACGCGGGCCGACGCGCGAAGCTGATCGCGCTGAAGCTCGAGACGGCGCAGCTCGAAGGCCAGATCCCGGCCGAGCTCTATCGCACCGTGATCGCCGCGGCATTCCCCGGCGGTCCCGCGGCGATCGGGCTGCAGCCCGGTGAGCGCTTCAACGCGCTGCAGCGCATCCACCAGGCGCTCGAGGCGAACGCGGCGGCAGACCCCGGCAGCACGCTGCGGCAGAGCGCGCAGAACGGCGCGAAGACGCTGGAAGACGCGAACGCTGCGACGAAGAAGGAAGAGGCCGACAAGCACGGCGCGCTGCAGGCGCTCGCGGATGCGCGCATCCGCTGGGACGAGGGCTACGCCGCGACGAAGGAGATCCTCTCGGGTCTCCTGCGCGACGTCGGACGCCGCAGCGAGCTCGGCGGGCTGTTCATCGATCTCGCCGCGCCGCCCGCGCCGACGCGCTCGAAGTGAACGAAGAGTTGCCGTCGCCGAGTCCGCACGCGCACGACGCGCGGCTCGCCGACGGCACACTCGTCCACGTGCGGCCGGTGCGCGCGAGTGACGAAGCAGAGTTCATCCGCGGCTTCGCGGCGCTGTCGCCCGAGTCGCGCTATCGGCGCTTCCTCGACTCGATGCAGAAGCTCACGGCCGAGCAGGTCAACTATCTGATCCACGTCGACGGCATCGAGCACGTCGCGTGGATCGTCAGCTTCGACGACGAGGACGGCGTCGAGCGTGGCGCCGCGATCGCGCGCAGCATCCGCGAGCACGACGAGCCCACCGTCGCCGAGTTCGCCATCGCGGTCGCCGACGCATGGCAAGGGCGCGGCGTCGGCAGGCTGCTCACCGAGACGCTCGCGCGGGCCGTGTGGGACGCGGGTGTGCGGCGCTGGCGCGCGACGATGCTGGCGAACAACACGCCGGTGCAGCGGTGTCTCGCGCGTGTCGCTGTCGAGGAGACGCGGCGCATCGAGGACCGCGGCTCGGCAGAGATCGTCTACCGCTTGCGCGACCCGGCCGCGGCTCGCTGAGCGCGCGATCGATCGCGCCGCGCGGGCCGCCCTCAGGCCGGCTTCGGCAGCACGATCTTCGGCTTCTCGGCGTGCCGGCGATAGAGCACCACCACGCGCCCAATCTCCTGCACGACCGACGCGCGCAGCGCACCGGCGAGCGCCTCGCCACACTCGCTGCGCTCGAGCGGCGAGGTCTCGCGGACCCGCACCTTGATCAGCTCGTGGTGCGCGAGGGCCGCGTCGACCGCTTCGGACAGCGCATCGGTGATGCCCTCTTTGCCGATCTGCACCAGCGGCGACAGCGGATGTGCGAGCCCCTTGAGGTATTGCTTCTGCTTGCTCGTCAGGGTCGGTGTCGTCATCGCGGCTCCACGGGCGCGCGAAGGTACTTCACGCAAGGTAGCCGAGCCAGTCGAGCAAGTAGAGCAGCGCCGCGAGCCCGAGGAGCAAAGGCAACACGAAGCGCAGACCGCGCCCGAACTCACCAAGCAGCGCACGGCGCTCTTCGCGGCGCAGCGCGCTCTTGCCGTACACATCCTCGAGATCTTTGCGCGCCTCGGCGCGCTCGCGCGCGTCCATCGGATCGTGCCCAGCGAGATAGTAGAGGTGGTGCTCGATCTCGTGATCGATGGTGTCGCGCAGCTCCGCGTCGATATCGTAAAAGCCGTCTTCTTCGTACATCTTGCGGAACGAGCGGTAATACACGGTGACCAGGAATTCGTTCGTCACGTTACCTGCCGCGTCGATGTCCTGACGCGGCTCGTAGCTGCCGAGCAGCGGCTCGCCCGCGGTGTCGATCTCCGGCACGCCATCATCGACGCGCAGCGCGATGTTGCGCACCCCGCGCGCGGCGTACACCTCCGCGCCGATGCGCGCGACGCGCTGCTCGAACTCGCGCGCGTCGGGAAATCGCTGGTCGCCCTCGCCGTCCGCCGCATCGCGTCGTCGCGCTGACCCAGATCCACCGCCGAGCGCTGGGTCGACGGCGAACTCACGGGTGAGCGGCGCATCGACCTCGTGCAGCGCGCCACACTTTGCGCACGTCAGCGGATGAAACGCGCGCTGCGCATACGCGACCTCGAGAAAGCCCTGCTCGACCACCGCCCACGCGCGATCTGGAGCGCGCGAGAGCGCCTCCGCGATAGTCGACGCGCGCGTCTCGTCGCCGAGCGCGCGCACGCCAAGCGCACGCACCAGCGCTGGGGTGACGCGCAGCGCGCCGTCTCGTCCGAGCGCGATCCACAGCGGCCGCACCTGCTCGACCGTCGGCGTGCGCAGCGTGACGGTGCGCGCCCTCGTGCGACCGACGCGCACCGCGATGCCGAAGCTGAGTTCGGTCTCGCGCAGCGCGGGCTCGTCGACGAAGCGATCCTCGAGCGCGTCGAGCGAGGCGCCCAGCACGTCGACGACGATCGACGCGTCGCAGTTGCGGCACTCGCCGGCGTCCGTCTCCTCAGGCGCTACCGCGCCGAGCCGCTCACACACGTCGCGCAGCACGTGAAAGTCACGCACGTCGAGCGCGAGCAGCGCGGCACGATCGAGCGTCTCACGCCGCTTGCCGTCCGCCGACTCGACGACGACCTCACCGAGAAGCAGCGCCGCGAGCGCGCGCCCCGCGAACATACGCGTTCCGTCGACGCGATCATCAGCTCGCGCCGCGCCCCGGTTGGCGCGAGACACGCGCACGCGCAGCCCGCTCGGCAAGCGGATCGAGCGTCCCGCCATCGGCTCAGCGAGTCTCGACGGCTGCGCCCGCGTCCGCGCTCACACCATCGAGGATGACGCCCGCGGTCTGCACGTAGAACTCGATGAGCTTGCGCTGCTGGGTGTCGTCGAGCGTGAAGCGCGTGTCGCACGCGACCAGCGTGAGCTCGCGCGATCGCGTGAGCGCCTCGACCACCTCGAGCGGCATGTCCGCGAGTTGCGCGGTGTGCGTCATCGCGTCAAAGCGCGCGTTCGGGAACGGCGCCGGCCCACGCTCGGTGATCGCCGACAGCGCGTGGCAGTCCGCGCTCACCGTGCCCGACAGGTCGAGGAACTGCAGCGCGACATTGGGCGAGCCGAGCACGAAACGCAGCGACCAGACGCCGCGCGGAAACGCGAGCTCCCACGTCACCACGCGCGGCTCACCGCTCCCTACCGTCACCGTCCCGGGCACTGCTGTCGGCGCTCTGCGCACCAGCGGATCGAGCACGTACACCGCCGACTGCGGCAGACGCTCGGCGCCTCCATCACTTTCGCGCGCCTCGTCACCGATCACGTCGTCGGTGCCGCCGCCGGCTGCGGCGTGTGCCTCGCGCGCCGCGGCCGCTGCGCGGTCCGCGCGTCCCTTGGCCCCAACGACGTACCAGCCGATCGCTGCGACCACTGCGATCGACACGACCCCTGCGGCCGCCCAGCCGCGCGCGTCCGGCCTCATGCGTCCCTCTTCTTTCCGAGCGCGATCGGCCGCGCGGCAGCCTTCGCGTCGATGCGCGTCTCGACCTCGTCGCTCGACACGAGCGGTGAGAAGAAGTTGTCCTTCTTCGTGTATTCGTCGACGCGGAACGCGTATTTGTAGCTCGGCGCCGCGCGTTGATTGCAGTCGGCGCGCTCGCAGAATCGGCACGTGGTGCCGACGGGCACGGCCATCTTGCGCGGATCGGCGAACGGCATGTCGTCGGCGTAGACGAGGTGCTTGGCGTTGTCCGCGTAGGTGCCTAGCCCTATCGAATAGACGGTCCCGCGCGCGAGCGAGCCTTGTTCGGGGCTGGAGATCACCTTCGCGAAACAGAAGTACGTCGAGCCGTCCGGGAACACGCTGTATTGGCGCGCGAGCACGTTCGGCGTGAGGAACGCGAGGTTGGTCGCCCACTTCGGACACGAGCCGGTGCCCGTCGGGAAGCGGATGCCGGTCTGCGAATAGCGCTTCGAGATGTTGCCGGCGACGTCTACGCGCGAGAAGTGAAACGGCACGCCGCGCTTCTTCGGATCGCTCAGGTTGCAGATGCGGTGCGCGACCGTCTCGTACGACGACTCGAACGAGCTGGTGAGCAGCTCCACGTCGTAGCGGCTGCGCGTGACCTCGCGGAAAAAGTCGTCGTATGGCAGCAGCAGCGCGCCCGCGAAGTAGTTCGCTAAATGAATCTTCAGCAGCTTCTGCGTCTCGACGTGGCGATGCGATGCGCCCGTCCCCGCGAGGATGCGCTCGTGCAAGCGCTCCTCGTCGAGCAGCCGCAGGCCCGCCGTCGCCGCGAGCTGAAACTTCAGCCGCTGCTCGAACATCGTCGACGAGAGCGTCAGCGCAGAGCCCTCCGGATTCCAGCGACGCACGACCGAAGAGTCCTCGCTCGGCGCGACGAAGCGGACGTCGACGCCGAACTGCGCGCGCAGCACGGCGACCAGCTCGTGGCTCGCGATGCGTGAGCCGAGCCCCGCATCACGGCGCAGCTTGTCGGCGCGCTCCTCGAGCGGCTTGAACCAGTTGCCGTTCTGCTCGAGGAAGTCGATCACCTCGTCGAACGGCGAGTAGTCGAAGCGCAGCGCGCCGTCCGCGTTGGTGTCGGCGCCGTCGCTCCCCGCGCGCGCCGGTCCGCGCATGTCGCCGCGCGCCACCGAGTGCAGCAGGTTGTCGAGCTGCGAGCGCGTGTTCTTGTACATGTTGAAGAGCGCGGTGATCGTCGTCGCGACCTTGGGCTCCGCGCTCAGGCTCTGCAGATCTTCTTCGGTGAGGTTGAGCGAGCGCAGCAGCGGCTCGTCGAGCAGCTTCGCGAGCCCGTCGTCGACGTGCCGCTCGCCGAGGCTGCTCATGAACTGCTCCATGGTGACCCCGTAGAGCTCGAGCGCCTTGAACAGCAGCGGCAGCTGCACCGCGCGCTTGCCCTTCTCGATCAGCGAGAGGTACGCCGGCGAGACCGTCAGTCGCCGCGCGACCTCGCCCTGCTGCAGGCCGCGCTCGAGGCGCAGCTCACGCAGCCGCTGGCCCATGTGCAGGTTGTAGCCGCCGTCCATTCGATCCCCGTGTTGCTGTGACTGCCGGCCGACGCGCGCGGACTTTACAGAGCCGTTGACAAGTAAAGACGTCGTTAGCGCCGTGGTCAAGCGTAAACAAGGCTTTTTCGGGCGACTTTACTCCTTGATCAGCGCGCGTCGGCACGTTACGCAATGCGTCAAGGTGTTCGCTAGTAAAGATGTAAACCCCGCGTCAGACGCGCAGCGACTCGCCGAGCAAGACGGCGACCGCGACGTGCGGCACGCCCGCCTGCACGTGTCGGGCGGCGAGCGCACGCAGCGCGTCGAGGCCACCGAGCTGCTCGACGCCGTGCTCGCCGTGACGGCGCACGAACAGCGCGACGGCGCTGGCGACGGCGCCACGCGCGCGACGCAGCGCCAAGCCATCGGCGCCGAGCGCGAGTCGGTGCGCGTCGAGGCCGGCGACGAGCGCGTCGATGCCGGTGTGATCACGCGCGCTGGTGAGCAGCACCGGCACCTCGCGCATCGACGCCACGCCGGCGCTGCGCAGGCTGCTGAGCGCGCTGCGCAGGTCGCCCGCCGCGCGCTGTGCGAGCGCGTCTTCGTCGGCCTTGTTCACGACGAGCAGATCGGGGATCTCCATCACGCCAGCCTTGAGGAACTGCAGCGTGTCGCCGCTCCCCGGCTGCACCACGAGCACGACCGTATCGGCGATGCGCTCGATGTCCGTCTCGCTCTGACCGACGCCGGTGGTCTCGATGAGCACGACGTCGTACGCGGTCGCGAGCACGGCGACGATGGCGTGCGCCGCGAACGTGAGCCCGCCCGCATCGCCGCCCGTCGCTGCGCTGCGGACGAACAGCCCAGCGTCGAGCGGGTCAAAGCCCATGCGCGCGCGATCACCGAGCAGCGCACCACCCGAGCGCACGCTGGTCGGATC
>Ga0105048_10011846_pt1 | contig 13722 bp, 10 predicted proteins | sample MAT05_FD_78382 | JGI IMG/M metagenome (GOLD analysis project Ga0105048, IMG submission 78382) | Freshwater microbial communities from Lake Fryxell liftoff mats and glacier meltwater in Antarctica - MAT-05 | ecosystem: Environmental > Aquatic > Freshwater > Ice > Liftoff microbial mat | place...
CACTGACCCCTACAGCCACCGGGTGATCTGGGCGATTGCCCTGCCGATGATCATCTCCTCGGTTTCGGTACCCCTCGTCGGGCTCGTGGGGACGGGTGTGCTCGGCAATCTGGATGATGCAATCTACCTCGCCGCCGTCGCCGCGGCAGCCCAGGTGTTCAGCATTCTGTTCGTTGGCCTCAACTTTCTGCGCATGGGCACCACTGGCATCACGGCTCAGGCGCACGGGGCGTTCGCGCTGGATGCCCGGGCCAGCACCGCGATTCGTCAGTCACTGGGCGAGGCGGTCATCATTGCGGTGGCGCTTGGGGCCGCGATCATTCTCCTGCAGGTACCGATCCGGAACGCAGCGTTCAGCATCATCGGGGCAGAGCCTGAGGTCACACGCTACGCCTACCAGTACTTTGACATCCGGGTCTGGAGTGCTCCAGCAACCCTCTTCAACTTCGTTGCACTGGGCTGGCTTCTGGGGATGCAGAACGGTCGCGGCCCTCTGGCCATCACGCTGGCCATCAACCTCACCAACGTGACCCTTGATCTCTGGTTCGTGCTCGGGCTTGGGCTGAAGGTGCGGGGCGTGGCGGCAGGCGCAGTGCTGGCCGAGTTCGCCGGCGCTGCCGTGGCCACCTGGCTGCTACTGCGCGAACTGCGGCGCTATCCCGGCAGCTGGTCCGGTACCCGGCTACTGGATCTGCAGTCCTACCGTGCCCTGCTAAAAATCAACGGCAATCTGTTCATCCGCACACTGGCCCTCATGTTCACGTTTGCCTTCGTGACCGTGCAGGGCGCGCGTCTGGGCACAGTGTTTCTGGCCGCCAATGCACTGCTGATGAACTTCCAGTGGCTGACCGCTTACGCTCTCGATGGGATTGCCAATGCCGCGGAGGCACTGGTGGGCAAGTCGGTCGGCGCCCGGGACAGGGACGGCATGCTGCGCGCGGTTCGCCGGACACTGGTCTGGTCCCTGGGTTTTGCTGTGCTCTTCAGCCTGTTGTTCTGGCTCGCCGGACCCGCGGTCGTCCGTATCCTCACCAGCCTGCCCGAGGTCCGTGCCACCGCTCTCGAGTACCTGCCCTGGCTGATCGTCCTGCCGCTGGTCTCGGTCTGGAGCTTCTTCTACGATGGCGTTTACGTCGGCGCCACGCTCAGCCGCGAGATGCGTGTGGTGATGAGCTCTGCGGCATTCCTTGTGTTTCTGCCCGTCTGGTTTGTGACACGGGACCTGGGCAATCACGGGTTGTGGCTGGCTTTCACCGCCTTCATGATCCTCCGTGGCCTCGGCATGCACCTCTGGTTCAATCGACTCAAGGACACGCTGATAACTGCTCCAACGATTTCTGCTACGGGCCGCCCGACATGACCGACAGGAAAGCCGCGATCGACAATCCCTGGCAAACCCTATCCACCCGGCTCGAGTTTGAAAACCCCTGGTTTGCCATCACCACCCACGACACGGTCGCGCCCGATGGCAGCTGTCCGCGCTATGGCAAGATCAGCTTCAAGAATCGCGCCGTCGCCATTCTTCCCCTGGACGACAGCCAGCACACCTGGCTCGTTGGCCAGTGGCGCTTTCCTTTGGGCGAGTACTCCTGGGAACTGCCGATGGGCGGCGCGCCCAGGGACGAGCCGCTGGAAGCTGCTGCGCTTCGGGAGCTCAAGGAAGAAACGGGCCTCACCAGCACCCGGCTCACGCTTCTCCTGAAGACGCACACCTCCAATTCGGTTACCGACGAAGAGGGCTATGTGTTTCTCGCGGAGGGGCTCACACCCGGCACACCCGAGTTCGACGAGACCGAGCAGCTGGAGATCCGCCGGCTGCCCTTCAGCGAGGCACTCGCCATGGTCATGGACGGGCGCATCACTGACGGCATCAGCATGGCGGGCATCCTGAAACTGGCCCGGATCCTGGGACTGTAATGGGGACATGCCTCATTTCTCGACCTCAAATGAGGCATGTCCCCATTGCCCACGGGTAGAATGTCGTCATGGCCACCCAGACCCAGCGCAAGAAAGTCGGCCGCAAGACTGTCCGCAAGAGCGGTAGTGGTCCGATCGTGGGCGTGGTCATGGGGTCAGATTCCGACTGGCCTACGCTGCGGGCTGCCGCGGAGATTCTGCAGGAGTTCGGCGTACCCTTTGAGAAGCGCGTCGTCTCCGCCCACCGCACTCCCCAGATGATGTTTGACTACGCGGAGTCGGCCCGGGACCGGGGCCTGAAACTGATCATTGCCGGGGCCGGCGGCGCTGCCCATCTGCCCGGCATGCTGGCGGCCAAGACGACCCTGCCGGTGCTGGGTGTGCCCGTCCAGACGAAGGCCCTCGCGGGCCAGGATTCCCTGCTGTCGATCGTGCAGATGCCGAGGGGTGTGCCGGTAGCCACGTTCGCCATCGGCGAGGCGGGCGCCGCCAACGCCGCGCTCTTCGCCGTCGCCGTACTCGCCGCTGAGTACCCGACCCTCACCCACAAACTCGCTGCGTTTCGCAGCCGGCAGACGAAGGCCGTCATGGCCATGAAGCTCGCAGACTGAATGCCCGCTGCGGTGGCCGTAGACGCGCCGACGCCGATTCTCGCCCCCGCCATCCTGGGCCTGTTGGGCGGCGGACAGCTCGGCCGGTTCTTCGTGCAGGCGGCCCACGATCTCGGTTACAGGGTCTGGGTGCTGGACCCGGACCCGTCGAGTCCGGCCGGCCGGATCGCCGATCGGCATCTCGCGGCGGACTATGCCGATCGCGTGGCCCTGGATGCGCTTGCCCTCGGCTGCGCGGCGGTCACCACAGAATTCGAGAACGTCCCGGCAGCCTCCCTGGAGTACCTGGCCCGCGCGCTCCGCGTGCGCCCATCCGCCGCTGCGGTCGCCGTGTGCCAGGACCGGATCGCCGAAAAGACGTTCCTGCGCGACCAGCAACTCCCCCACGGACCCTTCGCGGTGATGCGCAGTGAGAGAGACCTGACCACGGCTCCCGCGACGCTGTTTCCCGGCGTACTGAAGGTTGCCCGCTTCGGCTATGACGGCAAAGGCCAGGCCCGGGTGGTCACGCGGGACGAGGCGCTGGCGGCCTGGCGCAGTCTCGGCGGCGAGGCCTGCGTGCTGGAGGCGCTCCTGCCCCTGGACTGCGAGGTGTCCGTGGTCCTGGCCCGGGACGCGACGGGGTCGGCCGCCTGCTTTCCCGTCGCCGAGAACAGCCACCGGCGGGGCATCCTCGATGTGTCCATCGTGCCGGCGCGCATCAGCCCCGCACTCGCCGAAGCCGCCCGCCAGTGCGCCCTGCAGATCGCGGCGGCGCTGGGCTACGTCGGCGCCCTGGGCGTGGAGTTCTTCATCAGCGGCGGCGCGCTCTATGTCAATGAAATGGCGCCGCGGCCCCACAACAGCGGCCACTACACGCTGGACGCCTGCGCCACCAGCCAGTACGAGCAGCAGGTGCGAGCGCTCTGTGGCCTGCCGCTGGGCGGTACAGCGCTCGTCAGCCCGGCCGTCATGGTGAACCTGCTGGGCGACCTCTGGTCGGCGGGCGAACCCCAGTGGGACCGGCTGCTGTCCCTCCCCAACCTGCGCCTGCATCTGTACGGCAAGCACGAGGCACGGCCGGGCCGAAAAATGGGACACTTCACCGTTCTGGGTCCGGACCAGGCGCAGGTGGTGGCCACCGCGCTGGATGCCCGGGCGGCCATCGGCATTTGTGACTAAAGGGAACATCAACGCCATGAAGCACATCGTCACCGCCGTCGCACTGCTGCTGTCCGTCACGGGGGTCAACGCGGTAGCCGCCGACGGCACCGAAGCGGGCGCCAACTTGCGGGTCGTTGCCACCAACGTGAAGTCGGACAAGGGCCGTCTGTTTGTCTGGGTCTACGACAAAAAAGACGACTGGCTGAGTGACCGGTACCGGACCCAGAAGAGCGTGGTGATCGCCGGCAACCGCATAAACGACACGGTTACCCTGGAGGTGCTGCTGCCGGAGGGCGAGTACGCCCTCTCCATTTTTCAGGACGCGAATGACAACGGCAAGCTCGAGAGAAACTTCATCGGGCTGCCCAAGGAACCTGCCGGCTTGTCCAACAACCTGCGCCCCAAGTTCGGCCCGCCGAAATACCAGAACGCGGCGTTTGCGGTGACCGTGGGCACGGTCGTCGAACAAAAGATTGAGCTCCAGTAGGAGCGCCGACCGGCGCGATCGATATTGATCGCGCCGGTCGGCGCTCCTACACTCGCGCTATGACCGACCCCGACATCCGCCGCGTCCTCGACTTCTGGTTTCAGCCGGGGACGATGGACCAGCCGACGATCGACAGCCGGATGGACCGGTGGTTCACGGCCGATGCCGTCACCGACGCCGTCATCCGCACCGAGTTCGGGCCGCTGGTGGACAGGGCGTCGAAGGGGGAACTGGATGCCTGGACGGGCACGCCCGAGGGCCGACTGGCGCTGATCCTGCTGCTGGACCAGTTCCGGCGCAGCATCTACCGGGGCACCGCCAAGGCATTTTCCCGAGACCCCCACGCGCTGAAGCTCTGTGTCGAGGGCGCGATGAAGGGGGACTACAAGACGCTTAGCCCGTTCCAGCAGGCCTTCTACTTCATGCCCCTGCAGCACGCAGAGTCACTGAAGATCCAGGCGCGGTCGGTGAAGATCTACGAGGGGCTGGTCAGTGGTGTGTCCGACACGCTGAAGGCAACCTTTGCCACCTTCGCCCAGTTCGCGGAACTGCACCACGATATCGTGGAGTCGTTCGGGCGCTTCCCGCACCGGAACAAGACCCTCGGCCGGCCAAATACCCCCGAGGAAGCGGAGTATCTCGGCGCCGGAGCGCCTGCCTTCGGCCAATAGATCGTCCTGCCCACTGGAGGAGTTGCCATGCACTACACCGCACCCCGCCGGGTCGCCATCATCGGCGGCCGGCGCATCCCCTTTTGCCGCGCCAATACGAACTACGTGCTCCAGTCCAACCAGGACCTGATGACGGCCACCCTCCAGGCCGTTGTCGACGCGTTCAAACTCAATGGCGAGCGCCTCGGCGATGTGGCCCTGGGCGCCGTGATGAAGCACTCCCGGGACTGGAACCTGGCCCGGGAATGCGTGCTGGGCACGACACTGGCTCCCGAGACCCCGGCCTTCGACCTGCAGCGGGCCTGCGGCACCAGCCTGGAAGCGGCGATTCTGCTCGGCAACAAGATTGCGCTGGGCCAGATCGATTCAGGAATTGCGGCCGGGACAGACACGATCAGCGACGTGCCGATTGTTTATCCGGACGAGTACGTCGAGGTGCTGCTGGCGAGCGCCCGGGGCCGTAGTTTCGGCGCGCGGCTGAAGCCCTGGCTGGGACTGCGCCCCGCCATGTTCAAGCCGGTGGCGCCCGGCGTGAACGAACCGCGCACGAAGCTGTCGATGGGCCAGAGCACAGAGATCACGGCGAAGCAGTGGAGCATCACCCGGGCCGACCAGGATCAGCTGGCGCTGGAGTCACACCAGAAGGCGGCCAGAGCCTACGACGAGGGCTTCTACGAGGCTCTGGTCGTGCCGTTCCAGGGTGCGAAGGAAGACAACAACATCCGGCGGGACTCGTCGCTGGAGCGGCTGGCAAAGCTAAAGCCCGTTTTCGACCGGGGCGCGGCTGGCACGATGACCGCTGGCAACAGCACGCCGCTGACCGACGGCGCGGCGGCGGTTCTGCTGGCCTCGGAAGACTGGGCGAAAAGCCGCGGACTGCCGATCCAGGCCTACCTGCGCTACGGCAAGGTGGCCGCTGTGGACTTCGTAAAAACAGAAGGGTTGCTGCTGGCGCCGGCCTATGCCGTTTCGGCAATGCTGCATGACGCCGGCCTGGGACTGCAGGACTTCGATTTCTACGAGATTCACGAGGCGTTTGCCGCCCAGACGCTGGCCACGCTGAAGGCCTGGGAGTCACCGGAGTTTTGCCGGGACAAGCTGGGGCGCAATCAGCCACTGGGGAAGATCGATCGGGCGAAGATGAATCTGAAGGGCGGAAGCATTGCGATCGGGCATCCGTTTGCGGCGACCGGCGCACGGATCGTGGCGTCGCTGGCGACGTTGCTGGAGCAGCGGGGGTCGGGCCGGGGGTTGATTTCGATTTGCACGGCGGGGGGGATGGGGGTTACGGCGATTCTGGAGCGGTAGTCCGGCACCACCCGACCGCTCAGTAACCTGACGAAATCGTTGCTTTCGCAGGGAGCCAACTGTAACCTTAGTCGTTACAGTTGGCTGATGATCAAGAGTTTCAGGCACAGAGGCCTCGAACGCTTCTTTGCGACGGGTTCAACTGCATTGATCCGACCCGCTCACGCGCCGAAGTTGCGGATCGTCCTGGCGCGGCTTGACGCTGCGAGGGCTCCTTTCGACCTACAGCTCCCTGGCCTGCGGCTTCATCAACTGACTGGGGGAAGGTCGGGTACCTGGTCCGTCCGGATCAGTGGCAATTGGCGGGTTACCTTTGCGTTCGAAGGCAAGGACGCCGTTGCGGTCGACTACGAGGACTATCACTAGGGATCCGATGAGTATGAAAGCGATGCATAACCCACCACATCCCGGAGAGGTCCTGCGGGCGCTCTGCTTTGAGCCCCTCGGCTTGACGGTAACCGATGCAGCGGCAGCACTCGGTGTAGCTCGCAAGACGCTCTCGGCCATTCTGAACGGTCGGGCGGGCATCACTGCGGAGATGGCCCTCCGCCTTGCCAAAGCGTTTAACACCACGCCGGAGAGCTGGTTGCATCACCAGATCCAGCACGACCTGTGGCTGGTCAGGCGTTCGAGGAAAACCTTAAGGGTCAGGAAGCTCGTTGCCTGATGGGAGTCAGCTGAATCAGCCAATCCCTGCCCGCCGTACAAGTTGTGGGTTGTGTCCGCCGCCTGACAGAACTGGCCCAGGATTAGGTGAAGTATCGCTTCCACGGACACGGCAAGCAGATACCCAACGACACCTCAACCCAGGAGCACGAACATGACATCCAACCAGCACAACATCATCAGCAGCGGATTCCGGGGCCTCGTTTGCGCCGGACTGGCCACCCTCATCACGGCGTCCCTTTCCTGGACGTTCGTGGTCTCCACAGACAGCCTGCAGTGGATGGGGAGCGGCGCGATGAATCTCCCCGAGATCGCAGGACTCGTCAGCCCCCACGGGATTGACGGAGCGGTGGTCTGAGGGGGCCCGCGGGGAGGTGCGGTACTTCGAGTTCGGTTCGTTGTCGAAAGCGAAGTATCGGCACCTGTTCGCCCCATCAACAGTGAATCATGGACCGGATCATTCCCTTGAGCTTGTTGTCCATGATTGTTCGCTGATCAGTCCTGAAGACCCCGGATTCACAATCCCCAACGACTCTGCAGCCCTGTTGAAGCACCAATTACCGAATGATGCGAACCGGTAGCACTGTGCTGGATCGGTGACGTCTTGCTGGCGACAAAGACACCGGCCCAGGTGAGGGGCCCAACGATGCCATCGGTGCGGAGAGTCTTACCAAGCCGATCAACGTGCTGAGCCTGGAACAGGCGAACCGACGATTCCGTGGCCCCGTCGAATTGGCCATTGATCTTCAGCAACCCGTAGCCGCGACCATCATCACAGCGTCTCTTTCCTGGACGTTCGTGATCTCCTCAGACAGCCTGCAGTGGATGGGGCGCGGCGCGCTCGATCTCCCAGAGATTGGAGCAACCGTCAGCGCCCAAGGGAACGGCGGGGGGCTAGCCTGAGTGGTCCAGAGGGGATGGTGCCGGTACTTCGGGTTCCGTTGGTTGCCGAAAGCGAAGTACCGGCACCGGATGGACAATACCAGTCTCGATTAGCAGTGGGTCTGGTAGTACTTGCCGCCCACCAGCACCCAACAGTGGGGGCCAGCTGCATTGAACACCTTGACGCCGTCCTTCATTTCGAACGTCGTGTCGTGCTCCACATAGTCGACGTCGGCTTCCAGTAGTTGAACAAGTGGCTTCGTCTTTGTAGTGTCAATCCCTTTTGGAGCCGTACCCCTGGCCTTCACAGATTGGTTGTCATTGTCCAAGACATCGCACTTCCAGCGGTTATCAAACCCCTCGCAGATGATTGTCAACCGTGGCTTCTCGCTGACCACACTCTTTTCGTTGATCGCGGGCGCTGGTTCGTTCGCGCCCACCTGACCTGCGCCGACGGCACCGATCAGAAACCCCACCGCAACGACAGACAGTGCTCGAAACGATTTCGCGTTAATCATTGATAATCCTCCCTACTTTCCATTTGCCAATCAGCGATCCGCATTGACGCATCGCTGCCACGTCGCCCGTTAAAAGGAGACAGTGACCCTCCCCAGGATCACCCGCTCCGGCAGGATGTCCGGATCCCTTGGATCCAGGTCCTGGAAATTGAAGCTGCTGTCGAAAAGATTCTTGGCAGCCACGGAAATGATTCCGTAGCGCTTGGGCAGGCGGTAGGCAACGACGGCGTCGGTCACCCAGAAGCTGTCATCGCCACCCAGGAAGTCGAAGGGCGGCTCCGGATTCTGAAAGTCACCCTCCTGGTCCACCCAGGTCACCTGCACGCCCGCACTGAGGCCCTGCAGACCGAACCAGCGCAATTCGATGGGGACCCGGCTGGTGGTCAGCTCCTTGTAGCGCGACGGCCCGCCGCCCGGCACATCATTCTCCGCATGGTTGTAGCGATACTGCAGCGAAGCGCTGAACTGATCCGCGAAGGTGGCATAGAGGTAGGCCCGCACCTCGTCCTCATCCACACTCCCCTCGCGAAGGACGAACACGGGCCCATCCGGCGTGTCCTCCTGGATGCGGAAGGGCACCTTGACGTCCCGCAGTGAGGCCTCGGCACCGACCCACACCGTCCCCCCGAGACGATGGTCCACCCCGATGCCGTACCGGTCGGCCTCCTCCCCCTCGACGCCATAGAAAAACTGGTTGAAGCCCGACACGAGGGTGGGTTCCAGGGAGGGGATGATGTCCTCCCGGGAGAAGGACGGCCCCTGCAGGGTAGAAAAGGCTGCGAGCCGCACGGTGGTGTCATCCGTGGGCAGCCACAGCAGGCCGATCTTGGGGTTGAGCTGGTCCTTGTCCTCTGATTGTCCGTCCAGGGAGTCCGCGCTGGCGCCCAGGGTCAGCTGCAGGCGTTCAGTGATGTCCACTTGGCCGTACAGGTAGGCGCTGGTGCTGTCGGTGGCGGTGGTGGACGTCTCGGTAGCCTCGATCTCCAACGGCGGATCGTCGTCAGTGATGAATATGAAGTTGACCGTTTCGTCGATATCGCGCTTCGTGTAGCGCACACCGGTGGTCACTCGCCAGCCCTCGCCCCGGTACAGCCACTGAAGCTCGCTGGTGGAGCCGTCAAGGTGACCACTGGTCTCGTAGAACGGCAGGACGGTGGCACCGGTGTCCGCGTTCTGCCAGGTGACCACCGCCAGCACCTGAGAGCTGGGCGTGAAGGCATGGCGTAGCCCCAGCCGGTAGGAATCCGTGTCCTCGTTGATCCGCAGGTTGGGGATGAAGCTGTCGGAATCGAAGAGCAGCGCCAGGTCACCCTCCTCCCGCTCGCTGTGGCGGATCTCCGCCAGCACGCTGGTGTCCGCCGTGGCCTGGAACTGCACGAAGGCGTTGAGCACGTCCTGTTCCAGATCGTTGTTTTCGCGGAAGCCGTCGGTCTCGAAGTGGAACTGGCCCAAGCTCAGGGACCAGCGGTCCCAGATGGCGCCCACGGCCACGTCGTTGCCCCAGGTCTCGTTGCTGCCGTAGACGGCGGACCCCTGGATGTTGAGGCCGTTGCGATTGAAGAGGGGATTGAACTCGTTGAAGGACGTGACGGCGGGGCCTGCGCTGTCCAGCACGTACAGGTTGGCCTGGCCCAGCTGGGCCGGGATCGGGGTCATGTTCAGGGGCTGCAGTATCTGGGACTGCAACAGCTCGTTGACCCGGGCGATCTCGTAGCGGGGCAGACCGGCGTAGCTGTCGGACAACAGGCGGTGGCCCGAGTAGTCCCCGGGCGCACTGTTTATGGACGTCGAGGCCTCCCTTAAGGAAAGCTCCCCAAAGCCCAGGTCGGAGTAGATGCGTCCCTGGCTGGCGCTGCGGGCGGCCAGGTCCGCGTCCAGCAGCAGGCGGGAGCGGTACACCGCCCGGTTGTCGTTGAGATCGATGGCGGTGGAGATGCTCTGCAGGGCCCCCACCGGATCGTTGGTGGCCTGCTCCAGGAGGGCGGCGTAGAACCAGGGCGTAGGATCTTTGGGGTCCAGCTCCTGGGCCAGGTCGAACTGGGACGCCGAGAGCGCCGACCGCCGCTCATCGAAGTAGGCCTTGCCCACGTAGCTGCGCAGCAGGGAGGTGGACGGGTTCAGGATTACGGCGTTCTCGATCTCGGCCCGGCCCGCCGCCAGGTTGCCGCGGCGGATGGTGGTGAGGCCCCGGCCCAGCCGGGGCAGCGGGTCATCGGGATTCAGGCGGATGGCCTCGTCGAAGGCCTCCGCCGCCGGGCGCAGTTGCACCTGGCGCAGGTGCACGAAGCCCAGCACCGTGCGGGCCAGTGCCAGCTCCGGGTCTGCCGCCACCGCGGCCCGGGCGCTCTGCTCGCTGCGCTGGACCTCGCCGGTGGCGAGCCACATCTCGGCCAGGCGCGCCTGCACCAGCGCGTTGTCGGGATGGGCGTCCGCGGCAGCCTGCAGGTCCTCGAGCGCGCCGGGCAGGTTGAAGCGGGCCTGCCGGGCGTAGGAGCGGGCCAGGTAGGCGGCGGTGGAGTCCGGCGCGGCGGCCACGGCCTGATCCGCCAGCCGGAGGGCTTCGCCGGTGTCGTTCTGGGTCAGCGCGATGATCGACTGGCGGGCCAGCACCTCGCCGCTGCCGGGAGCGAGTACCAGCGCCTGCTGGAGATCGGCCTCGGCCCCGGCCACCTGGCCCACGCCCAGGCGCCGCTCGGCCCGGCCGATGTAGAACTCGACATCAGCCTGGCCCGCGGGCGGCTCAGCATCGGCCGCGGACAGGAGACCGGTGCTGATGGGAGGGAAGTACAGCGTCCAGACCACCGCGTCCCGGGGCCTGACCACCTGCTGCAGCACCGGTGCCCTGCCCGCTTTTGCCAGCACGCTCTCGCCGCTGCCTGCCGTGGCGGCGCCGCCTGGGTTCTGGACACTCACGCGGCCCTCGAAGACCAGTACGGTGGTGGAGTCGGCACTCACCTGCACGAGAAACTCCGTCCCCTCGATGCCCGCGTTCGCAAACGGCGTGATCACGCGCAACGCCCGGGGATCGCGGCTGATGATGTGCACGGCGCCCTTCAGGATCTCGAGCCAGGTGCGCTTGTCGTCCTTCGGGGCCGCGAAGGTCACGACCGTGCCCTGGTCGAGGCGCACCACCGTCTGGTCCGGCAACTGCAAAGCTGCCCGGCTGAAGGTGCCGATCTCCAGGACGTCGCCCACGCAGAAGGTCTCGTTGAGCCGGACACTGGCTTGCTGGAAGCCAGATACCCTTCGAGAGCTCAGGGTTCCCTGGTAGGAAATGAGGCGGGCAGCCCAGGGCTCACAGGTCGGGTTCGGCGCTGGCGACTGAGCGAAAACGGGAACAATCAGGACCAGTGGGCTCAGGACGAGCACCACGCGCAGGGATCGGCGCCAAAGCACCATCGGTTACCGTCCACAGCCCTGAAGGGCACGTATGACTGAAGCCCGTCCGGCGCGAATCCCCACGATTCCACGCCAGCATTTTCTTATTTGTTCCTACATGCGAACGCCGCTGAGTCTACTCAGGCCTGCCGCCGCGCGCAATCTGCACGCCCCGGCCAAACCACGCGTCACTTGGTCCCGATGCGGACGGCTCCGTTCTCGTAGCTGTGCGGTCCCCGCTCCCGGTACTGTGAACATAGCGCCACATAGAACTGCACGGCCCGGTCGTCCGGAGACTCGGTCAGCAGTGTGTCGAAAAGGTTTCCAGCACCAACCCAGTCGCCGCGCCGGAAGACGGCGAGTGCAGACTGAAAACGTTCGTACCGGGACAGCAAGGGCGCCGCGACAGAGCCCTCCAGCCCCAGCAGCTCGTGAATCACCAGGGGCGTGGTTTTCCCGGCCAGCAGGAAGGTCCCCAGCTCCCGCGTTACCAGGCCCGTTACATCGGCCAGCGTGTCGCCAGACACCAGAATGCGGGTGCCCAGCAGCTTGTTCAAACCCTCGACGCGGGAGGCGGTGTTCACGATGTCGCCGACGGCCCGGAAGTGCACGTGCTTCGCGCCGCCAATGTTGCCCAGGCGAATCGGCCCCGAGTGCAGGCCAATCCGCGTCGGCAACGGCTGGCGCCCAGGCACCTGATTAAAGCGCGTGACTGCCGCCGCAATCGCGAGGGCCCCGTGACACGCCCCGGCCCGCATCGCGGTGTTGGGCGTGGCGGCGGTCCAGATCGCCATCATCGAGTCACCCACCACGTCCGTCACAACGCCGCCGGCGTGCTCAACCTCGGCAAACAGCACCTCGTAGTAGTCGTTCATGAGCGCGGCCAGCTCGTCGGGTGTCAGTGTTTCAGCGAGCGACGTGTACTGCTCGCCGTCGGTGGCAAGGCAAGTGCCATGCAGGAGCTGCGCATTGGCTTTCAGGTCACCGAGATTCTGCATGAGGCGTTTCACGGCCTCAGCCGGCAGGTACGAGCCCAGGGCCTGCAGCACCATCTGCTTCTGGGTCTGGGTCTGGCGATACTGGGCGAGCAGCCCGAGGAGCAGGGCGATGGGCAGCTGGATCACCAGTGGCACCATCAGCGGGAGCCAGGTGTTGGTAGTGTCGAACACCCACCAGGCCCAGAGTACGTACATCGGCACGGCCAGCAGGCAGAACGCCACGGCGGTCAGCGGGGCCAGAAGGCGACAGAAGACTCCGGTGAGCAGGCCCCAGAGCCCGAGCACCAACAACTGTGGGCCGAAGGTCAGCGGCTTCACCGCCGTGCCATCCAGCATGTTGGCGACGGCAGTCGCCGCGATTTCGACGCCACTCAGGTCGAGGCCGCTGGCGTCGGAGTACACCGAGTAGAAGCCGTCCTTCTGCTCCGGCTGAAACTGCTCCGAGAAGCCCACGAGCACGATCTTGCCGAACATCCCCAGGGAGTCACCGCGCAATGCCTGACTGTAGGGCACCGTGATGATCGACCGGGGCGGGCCGTAGTAGTTGAGATAGCGGGCCTCGGCGCCTTGGTACACCTCGAACAGCGAGCGCAGGCTGCCGGGTGCCAGGTCGGTGCTGGTCTTGAGTCGCAGGCCCCAGCGATTCTGGGTGGCGAAGGCCGCCTGGGGATTGTCGCGGAGGCAGGCCCGGGCGAGCCTTGCCAGCTCTACCACCCGGCGCGTCTCCAGCACGGATGCCTGCTCTCCGGGCAGCTCGCTGGCGATTACCGGGCACGCCCGGCGGAGATCCTGATACCAGCCGCCGGATTGCCGGAGCATCCAGGTCTGAAAGATGACGGTCGGAAAGGTCGGCACACCACCCGCACTGTCTTTGTAGGTCCAGAACTGGCTGACTTTTACCGGTACCACAGGCAGCGGAAACGGCGCCACGGCCAGCGCGCCCGCCGCCAGTGTCTGAATGGGCGGCACCACCTGCTCGGCGGTGATAGCGAGGGTGCCATCCCGGGTGCTGCCCAGCGCAGTCTTTTTGAGATAAGCCGTCAGCACCACATTGCGGGCTGACTTCAGCGCGGCGCCCAGGCGCTCATCGCCCGCTGGCTCATCCGGGTCATCAAAGAGCACGTCGAAGGCAATCACCAGCGC
>Ga0105048_10011847_pt1 | contig 13722 bp, 7 predicted proteins | sample MAT05_FD_78382 | JGI IMG/M metagenome (GOLD analysis project Ga0105048, IMG submission 78382) | Freshwater microbial communities from Lake Fryxell liftoff mats and glacier meltwater in Antarctica - MAT-05 | ecosystem: Environmental > Aquatic > Freshwater > Ice > Liftoff microbial mat | place...
CCGCAGGACAGTTCGGAACGATCCGTGGACGCTTCGTCCCTCAATACGATTCTGCAATTGATCCACCAAAGTACCGGAGTCGATTTCAGCGGTTATCGATTGAATACACTCTATCGCCGGATCACTCGCCGAATGGTCTTTAAGAAGATGACCGAGCTGAATGAGTACGAGCAGTTTTTGCAAGAGAGGCCATCGGAATTGGACGCGCTCTACCAAGACATCCTCATCGGAGTCACCCGATTCTTTCGTGACAACGCGTCGTTCGAGGCACTCAAACGCACGATCTTTCCCCGTCTGCTCAAAGACCGGTCCCGACACGATCCAGTCCGATTTTGGACGCTAGGCTGTTCGACCGGACAGGAGGCATATTCGTTGGCCATCGCGTTTATAGAAGTGTCCGAAGCGATAGGCAACTCTGTACAAATTCAACTCTTAGCCAGTGATCTGAACGCCAAAGGTATCGAGACAGCTAGGGCTGGTCTCTACCCGAAGGATATCGCTCAGGATGTCTCGCCTGATCGCCTGCGGCGATTCTTCACCAAAGAAAATGGCTCCTATCGGATCAGCAAATCAATCCGTCAAGCATGTGTCTTTTCGCAGCATAACGTGTTGTCCGACCCGCCGTTCTCCCGCATCGACTTGATCAGTTGCCGCAATCTTTTAATCTACATGGAGCCGGAACTACAGCGAAAGATTATGCCGACTTTGCATTACGCTCTCGTTCCAGGAGGTTGCTTGTGGCTGGGTGGGGCTGAGACCCTTGGTAAACATCGGGATTTATTCGACGCTGACGATGTTACGCACAAAATTTACGTCAAAAAGTTAAGTTCCAGTAACAAGGGTGGCCAATTTTCGATGCAACCTAGCGGGGCACGTCGCGCGTCGTTCATCCCCATCGCAAACCGACCGAGCGGCGTCGCAGATCTGCCCAAGGAAGCAGATCGAGTTCTGTTATCGCGGTTCGCCCCGCCGAGCGTGCTCGTCTCCGCTGATTTGGAGATTTTGCAATTCCGTGGCGATACAAGTCCATACTTTTCGCCGGTTCCAGGTAAGTCCAGCCTAAGTCTGCTTAAAATGCTCCGCGAAGAGTTACTCGTCGACGTCCACGCTGCGATTACTCGGGCCGGCACGGAGGATGCTGCCGTGCGTGAGACGGGCTTGCGCGCCAAGTGGAACGGCGGCTATCGCGAAGTCGCTATCGAAGTCGTCCCAGTGAAAGCAAGCGGACTTGAAAAATGCGGCTTTCTCATCCTGTTTGAGGAAGTGGCGGCGAGTGACAACAGGCGAATTGAGAGAGAAGCAACGAACGAAGCGACTCTCCGTTTTTCCCCGTCGCCACTTGTCGCTCGCGCCGCGCCTCTCGCTGCTGATTCGGCACGTCTCGAACACGAACTGGCTGGAACTCGTGACTATCTGCAATCGATCATCGAGCAACACGAGGCCGCCAATGACGAGCTACAGTCCGCCAATGAAGAAGTCCAGTCCGCTTGCGAAGAACTGCAGAGCAGCAACGAAGAGTTGGAGACATCGAAGGAAGAGATCCAATCAAGCAACGAAGAGCTAACGACGGTCAACGATGAACTGCAAGAACGCAACGCCGAACTGAATCGACTGAACGGCGATCTCGGGAATTTAATCGACTGTGCGCAAATGGCGAATATCATCCTTGGGCCAGACCTACGGATTCGTCGTTTCACGCCGATGGCGGAAAAATTGCTCAACCTAGTTGCTACCGATGTGGGACGCCCGCTGGCCGATATCAACATGGAACTCAACGGACTGCCCGATCTGGTACCACTATTGATCAGCACAATGGATACGGTCAGCGCCCAGGAGCATTCGGTAAGCGACAAGCATGATCGCTGGTATTCACTGCGCCTTCATCCCTACAAGACGCTCGACAACAGGGTCGATGGAGTCGTCTTAGTGCTGGTCGATGTGGAGTCGCTTACCCGCGCTCGCGCTTACACTGAAAGTATCGTGGCCACGGTGCGGGAACCGCTGTTGGTGTTGGATGGAAACCTATACGTGCGGACGGCAAGTGCCTCGTTCTATCAGACCTTCCATGTGACGCCCGAACACACTCTCCAAAAACATGTTTACGAACTCGGCAATGGGCAGTGGAATATTCCCAAACTCCGCCGACTTTTAACGGAAGTTCTGCCTTTGGAACAATGGGTAACGGACTATGATGTCGAACACTTGTTTGAAACGATCGGTTACAGGTCGATGCGGCTCAATGCCCGTCGGCTCGTACAAGGAGAAGGGCTCGAACCGCTGATCCTGCTTGCGATTGAGGATGTCACAGATCTCAATCGACAAGCCACGGAACTGAGGCAGTTTGCCGCCAATTTGTCCGAGGCCGACCATCGCAAGGATGAGTTTCTGGCGATGCTGGCCCACGAGCTCCGTAACCCCCTAGCTCCCATTCGCAACGGCTTACAAGTTCTAAAACGCGATGCCGAACGAGAAGCGAGTAACGAGGCAGTAAAAATGGGCGGACCTTTGCAAACAATCTTTGCCACTCGCCATTCCTCACTGCTCAGCATGATGAACCGTCAAGTGGACCAGATGGTTCGTTTGGTGGACGACCTGCTCGATATCAGTCGTATCAGCCGCGGCAAGATTGTACTGCGGAAAGAGCGCTTAGAGCTTGCCTCCATCGTCGATCATGCAGTGGAAGCTGCCCGAGCTCAATGCGATAGCCACCAACACCAATTGAAGGTTACGCTTCCTGTAGATCCGATCTACTTGATCGCCGATCCGGCTCGGCTAACCCAGATTATTGGAAACTTGCTCAATAATGCCTGCAAGTTCACCGATAATGGCGGGCGCATCGAGTTGCTAGTGAGCGTCGAGTGGCGAGTGGCGAGCGAGGAAAATGGCAACACTCGTGACAAAACGATTGGGCCATCCGATTCTCCGCCAGCCATTCCCTCGGCTGTGATTCGAGTTCACGACAATGGCATTGGCATTACCGCTGATCAACTTTCACGTATCTTCGATATTTTCGTACAGATCGATACTTCGTTGGAGCGTACCGTCAGCGGACTAGGTATCGGACTGGCGCTCGTAAAAAATTTAGTGAAGATGCATGGAGGGACGGTGGAAGCGAACAGTGAGGGAATCGGCAAGGGTAGTGAGTTTATCGTGCGTCTACCAATGGACCATGAATCGTCGGAAGTCGTTCAGGATAAGGCTGCAGTTGTTCCTTTGTTCGATTCACCGCTTGGGGCCGCCGCAGCTCCAAGGCGCATTCTCGTCGTCGATGACAATCGGGATTCAGCGATGACTCTCGCTATGTTGCTCAAGTTGCAGGGCTACCAGACGCAAACCGCCTTCGATGGCCTTGAGGCCGTCGTGGCTGCGACGACGTTCAGGCCCAATGTGATACTGCTCGACATCGGTCTTCCTAAGTTGAATGGCTTCGAAGTATGCCGTCGCATCCGCGAACAACCGTGGGGAAAAGAAATGGTTATGGTGGCGTTGACCGGCTGGGGGCAGGACGAAGATCGTCGCAAGACTGCGGAAGCGGGATTCGACAATCATCTTGTTAAGCCAGTCGATCCTATAGCTTTGAATAAATTGATTTTGGACTCGAAGCTTGAAACCCGTTGTCTCTGACGAAGAAACTCTATACACGGCCAGCCGTTTAGCCCCCACCAAGTTCTGGCAATTGCAAACTTCGTGGGAATGGGACGAACTCAAGGTCGAGTAGTCGATCACTGCTCAAATTTTGTAGGTGGAATCTAGCCAACATCGAGGAAAGGTCTCGCCGGAAAGGAACGTTAACTCGTTCTTGGCGTACAACTTGATTTCTTGTTGCTCCTCGCCGGCTTGACTGCGACCTTTCACAGAGTCGTCGAACGGATCAATCAACTGATCGATATCGTCAATTTTCAATAAATCTTCTGATGCGGCTATTCGGACTAACATGTTTGGATTCATGCCTTGTTTCGATTGGATCCAGTTAGAAACGCTAAAACGGTGAACGCATTTCTCATGCCAGTGGCCGAGCATCCACCGCACTGCTGAATCAACCTCCAGATTGTGTCTCGCCATGAGTGGAATTGTTCAATGGGTCCAACACCTCATGTTGTCTGACTAGTACCCGCCATGCCGTACCTCACCGGTCTCCGGGACTATCGCATCCACAATTTCACGGGCCTTCTCAATCTCTTCCACCAACTCCGCCAATGGGGTCGGCTGGGCCAAGTCCTTCGACTCCGCATCGGCAGCCGGGTTCTCTAGTCCCAGGTCTTGGCAGATCAGGTGGAGCATCTGCATGCTCTTCGTTACCTCTTGCTCGGTCAATAAGGCCACTTGCAGGGTGAGGTGCCCCCAATGCTCCTGTCGCTTCGACTGGAGTTTCTGGTTCATCAGCACGAAAGTGGTCAGGAAAATGAACTCGATGCCGACGACGAAGCCGAGGAACGGAAACGGGTACGGGTCGAACGCTTCGACCCCAGGCACTACCCGAGCGTTCGCGACGACCCAGGCGGTGAAGAAGACGGCGTGGGCGGCGATAAACCACAGGCTGCCAAAGTACCGAGCGATCTGATCACCGATCTTTTCCACCCGCGAGCGCCGACCGTGGAGTTGCTGCTCCAACTGGGCGATGGCCTCTACGTTCTTTTTGGCCGCGTCGGACAGTACTCTCAATCTGCCCAGCTACGCAGGCTACGACACTTCGTAATAAATGTTTGCGAAGAATTGGATTGATCAAGTAAAACAACTTGCGAACGATTAGTGGAGTTTGCGTTGGCTTTTTCTAAGAGTTCCTTCGCAAATTCGCCGTAAGCGATGAATTTTCGGTGAGCTAGCGCATCGGCAACGAAGTCGCGGGCTGCTGAATCCGCCGCCATGAGAACCGCTCCTTCTTTCGAAGGAAGCAATGCCACAGCATCATAAAGAACCGACGGTCCGCCACCAATTTTCTCATCAGCAGTGATCCATTTGCCGTCGTTTCCTTTAACCCCTCCTACCTGCGGCGCAATGAGTTTGACGGAAGCATTCTCTTCCTTGATCGCGTCGACTAGTTGATTCAGTTTTTGAACGTCAACACCATCCGTGATGAGTATGCCGACCGTACGTCCAGCAAAGTTCTTTGGGCCATTCTTGATCATGCTCAACGCAGGCGATGGTTCTATGTCCATACGAGTCGCTTTTAAAGCTTTGGCTGCGTTAGGCATCTCGGGTAAACGGAGGCCTGACGCAACCGTTTTCGCCAAGTTACTATCGATGTTCATTAGGTGCGAAACGATGGATGAACGGATATCTACTCGCTGGACTTTGCTTAGCTCAAAAACTAGCGCAGACGAAATATGTTCCTGCTCTACTGGCGTTTGACTGATGAAGAACTGGCGTGCCTGACTGTAATGGTCTGCAAATTTTTCCGATCTAGTGCGCTGTTTTGTTCCTTCTTCTTGTGCGGGATAAGATTGGAAGCCTTTTGCAGGCGATTCGCTTGGTCCGCCACCCCATGAGTTTGGCTCATAGTTTACGCGTCCTTTGGGGTTGGTAACCGTCATATGGCCGTCTCGTTGAAAGTTATGTATGGGACATCGCGGAGCATTGATCGGGATGTTAGTAAAATTAGGACTACCGAGTCGTTTTAGTTGGGTATCTAGATAGGAAAAATTTCTACCCTGCAAAAGCGGGTCGTTGGTGAAATCGACCCCTGGTACGATGTTTTGAGTGCAGAAAGCGACTTGTTCAGTCTCAGCAAAGAAGTTGTCGACGGTGCGATCCAGTACTAGTCGTCCGACAATTCGAACCGGAACAAGTTCTTCTGGAATTAATTTGGTTGAATCAAGTATGTCGAATCCAAATTGATCTGCGAACTTGTCATCAAACAATTGCAAACCCAACTCCCATTCTGGAAAATTGCCTGCCTTGATGGACGTCCACAGATCACGCCGATGATAATCGGGATCAGCTCCGTTAATTTTCACTGCTTCGTTCCATGTAACGGATTGAAGACCTTGTTTAGGTTTCCAATGAAATTTGACGAATGTCGATTTCCCATCCGTTTTCACAAGCCGGAACGTATGGACGCCGAAACCTTCCATAAACCGAAGCGAACGGGGAATAGTCCTGTCGCTCATAATCCACATGATCATGTGCATACTCTCGGGCGTCAGCGATATGAAATCCCAGAAATTATCGTGGGCTGTCTGAGCTTGGGGAAACCCACTGTCAGGCTCAGGCTTGGCAGCATGTATCAAGTCGGGGAACTTAATTGCATCTTGAATAAAAAACACAGGTATGTTGTTTCCGACAATGTCCCAGTTTCCCTGCTGTGAGTAGAGTTTGACTGCGAACCCACGCACATCACGTGCTAGGTCAGGCGAACCAGCGCTACCCGCAACGGTTGAAAATCGCACAAAGGCTGGCGTCTTCTCTCCGGCCCGCTGGAAAATGTCAGCCCTGGTGATTTCGGCAAGCGACTCGTAGTTTTCATAGTAGCCATGCGCCCCAAACCCTCGAGCGTGTACGACTCGCTCAGGAATTCGCTCGTGATCAAAGTGAAAAATCTTTTCGCGTAATTGAAAATCTTCGAGTAACGTAGGACCTCGTGTTCCCAATTTGAGAGAATTCTGGTGATTGCCGACAGGGATACCTTGTTGAGTAGTCATGACTGCGTTTTCATCGCCAGCCTGTTGTTCTCTTTGATTATCATTGTCGGCAACGTTTGGAACTTTACTTTTCCCTGTTGCACGGACGTCCTGGCCTTTCGTCTCACCACCCTTTGGTGGCTGAGTCTGCGCGTGCGTGGCAATCGGTAATGCGAAAAGCAGAGCGATGGCAAAAAAGGGTCGGACGGGGAAAAACATGACAGGTTCCTGGCATTAAGTGGCTATCTGATCATTCGTTCCATGACAAAACTGGGACAGAAACTTTGTTCCTAGCCAAATCCATGCCAAAACAGGTGAAATGAGCAAAAAGGCACTTCCAGGACTAGGCTAAATATTTCGAGTGCCTGATTTCACCAGTGCAACAACACTTTCATTTTTTTGAAGCGATTGCTCAATTGTGTGGGTGCTACCGGCGTGCCAAAGCACAGGTAGGGGGAGAGACAACATTGGCACAGTTATAGCAATTTAAGAAATTTGCGCCTTTGCAGAAGGATCGAGATGATGGTCGGTAGATAACACTGCATGATGACCGCTTTTCAACCAACCTGAATCCTCATGTTGCTACAGCCACCAAGACAGTGCCTTTCAAATCGCTTAATGACTTTCTAGGAAAGAATGCATAGCATCTTGGTAGAGTTTGCAAAATCCAGCCTTCGAGTCTCGAATCGCTCTGCGGCATTCTTAGCTTACACCAGCCGATAGTTTGCCTTGATCCGATGATCGTCGAGAGGGTTCACAGTTCGCGCCCCTCTCAGTTGCTATCCGTCCGCACTTTGGTTCACAGTGGAATGAAGTTATAGAGTCAAGCATCATTTAAGCAACGCCGTTTGAAAGCGCCTCCGCGTTGCCGCGAATAGTTGCCTTGCACACTCACGCATGGCACGAGTAATGCTTCGGTCTTCACACTCAGATGGTAAAATCTATCTAGGATCAACCTGAATTACCAGACGTCGCCGCTGCGTCCACGCAAAGGCTAGATCGCCATGGATGACTAGAGTGAAAACTTTTGAAAAGGAGGCTTATTATGATGCCGTTTAGCATTGTACGGACATTGGTAACGGGTATGGTTAGTTGGGCCGTACTTGGAGTTGGAATTTATCTTGCTTATGAGGCGTACCAAGGCCTTGTTCCGGTCGACGACAAGATCACAGTGGTATCTGTTCCTAAAAGTTTACCCGACGAACAGAATCCAAACCGATTGGACGAATCCGATTCGCAAGTCGTTGTCGTTAGAAAAGAACAAAAGGGATGGAAACCCTGGGCTGAACTGGCAGGTGCGTTATTTTGTCTGGGTTTTAGCGTCGGTGGAAGACTGCCGGTACGTTTACTTTTTGGTAACAACCATGCCAAGGTAGAAAATGGTCAGCAAGCCACATCTGCGTTCGTTGTTGACCGCCCGGATGGTTCGCAACTTCATGGCGAGGTATTTGAAAATGTGGGGAAGCCTACACTTTTATTGACACATGGGTGGTCTTTGGACTCTTCCGCTTGGAAATACTTGATCGATGGGTTGAGGACTCAATATCGAATAGTTACGTGGGATCATGCGGGGCTGGGGAAATCTCGCGGGCCGTCAAATCACGACCATAGCCTGGAGAAATTGGCCAATGACTTGAACGCAGTCCTCGAGCACGTCGCACCCAACGGACCGGTCATTTTGATTGGGCATAGCATTGGCGGCATGACCCAGCAGACTTTCTGCCGTTTGTATGCAGAGAAGTTAGGCAAATCTGTGAAAGGACTTGTACTTCTTCATACGACTTACACTAATCCAGTCGCAACCAACATAGCAGCCTGGATAGCAGTTCCGCTTGAACCGATCATCAAGGTTTTAAATTTCTCGACGATACCTCTGGCACCATTGTTATGGTTGTCGAATTGGCAAAGCTATTTCAACGGATCACTTCATGTGTCCGCAAGACTGGAAAGCTTCACGGGCAAGCAGACTTGGGGACAACTAGATCATAGCGCGATGATGGGTGCTAAGGCTTGGCCCAGCGTCGTGGCACGCGGTAATTTCGGCATGATGAAATTTGACGAGGAACGCACGCTACCTAAAATCAACACACCTGTACTGGTCATATCGGGTGAACATGATCGATTGACTGTCCAGTCCGCCAGCAAGCACATTGAATCGCTGCTGCCCCACGCCACGGCGTTTTGCGACCATGGTGGGCATCTTGGACAGTGGGAGCACAGCGAAAGTGTAAACGATGCCATTTTGAGGTTTGCTGGGAAAGTTTTTGAACATTCTTCTACAGTGGTTCCTGTGCCGGTTTTGTCCCAAAGATCGGGGCGCAATAGCTTAGGTGTGCATTGATCGTCGATTTTTTCGACACTGCTCATCCATCGCCATGCTCGATAGCGGCCTTCTTCTTTTGTTGTCCGCGTTTGGGGTTCTCAGCATCTCGGGCGGTTGGTTTCGCTTGCGCTGCCGACCAAGCATCATAAAGCTTCTGAAGTTCCGACACCTTGGCTGATTCTTTCGCGGCTAGATCTTTCGATTCGCCGACATCGTTTGCAAGGTTATAGAGCTCGGGATTACCGCTACCCCCTTTCGAAACGACAAGCTTCCAATCACCACTTCGCACGCCCCATTGTTCTCCAAAACGCCAAAACATGTTTTGGTGTGGCCGTTCCACATTCTTTCCTGTAACAAAAGGGGTCAAGTCCACTCCATCTAGATTCCATGATGGGTCCACTTTTGCACCCGCCGCCGTAAGGATCGTTGGTAGAACGTCCAAGTTCATGACAGGATTGTCGTAGGTCTTGCCAGCCGGAAAAGTCCCTTTCCATTGGGCGATAAAGGGGACACGTGGCCCGCCTTCAAACGTGTTCATTTTAAAGCCTCGGAGTACGCCATTATTCGAGGTCGTGCTTTGGGTAGGTCCGCCATTGTCCCCGATGAAGAATACCATCGTATTTTCTTCCTGCCCTTTATTACGAACGGTTTCCATAACGCTTCCAATTGCATCATCCATGGCAGACATCATCGCCGCAAATATTTTTCGCTTGTCAGTAAGGTTTGGAAACCGGTCGAGATACTTCTTAGGTGCCTCGAGCGGAGCGTGTTGCGCATTGAAGGGCAAGTACAAGAACCAGGGTTCCTCTTTGCGTTGGCGAATCCAATCATTCGCTCGTTTAGCATACTCATCCGTTGTGTAAAAATCGGGATCCTCGATCTTTTGTACTTCGTTGGATACACGCGTATCGATGAAGTTTGTCGGATGAAAAAACGGAGTGTTGTTGAGCGTTCCCAAGAACTCGTCGAAGCCACGGTTCGTGGGACGGTACTCAGAGGACTGGCCTAAGTGCCATTTGCCGACCGCGCATGTTGCGTATCCCAATCCCTTCAAGCGTTGGGGCAACGTGGTTTCCTTCAGCGACAATCCACTCACTCGAGCGACTGCGTTGAATTCGTGACCGAATCGAGTTGGATATCGACCGGTCATCAAGCCTGCCCGCGATGGACTACAATACGTGGCAGCAACGTAGCCCTGCGAAAACTTGATCCCGTTCTTAGCAAGGGTGTCAATGTTGGGTGTCGGGATGTCTTTGCAGCCATAGACACCGCATTCGCCATACCCAAGGTCATCCGCATAAAAAATCAGTAGATTCGGCTTCTTGGTCTCAGCGGCATCCACGCTTCACGAGACAAAAGAATATAGAGAAAACACCAGAAGTGGGAGAAGGCAATGTTTCACAGATGGCACCTGAGTAAAAAGTGGAGGGGACTCGATCACAGCCTGCGCTTAACCACAAAGTCTAACGTCTCGTTAGGGGAAATGTGTGCGCGGTCCGGAAAAAAGGAGCTACGGCGAGCGGCGATCGTTTGGCGTCCTTGTACAATAGCAATAGCGCGAACTGTTCCGCTACTCGTAGGCCCTTTTCTTCTGAGCACATCTGGTCTTGCCCAGTCTCCCCCCAAGAAACTGGGGAGGGACTAGTAGCTTACTAAACATCCCGCTCGCAGTCGAACTTTTTGTCATCCTCTAACTGTTCTTATTTGTTAGTAAATACCAATGCTTGCCGCAAGCACCGCGCCGGGGAACTCGCCCGACGCAATGACTGCATGGGACGTCATAAACACAAAAAGCCCGCTCAAACAAGTTATGCTTGAGCGGGCTTCGAGCATTCAGATCGCTAAATATCGTCTTGTCTGAAACACTGCTCCATTTTTCGACATTCGGATACCACGCCACCGGTGATTTTTTGAGTCATTTCAGGTAAATCACGGGCATTGATCTTCTTCGCTCACTCGTCGCCTTTTGGAACATTGAGTCACGTGAAAGTCGCCCTGGCAAATTGCCATCATCAGCGGCTTAGTGATGCACCATCTATAAGGCGATCTCTTCGGTATGTACCGATTTTATATTGGTTTACCACCAACTGTAGGTTTAGGAACTTCAAAGAACGTGCCAATCACGGTCGTCGCAAATTTTGCCGAACGGGAAAATTGTTGAACCCGTTATTCTCCAACCGAATTTACTTCTAAGCTAGGCTACACTTGAAGCGACCCTAATGTTGAACAAACATCGAGGATGTCGATGTGCGAGCGTTTTTCCCTTAACCCGAAGCAGACATTACGGAGTCAAGACTACCTTAATACAGCCATCTTTTTTGTCTCGAAACGTCTTGTAGGCGTTAGGTGCATCTTCCAATTTGACCCGGTGCGTAATGACGAAAGTAGGATCGATCTCCCCGGATTCAATTTTTCCAAGAAGTGGCTTCATATAGCGTTGCATGTGTGTTTGCCCCGTTTTCATGGTAAGTCCTTTATTCATGAATGCTCCAAACGGGATTTGATCTGGGAAACCTGCATAGGCACCTGGAACAGATATCGTCCCGGCTTTCCTGCAGCACATGATCGCTTCTCGAAGAACATGTGAACGATCCGCAGTCAACTTGAAAGGAGCCTTTAACGTGTCCACCACTGTCCCGAGCGTTCCTGCCGCGTGGGCCTCACAGCCAACTGCATCGATACATCGGTCTGGACCTCGACCTTTCGTCATTTCTTGAAGTCGGTCGTAAACGTTTTCGTTTTCGAAATCAATCGTTTCCGCCTTGCCGAATTTTTGCGCCATGGCAAGCCTTTCCGGCACGCAATCGATCGCGATGACCCTTTTGGCACCTAGTGTCCAAGCACTCTGAATGGCAAATTGTGCAACCGGTCCACATCCCCAAACTGCAACCGTGTCGCCTGGTTCGATGCCGCAATTTTCTGCAGCCATATAACCGGTTGGAAATATATCGGAAAGAAACAAAACGCTTTCATCGGACAAACCGGACTCGATTTTCAAAGGACCGATGTCTGCAAACGGCACTCGAAGGTATTCTGCTTGACCACCAGCGAAACCTCCAAGCATATGTGAAAAGCCGAATAGCCCGGCCGGAGAATGACCCATTGCCTTGCGAGCCACTTCCGCGTTCGGATTCGAGTTATCACAGCATGAGAATAATGATTTATCGCAGAAAAAGCAGTTTCCACACGAAATCGTGAACGGCACTACCACTCGATCGCCAGTTCGGAGTTTTTTCACTTCGCTCCCGACTTCAACCACGATTCCCATCGGTTCGTGACCGAGGATGTCGCCCGATTTCATCGTTGGCATAAAACCGTTCAAGAGATGTAGATCGGAACCGCAAATGCCGCTTGCCGTTATTTTTACGACCACATCCCCGGGATTTTCGATCTTTGCATCAGGAACCGTATCCACGCGAACGTCTCCTGTACCATGCCAACAAAGCGCTCTCATCGTCTATCCCTTTTTCGAAAACCTGTTTGACATCGCAACTTTGCTTGTCTACCAAATTGCATACAAAGCAAATGTTGAGCCATTAATGATTTTTCGAACGTGGTCTCTCGATTTATGGCCTTTAGGTGCATCGTGACAAGGGTATCGCTAGTGGCGTCGCTTGCCGACCGAGACCGGCAAAACTTCAAAAATCAGGACTACGGGTAACGCGGCCGATTACAACTTGCTGAGATTCTGAGTCGCTCACAGATATCTTTGGGCTTATGCTTCGCTACCAAACGGTCGAATTCCTCGGGCATGGTTATATCTTGAATGTCGCTTACATCCAAACATGCCATTCCCCAGTGATGGAAAGCTTCGTCTTGAGCGATCTCGGTGGAACCGGCGAACAAGATCGCGCTTTGCAGCCGCATCGGCTTGCCGCTTCCCCCTCCACGCCTGAATGCCGCAACGGTTTTCGCGAGCTCGTCTGGATTTTTGGCGACTGTAAGCAGACCGTCCGCCCATGACCCTACCCATTCGGCCGATTCATCCGTGATGGCCGCCCCAAATATCAATGGGGCTTCCTCCGGCAGACTAAACAGTCGCTCTTCCTGGACTCGCACTAAACCGTTGGCCGATATGCATTCACCTTTCCATAAAGTTCATGCGAGGCGTGAAATCCAATTTGTTTCATAGCATTTCTTAAGGTCCAACAAGATCCCACAAAACGAGTACCGGTTAGGCCGGTCTATGGTAGTCTCACGCCCACTCGCTTGCCGTCCGCAAAACAGTTCCAGCGCCGCGGCATTTGAAAAGTGACTGCTACTTTGGCTCAATAGCATTGCTCGCGGCGTTACGATTCCAAAGTGAGGGCAAGGCGACAGAAAAATGCAATTCATGTGCCGAAAATAAAAATCCGGTCTTCGGTATTCAGAACCGGAAATCGGCAACAAAACAGAACAAAGCTCAGTGGACTGCGAATCTTAGTGACCGAAAAACCTCCAGTTCAGTTGGATGAACTCGAACGACCATCATTTAAGATGTTTCAAATACGTCCAACCCCGTCCCGGCTCGAAGCTTTCTGCGCTCCCATTTTTAAGGTACATAAAATGCTGTGGCTGGGCGATCGGCGGATTGCTGTTACCACTAAAGAATTCTTTCTCCCTTTACCACCGGATATGAAACCCTCGACCAATCGACTTAATCGCAGTTCGTAAGCGTATATAGGCCCTGAGCATTTTGAGTCGGCTTGGCGGTGGATTGCGTTGTAGGTTTCTTGCGTTGTCGTTCGTTCTCGAATCATTCGCAAGGGTTTCACAATGGCTCGCACTACTTCCTTGGAAAAA
>Ga0105048_10011848_pt1 | contig 13721 bp, 10 predicted proteins | sample MAT05_FD_78382 | JGI IMG/M metagenome (GOLD analysis project Ga0105048, IMG submission 78382) | Freshwater microbial communities from Lake Fryxell liftoff mats and glacier meltwater in Antarctica - MAT-05 | ecosystem: Environmental > Aquatic > Freshwater > Ice > Liftoff microbial mat | place...
AAACGAGCAATATCCACCGCATATTGATTGACCCCAACAACCCCGATGTTGTATATGCCGGAGTCATCGGCAATCCCTATGCCGCACATCCCGAAAGAGGTGTTTTTAAAACCACAGACGGAGGCAAAAACTGGAAAAAAATTCTTTACACCAATGATAGTACCGGAGTGGGAGATATGATTATGGATCCATCCAATCCCAATAAGATCTTGGTTAATATGTGGCAACACTATCGTACTCCCTGGAGTTTTCACAGCGGGGGCAACGGTGGTGGCTTTTATGCAACCTGGGACGGCGGGGAAAACTGGAAAAAACTGGGCAAAGAACAAGGCTTGCCGGATACTACCGGCCGGATGGGATTTGCCATTGCAAAAAGCGATCCCAATGTGATGTATGCGCTCATAGAGTCAAAAAAAAATGCACTATACCGATCAGAAAACGGGGGCTTTATATGGGAAAAAGTAAACGATGATCCACGCTGGGCATCCAATCGTCCTTTTTATTTTCAAGACCTTGCAGTAGATCCAACCAATGAAAACCGGGTTTACAATATTTATCAAATGATAGCACAAAGCGACGATGGTGGTCGTAATTTCCGCATTATTATACCATATAGCGGAGTACACCCCGACCACCATGCCTGGTGGATTCATCCCTACAATCCTAACTTTATCATCAATGGTAACGATGGCGGTATCTCTGTTAGCCGCGACCGCGGCCGTAGCTGGCAATTCGACGAAAAATTGCCCCTTGGCCAGTTTTACCACATTAATGCCGACAACGAAATTCCATATAATGTAATGGGAGGCCTGCAAGACAATGGAAGCTGGCATGGGCCGGCCTATATTTGGGCGAGTGGTGGCATTCGCAACAGCTACTGGCAGAGTGTGGGCGGCGGCGATGGATTTGATGCAGCACCCGATCCGGATGACAACAAATGGGTGTACAGCATGAGCCAGGGAGGAAGCCTCGGAAGAACTCAAAGACTAACTGGTGAACGATGGAGTATCCGCCCACCCTCACCAGACCCATACCTGAGGCTGCGGTTTAATTGGAATGCTGCATTTGCACAAGATCCTTTTGACAACAACACTATTTACTATGGTAGCCAATTTGTACACAAAAGCACCAGCAAAGGAGCAGGATGGGCCATAATCAGTCCTGACCTGACCACCAACAATCCCGAAAAATTGAAACAGGATGAGAATGGAGGACTGACCATTGACATTACCAATGCAGAAAATCATTGTTCCATCCTTACCATAGAACCATCCAAAATAGATAAGGACGTGCTATGGATAGGAACCGATGACGGACAGGTACAATTGACCAGAGATGGTGGTAAAACATGGAGCAACCTGACCGCTAACATCAAAGGATTTCCAAAATTCAGTTGGATACAACAAATAAAAACCAATCGGTTTATTGCCGGAGAAGCTGTAGTAGTAACCAACCAATACCGGCAGGGTGATCTTGCTCCCTATATCTTCCGCACATTGGATTTTGGCAAAACATGGACAAGATTGGTTGACGAAAAAAAGGTAAAAGGATATGCCCTATCCTACATTCAGGATCCGGAGGAAGCAAACCTGCTTTTTGTAGGAACAGAACAAGGACTTTGGATAAGCCTTGATGGAGGCAATAGCTTTCAGCAATTCAAAAATAACTATCCTTCTGTTTCCACCTATGACCTTGTCATTCAGGAACGTGATGCAGACCTTGTAATCGGAACATTTGGCCGTTCGCTTTACATCCTCGATGATATACGTCCATTAAGGATGGCGGCAGCAACAAAAGGGCTGAAACCCGGCAAAACATTGACTGTTATACCTTCGCCCACTGCGTACCGTGTCGAAACAAGAGGCCCTTCTGGCATAGAGTACAGCACCTACGGTACCTATGCAGCAGACAACCGCACCGATGACGCTACCATCAATCTGATGTACTTGCCACAACCCGACTCGGCCAAGGGCAAAAAATCAGATACGCTCACCATCAGTATTTATAATGCTGCTAACGAAGCAATAAGAACTTTCAAAGAAAAAGCAGATACCGGATTTAACCGCATCACCTGGAATTACGGAACCAAAGGGATCCGTCGTCCGCAGCAGGCCAAACCCAAACCGGGTGCTCCTGAACAGGGCGGTGGATTACCGGCAGAACCCGGCGTATACAAAGTAGTAGTTACTAAGGGTAAATACAGCGATAGTACCAGCCTGAATGTAGCCTACGACCCACGTATTCCTTACCCTGCTTCCATTAAAGACGCCCAAAAACAATACATGGTTCGTTTCGATGAATTGGTTACAAAAATTGTCGAAGTTAACGACAAGCTGACCGCCATGGAAGAAGGTATGAAAAAAATGGAACCCTTACTGAAAGGAGAAAAAGGAACAGAGGTTGATAGCCTCAAAAAAATGGGGAAAGCCCTGCAAGACAGCATCAAAGCCATTGAAGAAGATATGTTTGGCAAAAAGCAGGAAAAACAAGGATATGGCTCGGCTTATCAACTGACTGTAGAAGGAAAGATTTACGAAGTAAGATCTTTGGTTTTGGGCAAAGATGTTATGCCGGGCGCACAGGAAGACCGCGCATTTGAAATTGCTCAAAATCTTTCAAAGGGTATCATAGACCGCATCAATGCACTCGACAATAACCAGTGGAAAAACTACAAGGCGATGGCCGAAAAAATGCCGCTGAATCTTTTTAAAGAATAACCAGAAAAAATAACTCAGATACATAAAAAAACTCATGGATTTTCCATGTTTTTTTTATGTGCCATTACTAACTCAAATTAGAATTATCTTTCCTTAAAATGAATCTCTATGAGAAAAACAGGAATAGCCTTACTGCTTTTTATGATGGTAAATGGCTTACTTACCGCACAGGATTATACAAGTGATGTAAAGTCAGAAGATGCTATTATCAAAGCTTTATATGAAGTTATTTCGGGAGACTCAGGACAGGTGCGCAACTGGGATCGCTTTTTGTTTCTTTTTGCCAAAGATGCCCGTTTAATTCCCACTTCTGCAACCCCTGAAGGCCAATACACCTACAGGATCATGACCCCCGAATCTTACACCCAATTCTTCGGGGCAAGAAACCCAGGTTTTTATGAATATGAAATCAGCCGAAAAACCGAAGCATACGGAACCATTGTTCATATTTTTACCACGTATGCTACCAAATATTCAAAAGAGGGGACGGTAAGTAACCGAGGTATTAATAGTATACAATTACTCAAAGACAAAGACCGGTACTACATTCTGAATATATATTGGTGCAGCGAGCAAATGGGATTTCCACTCCCTAAAAAGTATTTAAAAAAAAAGAAATAAGATAAAGAGATATATATGCAAGCCCTTTTACAGGAAATAGGCACACGCCACAACCTTACTGTTTACCGTGTAGAAATCGTTACCGGTGGCGATATCTCCCAGTGCTACAAAATAGAAACTGAAAAGGGAGCCTTTTTTATAAAAATTAATGATGCCGGCAAATATCCCGGCATGATGCAAACCGAAGCAAAAGGGTTAAAGATACTGGCAGGAACCGATACTTTTCGCTTACCCCTTATTGTAGCAGAAGGCGTTTATCAGCAGCGGCAATACCTCTTACTCGAATGGATAACTCCGGGTAAACAAACGCCTGATTATTGGGAGCAATTTGCTCAAAAGCTTGCGGCGTTACATTCAAATACTCATGAATTTTTCGGGCTTGATTTTAATAATTACATCGGACGATTGCATCAGGTAAATTCAGGAAGGGTTCACTTTTCAGATTTCTATTCAGAAAACAGGATACTTCCTTTGGTGAAATTACTGCGGGATCAACAACATTATGGGCAAAAGGAGGCTGTGGTTTTCGATAAATTAAGCGGGTTCATGCACACTTTAATTCCTGAAGATCCACCAGCATTGCTACATGGCGACCTTTGGGCAGGCAATTATCTCACAGACGGGCAAGGGCAGCCAGTACTGATTGATCCGGCACCCTATTATGGCCACCGCGAAACAGATATTGCCATGATGCAACTGTTTGGAGGCTTTCCTCCCCAAGTTTTTACATCCTATCACGAACAATTCCCTCTGATAGAAGGCTGGCAAAAAAGAGTAGCCTTATTTCAATTGTATCCCCTGTTGGTGCATGCTATACTCTTTGGAGGCAACTACATCTCACAAAGCCTTTCTATAGCCAAAAGCTATACATAATGCACAATGGTAATAGGTTTTCTTACCTTTGCCATCTCCAAAAAAAAATCGAAAATGCAACCAACGTATAGCCAATTGTCCGAAACCCTTATAGGCAGTGAAATTGTAAAACTGGGCAATATGATCCGGCAACGCAAAGCGGCGGGGGAAACCATTTACAACTTTACCATTGGCGATTTCGACCCACAGATATTTCCTATTCCAGAATTACTTGAAAAAGAAATCATTGAAGCCTACCGGCAGCATTTCACAAGCTACCCGCTTGCTGATGGCGAAATGGATCTTCGTCAATCGGTCAGCAGTTTTATAAAGCATTACGAAGGATTGGATTATGGTGTCAACGAAATTCAGATAGCATCCGGCGGCCGGCCACTAATTTATACCATATTCAGGGCGCTGGTAAACCCGGGCGATAAAGTAATTTATGCCAACCCAAGCTGGAACAATAACCACTATACCCATTTTACCAGTGGGGAGCATATTATGGTGGATGTACTACCCGAAAATGCCTTTATGCCCACAGCAGCGGAAATAGAACCGCATATTAAAGGCGCAGCTCTCATCTGTTTGTGTACTCCGCAAAACCCCACCGGTACTACTTTGCCCCGTGTAGAAATGGAAAAAATATGCCAAATGATTTTGGCTGAAAACAAAAGCAGAGGAGAAAATGAGAAAAAGCTTTACCTGCTTTTCGATCAGATGTACTGGACACTTTGCTACGGCGAAACGGAACACCACAACCCCGTAGGATTGGTACCTGCCATGAAGGATTATACTGTGTTTGTAGATGGCATCAGCAAAGCTTTTGCCGCCACAGGTGTAAGGGTTGGGTGGAGTCTTGGTCCCGAATCGCTGATTGCAAAAATGCGGGCTATCCTGAGCCATGTTGGCGCGTGGGCTCCTATGGCTGAACAAAAGGCTACAGCTAAATTTTTACAGAATACAGAAGCCATTAACAGATTTCTGGCTCAATTTAAAAAAGATATTTCTTACCGGCTTCATACCATTTTCGCAGGCATACAACGCTTAAAGAATGCCGGATATGCCGTAGATGCCATAACTCCACAGGCTGCCATTTACCTTACCTTGAAGTTCGATCTGAAAGAGAAGAAAAAAAATAACGGAGAGGTACTGATGCAACAGTCAGACGTGACCCAATACCTGCTGGAAGCAGCAGGGCTTGCCATTGTCCCTTTTTCTTCCTTTGGAGCCAGCAAAGAATCGCCCTGGTATCGCATGAGTGTAGGAACCTGCAAGGTAGAAGATATAGAGCCTATGTTTGCAAAGCTGGAAATAGCACTCAGCAAGCTTTCTTAACAGGCGGCGACTTTTTTTTGATAGATTATTTTTTAGGTTTTCGCAATCTCGTTTAGTGCAGTTAACAATCGGTCAAGATCCTGCGTACGGGTAAACACATGCGGGGTAATGCGAACACAGGAAATATTTTCCCATACAATAGCCACTGTATGTATTTTATATTTATTCATCAGCATCTGATCTAAATCAAAGGGCGTCATCCCTTTCATACTTATGCCGGCTATGGCACAGGAGTACTGAGGCAACAACGAAGTATGCAACTGAACCCTCGGAATTTTTATAGCTTCGGAAGCCCAATAATTTTTCAGATAATGGATTCTTTCCTGCTTGCGTTTATTGCCAATACCTTCCTGAAAATGGATGGCTTCGCCGATAGCTTGTTCTATGGGAAAACTCCTTGTACCAAGCGTTTCAAATTTGCGTATATCATTTCCGCGGGGCGCCCCATTGCAAAGCAGTGGCCATATCCTGCCTATCTTTTCTTTTTTTATCCATAGCATACCACTTCCTATAGGAGCACTTAAAAACTTATGCAAACTTGTACCAAAATAGTCGGCATTCAAATCGGATATTTTAAAATCAAGCAATCCAAAACTGTGGGCACCATCTACCAATATTTCAATCCCTTTTGCCTTAGCCATGTCGGCAATTTTTCTTACCGGAAGTATTTGTCCTACCCAATTAATAATATGCGTGAGGTGCAATAGTTTGGTTCGCGGGGTAATGGCATCCTCAAAAGCTTTTACAATTTCCTCATCGGACTCTATTGGAAAATTGAAGGACAACTGCTTATAAAAAACGCCTTCGCGTTCTTGTCTTTGCTGCCAGGCCTGTATCATATTGGGGTAATCCTGTTTAGTACCAATTACCTCATCACCTCTTTGCAATGGCAAGCCATAAATTATTGTATTTAAAGCCTCTGTAGCATTCCGGTTTATTGCAATCTCTTCGGCATCACAACCTGCGAGCCGGGCTAACTGCATCCGCAGGGGTTCGCGTCCCATATCCAAAACTCGCCACATATAATAGCTAGGTGCCTCATTGCTTAGGTCATTGTATCTTTTCAGTGCTTCCTGCACCACTCTTGGAGCAGGGCTTACCCCGCCATTATTCAAGTTAAGTACATTGGCATTCACCGTGTAAGCTTGCTGTATTACAGTCCAGTAATCTTCATTAGTAGTATCCTTTTCAGGGTTCAGCGGATCAAGCAACCATTGAGCCTGTTCAAGTTTTTGCGCATGGCTAAGCGCAGTAATGCCAGAGGAGGCAGCACCCGCTGCCAGCAATTTGCCTATAAATTTTCTTCGCCCGCCCATACATTTATTTTGTATTTGTTATTTTTGGGTTTGCTTTTCTATCTTCTCATTGTAGAAACCTACCATTGATTTCCATTGTTCTTCTTTATTACTCCCAATAGAACGAAAATCCCGGATGGAAGGAACTGTTTTACTCAAGATTTCCTCCAGGTCTTTTTCACGTTTAACGGGATATAACCGGCCCTCCATCTTTACATAATAAAAAACTGCGTCCCGAATGAAAATTGTTTTCAAATTGCCGCCATAAGGTATGCTTTCCGTTTGTGTTTTTGTTGTTTTTTTTAGTAGCAGAGCCTTGCCGGTTTCCAATGCCTCGCACCAAACTGCTACGCTGTTTGTTTTTGCTTTTGCAAGCCCTTCCACCAATAAAAAAACATGTACCCGACCTGAGGCAGAATCCCGAATTGTAATTTTTTCCAAAGAACTCATCATTTCTTTAACCGCTCCGTCTCGATCCAAAAAATATAGACGATGATCCAGCAGATCTAGCTTTACTGGAACCTCCCGGTATAAGTTTCCTTTAGCATCTTCCAGAGTGGCAGGCATCCAGGCATCCCTGAAAAAAAGAGAACCTTCTGCAATATTCCCAAAGGTTAAAGCATCAATGGGGCGGTTACGGGTATTCAAATAGTTGGCAATATTAACTAAATCACCTATAGTACCCGTTTCTAAACGCATGTTTGCTTGAGCCGTTATTGTATTAAAAGAACCCAAAAGCAAATAATAACAACAGCATACCATCATCCATCTTACAATTTTTCCGCTCATAATTTATCGTATAAATCCCGCAACTTTTCACGGGTCATGATTTTTTCCCAATCCTTACCCAGTGCATTTTCCCAAAGTGGTTTCATGCCCATACTTACCCCAATCATTTTATCAAAAGCCTCCTCAGGTAATCCTTTACAAATTCCTGTTGGTATTTCAATTCCATTTTTTTCCACCATGGCTTTAAACTCTTGTACTCCTGCAGGATAATATTCCCCCAAATGGTTCATCACAATGCAATTACCAATACCATGTTTGGTGCCTAAAAGATAGCTAAGACCGTAACTTACAGCATGAGCTACGCCTACCTGACTATATGCAATACTCATACCACCTGCATAGCTTGCCATCATCAGTTTGTCATCGCATGCCTCGTCCCATTCACTTTTCTCTACAAAAACCTCCCTGCACAATTCCAGCGCTTTTGCACCGTAGCTTTTACTAAATTCATTCAGGTAAGTACCCTCAAGGCTTTCAATACAATGAATATAACAATCCATACCCGTATAAAAGCGCTGATTGGCAGGGGCGTTGGCTGTTAATTCCGGATCAAGTACTATTTGATCGAAAGTTGTAAAATCACTGTTCATTCCCAGCTTGCGTACAGGACCGGTTAATACCGTGGTACGGCTTACCTCGGCACCTGTGCCGCTGAGTGTAGGAATACCGGCTTTGTACACACCCGGCACTTTCACCAGGTCCCAACCCTGATAATCGGCACTGCTGCCCGGGTTGGTCATCATCAGGCCTACCGCCTTAGCAAGGTCCATTGTACTTCCACCACCAATGCCGATGATCCCGCTGATGGTTCCAAAACGCTCTTTTAAGGTAGCCGCCATCTCATCCACTTGTTTGGTTTTAGGCTCATGAGTAACATCTGCAAAAATAATCTCATCCTTTCCCCGCAAGGGTACCCGGTTTACAAGTGGTTTATTTTCAAAAAAATGATCAAGCAAAAAAATCATCGGGGCATCGCTAATGCGCCGTGGTGCCAGTATTTCATCAAGTTGGTTAAAGCATCCTCTTCCATACACCACGTAGCTAACCATCTTGAAATTCCTAAATTGCATACTCAATATTTAAAATTGTTAAGCGAATGTACACCAAACCCTCTGCCAACACAACAGTTTACAACCGCCAACGGGCTTGCTACTTTGGTTCATGTACACCAAAGCCTCTGCCAACACAACCCATCGATGATATAAATCATTGAAAACCCGGAAAAAAAGAGTCATCTTGAACGCTACTATTGATTGCATCTTCTTTCATCTTATTTTTATGTAAATTATGCCGGAAACCAAAACAGGATATCCTAATAGAATTTTTTATAGCCGTAATGAGGCTTTACTGCCTGCTATTGGTTCGGAAGAAGAAAAAATGTTGTTTCGCGACATGCAATCGGGCTTTGCCGCTCAATTTGAAAATACTTATCCAAATCCGCTTGAAGCCAAAACAGTGGTGATTATTCCCAGCCTGACCCTCGATCAGGAAATATTACAAAAAATTGAAGGGGTAGTTCATTACGAGGAAAGAATGCTCGCTCTGCTGATGCTCCTCCGCATGCCACGAACTCATGTAATTTTTGTAACCAGTGTTCCAGTTGATCCCATAATTATTGATTATTATCTGCACTTGCTACCGGGCATTACCGGATATCATGCCAGGCAAAGACTTACTCTTCATAGCTGCTTTGACGCTTCTCATTTATCGCTGACGGAAAAAATACTAGCCCGCCCCCGGTTAATAAATCGCATCCGACAGAGCATTCCTGCTGGACAGTTAGCGCATATTGTTTGTTTTAATGTAACTGCCCATGAACGCAGATTAGCTGTAGAACTGGGTTTGCCCATTTATGGATGCGATCCGGAATTGTATCATTTAGGCAATAAAAGCAACAGCCGCAAGGTTTTCAGAAACTGCGGTATCCAACTGCCCAACGGTTTTGAAGATCTGAGCTCAAAAGAAGAAGTAGCAGAAGCCCTTACAAAATTGAAAAAAGAAAACCCTGCATTACAAAAAGCAGTTGTAAAAATGAATGAGGGATTTTCAGGGGATGGTAATGCTATTTATTATTACCCCGATGCTATGACAGGGCAAAATCTGACACTGGAAAATATTTTAGATTCAATTCCTTATGCGCTTAAAATGGTAGCCGGAAATTTGTCGTACGAAGTTTTTTTACAAAAATTTGAAAAGGATGGGGGAATTGTAGAAGCCTTTTTAGAAGGCCACGAAAAAACATCCCCCTCCGTACAGTGTCGTATCAATCCTTTAGGACGAATTGAAATCGTGAGCACGCATGATCAGATGCTAGGGGGAGAAAGCGGACAGGTTTTTTTGGGAGCCAATTTTCCGGCTGATATTGCCTACGCAACCACACTCGGCGAAATGGGACGCAAAGTTGCCGAAGCCCTGAGAGATCAAGGGGTCTTGGGCAGGTTCAGTATAGATTTTATATCTACAAAACAACCTGATGGTAGGTGGTCACATTTTGCCATTGAAATAAACCTGAGAAAAGGTGGCACAACACACCCTTACCTGATGCTCGATTTTTTAACACAAGGCGATTACAATGCCGAAAATGGGATTTACCAGATGGCCAATGGGCAACCAAGGTATTATTTTAGCAGCGACAACCTGCATGAATCAGTTTTCAGAGGATTAACACCCCACGATCTTATTGATATTGCCATGATCCACGAACTGCGTTATGATGGTTCCACACAGGAAGGCGTGGTTTTCCACCTTATAGGAGCACTTAGTCAACATGGCAAATTGGGCGTGGTTTGTATTGGCAGCACACCGGAGAGAGCTCAGATGTTTTTCAATAAAACATTCAATACCCTTATGAATGAATGTCGTTGAGAAAAAGAATTCTATTAATATTTCACAACCATTGCCACATGGAATAACTGCGGTTACAAAAGGAAAAAAGCTGCCCCTTTTCGGAGACAGCTACTATTAATTGTAAATAGAAAAATCCACTAGTCAATCTATGATATGGTTATTTTAAAAAAATTCCAAAAAACTTTACCATTTGCAAAACGACCAATCAACGGTTTTAGCAATGCCTTATATATTCAATCCACCGCAGGCACTGATGCTTTGCCCGGTAATATAGCTACCCATATCACTGGCAAGAAACAGGCTGAGGTTGGCAATATCTTCCGCAGTACCAAAACGTCCAAGCGGAATACCCGCCTTGTATTTGTCGGCAGCTTCGCCTTCCTTTAAGTAACTCGTCATGTCTGTTTCAATAAAACCTGGTGCAATGGCATTGCAACGTATATTGCGGCTGCCGAGTTCTTTTGCTACGCTCTTGGTAAAACCTATCACGCCGGCTTTAGAGGCTGCATAACTTCCCTGACCTGCATTACCCATTTCGCCAATCACACTGCTCATATTGATAATACTACCACTACGCGCCTTCATCATCGGGCGGATTACCTGCTTGGTCATATAAAAAACACCATTCAGGTTTACCTGTATCACATCATTCCATTGCTCCGGTGTCATCCGCATCAGCAGGTTGTCCTTGCTGATACCTGCATTGTTTACCAAAATATCCACCGTACCAAATTCTTTCAAAACATCATTTACAAAGGTCTCGCAGGCTGCAAAATTACCCGCATTGCTTTGGTAAGCTTTTGCTTTTACCCCTAACCTAATCAATTTTTCTTCCAGTGCTTTGGCTTTTTCAGCACTGCTATCGTTCACATAAGTAAATGCTACAGCAGCACCTTGTTCAGCAAACTTCAGGGCAATGCCCGCTCCTATTCCCCGGGCAGCACCGGTTACAATAGCCACTTTATTTTCGAGTAATTTCATAGAAATTTATTTTAAAACTGATTGAATTTTTGAGGTAAACCAATTTGTTTTTGATAGACTAATAGGATTCAATTGCATCCTTTCAGGAATATTTTTACCATAATTTTTCATTGAAAAATATGGATAAAATATTTCGAAATCATCGCTTTGTAGTGCCTCCACAATGTTTTTGGTTTCGGTGAAATTTTTTTCAGAAGGAGTAAATCTTTTTTGTTGAATTTTATTTAAGGAGTTGGGTTCTTTAAAGAAAGGATAAGATTGTCGAATAGATGAAATTCTGATTGAAATGTCCTCTTTAACTAGATTTTTTTCTCTGATTATTGCTGCTTTATAGGCCATAATATCAAATTCCTTGTTTATAGAAGAATAAAACGATTCTAAATTTTCAGGATGGTACAAATAGTTTTCGATGCAATAAAAGCGAAGAATAGATAAATCAGGATAGGATTCTAAAATGATTTTTAAATCTTCCTCAGTTAAATAATCCCTCTCTATCAGACCAAAATATTCAGTACCTTTTGATTTGTGATAAACACTGTCTCTATTTAGTTCTCCAATAAAAAGTGTGTTTTTAATATTGAGTGACGCATAAAACCGGGTGTCTTCATTTTCAACAAAAATAATTCTAAAACCAGCGAATAAAATAGGTAAAATATCTTTACTAACGGCAATTTCGTAAAGCTCTGCATTGTCTTTTGATTCGGGTATCAGATGTTGTGGGCGATCAAAGTCTAAATCATCGAAATCGAAAATTACTGCAGATTTTTCTTCTTTTGCATATTGAATAAATCCTAATGAATGTGATGCAGTCCACAGTTGGCTGCCTGATGGTATCCAATGTTCTGTAATTTCTTTAATAACTTGAAATTGAAGGGTCGTATTTAGATGAGCATCCATTTCATCCATAAAATAAATAGAATCAGTGAAGAATTTTGACCTAGTATATAAGTTAATGAGTAAATTAATTATTACCTTTTCTCCTGAACTTAGAAAGTCGTAATGTATTTGGCACTTTCCTTTTTCAAATATTAATTGGGCAGGTTTACCATCTGCCGGAGTTAAAAAGTTTACCAATTTCAATTGAGAAACCGGAGAATGGCTGAAAATCCTTGAAAGTCCATCATTTATCCTTTTAAGAAATGTTTTAATTTCTTCAATTTTTCCTTCTGTTTGGTTATTTAGGTCGCTAAATACTTTTTGCACTACTTCCATTAGGAGAAGGTCAATGTCATTTTCAAAGCGTAAATCTCTGTCAATGTAATATAAAGGCCTATCTATGTCCTTATCTATTGATATTGGGGTACCAATTACCGTTTTTTCGAGGCGAGCCTGAAAACGTACTGCACTCCGACCATAGAATTTTTTTTCAGGATATGGATCAGATCTACTAAAGTCTCTGCGATGACCTATTGACTTAGGGTCAAATGTACTCCGGAAATTTCCTTTGTCAGTTTCAATAAAAACTTCTGTTGGGAGTGACGAATCTTTTCCATAATATGTTTTGTCCGAATAGAAATTATTTGATGGTCCTGTTCCACCTTCTTTCGTGCCAGAAGCAACATATTCAAATACATCAAATACGCAGCTCTTACCACTACCATAAGTACCAATCAATAATACGAGTCTTATTCCAAGAGGAATATCAGACAGTAGAAGGTTTGTAAATCTTTTAAAGTTTTTTATAAAACCCTGATTAATGTTCATTTTTATTATTTTCAGAAATTGCAAGGTTTATTATTTCATCCAATAGATCCCTATCATTGCTCAGCCGGGGTACTTTGTGCTGTCCACCCAATTTACCCTTACTACGCAACCATCTATTAAAGCTATCTGTGGGCAGAACATGCAATATCAACCTGCTCAGCGCAATATCTTTATACCTTTTGGCATCATAGTCGCTATTTACTTCACGCAGCCCTTTATCCAATGCTTCTGCAAAGGCATCGGGGTCTTCCGGCAGTTTTTCAAATTCAATCAGCCATTCATGAGCGCCATTGCTGTTTTCAGAAAAGTAAACCGGGGCAGCAGTATAATCCTTAACCATGGCTCCGGTTTTTTCACAGGCTATTGCAATGGCTTTGTCGGTATTTTCTACCATTACCTCTTCTCCAAATGCATTGATATAATGTTTTAAACGTCCCATTACTTTTATGCGAAAAGGAAAAGTACTCGTAAACTGTATAGTATCGCCCAGCAGATAACGCCAAAGACCGCCGGTAGTGGTAATAACGGGCGCATAGGTTTTTCCAACCTCCACATCACCCAAACCAATGGTCCATGG
>Ga0105048_10011850_pt1 | contig 13715 bp, 11 predicted proteins | sample MAT05_FD_78382 | JGI IMG/M metagenome (GOLD analysis project Ga0105048, IMG submission 78382) | Freshwater microbial communities from Lake Fryxell liftoff mats and glacier meltwater in Antarctica - MAT-05 | ecosystem: Environmental > Aquatic > Freshwater > Ice > Liftoff microbial mat | place...
ACGAATGACAATGCCGAGACCGAATGGGTGGTCGGGACGAATTTGGATGTGACTTCGCGGAAGCAGGCCGAAGAAGCGCGGCGAGAAAGCGATGAACGCTACCGCGCCGCGACTAAGGCCGTGAGTGACGTGATCTGGACGAACAATGCCGACGGGTTCATGGAAGGCGAACAGCGGGGTTGGGAGGACTTCACCGGTCAGTCCCGCGAGGAATACCAAGGCTACGGCTGGTCGAAGGCGGTTCACCCCGAAGATGCACAGCCGACGATTGAGGCGTGGGCTCGCGCGGTGGCCGAGAAACGCACGTTCGTGTTCGAGCACCGCGTCCGCCGGCACGACGGCGAATGGCGGGTCTGCTCGATCCGCGCGGTTCCGGTTTCGAATGCCGATGGGACGATCCGCGAATGGGTGGGAGTGCATGCGGACATCACCGAGCGGAATCACGCCGAGGCGAAGCTAAGGCAGCTCGCCGCCGACTTGTCCGAGGCCGATCGACGCAAGGACGAGCTCTTGGCGACGTTGGCCCACGAACTCCGCAACCCGCTGGCCCCGATCCGCAACGGCTTGCAACTTTTGAAGTTGGCGGGTGGGCAGGCGGCGACCATCGAGCAGACCCGCTCCATGATGGAACGGCAACTCACACAGATGGTGCGGCTGGTCGATGACTTGATGGACGTCAGCCGCATCAGCCAGGGCAAGGTCGAACTCCGCAGAGAGCGGGTCGAACTCCGGGCGATCATCGCCGCCGCCGTGGAAACGAGTCGCCCACTGATCGACCAAGCCGGACACGAACTCACCGTGACCGTGCCGGACGAGCCGATCTTCGTGGACGGAGACGCGACCCGGCTGTCTCAGGTCGTCTCGAACCTGCTCACCAACAGTGCCAAGTACACGCACCGCGGCGGGCACGTCCGCCTGACGGTGCGGCGGGACGGCGAAGCGGTGGCCGTGTCCGTTGCGGACGATGGCATCGGCATCCCGCCGACCATGCTCGACAAGGTGTTCGTTATGTTCACCCAGGTGGACCGGGCGTTGGAGAAGACGACCGGCGGGCTGGGCATCGGGCTGTCGCTGGTCGAGGGACTGGTCGAGATGCACGGCGGCACCATCGAGGCTAAGAGCGAGGGCGAGGGCAAGGGGAGCGAGTTCATCGTGCGGTTGCCGGTCGTAGTCGAAGCGTCGAAACCGCAAGCATCGGGTGAAGAGGAGAAGCCCGTCAGGTCGTCGCTCCGTATCCTCGTGGTCGACGACAACGAGGACAGTGCGGACACGTTGGCGATGATGCTGCGAGTCATGGGCAATGACTCCCGCACGGCCTACGATGGTCAGGAAGGCGTGGACGTGGCCGGGGCATTCCGGCCCGACGTGATCTTGCTAGATATTGGCTTGCCGATGCTGAACGGGTACGAGGCGTGCCGCAGTATCCGTGAGCAGTCTTGGGGCAAGGGCGTCGTGCTGATCGCCGTGACGGGATGGGGGCAGGACGAGGATCGCCGCCGCTCCCACGAAGCCGGGTTCGATCACCACATGGTCAAGCCGGTGGACCCGAAAGCCCTGATGAAGATGCTCGCCGGGTTGGATGTTGGTCGTTAACCAGGGTGTGAGCGAGTTGAGTGAATTGCCGTCTCATCGACAAGCTCCTTGCACTCGGCTCCGACCCGCACGCGGACCGGACAACATCGACTACGCCGACAGCTATTTCGAGTCGCCCGATAGCCTGGATAACGCAAAGCGAGGCGAGTTCTCAGCGGCCTCTGGCCGAAGGCCTACCCGAGGATCTTAAACGAGATCGGTTTTCGGGCCTCCATATTGTGACTTACGTCGATTCGCCATAGCTATAAACCCCATGCTGACCAAACGCATTATCCCCTGCCTCGACGTCGACCGTGGGCGGGTCGTGAAGGGCATCCACTTCGTTGGCCTGCGCGATGCGGGCGATCCCATCGAAGTCGCACGACGCTACGAAAACCAAGGGGCGGACGAACTCGTTTTCCTCGATATCTCCGCGAGCCACGAAGGGCGGGCGATCCTGCTCGATATGGTTCGCCGCGTGGCCGAGCAGTTGTTTATGCCGTTTACCGTGGGCGGGGGCATCCGCACGATCGACGATGCCACGCAACTGATTCAAGCCGGTGCGGAGAAGGTGAGCATCAACTCGGCGGCGGTGAAGAACCCGGCGCTGATTAACGAGATTTCGCGCAAATTCGGACGTTGTGCTACAGTCGTCAACATCGATCCGCGACGGGTCATGAAAGACGGCAAGGAGTTTTGGGAAGTCTTCGTCAACGGCGGTCGCGTGCCGACGGGGCTACAAGCCGTCGAGTGGGCAAAGGAAGTCGAGCGGTTGGGGGCGGGCGAGATCGTGCTGACATCGATGGACGCAGACGGTACGAAAAATGGTTACGACATCCCGATGTTACGCGCGGTATCGGCAGCAGTGAACGTGCCTGTGGTGGCGAGTGGCGGGGCGGGTTGCCCGGAGCATTTGCGGCTCGCATTTGAAGCCGGTGCCGATGCCGCACTGGCCGCGAGTATCTTCCATTACGACGAATATTCGATCCCCGCAACGAAAGAATACCTGGCCGCGCACGGTGTGGCGGTGCGGATCGCGGGTATACTCACATAGTGCGGTTTCATAACCTTCGTAAACCACCCTTCCGAGGCGATGACTCATGGCCGAAAACCCCCCTCGCGTCGCAACAGCGCGTCCGGCACCTGCCGCCGCTGCACCGGCTGCCGTTCCCAAGCCCGCTGTGGTGGCACCGCCGAAATTGGCCGGGCCATCGACCGCGCCGCCTTCGGGTATCAAGGACGGCACCGCCGCGACCGGCCCGTACTACATCAACGAATCCGGCGGGTTGAAGCTGGCCGAGGAAATCCCCGGCGAACCGAAGATCAACCAGCTTTACCGTACCGTCATGTTGCACGAAGGATCGGACCTTCACCTGAAGGCGGGGATGCCGGGGATGATGCGGTTACGCGGCATCATCCAGAAGATGAACACGCCGGTGCTGTCGCAGGATATGTGCGAGAAGCTGTTCGCGGCGATCATGAACGACAAGGCCCGCAAGCAGATGGACGAGCACGGCGGGGCCGACTTCGCCCACGTCGTCGGTAACGACGAATGCCGTTTTCGCGTGAACATTCTCAAACAACGCGGCAAACTCGCGATGGTCGCCCGTCGTGTGAATACGACCATCCCGACGTTCGAGAAGCTCGGGCTACCCGCCGCAATCGAAGGACTTTGCCACTACGACCAGGGGTTGATTGTCCTTGCGGGCGTCACCGGTTCCGGGAAATCGACCACGATCGCGTCGATGCTGAACTACATCAACAGCCGCGAGGCACTGCACATCCTGACGATCGAAGACCCAATCGAATTCGTGTTCGCGGACAAAATGTCAGTCGTCAACCAGCGAGAAGTGTACCTCGATGTCGTCGACTGGCACACGGCGCTGAAGCATGCCGTACGTGAAGACCCCGATATTATTCTGGTCGGCGAAATGCGCGACCAGGAAACCTTTGAGGCCGGGATTCACGCCGCCGAAACGGGGCACGTTGTGTTCGGGACGATCCACGCCTCGACTGCCGCAAGTACGATTAGCCGTATCCTCGACTTGTTCCCGCCGATGATGCACCATGCCGTGCGCCAGTCGTTGGCGTTCAACCTGAAAGCCGTCGTTGCACAGAAACTCTTGCCGTCGATCCGCCCCGGCACGAGCCGACTGCCGACGAACGAGATCATGATCGTCAACCCGACGATCCGGAAACTGATTCTCGACAAGCGCGACGAATCGTTGCTCGACGCCATCCGCATCGGCTTCCTCGAAGGCATGGTCGACTTCACCGAAAACCTGCGTCAATTGGTCGAACGGGGCGACGTGGACAAGGCCACGGCACTCGAATTCGCACCGAACCCCGATCAGCTGAAGATGGCGTTCAAAGGTATCAAGGTGGCCGCACCGGGGATTCTGTAACCCTTGTATCGTGCCCGTCGTTCCCGATCCCCATGCAGGTGTGCCCATGAACGCGAAACTCATTCCGATCGACGGCGGCCCCGCACTGCTCCTTAACAAGGATCTCACGCTGGTGGGGCGGAACGACGATTGCGATTTGCAACTCGATCATAAGAGCGTGTCGAAGCAGCACTGCATTCTGGTGAAGACCGAAGGGCTGATCCTCGTCCGCGATCTCGGCAGCACGAACGGCACGCGCGTCAACGGTCAACGCATCCGTCGTGCGGCACTTCTGCCCAACGACAACCTCGCGATTGCGAACTTCAAGTATCAAGTGATGTTCGGCGAGGAACCCGAAGCGAAATCGGCGGCCAAGCCCGTGTCGGAGACGCCGATACAGCGAAACGCACTTCCCGACGAATATACTTCGTAATCCGTCTGACATTCGGGTAAGCTCAGTTCACTTCCGTACGATCGCGGAGTGAACGGAGCCTGCCATGAACCGCTTGCACTTCCTTTGCATCGCCACTGTCATCGCGTTGTCATCGACGCCCGTCATCGCGGCCGACAAGCCCGATTGGGTCAAAGTCACCGACAAAGCCGGTTGGCAGCCTCGCGATTCTTCGGGCGAAGTCGTATTCAACGATCAACTCTGGATCCTCGGCGGCTGGTTCGATTCGTTCGCCGCACCGCCACGCGATGTCTGGAAGTCCCGCGACGGGAAAACGTGGTCGCTCGCCGTGAAGGAAGCGCCGTGGAAGTACAGCGACTTGCCGATGACCGTCGCGTTCCAGGATCGCATGTGGATGATGGGCGGCTGGTACAACGGACGGCTAAAAGGCCACGGCGCAACGAACGAAGTCTGGTCGTCGAAAGACGGCGAAACGTGGGAACTGACTGCGAAGAACGCCGGTTGGAGTCCGCGTATCGCAGCGGGTGCGGTGGTGTTTCAGAACAAAATGTGGATCCTCGGCGGCACCGAAAATTACTACTTCGGCGACGATGCGAGCCTAAAGAATGATGTCTGGTCTTCGAGTGACGGCAAGACGTGGAAACTCGAAACGGCGAGCGCCCCGTGGAGCGCGCGGGCGTATCACGCCGCCATCGCTTTCGATGGCAAACTCTGGGTGTTCGGCGGCGGCAATTACGTTCCGAAATATGCTGCGAACAACGATGTCTGGAGTTCGAGCGATGGCGTGAAATGGGAGCGAGTGACAGCCGCCGCCCCGTGGTCGCCACGATTGTGGTTCTCATCGGTGGTATACCGCGGGCGCATGTGGGCGATCGGCGGCTGGTCGAACAACCCCTCGAAAAACTGGGGCGATATCTGGCACTCGAAGGACGGCAAAGACTGGAAAGCACTGAAAACGCCGACGATGTGGAAAGAGCGACACGAACATTCCGCTTACGTCTTTCAGGATAAAATCTGGGTCGCCGGCGGGCACGCGCAACCGCTGAACAGCGAAGTTTGGTCGTTGCAACTACCCAAGAACTGGACGCCCGACGAATGACGCACAACCGTACGATTTGGCTGAGTATTCTCGCACTCTTAATCGTTTCGCGAGCGAATGCCGACGAGAAACCGACGTGGAAAGCCGGACTCGCAAAGGCCGTGATCACACCGAAGGTGCCGATGTGGCTCGCCGGTTACGGCGGACGCGATCGCCCCTCGGAGGGAACACTCCACGACATCTGGATCAAAGCTCTCGCTCTCGAAGACGCAAAAGGGCACCGCGTCGTGTTACTCACAAGCGATTTGTGCGGGATGCCGAAGTGGATGTACGATTCGATTTGTGCATCGCTGAAAAAGACTGATGGCCTCGAACGCGAGCAGATCCGGATCACGAACTCGCACAACCATTGTGCGCCGGCCGTCCGCGGCGATCTCGAAGACTATTACCCGCTGGATGATGTGCAACGAAAGCGCGTCTACGACTATTCCGATTGGCTCGAACGCGAAATCATTCGCACGATCCGCGAGTCGCTCGGCAACATGCGGGCCGCAACGGTTTCCGCGGGCGAAGGCGCGTGTACTTTCGCGGTCAATCGTCGGAACAACAAGGAAGCCGACATTCCCGAAATGCGGAAACGCGGCGAAACGCCCAAAGGGCCGGTCGATCACTCCGTGCCCGTTTTGGTGGTACGCGGCACGAAAGACGAATTGCTTGCAATCGTCTTCGGATACGCCTGCCATAACACGGTACTGAGCTTTTACCAGTGGTGCGGGGACTACGCGGGCTTTGCACAAATTGCACTGGAAAAGAACTATCCCGGCGCGATGGCGATGTTCGTCGATGGGTGTGGTGGCGATCAAAACCCGTTGCCGCGACGCACGGTGGAGTTGGCAGAAAAGTATGGGAATCAACTGGCAGCGGGGGTTACCCAAGTCGTCGACCACAAGATGCGAGCACTCGGGCCAAAATTGCGATCGGCGTTCGAATTCGTCGATCTGCCCTTCGAGAAAAACCCGACACGATTGGAATTGAACGCACATCTGAAAGACGGCAGTCCCGTTCGCGTACGCTGGGCGAAGCGGATGCTCAAACAACTCGACGACGGCGTGCCGTTCGCGAAATCGCACCCGTACGCCGTGCAGGCGTGGGATCTCGATGGTCAGCTATGGATTTCGCTGGGAGGCGAAGTTCTGGTCGATTACGCCCATCGTTACCGAAAGGAATTCGGTGCAAGAACGTGGGTGACATCGTACTCCGCAGATTTGACCGCATACATTCCATCGGAGCGAAACTGGCGAGAAGGCGGCTACGAAGTGGGCTATTTGCACGAGTACATGCTACCCGCCGACCGATGGACCCGCGACGTGGAAGATCACATCTCCGGAAGCGTATCGAGGGTCGTTGCGAAGATTAAGCCGTGAAAGCCGGACGTTCGCGTCAGATAATTTCCAGATTCTCGACGAATTGACGCGTGCAATTTTCCCACGAATAGCGTCGAGCCTCTTCGATGCAAGCGGCTCGTTGGCCGGTCGCTAAAGCCTTCCCGATTGCAGTACCGAGGTCTTCATCTAACGCGCCGAATGTAGGCTTCGTGATGATGTCGATCGGGCCTGTCACGGGGAACGCCGCCACGGGTAGCCCGCACGCCATGGCTTCGATCATCACGAGGCCGAAAGTATCGGTTTTGCTCGGGAAAACGAAGAGATCAGCGGTTGAGTAGGCAGCAGTAAGAGCTTCGCCTTTCAGGAACCCGAGGAACACCGCTTGCGGGTATTTCGCTTGCAACACCGCACGCGCAGGACCGTCGCCGACGATCACTTTCGTTCCTGGAGTTTCGAGCGCCAGAAACGCCTCGATGTTCTTTTCCACCGAGACGCGACCGACGTAAAGCAGCACGGGAACCGGGTACTGGCCTCGTTGCTTCTCACCTGCTCGAAACAGAGAAAAATCGACGCCACGCGACCAGCGCCGAATCGGCGTTATGAAGCCCCGTTGTTGCAAATCGGCTTCTAAACTCGGCGTTGCAACCATAATTGTGGCCGCACGGTTATGGAACCAGCGAAGGTATCGGTAGCTCCAGCGTGCCGGGAAACCCGTGAGAGTTTGAGCGTATTCGGGGAACTTCGTGTGATACGACGTGGTAAAATTCCACGTACGTTGCCGACAATAATGGCGAACCACCAGCCCGATTGGCCCCTCAGTGGCGATATGAACGCAGTCTGGCCGAAACGACTGGATCCGGCGATTCACGCTGCCGGGCCGCGGGAAGCAGAGCGGGATTTCCGGGTAAAACGGGATCGGAATCTGCGAAAATCCCTCGGGCGAGACGACTTCGACGATGTGCCCCATCGCTCGAAGTGTGCGGGTGGTGGTATCGAGCGTTCGCACGACCCCGTTGACTTGCGGGTGCCAGGCATCGGTGGCAATCAGAATACGCTGCTTCATGTTAAAGGTGTTTTATGCCCGTAGACCCCGACAAACGCAAGATTCGCGAGTTGAAACGCGCCGTGAAGAAGCGCGGCAACAAACACCGTCGCCATCAACTCAAGCGTAACTTGGCCGACAACCCCGAAGACGCGGCCAACGACGTCGAACAACTCGGTCGCCACCGTTCGGAATCTTTGAATGGAATCGATCAGGATGGAACGCGGAAACCGGCCAGCGAAACCAATGGCTGACCACTGCACTTGTACCGAATCGACGATTTGCGATACCATCGGCACCATTGTTGACCTCGTTGGGGTGCGGATGTCATGGATAGTTCACCGGCCGACGGATTTCGTGCGAAACCGGGCTGGTTGCTCGCGGTGTTGGTTCTGACCGTGGGCCAAGCCGGTTTGTCGCTGCCGGTGTTCGGCGGCTGGGCGAGTTTGCTCGATTCGCGGCCGATCGTTGCGGGCAGACACCCGCTGCACCTTTATCACGGCAGTCTCGGTTCCGAGACGTTCCGCCAACGGTACGCCACGGCTTGTTTCGACCCGAATTTTCAGGCGGGCTACCCGAAGACTCCCGTCTTCGATGGCGGTTGCCGCCCAGCGGAACTGTTTCTGACCATCTCCGGCAAAGGCTACGATCCCGCGGCCTACAAAATCGGCTTGTTTATCTGTTGTTTGCTCGTGCCGGGTGCGTTCGTGCTCGCGGGGCGCGGTATCGGCTTATCGGCACCGGGAGCGTGCCTGGCCGGCGCGTTCGGGTGTGGCGTCTGGTGGTCCGCGCCCGTTCGGGCGATGTTCGATGCGGGCGATAGCGATCTGCTTCTGGCGGGAATGTCGGCAATCATTTTCATCTCGTGGTTATCGCGTTACAACTGGGAACCCGGCATCACGACGTGGCTGATTCTCTCCGGCACGGCGATCATTGGCTGGTATGCACACCCCGTTGTCTGGCTGGGCCTCGCGCCGGTTCTCGGCAGCTATTACCTCGCGGTGGCCCCGCGGCACGGCCCCGGTTGGCACCTCGGTTTGTTCGGCATCTCGTCGGTCGGCATCGCACTCAACATGTGGTGGATCTGGGATTGGGCGAAATTCTGGTGGCTGCGGCAGCCCTCCGTCGACGACGTGGCCCCGCTGCCAAACTGGGGGGCGTTGCTCGATTCGTGGGACGGTAACGGCCAACTCTTCGGCCCAGCCCCGCTCGGGTGGCCGATGGTCGTTGCGGGGTTGTTCGGCTGCGTCTGGTTCGCTCGCGCCAATCGCAAGACGGCACCTGCACTGTTGGTATTAACAGGGCTGTTGGCGTTCTGCATTGCCCGGCTCGGGCAGACGTGGCCACCGCTTGCGAATGGCGGGGCCGAACGGGCTGCGCCATTGGTTGCGGCGCTCGCTGTCCTGCCCGCAGCATGGATGGCGCAAACAATCGGCAAAACGCTACCCCACCGCTCGATTCTGTTGCTGATTATCGTGCTGCTCCCCGCCATTGCGGGTTGGGGTGGATACGCGACGGGGCCACTTCGGTACTCGCTCGGGTTGCGTACCGAACCGATCGCGATGGGGCTAAACATCGAGCAAGAAAAGCTCGTCAAGGAAATCGCCGCGCGTACCACGCGCGAGGGCCGCATTCTCATCGAAGATGGCCCATCGATCGGCACGAGTTGGAACTGGACGGCACTGCTACCGATGTACACCGAACGGGCGTTTCTCGGTGGATTGGACCCCGATGCGCGATTCGAACATGCCTTCTGCGGGCTGCGATCGGATCGTATGAACGGCAAGTTGCTCGCCGAGTGGACCGACGCCGAGATGCTCGAATGCTGTCGGCGTTACAACATCGGTTGGGTCGTTTGTCGCACAAATACGACGGCGGAGCGTTGGCGGAAAGTGGCATCGGTGCGAGCAATCAGCCAGTTCGGCGAAGGCATAATTTTGTTCCAGATCGAACGCGACTGTTCGTTCGTGCTCGTCGGTTCGGCGAAGTGGGAACAAGCGGACCGCAAGAAAGTCGTGCTGACGGACATCATCCCCGCCGATTCGCCGCACCCCGATGGCGGCCCAGTGCCCGCGAAGGTAATCGTCATCAGTTTGCACTATCAGGCGGGGTTGCGCGTGAGTCCGAACGTCGTGACGGTCGAACGCGACCCCGACCCGTTCGACCCGATCCCGATGATCCGGTTGCGAATGAATGGGCCGATGTCGCGTTTGGTCATCAGTTGGGAGAACCCATAACCGGCTTCTCGTAAACGTGGCCGATGTCGATTGGCTCGAAGCCAACGCTTTTGCACAGCCCGACGGCGGCCGGGTCGTTGGCCCGCACTTGCAATTCGGCGATGCCGAAAAACTGATCCTGAAGGAACCGCAACACGTGCGTCAGGAGCATCTTGGCGATGCCGAGTTTGCGCAGGTCGGGGCGCACTTGAACGTCGATAATCCCCGCCGATGGCGCATTCCACTTCCAGTTAAAACCTTCGAGCTCCCAGGCGATGGCACGGGCTGCCGGGAAGCCGGTCAACTTGTCCATCACGCGGAATTCGGCCGGTTCGAGCGAACTCCAGACGCATTCTTGCCACCACGACGCCACCGCAGCGGACTTCAGCAAGTTGATGTCGTAGCGCTTTCGCAACAGCGTGAAACGCGAATCGGCGAGCGTCAGCGGGATATCGAGTTTGCGCTGGAACACAATCATCGACGACGTTTGCGCGTAGCCATGCTTTTCGATGAACGGCTTGGCATCACCATCGCTTTCGAGTATGCCCGGCGAGTTACTGCCACCGTACAAACCGAACAAATGCGGGTTCGTCGGCCACTGCGAGCCGAACACTAACGTCTTCGCGCCGCGTTCGATGAGATACTGCTCGCCGCGGCGTACGAGTTCGCCACCGATGCCGAGATGGCGGTGCGAAGGCCGTACGAGAACGCAACAAACGAAGCCGCGATCTTGCGATGGCCCCGTGTGTTCATCGTTCGGCCCGAAACCGGAGAGCGAAAAGCCGACGATTCGTTTCGGGAGGCCCTCAATGATTTCTTCGGCGATAATCATCGCCTTGGGATCAAAGTACGGCTTGCTGAAAATCCAACGTTCCAAGGGTGCGGGCGTTCGGATGGGGAACGCGCCGCGACCGGTCGCGGCTTCGTTCCAGACTTCCATCAGGACGGGCGGGTCGTTGTTGCGATACGGACGATAAACAATCACGGGCTGGCCTCGCGTTGCGAATATCTAGCATAATATAGCTTGAGAGAATCGCTTGCGACGGTACGCCCGAAATGTGCCGATCCAATTGGGGAAACGAATGAGACTTCGATACGTTCGGCTGGTCGCCGTGGTGGTGGCATTTGTTGTGGGTTTTGCCCGCGCCGCCGACTGGCCGCAAATCCTCGGGCCGAAGCGCGATGGGCAGTCCGTGGAATCGAAACTGAACCTCGCCTGGGGCACCGATGGCCCGAAAATCGCCTGGTCCAAAGACGTCGGCACCGGCTGGGCCGGTGTGGTCACCGCGGCCGGGAAAGCCTATTTTTTCTACCGCATTGAAGGTAAGGAAACACTCGCCGCGCTCGACCCCGCCACCGGTCGCGAACTCTGGAAGTACGATTATCCGGCAAAGTATCGCGATAATTTTCAGTTCGACGATGGCCCCCGCGCCACGCCGACCGTGGCCGATGGTCGTGCGTTCATTCTCGGTGCGAACGGCGATTTGCACGCGGTCGATGCGAAGTCCGGCGAAAAAATCTGGCACCGGAATATCCTCACAGACTACGGCATTGACAAAGGCTATTTCGGTGTCGCGAGTTCGCCGCTCGTCGTCGGCGACAAGCTCATCGTCAACGTCGGCGCGAAAGGCGCGGGCGTCGTCGCCTTCGACGTGGCCACCGGCAAAGAAGCATGGAAAGCCAGCGATGATGGCCCAAGTTATTCGTCGCCAACCGTCGCGGAGATCGACGGTAAAAAGCTCGCAATCGTATTCACGCGGCGCGGGTTAATCGGCGCGAATATCGAAAACGGCACCGTGATGTTCGATCTCGAGTGGCGTTCGCGGCTCGATGCATCGGTCAACGCATCGACGCCACTCGTTCGCGGCGCGGAGATATTTTTAACATCGTCGTACGCCACCGGCGCGATTCTGCTGAAGGCGAACGGAAAGACCCTCGAAGAAATCTGGTCGAACGACACTTCGCTATCGTGCCAGTACAACACACCGGTGCTCATCGGCGACGAACTTTATGGGACCGATGGCCGCGCCGACTTTGGCACCGGACGGTTGCGCTGCATCGACTGGAAAACCGGCACCGTCAAATGGTCTCGCGATCGCTTCGGTTGTGCCGGCCTGATTGCCGTCGACGGCAAAATCCTCGCCGTTACCGAAGCGGGCGAACTGGTAAGTTTCGAAGCGAATTCTGCGAAGTACGTCGAACTCGCACGCGCCAGGATCCTCGACGGCAAAGTGCGTTCGATCCCGTCGTTCTCCGATGGTCGATTATTTGCCCGCGACGAAAAAAAACTCGTCGCAGTGAACCTCAAATAGCCTGCCGATTGTCACGGTTCCTACCGCGATTCCCACCGAGTACTGTCCTTCGATGATGACTTCGACACTCCTTGCCCCGCATCCCGCGCCGCCACGGCGTTACCGCGAACCGCTATTTATCGGCCGTGTAAAGCTCGCGTCGCGGTTCACGCTCGCGCCGCTCGCCGGATATACGAACATGCCGTTTCGGTTGTCGGTTCGCGAAATCGGCGGAATGGGGTTGGCCACGACCGACCTGATCAATGCCCGGGCGATCCTCGAAGGGTTACGCAAGACGATGGAACTGCTGGCCACCGATCCCGCAGATCGACCGCTTTCCGTGCAGATCTTTGGTGGCAAAGCGGAGGAGTTAGCCGGTGCCGCCCGTTGGCTGCAAGATCGCGGCCTCGCGGAAATCATCGACATTAACATGGGTTGCCCCGTGCGGAAAGTCGTCGCCGTCGGTGGCGGTTCGTCGCTGATGTGCGACACTGCCGGGGGCACGATCGAACTCGTGCGGAAAGTCGTCGATGCCGTTTCGCTGCCAGTGACGGTCAAGATGCGTTTGGGCTGGGACGATAGCCAACTGACCGCACCATACTTCGCGCGCGAATTCGAAAAGATCGGCGTCGCAGCAGTCACGATCCACGGGCGAACCCGCGAACAGGGCTTCAGCGGCAACGTCAATCGCGACGGAATTCGTCGCGTCGTCGAGGCCGTCGATCGTATGCAAGTCTTTGGCAACGGCGACATCATGAACATCGCCGACGCCGAGACGATGATTCGCGAAACCGGTTGTCACGGCCTCGCCATCGGACGCGGGGCGCTCGCCAACCCGTGGTTTTTTCGGCAACTTACGAACTGGGTTTACGATGGTGAACCCGGCCCACGCGGCACTTATCACGAACGCATCCAGTTCATGCGGTTGCACCTGCAACGCCTGATCGACTGGCGCGGTGGCGAAAAGCACGGTTGCATAATGTTCCGCAAAATCGTGACGTGGTACACGAAGGCACTGCGATTCCCGAAGAAAGTGCAACAAAAACTAGTGATGCTCAACGACCTCACCGAGTTCGAGTCAATCCTCGCGCCGTTCGTCGACAACGGCCCACCCTCCGACTGGAGCGAGTGGGACGTCGAACAATCGTTAGTCGCCGTCCCCGCAGGCCCGATCGCTCACTGGTGAGGAACGGGTGAGGAACGGCGGACTACGTTTTACGAATCCAGATTGCTGACGGATCCATCGGACATCTGTGCGGACTGAACCAGGATTGGGGTACTGACCGTTTCTCTCACGAACCGGACCGAACCATCGCCCAATGCGAACTGGCAGCCCCCCGTGTGCAGGCTCCCGACTCGACCCCAACTGCCGAG
>Ga0105048_10011851_pt1 | contig 13715 bp, 12 predicted proteins | sample MAT05_FD_78382 | JGI IMG/M metagenome (GOLD analysis project Ga0105048, IMG submission 78382) | Freshwater microbial communities from Lake Fryxell liftoff mats and glacier meltwater in Antarctica - MAT-05 | ecosystem: Environmental > Aquatic > Freshwater > Ice > Liftoff microbial mat | place...
CGCATCATCGAAGCCAAGAGCCGCGGCATCTACGAAGCCCCGGGCATGGCGCTGCTGCACATCGCCTACGAGCGGCTGGTCACCGGCATTCACAACGAAGACACCATCGGCCAGTACCGCGCCAACGGCCGCGTGCTGGGCAAGCTGCTCTACCAGGGCCGCTGGTTCGACCCGCAGTGCCTGATGCTGCGCGAGACTGCGCAGCGCTGGGTGGCGCGCGCCATCACCGGCGAGGTGACGCTGGAACTGCGCCGCGGCAATGATTACTCGATCATGGACACGGCCAGCCCCAACCTCACCTACCACCCTGAGCGGTTGACGATGGAAAAGGGCGAGGGCGCCTTCACCCCGGCCGACCGCATCGGGCAGCTGACGATGCGCAATCTGGACATTGAGGACACCCGCGCCAAGCTGAGCATCTACACCGCCACGGGCCTGCTGGGGCCGGGCTCGGACGGTTCGGTGTCGCTGCTGGCGGGGCCGGCCGACGCCTGAGCGGGCGTTTTGACATGGGTCGTGCCCGCGTGACCACTTGCATCCAGGCACGCCCATGACAGCGCTGATCGAGCGCGAGGCCGAACTGGCCCGTCTGCAGCAGGCCTTCGGCGCCGGACGCGTGACCTTTCTGGCCGGCGAGGCCGGCATCGGCAAGACCAGCCTGCTGCGCGCGCTGGCGCAGGCGCACGAAGCGCTCGGCCCGGTGTGGTGGGGTGGCTGCGATGCGCTGGAAACCCCGCACCCGCTGGCGCCGCTGCTGGACATCGCGCGTGAACAACGGCCAGGCTTCGCGCAGCGGCTGCAGGGTCCGCGGCCCGCGCTGTTCGAAGCTGTGCTGGAGGAGTTGCGCAGCTCGCCCAAGCCGGTTCTGGTGGTGGTGGAAGACGCCCACTGGGCCGACGACGCCACGCTGGACTGGCTGAAATTCCTGGGCCGGCGCATCGCCTCCACCAGCACCCTGCTGGCCGTCAGTTACCGCGACGACGAGGTCACCGCCTCGCACCCGCTGCGCCGCGTCATCGGCGAGCTGCCGCCGGGCGTGCTGCTGCGCGTGCCGCTGTCGCGGCTGAGCCCGCAGGGTGTCGAGCAGCTGGCGCGCCAGATGGGGCGGCCGGCAGCCGGCGTGCACGCGCTGACGCAGGGCAACGCCTTCTTCGCCACCGAGATGCTGCGTGAACCCGCAGGTGCCACGGGCCATGTGCCGGCCACGGTGCAGGACGTGGTGCTGGCCCGTTGCTCGCGGCTGCCCGAGCGCGTGCGCGAACTGCTCGCCGCCGTGTCCGTGGTGCCGGGGCGGGCCGAGCGTTGGCTGGTCGACGCGCTTCTGGCGCCGACGCTGGCCGAGATCGAGGCGGCGCTGGCCAGCGGGTTGCTGGTGGCCGAATCCGACACGCTGGCCTTCCGGCACGAGCTCGGGCGCGTGGCGGTGGAATCTTCGCTGTCGTCGCCGCGGGCACAGGCCTGGCATGCACGCGTGCTGGCCGCGCTGGAGGCTGCCCGGGACGACACGGCTTGCGCCCGTCTGGTGCATCACGCCGCGCAAGCGCACGACCGCGACGCGATCAGCCGCTATGCGCCGCGCGCGGCCTCCGAGGCTACTGTGCGCGGTTCGCACCGCGAGGCCCATTCCCAGTGGCAGCTGGTGCTGCGCGAGGGTGTGCCGTCCGATAACGACGAGCGCGTGCGCTGGCTGGAGGCCGCCTTCCATGCGGCCGGCGTGGTCGGCTCTTTCGACATCATGCTGTCCGCGACCCAGGCGCTGGAGGCAATGGCACAGGCCCACGGCGAGACCGCGCGCGCCGCGGTGTGCCGCAGCCGCCAGCTCACTCCGCTCGTTGCCCTGCTTCGACACCCCGAAGCGCTGGCCGCCAGCCGCACGGCGGTGGCGATGGTGGCTGGCTTGCCGAACAGCCCGGAGAAAGCGCTCATCTGGGCGAATGACGCCATCCAGTCCATGCTTGAGCGCGACTGTGTGGCGGGGGCGGCACGGGCGCGCGAGGCGGCGGCCATGGCCGAGGCGGAGGGCGACATGCCTGGCCTGCAGGCAGCGCAGACCGCGCTGGGCGCATGCCTGCTGTTCATTGAACGCGACGAGGGCGTGGCGGTGCTGACGGACCTGTTGGCCCGCCGGCGTGCCGCCGGTGCGCCGCGGCCGGTAGCGGGCTCCCTGCAAATGCTCGGCTCGGGCTTGGGCGAACTGATGCAGCTGCCGGCGGCAGAGCACTTTCTGCGCGAGGCCTGCGCGCTGGCTCAAGAGCAGGAATTTGACAGCATCCGCGACTACTGCAGCGCCTGGCTCTCGTTGTGTCTCATGTGGCGCGGGCAGTGGAACGAAGCGGCCGCGCAGGCCGCCGCCGTGATCGAGCACACCGAGGGCCAGGGCATGGGCCGCATGATGGCGCTGCTGGCGCTTGGCCGCGTGCGCCTGCGCCGTGGCGACCCCGGCGTGGCCGACGTGCTGGACGAAGCGCTGGCGATGGCCACGCCCAGCGGCACGCTGCAGCGTCTGGGCCCCACCCACGCGGCGCGGGCCGAGGCGGCATTCGCACGCGGCGACCTCGCCGCCGTGCAGGCCGAGGTGGCCGCCGCGCTGCCGCTGGCGCAGGCCAATCGGCACCCGTGGTTCATGGGTGAGCTGGCTTACTGGCGCTGGCGCTGTAGTGACCGGCAGGCGCCGCCCGCAGGCGCGGCGGAACCCTTCGCTCTGGAAATGACCGGGAACTGGCAGGCCGCCGCCGATGCCTGGGCCGCCCTGGACTGCCCTTACGAGCAGGCGCGTGCACTGGCCGCGGGCGACGCTGCGGCGCAGCAGCAGGCGCTGGCGATCTTCGAGCGCCTGGGCGCAATGCCAGCGGCCGAGGACTTGCGGCGGCGCCTGAGGGAAGCCGGCGTGCGCGGCGTGCCGCGGGGCGCGCGCGCCAGCACACGGGCCCAGCCCTGCGGCCTGACGGCAGCCGAGATGAAGGTGCTGGCGCTGATGGTGCAAGGCCTGCGCAACGCAGAGATCGCGGCGCAGCTGCATCGCTCGGTGCGCACGGTCGACCATCACGTCGCGGCCGTGCTCGCCAAGCTCGGCGTCGAGACCCGGCTGGCTGCGGTGCGGCAGGCCGAGCGCGAGGGCTGGTTTGGCGGTGGCGGAGCGCAATCCGGGCAATCTGGGTAATCACCCGGCGCAAATTGGGCAAGGCTGCCGTGGCGGAGGCGGGGCCGCGTCGGCACAGTGCGTTCACGGCAGCGCTGTTGCTGCCGACGCACCACCGAAGGAGCCCCGCCATGCCCCGCTACCTGATCGAACGCAGCTTTCCCGAAGGCCTGTCCATCCCGATGAACGCCGAGGGCCAGAAGGCCATCGCCGGCGTCGTCGCCAACAACGCCGAACACGGGGTGACCTGGGTGCACAGCTACGTCAACCCCGAGCGCACGCAGACCTTCTGCATCTACGACGCGCCGGCGCCCGAGGCCATCCGCAAGGTGGCCGACCGCAACGGCCTGCCCGTGGGCCGCATCACCGAAGTGAAGGTGCTCGACCCCTACTTCTACCAGCCCTGACGCGCTGCGCCGCGTACTGCCCGCCAACCGTTTACCAACTTCCATTTCCCAGGAGAAAACCATGCGTCATTCCACCCTCGTCGCCGCTTTCGTGCTGTTCGCCTGTGGCGCTGTTCAGGCGCAACAGCGCTTCGTCATCGAGCGCGAAATCCCCGGCGCCTCGAAGATGAGCGCCGATCAGCTGCGTGATGCCGCGCGTCAGTCCAACCGCGTGATCAAGGACATGGGCAAGGACATCCAGTGGGTGCAGAGCTATGTGGCCGGCGACCGCATCTACTGTGTCTACGACGCAGCCAGCGAAGCGCTGATTCGCGAGCACGCGCAGAAGTCGGGCTTCCCGGCAAACCGAATCACGCCCGTTGCCGCCGTTATCGACCCCAGCACGGCCAAGTAGGCCAGTTAGGTGGTGTGGGCGGTCTGGACGGCCTGCGCGGCCTGGGCGGCCTGGGCAGGCTGGGCCTGCCGGGTCACATGCCCTTGAACAGGTGCGCGTAGAGCCGGCTGACCGTCAGCGTCTCGGGCCGGCCGCGCAGCGTCAGCGTCACCTTGCCCGATTCCTCGCGCCGCGCCGTCAACACCGCACGCGCCTGCACCACGGTGCCGCGGTGCACTTGCCAGAACACGGCCGCATCGAGCTGCGGCAGCAGTTCTTTCAGTGACGCGCGCAGCAGATGCTCGCGTGCGGCAGTGATCACACGCACGTACTTGTCGGCGGCTTCGAAGTACAGCACCTCGTGCACCGGCACCAGGTGCACCAGGCTGCCTACCTGGGCCTGAATGACTTCCAGCCGAGGTGGCGCGGCACCCGCAGTGGCCGTGCCCAGCAGTGAACGCAGCTGGTCGACCGCGGCTTGCAAGGTGTTGCCAGCCGGGGCTGATGTCGCTGCTCGACGGTCGGCCAGGCGCGCCTTCAGCCGCGCCACGCAGGCCGCCAGGCGCGGGCGTTCCACGGGCTTCACGAGGTAGTCCACGGCCTGGGCCTCGAAGGCCTGCAGCGCATAGTCGTCGTAGGCGGTGACGAAGACCAGCAGCGGGAAGGGTGCACTGCCGGCCGGGCAATTCGCTGGGTTGCCCGCCGGGTTGTCCGCCTGGGTATCCGATGCTGCGGGCCAGTCTTCCGCCAGCGCCTGGGCAGCTTCCAGGCCCGTGCAGCCGGGCATGCGGATGTCGAAGAAACACACGTCGGGTTGCAGCGCCAGGGCTTGCTCGGTGGCTGCCAGGCCATCGCCCACCAGGGCCACCACCTGCAGTTCGGGCCACAGCGTGGCCAGCTCGGCACGCAGTCCCTGGGCCAGCAGGGGTTCGTCTTCGGCGATCAGGCAGCGCGGGGGGGTGATGTTCATCGGGGTTCAGTCCAGCGGCAGGGTGAGGGTGACGAGCGCGCCGCCTTCGGCGTCGACAGCGGGGGAAAGGGTCAGTGCGGCGCGTTTGCCGTACAGCGTGGCCAGCCGGGTGCGCACCTGCTCCAGGCCGAAACCCGTGCCGCCTGCGGTGCTGGGCGAAGTGCTGGCCGAAGTGCTGGCGACAGTGCTGGCGGCACCCAGCCCTACGCCGGTGTCGCGCACCTGCAAGCGCAGCTGCTGGCCGACGCGCTGCGCCGTCACTTCGATGCGGCCGCCTTCCACCTTGGGCTCCAGCCCGTGTTTGATGGCGTTTTCCACCAGCGGCTGCAGCAGCAGCGGCGGCAGTGGCAGCGTGGCCAGGTCTTCAGGCAAATGCAGCTTGACGACGAGGCGAGGGCCCATGCGCACGGCCATCAGCGCGAGATAGTCCTCGGTGTGAAGAAACTCGGCGGCCAAAGGATGATGGTCTTGGCGCGAGGCCGAAAGCGTGGCCCGCAGGAAGCCGATCAAGCGGTCGAGCATGGCCTGCGCGCGTGGCGGGTCCAGCGTGATCAGCACGCGCAGGTTGGCCAGGGTGTTGAACAGCATGTGCGGCTCGAGCTGGCTCTGCAGCATGCGCAACTGGTTTTCGGCGGCCTGGCGCTGCGCGGCTTCGGCCTGGGCGCGGGCGGCCGACAGGCGCTCGACGGTGTTCAGCACGACCACCAGCGTCAGCGTGGCCAGCAGGCTGACGAACATCGTGATGCGCGTGTTGGCGCTGCTCAGGTTGAGCAGGCTCGGCGAGCTGAAGCCGAAGTGGGCATCGGCCAGCGCCTGGCCCACCAGCGGGCCGAGCAGCAGGCACAGCGCCGCTGATGGCAGCACGCCCGTCCAACCGCGCTCGAAGCCGCCGGGCGCACGCGGCAGGCGGCGCAGCGCCCTCATGCGGTCGTGCAGCCAGGCCTGCGCCATCCAGCTGCTGTCGTTGATCAGCGTGCAGCTCAGGCCGATCAACAGCGCATAGGTGATCTTGATGCTGAAGCGCCCGCCGTCGATCGTCCACAGCAGCAGCGAGATGGACAGGCAGATCAGCGCCAGCAAACCCAGTGTGCGTGGCAGCCGGCCGCGCCAGCGCCGCAGCGCCGCAGCCAGGGCTGTGGAAGGGGCGGCGTTGGCTGGCGGAGCAGCAGGTTTGGTCGGCATCAGGCCGGCAGTATCACCGTGCCTCATGTGCGCGGCCGGGTGGTGGCGACAGGGCGGTGCGGGGTGTCGTGAAACGGCGGTGGCGCGCCGGGAAACGCTGGCGCGGCCCGGCTTGCACTCAGCTCGTGGGCGTGGCCAGGCGCGCCCGCAGCGCCTCGACGCGGGCGCGGTTGGCGCCGATGTCGCTTTCGCCCAGACGCGAGGCCGAGCGCACCTGCACCACGCCGGCAGCGCTGTCGAACCAGAACTCGACGTCGTCGGTGTAGCGCATCAGGGGTGTGGTGAATTCGGCGCGCAGGTAGTCGCCATTGGCCTGCACCACACGCGCGCCGGGCGTGCTTTCGACGACGCTGCGCACCTTCGCCATTGCCGCCGCAGCGGCGCCCGCCACGGCCAGCGGCGCGATGCTGGCATAGGCCAGCTGCGGATGGCCGGGCCACAGCGCGGCCTGGCTGCTGACGCTGTTGGGGCTGGTGGAAGGCGCCTTCAGCCGGCCCTCACGCACGCCCAGGTCGGCAGGCGCCTTGCCCGCCAGCATGCCCAGGCGGCCGGCGGCCAGGCCCAGCAGGGCCAGCAGCAGCAGGCCGGCGGCGACGTACAGCGTCCATCTCGGCATCGTGGGCTTTCGTTTCAGCGGCGCTTGCTGCCCAGCAGCGAACCGAGCACGCCGCGGATGAGTTCACGCCCCACCGCCGTGCCCATGCTGCGCACGGCGGACGACGCCGCGGCCTCTGCCAGGCCGGGCCGGCGGCCGCCGCGCGGGCCGGTGGTGCCGAAGAGGGCGTCCCTCAGCCCGCCCATCAGGCCACCGCCTTCGTCGGCGGCCGGGGCCGGGGCCGCGCTGCCGGGCAGGCGGGTGGCGGTCGCGTGGCCGGCCGGCGGCTCGACGGCACGGCCCTTGATCTTCTCGTAGGCCGATTCGCGGTCCACGGTTTTCTCGTAAGTGCCGGCCACCAGAGAACCGGCGATCAGCGCCTGGCGCTGAGCCGGCGTGATGGGGCCGATCTGGCTGCCCGGCGGCAGCACGAACACGCGTTCGGTCACGCTCGGCCGGCCCTTGGCGTCGAGAAAGCTCACCAGCGCCTCGCCCACCGCCAGTTCCTGGATGGCGGTGGCCATGTCGCCGATGGCCGGGTTCGCACGCATGGTCTCTGCCGCGCTCTTCACTGCCTTCTGGTCGCGCGGCGTGAAGGCGCGCAGCGCGTGCTGCACACGGTTGCCCAACTGCGCGAGCACGGTGTCGGGCACGTCCAGCGGGTTCTGGGTCACGAAATACACGCCCACGCCCTTGCTGCGCACCAGGCGCACCACCAGTTCGATGCGTTCTGTCAGCGCCTCCGGCGCGTCCTTGAACAGCAGGTGGGCTTCGTCGAAGAAGAACACCAGCTTGGGCTTGTCGAGGTCGCCCACTTCGGGAAGAAGCTCGAAGAGCTCTGAAAGCATCCACAGCAAAAAGGTCGCGTACAGCCGCGGCGCGTTCATCAGTTGGTCGGCGGCCAGGATGTTGATGACGCCCAGGCCGTTGTCGGTCTGCATGAAGTCGCTGATGTCGAGCATCGGCTCGCCGAAGAACTTGTCGCCGCCCTGTTCCTCGATCTGCAGCAAACCGCGCTGGATGGCGCCCACGCTGGCCGCGCTGATGTTGCCGTACTCGGTGGTGAAGGCCTTGGCGTTTTCGCCCACGTACTGCAACGCGGCACGCAGGTCTTTCATGTCCAGGATCAGCAGGCCGTTGTCGTCGCAGATCTTGAACACCAGGTTCAGCACGCCGGCTTGCGTTTCGTTCAGCGCCAGCATGCGCGACAGCAGCAGCGGCCCCATGTCGCTGATGGTGGCGCGCACCGGGTGGCCGGCGGCGCCGAACACGTCCCACAGCGTGGTCGGGCACAGCACCGGCTCGGGCGCGGGCAGGCCGCGTTCCTTCAGGATGGCGGCCACCTTCGCGCTGAGCGCGCCGCGCTGGCTGATGCCGGTGAGGTCGCCCTTCACATCGGCCATGAAGACGGGCACGCCGATCTTGCTGAAATTCTCGGCCAGCGTCTGCAGCGTGATGGTCTTGCCGGTGCCGGTGGCGCCGGTGATCAGGCCGTGGCGGTTGGCCAGTGCGGGCAGCAGGTGGCACTGGATCTCGCCGTGCTGGGCGACGAGGAGGGGTTCGGGCATGGGCGCACTCCGCAGAAGACTGGCCGGCAGTCTAAGCGGCAGCCTGCGGGGCCTGCAGCGCCTGCAGCGCAGGTTTGCACCAGGCTTGGTCGGCCTCGGTCAGCTGCGCGAACCAGGTTGCGGCCTGGGCCACCGCCGCAGCGCGCGCGTCGGCCTGGCCGGCGGCAGCCTCGACGCGTGCCAGCGCTTCCCAACCGAAGAAGTGCTCGAGCGCTGGCGCGGCCGGCTCTTTCGCTGGTCCGTTTGGCTGCCGCTGCGCCTGCTGCCCCTGGGCTTGCACGAGCGTCAGGCAGGCGGCGGCGTGAAAGCGCGCCGTGGTGGTGTCGCCGGCGCGTGCGTGGCAAAGCGCCAGGCGGTAATCGGCGCGTTCCACCTCCAGCCAGGTGCCGGCACGGGCCCAGGCGCGCCGCGCCACGGCCGCCGCCTGCAGCATCAGCGCCTGCTGCTCGGGGCTGAGGGTGGCCTCGTCGTGCAGCGCGGCGGCAATGTTGTTGGCGCTGGTGGCGAGCGCGCGCACGGCGGCGTCGGTGTCGGGGAGTGTGGCGCAGGTGGTCTCTGCCAGCTGCAGCAGCACGCTGGCGCGAGGGCTGTCGAACAAGGCCAGAGCCGCTGCAGTCAAGGCTTCGAAGCGCGCGCGTTCTGCGGCCGGGGTGTCGGCCGGCAGCGTCGCCAGGCCGCCGGCCAGCTGCAGCACGGTGGCGTGGCGTTGCAGCGCCTGCGCCGTGCTGCCGCCGGGCAGCAACTGCGGCAGCGCGGCCAGCTGCTGCTGCAACGCCAGGCCTTCAGCCCAGCGGCCCAGGTGCTGGCCGTGCACGTGCTGCGCCAGGAAGGCCAGCTGCGCCACCTGTTCGTCGGTCTGTGCCAGTGCCACGCCTTCGGCCAGGCGTGCGGCCACGGCGGCGGGCTGGGTGGCGTGGTCGGCCCAGGCGTGGTCGAGGAAGATGTCGAAGTTCATCGGGGGCTCGTCGGTTGTGGGTGGCGCCCCACAACCTTAGCAAGGCGCAGGCGGCTTGCCCAGGCCAACCCACAGACCGAAGCGGCCCCGCCCGCTAAAATCGCCGGCTGTTCTACAGGGTTCACTCATCTCATGGCTGGTCATTCCAAGTGGGCCAACATCCAGCACCGCAAAGGCCGGCAGGATGAAAAGCGCGGCAAGGCCTGGACGCGGGTGATTCGCGAGATCACCGTCGCTGCCCGGCTGGGTGGTGGCGACATGTCGGCAAACCCGCGCTTGCGTTTGGCGGTGGAAAAGGCCAAGGCGGTGAACCTGCCGGTGGAAACCGTCAAGCGCAACATCGACAAGGCCACTGGTGCTCTTGAAGGAGTTTCCTACGAAGAAATCCGCTACGAGGGCTATGGCATCGGCGGCGCGGCCCTCATCGTCGACTGCATGACCGACAACAAGGTGCGCACCGTGGCCGAGGTGCGCCATGCCTTCAGCAAGCACGGCGGCAACATGGGCACGGAAGGCAGCGTGGCCTTTCAGTTCAAGCACTGCGGGCAGCTCGTGTTTGCACCCGGCACGAGCGAGGACAAGGTGATGGAAGTGGCCTTGGAAGCAGGCGCCGACGACGTCATCACCGACGACGACGGCGCCGTGGAAGTGCTGTGCCCGCCACACGACCTGGAAGCCGTGAAGGCTGCCCTGGAAGCCGCCGGCCTGAAGCCCGAGGTGGCCGAAGTGACCTGGCGCGCCGAAAACCCGGTGGACGTGACCGGCGAAGACGCCACCCGCATGCAGAAGTTGCTGGACGCCATCGAAGACCTGGACGACGTGCAGGACGTCTTCCACAACGCCTTGCTGGCCGAGTCTTTCGCGAAATGACGGCCGCATGAAGGTTCTCGTCATCGGCGGTGGCGGCCGTGAACATGCGCTGGCCTGGAAGCTGGCGCAGAGTGAGCGCGTGCAGCGTGTCTACGTGGCACCCGGCAACGGCGGCACCGCGCTCGACCCCGCGCTGCACAACCTGCCATTGCACACGCCGGCCGAGTGGGCCGACTTCGCCGTGGCCGAGAAGATCGCGCTGACCGTGGTCGGCCCTGAAGCGCCGCTGGCGGCGGGTGTGGTCGATCTCTTCCGTGCCCGCGGCCTGCGCATCTTCGGCCCCACACAGGCGGCAGCACAGCTGGAAAGCAGCAAGGCGCACGCCAAGGAATTCATGCAGCGCCACGGCATTCCCACCGCGCTGTACGCCACCTTCACCAGCGCGGCCGAGGCGCATGCGCATGTCGCCAAGCACGGCGCGCCCATCGTCATCAAGGCCGACGGCCTGGCTGCCGGCAAGGGCGTGGTGGTGGCGATGACGCTGGAAGAAGCGCACGCTGCCATCGATGACATGTTGGGCAGCAATTCGCTCGGCCGCACTGGGCCTGAAATACGGCACAACGCCGACGGCGCGCGTGTCGTCATCGAAGAATTCATGCAGGGCGAAGAAGCCAGCTTCATCGTGCTGTGCGACGGCAAGAACGTGCTCACGCTCGCCACCAGCCAGGACCACAAGCGCATCGGTGATGGCGACACCGGGCCGAACACCGGCGGCATGGGCGCGTATTCGCCCGCGCCCGTGGTCACGCCCGACGTGCATGCGCGGGTGATGCGCGAAATCATTCACCCCACCATTGCCGGCATGGCCAAGGACGGTGTGGCCTACACCGGCTTCCTGTACGCGGGTTTGATGATCGACGCCCAGGGCCAGCCGCGCACCGTGGAATTCAACTGCCGCCTGGGCGACCCCGAGGCGCAGGTCATCCTGATGCGCCTGAAGAGCGACCTCTTCGAAGTGCTGATGCATGCCACCGACGGCACGCTGGACCAGGCCGAGCTGCAATGGGACCGCCGCACCGCGCTGGGCGTGGTGATGGCCGCGCACGGCTACCCGGCCGCGCCGCGCCAGGGCGACACCATCAGCGGCATACCGGCGGGCAGCGCAGAGTTGCAGGTGTTCCACGCCGGCACAGCGCTGGACAACGGCGCGCTGCAGGCCAGCGGCGGGCGCGTGCTGTGCATCACCGCGCTGGCCGATTCGGTGCGGCTGGCGCAGCAGGCTGCGCTGGCTGCGGTGCGGCAGATTCACTTCGACGGTGCGCAGTGGCGCAACGACATCGGCCACCGCGCCATTCGGCATTGATTTCCGCGCTGCGCTTTCCGCTGCCTTTTGAAACCTGAAGCCACACCACGATGATCGACACCACCGCGGTTCGCGCCTACCTGCTGGGTCTGCAAGAGAACATCGTGCAGACGATGCAGGCCGAGGATGGCAAGACTTTCCTGCGTGACGGCTGGCAGCGCCCTGTCGGCGGCAAGCTGGAAGGCGACGGCCTGTCGCAGCTGGTGGAAGAGGGCGGCGTGCTCGAGCGTGGCGGCTGCAATTTCAGCCACGTGAAGGGTGCCAGCCTGCCGCCCAGCGCCACCCAGCACCGCGGCGAACTCGCCGGCGCGCCTTTCGAGGCCCTGGGCGTCAGCCTCGTGATGCACCCCCGCAACCCCTACGTGCCCACGGTGCACATGAACGTGCGGCTGCTGGCGGCGTTTCCGGAAGGCAAGGCGCCCGTCACCTGGTTCGGCGGCGGCATGGACCTCACGCCCTATTACGGCTTCGAAGAGGACGCCCGGCACTTCCACCGCGTGAATGCCGACGCGCTGGCATTTTTCGGCACCGACAAGTACCCGCGTTTCAAGGCCTGGTGCGATGAGTACTTCTTCCTGAAGCACCGCAACGAGGCGCGGGGCATCGGCGGCGTCTTCTTCGATGATTACAACGAAGGCAGCTTCGAAGAAGGCTTCGCGATGATGCGCGCGGTGGGCGATGCCTTCGTTCCCGCCTACTTGCCCATCGTGCGGCGGCGCCGCGAAGCCGCCTACAGCGAGCGCCAGCGCGATTTCCAGGCCTACCGGCGCGGCCGCTATGTCGAGTTCAACCTGGTGTGGGACCGCGGCACGCATTTCGGCCTGCACGGCGGTGGCCGCACAGAGAGCATCCTGATGAGCATGCCCCCGATCGTGAAATGGCGCTACGACTGGCAGCCCGAGCCGGGCAGTGAAGAAGCGCGCCTGTACAGCGACTTCCTGCCGCCGCGTGATTGGCTCGACCAATGACGGCTCGACCAATGACGGCTCACTGAATGACGGCTCACTGAATGATGCGTCGTGAATAGCGTCGCAAACAAGCGAGTCGGCCTCTTCGGAGGCACCTTCGACCCCGTGCACAACGCCCATGTGGCGCTTGCGCATGCCGCCCTGGCCAGCCTGGCGCTGGACGAGGTGCGATGGGTGCCCACCGGACATTCCTGGCAGAAGGACCACCGCGCGGCAAGCGCCGAACACCGAGAAGCCATGGTCCGCCTGGCCATGGGCGCGGAGCCGCGCTTCACGCTCAGCCGCATGGAGATGGAGCGTGCCGGCCCCAGCTACACGCTGGACACCGTGCGCGAACTGCACGCTGCCGAGCCGGGCACCGAGTGGGTGTTGATCATCGGCCAGGACCAGTACGCCCGCCTGCACACCTGGCGCGACTGGCCGGTGATGCTGGGCCTGGCCACGCTGGCCGTGGCCAACCGTCCGGGCACCGACATGCTGCCGAGCCCCGAGGTGCAGGCCCACCCGCACCGTGCGGTACCGCTGCCGATGCTGGACATCAGCGCCACAGACATCCGTGCCCGCATCGCTGCACGGCAAGACATTTCGCAACTGGTGCCGCCCGAAGTGGCGCGCTATATTGAAACCCACGGTCTTTATCGCAATCCGCGAGACCTTGCCATTGACGGGCCGACCCGCCCAAGGAGCTGAATCTGGACATCCGCAAGCTGCAACGCGCCATCGTCGATGGTCTGGAGGACGTGAAGGCGCAGCACATCGCTGTCTTCAACACCGAACACCTGAGTGCCATGTTCGAGCGCGTGATCATCGCCTCGGGCACCAGCAACCGGCAGACCAAGGCCCTGGCCGCGAGCGTGCGCGACAGCGTGCGCAGCAACGGTTTCCAGGTCTTGAGCACCGAGGGCGAGACCAATGGTGAATGGATCATCGTCGACTGCGGCGCCGCAGTGGTGCACCTGATGCAGCCCGCCATCCGCGAGTACTACCACCTGGAAGAAATCTGGGGCGGCAAGAACGTCAAGATGAAGTTGGGTGCGGTCAACGCCAAGCTGGTGAAGGCCAGCGAACCCGACAAGCCCGAGAAGCCTGCCAGCAAGACAGCCGCAAAGAAGGCGGCTGCGAAGACGACGGCTCGGCCTGCGGACAAGGCTCCGGCCAAGACCGCAGTGAAAAGGCCCTTGGTGAAGCCGGGCGCGGGCAGTTCCACCCGCACGACGGCTGGCAAGGCGGCTACCAAGACGGCGGGCAAAACGCCCGTCAAGTCGACCACCAAGACCACCGAGCGCAAGGCCGCCGACAAGTCGGCCGCCTACCAGCGTGTGGGCGCGCGGCGTCCCACGGCGAAGACGGCAGGCGCGGCAACGCCTGCGCGCAAGACCCCGGCC
>Ga0105048_10011853_pt1 | contig 13714 bp, 12 predicted proteins | sample MAT05_FD_78382 | JGI IMG/M metagenome (GOLD analysis project Ga0105048, IMG submission 78382) | Freshwater microbial communities from Lake Fryxell liftoff mats and glacier meltwater in Antarctica - MAT-05 | ecosystem: Environmental > Aquatic > Freshwater > Ice > Liftoff microbial mat | place...
ACAGGCCGCCAAGGAGCATCTCGAGGCGTTGCTCGAAACCGGTCGCCCGATCCCACCGGCGTTCCGCGACAAGTTCATCCTCGCCGCCTGACGCACGGGCCGCTACCCGCTGCCGGGTGAAGATGAAGTCCGTGCGGATATTGGTGGGGCGCGCCGGCCGTCGCCAACCCTTTGCCGCTTCCCGCCGGCCATGCGAATCACCCGCTCCCTCAGCCTTACTTTCAAATTTGGCCGAGCACTAGTCGCAGATTTCGTCACGTAACTCTAGCAGCCGCCGCCGAACGGCGACTGGTGGCATCCGCTGGAGCAAGTTCCAATTCGTCATGGTTCGCTGGAGCAAAGCGTCTTGACCGTCCGCTTTACCTTGCAAGTAAAGCTCCCGCTCAACAGTCAGTGGTTCCTCGCGTTGTCGCTCAAGACTGCGGATCATTCGGGCGTAGAACAAGGCAGTCCGGTCGGCTTCGTGGTCGCTAGTGCAGTCTTCGGCGAGAAAGGGGTCGTCCGTCGCGTAATAGCCGGAGCGAAGATATTCGCCGGTCTTGCGCCATGATGTTTCACGTGCCCGCAGCTCTGCGAGGACTTGTTCGAGATTGATTCCGTCCAACGTCAGCACATAGGTCTTGCTCATCGTGTTCAGCTCCGGAGGGTTATCGAATAGACTTTGGTACTTCGCAACCGTTGCTCATTTTGGCAATCTACGGCCATGGGAAAAGCACTGTCAGTAAAATGGACGCGGGAGCATTTGCTGATCGCGCTCAACCTATACTGCAAACTCCCGTTCGGGCGGTTTAACCACCGAAACCCGGTACTGATCGAGGTTGCCTCCAAGATGGGACGCACGGCCAACAGCCTTGTGATGAAACTCTGCAACTTCGCGTCGCTCGATCCCATTCATCGCGCGCGAGGTGTGGTTGGGTTGAAAGGTGCATCCAAACAAGATCGTCTTGTTTGGGACGAATTTCAGACCGACACAGCTACGCTCGGTTTGGCGAGCGAACAGTTGCTGCACGACATTTTCACCGCAGACGACGACCGGGAATTGGATTTCCTCCAACGAGACCGGGTGCGGCTTGAGCCGGTAACCAGATTCGCCATGCCGGTTGGGCCGACCGAGGTGCAAGCGACAGTGCGCGCTCGTCGCGGTCAACAGTTCTTCCGACAGGCGGTGCTGACCGCTTATGACGTGCGCTGTTGCATAACGGGAATTGCGATTCCGCGTCTGTTGGTCGCCAGCCACATCAAACCGTGGGGTGAATTTCCTACTGACCGGTTGAACCCCCGAAACGGCCTCTGCCTCTCGTCGCTGCACGATGCGGCGTTCGATGCTGGCTTGATTACCGTGGATGACCGGATGCGAGTGGTTATCAGCCGGGAACTCAAGGGCTACTTGCCGCAGGAATCGCTCGCGCGAAACTTCTTGGCCTACGAAGGGCGGCGGATTCGGAAGCCCGAAAAATTGGCTGATCCTGACTGGTCTTGTTTGGAATATCATCGCACAAAGATTTTTACCGGCTGAGACGCGCTCCCGTTGATGTTCACAGCATCGGTACGTGAGCATTTCTCCCGACTATCGTCTATCGACGATGAGTGACAATCGTGCGCATCTGGCCGCTGCCGCCCGATCGGATTCTTCCCGTTTTCGGGGCACTTCTCTGAAGCGCCGTGCGTGTGGGGACGGTTCGGGAAGTTATTTTGCGGCGGGAGCGGGCGCTGGCTCCGGCGGCGCTTCGGTGGCCGGCTTCTTCTTCTCTTCCGGCGGCAACGGCTCGACGATGACTTTGTCTTTCCAGCGCGGCCGGTCGGCGAAGAGGAACTGATCGGTGCCGGGCGGCAGCGTGGTGACGGATTTGAGGGGGAATTCCTTGGGCATGCGACCGCGGATGACGCCGGACCAGCCTTCGTATTCGCCTTTGAAAAGTTCGCTCGTCAGCGGCCGGTCGAGCATGTACGGCGTGAGCATCAGGAACGAAAAGCCTTTCGGGGTCACGAAATCGTGCAGTTCGTAAAACTCCTGCACATTCATCGGCAACCATACACAGCGCCGGTCGGCCGTCCACGCCATCGCCCACGGCAAATCGCTGCAACCGATTTCGGACTTATCAAACCACGCGCCCACGGCATGGGTGACGGCGGGAACGTAGGGCGGGTAGGGATAGGGGCTGCGCCGGGGCGGCAACAACGTATAGAGGATCGGCGCCACATTGAGGAGCCCAAACAGGCCGATGGCGGCGGCGCGGGTCAGTTGAATCCGAAACGGAATCCGGTCCAGCAACAAATAGAAGAACGCCACCGCGTACACCGCCACCAAGGGAAAGAAAACCACCAAGATATTGCTACCCGTCACGCCTGACCCAGCGCTCTGCGTCTCGATTCCCAAGACCGTCAATATCAAGACGCCCGCCAGCAGTCCGCCCAAAACCGTGCGACGCAGGCCGGTCACATCCGCCCGGCGAAAGGCGTACAGGAGTCCGACGACATAGAAGCCCACAAACAAACCGGACCCCATGTTGAAAAAGTTGTTATACACGCTCTTGCGTGAATACGTCAGGAACTTGGAAAACTGTTTTCGCACCCCACCAGCTTCGGCCAAGGCATCATCGGCGTCGGGATGATAGGAACGCACGAGGCTGTCCCCATTGAACGCGCCGGTGTTCTGCCGCCATTCGTACGTGGCGATGCCCAGGAGGCGGCCGGACACTTCTTGATTGCGCACCAACCACGGAGCGATGACCGCCAGAAAAACAATCGCGTACAGCCCCACCCACAACCACCGGCTGCGGCCGCGTAAAATCCGCGCCACATACAATGCCAGCGGCACCACCATGATGCCCATGGTGTAGCGGGTCAGAAAGCACAACCCGAGCAGCACCGCGCTGCCCAGAATCCACGCAACACTCGCCGACGTGAACGGTGCCACCGTCGCCGGCGCCCCTTCGGTTGCGGCCGGTGGGTTCAGCAACCGATCCGCCCGGTACAGGCAATACAAGGACGATAGAAACAGCAACACGAGCAGATTGCTGGAGAGACCGGAGATCCCAAACTCCCACAGCAGATCCGAAAACAACAACAACAAGCCGGCGGTGACCGCGATGCGGGTGTCAAAGAGTTCGCGCGCCCAGAAAAACACCAGCACCAAGGTCGCCAGCAGACAGAGCTGGTTGAACGGCAAAATCACCCAGCGCTCCGGCGCGTACATCCGGTCGTCCGGCTGGAATTCCAGCACGCCCGGTGGCAGCAGTTTGAACAAGCCCGCCAACACGAGCGGATACAGCGGCGGATTGGTCAGGTCGGGATGCGCCAAGACTTTCGGGTCCCGGTCTTTGCTGAAATTCTTCAGGTGCCACAAACTCAGCGGCCGGATCACCTGCGTCGTGAATCCTTCGCCGCGGGCTAGATTCCGGGCGATCTGCGCCTGATCCATGGCCTCGCGCTTTTCCAGTCCACGGAACTGGCTGGCGGTGTAGATCAATCCGAGGCTCAACGCGAGCAGGGTCAACAACACCCAATACACGACCACTTTGCCGCGCCCCAGCTCGATCTGCCAGACGGCGTTTTGAATTGTGCTCTCGGTCAGTTTACCTGATTTGGCCATGCGATTCCTTGCTTACAACGTTTCTAAATTATACTTTTTCAACTTCCGGTGCAGCGTGCGCCGGCTCATTCCAATTTTCGGGGCCGCGGTGGTGCGATTACCGCCGGTTGCTTTCAATGCCTGCATGATCAACTGCCGCTCGGCTTCGTCCACCGTCATCCCGGTGCGGACCACGGAAATTTTTGTCAAATCGGCGCTGCCCCGAATCCCGGCTGGCACATCGCGCAGGGTCAATTTTTCCCCCCGCGCCATGACCACCATCTGCTCCACGCAATTGCGCAGCTCCCGCACGTTACCCAGCCAGTCATGTGCCAGCAGGATATTCATGGCTTCCGGCGAAATCTCCCGGACATTCTTGTTGTTCTCGCGGTTGAACTCGTCCAAAAACGCCCGCACCAACAGCGGAATGTCATCGCGCCGGTCGCGCAACGGGGGCAACCACACCGTCACCACACTGAGCCGGTAGAACAAATCGTCGCGGAACTTGCCCTCGGCGACGAGCTTTTTCAAATCTTTATTCGTGGCCGCCACCACCCGCACATCGGTGCGGATCGTTTTCTGGCCGCCGACCCGCTCAAACGCCCGCTCTTCCAGCGCCCGCAACAGCTTCACCTGAATCGCCGGCTCGATCTCGCCAATTTCATCCAAAAACAACGTCCCGCCATCGGCCAACTCAAACCGGCCCGCCCGCCGTTCGACCGCGCCGGTAAATGCGCCGCGCTCGTGCCCGAACAATTCGCTCTCCAACAACGCGCTCGGCAACGCCGCCGCGTGTACCGCCACAAACGGCCCCTGCTTGCGGGGCGATAAATTATGCACCGCGTGCGCAATCAATTCCTTGCCCGTGCCGGTCTCCCCGGTGATCAACACCGTGGCCCGCGACGGCGCCACCTGCCGGATGGTGTCAAACACCTGCGCCATCGGCGGGGAGTTGCCAATCAGGTTTTCGAGACCGAACTTCTCATCCAGTTGCGCCCGCAACTCCTGATTCTCCGCCACCAGCCGCCGGCTCTGCAAGGCGCGCTGCAACACCAGTTCCAACTCGTCGAGATTCACCGGCTTCGTAATGTAATGAAACGCTCCGGCCTGCATCGCCTGGACGGCGCCGTCAATCGAACCATACGCCGTCATGACGATGCAGACCGGCGCCTGCGGCCGCGCCATCGCCCGGCGCAACAACTGCATTCCATCCTCCCCCGGCATCCGCAAATCCGTCAGCACCAAATCCACCGGCTGCGACTCGAGGATTTGCGTGGCGCGCCCGACATCCTCGGCCAGCAGCACGACGTATTTGCCCCGCAACGCGCGTTCCAAACCTTCGCGCGTGTTGCGTTCATCATCGGCAATCAAGATCACCGGGCGATCGGCGGTCGTCATGCGCCTTTGGCCTCCAACAGTCGGATGCGTTTTTCGTGCATGGGCAGGCGGATGCGCAAGACGGTGCCGCGCCCGGCATCGCTTTCAATTTCAATTGTGCCGCCGTGTTCGCGCACGATGCGTTGGACAATCATCAAACCCAACCCGCTGCCGCTGGATTTCGTGGTGTAGTACGGCTCAAAAATCCGCCCGATCTGCTCCGCAGAAATGCCGTGGCCGGTATCGGTAAACGAGACGACCACCTGCTCGGCCGCGACCTCCGTGCGGATGCGCAGGATGCCGCCGGCGCGCATCGCCTGCAAGGCGTTGCGGATCACGTTATAGAACGCCTGTTTCAATTGTGCCTGGTCGAGCAGCAGTTTCGGCAGCGCATCGGCAAACTCGCGTTCCACCAAAATATCCCGGTCGTGAATTTCCCGCTCCAGCAAGGTGAGCGTTTCCACCAAGACCTCGTTCATGCCGGCGCGCTGCAACTCGGGCCGGGTGGGGCGGACGGCGCGGAGGAATTGTTGGATGATGCCGTCCAGCCGGGCGATCTCGTCGCGGGCCACGCGCAGGTTTTCGCGCAGCGGTTCGGCTTGCGAGTTCGGCACTTGTTTCAGGTCGCGCTCCATTAATTGCAAATGAATGTTCAGCGAGTTCAGGGGATTGCCCAGCTCGTGCGCGACGCCGGCGGCGAGCAGCGTGAGGGCGTTGAGTTTTTCGGACTCAATGGTGCTCGCCGTGTGCGCCCGAGATTCGGTCACGTCGCGCAGAATCACCGCCATGCCGCTCAGTAATTCACTATTTTCCGTGGCGACCGGCACGATGTAGAAATTGAGCAGGCGCGGGCGCGGGTAGAGCACTTCGATTTCGTGCGACATGACCTTGCGCCATTCCTGGGGGTCGGCCGACCAGATTTTCTGCCAATCCAATTCGCGCAGGTAACGGGACAGCGGCTGGCCGGTGGCGCCCTCGACGCCGAGCAGTTCGGTGGCGGCGGCGTTCACGTAGTTGATGCGACCCTCGGCGTCGGTGACGATGATGCCTTCTTGGATCGTGTTGAACAGGGTTTCGAGAAAGCCTTTCTCGCGCGAAAGTTTGAGCACAAAACTTTGCAGGCTCTGCGGATCCACCCGGTCAATCCGGCCAATCAGCTTATCGAGAAACGACGCCTTCACCCGATCCTCAGAACCAGCGCTTCCGCTTCAAGAAGAGAAACAGCCCGCCGGTGAATACCCCGGTCACCCCAAAGACCCAGGCGTACGCGACGGCGGTGTCCGTATCGGATTCGGGGAAGTGTGGAAAGTTCATGCCGTAAAAGCTCGTGATGATGAAAATCGGCAGCGCCAGCGTCGCCAACACGGTGAGCACTTTGATCACTTCGTTCACCTGGGTCTGCTGCATGTTCAAATGCACCTGCAAGACGCTCGTTAACGAATCCCGGTAACTATCCGCCAGATCGCTGATCCGCACGAGTTGATCGTACAAATCCCGGTAGTAGGGCAACAGATGTGCTCGCACCACCTTGAACTCCCCCCGGCCAAACCGCGCGATCACCTCGCGCTGCGGCGCGATGATCTGGCGCAGATGCGCCACCTCGCGTTTCACTTTCAAGACATCCTTCAAAATATCCGTCGAGCGCGCCGTCAACACCGTCTCTTCCAGCTCGTTGATCTCCGCCGACAACTCTTCGAGCACCGGCCGATAATTCTCCAAGAGCAAATCCAGCAACGTGTACGTCAACCGATCCGGCGCCCGCGCCACTGCCGCCGAATTGCGCTGCACCCGCTCGCGGGTCGCGGTGATGCTGCGAATCGGATCGCGGTGAAACGTCACCACAAAATCTTTCCCAACGAAAAAGTTCAACTCGGTGGTCCGAAATTCTTCCGCCCGCGTGTAGTCCACCGCGTGAATCACTAGAAACACATAATTCTCATACTCATCCGCCTTCGGCCGCTCGCTCAGCGTCAAACAATCCTCAATCGCCAACGGATGAAACCCAAACACCCCATCCAACACCAACTTGGCCTCTTCGTCCGTCGAGCTCTCCAAATCCACCCAAATGGTCAACCCCTGGTCAAACAGAACCAAGCGCAAGCCGTCCAGGTCCAAATCCTGGCCGACAATTTTCCCCTGATTGAACACGTAAGAGCGAATCATGATTGTGCAGGTTCGTCGCTGTCTGAGGGTGTTTTCGCCTTTGACAAGGGCGCCGCGTGCGTGCCATCCTGACGCGCCTAGACCCCGTTTTCAAGGAGAAATTAACCACTTATGAAACTCGATCAACTCTATAAAAGCCTGCTCATCCCCAACACCACCAAACTCGCGCTCGTCGTTCTGGACGGCCTCGGCGACATCGCTGTCGAAGAAAACGGTTTCAAAACACCGCTCGAAGCCGCCAAAACGCCCAACCTCGACGCCCTCACCAAACACGCCGCGCTTGGTCGCATGACGCCCGTCGCCCCCGGTATCACGCCGGGCAGTGGCCCCGGCCATCTCGGCCTCTTCGGTTACGACCCGCTCGAATTTGAAGTCGGTCGTGGCGTGATCGAGGCGCTCGGTCTCGGTCTGGATCTCCAGCCCGGCGACGTCGCTGCTCGCGCCAATTTCTGCACGCTCGCCCCCAAAGGGATCGTCACCGACCGCCGCGCCGGCCGCATTGACACCAAAGTGTGTGAAGCGCAGGTGGAAATCCTGCAGAAGAAAATCAAAAAGATCGGTGACACCCAAGTCATCATCAAAGCCGGCAAAGGCCACCGTTTCGTTGTGCTGCTTCGCGGCAAAGGTTTGGAAGGTCCGCTCACCGACTCCGACCCGCATCGCGAAGGTCTCCCCATTGCGACCGTCAAGCCGGTCAAGAAGACCGCCAAATCCACCAAAGCCGCCAAAGTCGTCGCCGAGTTTTACAAGCAAGCGTTGCCGTTGTTGAAAAACTGCAAGCCGGCCAATGGCTTTTTGCTCCGCGGCATCGCGCACCAACCCAAAATCGAAACCTTCGAGGAACGCTACGGCCTCAAAGCCGCCGCCATCGCCATCTACCCGATGTACAAAGGTCTCGCCCAACTCGTCGGCATGAAGAAAATCGAAGGCCCGCAGACAGTAAAAGAAGAATTCGCCGCCGCCGCGGACGCCCTCCAATCGTTTGATTACGTCTTCGTCCACGTCAAAGGCACCGACATGCACGGTGAAGATGGCAACTTTGCCGGCAAAGTCGCCGCCATTGAAGAAGCCGATGCCGCCCTCGGCCTGCTGATGGCCGCCCAACCCGCCGTCATCGCCGTCACCGGCGACCACAGCACGCCGTGCCCCATCAAAGGTCACAGTTGGCACCCGCAGCCGGTCTTGCTCTACAGCGACTACTCCGGCTGGGATGGCATGGACCGGTTCACGGAACGCGCCGCCAACCACGGCAGCCTCGGCACGTTCGACGCGAAGTTCCTCATGCGCCTCATGCAAGCCAACGCGAAACGCTTCGACAAATTCGGCGCGTAAGCGCGCCGTTACCGGCTCAGCGCGAAGATCGCCAAGTCGGCGTTGCGATTCGGGTCCGTGGTGATTTGGTTCCCCGTCTCGGTATCAAGAAAGACGCGCTGGCGGATGTGGAATCCCCGCGGCCGGCAGAAGTCTTCGAAATCGAGGATCGAGAAGAACCGCCGGTTGGGCGTGTTCCACCATTCGTGCGACAACAAGCCCGGCGACTTGGGCGACCGGCCTTGCTCGGCGACCATTTGGCGGATCTTGTAGTACCCGAAATTCGGAAAGCTCACGATGCCCAGCCGGCCGACGCGCAGCATGTGCTGCATCAGCCCCTCCACGTCGAGCACCGCCTGCAAGGTCAACGAGAGCACCACACAATCAAACTGCCCGTCGCGAAATACGCGCAACCCGAGATTGAGGTCGGATTGAATCACATCAAGACCGCGATGGACACAGGCGACGATGGCTGGTTCATCCAATTCCACACCCACCAGCCGGTCGTGAGCGCGATCGCGGACTTGGGCGAGCAGACCGCCATGCCCGCACCCCAAGTCCAGCACACTCGCGCCACTGGGAATCAAACCGAGGATGTGGTCGTAGTCCACCCGGTGCTGGTGAAAGATGCTCTTCGGGCCGTGATCTTCCGCGCGGCCGGTCTGCGGACCGGCGGCGTCGAGGTTGCGGAGAAAATCCTGAATCAACGTGCCGTAGGTCGCCACTTCATCCGGCAGGAGAAACGCATCGTGGCCGCAGTTGCTGGCGACATTACAGTAACTGACCGATTGATCGTTGGTCAGCAATGCCTGGACGATCTCGTGCGACTGCTCCGGCGGAAACAACCAATCGCTCGTGAAACTGGCCACCAACCACCGGCACGTCGCCGGTCGCAACGTCGCCTCCAGCTCCGCCGGCGTCCCGCCGAGGTCGAACAAATCCATCGCCATCGTCAGGATCACATAACTGTTCGCGTCGAACCGCTCGACAAACTTTTGCCCCTGATAACCGAGATAGGAACCGACGGAAAACTTCTTCTCAAACGCAATCGGCACATCGCGTGGCCGGAGCCGGTCCGCCTCAAACTTTTCCTGCATCGCTTCGCGCGAGAGATACGTGATGTGGCCGATCATCCGCGCGAGCGCGAGTCCCACTTCCGGCTTCGTCGGCTGATCATAGTACTGCCCCCCGTGAAAATCCGGGTCGCGCAGAATCGCATTCCGCCCCACGACATCAAACGCCAACGCCTGACTCGTCAACCGCGGCGACGTGGCGAGCGCGATACAACCGCGCACCCGGTCCGGCAACCGGGTCGCCCACGTCAACGCCGCGTGTCCGCCCATCGAACCGCCCACCACAGCGCGCAAATGCCGAATCCCGAGGTGATCCACCAACCGGCGCTGCGCCTCGACCATGTCGCCGATGGTGATCGTCGGAAAATCCGTGCCGTAAGGCCGGCCCGTCGCGGGATGGGTGCTCCCCGGCCCGGTCGTCCCCCGGCAACCGCCGAGCAGGTTCGGACAAATCACAAAGTACCGGTCCGTATCAATCGGCTTCCCCGGCCCGACCACAATGTCCCACCAGCCGGGATCATCCGTCGCGTTGTGCGGGGCGACATGCGAATCGCCGCTGAGCGCATGACAAACCAACACGGCATTGTCGCCGGCCGCATTGAGCTGCCCGTACGTCTCGAACACCACCGTCACGCTCGGCAACTGGCCGCCCAGTTCCAACGGGAACGGCTCGGGAAACGTGACCGATTGCGCGTGCCGCAGCGGTTTCGCGCCGCGGACCGTGTCACTGCTGTCGAAAATAGGTTGCGTCATGCCCCGTTCCGGTCAGACCTGCGATGCTTGGAGCGCCTGTTCGAGGTCGGCCTCGATATCAAGGATGTCTTCGATGCCGATGGAGAGTCGGATGTAATCTTCCGATACGCCGGTCGCCTCCTGTTCGGCGCGCGTCAACTGCTGATGCGTGGTGGAAGCCGGGTGGATCACGAGGCTCTTGGCGTCGCCGATGTTGGCGAGGTGCGAGAACAGTTTCACGGAGTTGATGAATTTCTTCCCGGCCGCGAGACCGCCTTTGATGCCAAACCCGACGATGCCGCCAAACCCGCGCTTCAAGTATTGCGCCGCGAGGGGGTGATTCGGATCGTCCGGCAAGCCGGGGTAGGTGACCCAGCTCACGCACGGATGCGTCTTCAAAAATTGCGCCACCGCGAGCGCGTTTTCGGAATGCTGTCGTTGCCGCAGCGGGAGCGTCTCCAACCCCTGCAGCAAGAGGAAGGAGTTGAAAGGACTGAGCGCCGGGCCGAGGTCGCGCAGCAACTGCACGCGCACTTTGAGGATGAACGCCACGTTGCCAAGGCCGGGGAAATTGCCGAACACGTCCCAGAACTTCAGCCCGTGATAGCTCGGATCCGGCTCGGTGAACTCGGGAAATTTCCCGTTGTTCCACGCGAACTTCCCGCCATCCACAATCACGCCGCCAATGGACGTGCCATGGCCGCCAATGTATTTCGTGGCCGAAGCCACCACGATGTCCGCGCCGAGTTCGAGCGGCCGGACGAGGCCGGTGCCGATGGTATTGTCCACCACGAGCGGCACGCCGGCCTCGTGGGCGATCTTGGCCAGCGCGGCAAAGTCCGGCACATCGAGTTTCGGATTGCCGATGGTTTCCGCGTAAATGGCGCGCGTCTTCGGCGTGATGGCTTGGCGAAACGCCGCCACGTTCCGCGAGTCCACAAATTTCACGGTGCGCCCGAGTTTGGGCATCGTGTAGTGAAAGAGTTGGTACGTGCCGCCGTACAGATTGTTGGCCGACACGATCTCATCGCCCACCTGCGTGATGGCGAGGATTGCCAGCGTCGTCGCCGCTTGGCCGGAGGCCACCGCCAGCGCGCCCGAACCGCCCTCCAACGCCGCGATGCGTTGTTCAAACACATCGGTGGTCGGGTTCATGATGCGGGTGTAAATGTTGCCGAATTCTTTCAGCGCAAACAGATTCGCGGCGTGCTCGGTGCTTTTGAATACATACGAGGTGGTTTGATAAATCGGCACCGCGCGAGCGCCTGTGGTCGGGTCCGGCGCTTGGCCGGCATGCAACGCGAGTGTCGCGAGACGATGTGGGGATTTCAGATCTGACATTTGACTCTCCTGAAAATAGTTGCTGGTCATGAACCGCTGAATTGACGGTCCCCGGCGTCGCCCATGCCGGGGACGATGTAGCCGCGCTCATTGAGATGGTCATCCACGGCGCAGAGAAAAACTTCCGCGTCCGGATGTTCAGCGTTCAATTTCTCCAAACCTTCCGGTGCCGCAAACAGACCGAGAAACTTGACCCGCTTGACGCCCCACGATTTCAACCGGCCCACCGCCGCGCAGGCCGAACCGCCCGTCGCCAACATCGGATCAAGCACGAACGCGACGTCCACCGGCGGGTTGTGCGCCAGCTTGCTGTAATACTCCACCGGCTGGAGCGTCTGCTCGTCGCGAAAAATCCCTAAATGAAACACCCGCGCGTCAGGCAGGATTTCCAAAATCCCCTCCACCATCCCCAACCCGGCCCGCAGAATGGGCACCAACCCCACCGTCGTCCCCACCCGGGTCCCATCGGTTTCCGTGAGGGGAGTGGTGACGCGAACTTGTTTATGCGGCAAATCTCGCGTCGCCTCGTAAAACAGGAGCAATGACAACGCCCGGATGCGCTCGCGCACCACATCCCGCCCCGCCTGCCGGTCGCGAATATCCGTCAGAAAACTTTGCGCCAAAGGATGATTGAGCAAATGCAACGTGCCGGGCATAGCGCGGCCAGTGTATGCGGGTCGCAATCCAGGGGCAAAACTTTTTTCACCAACCGCGCACAAGCCGGTGGGCCGAGCGTCCCCGCGAGGCCGGGAGTTGGCACCCGCTCGCGGGGACGCTCGCATCACCGGGGGAATTGCCGCCGCGCACCGGCCGTAACAAAGCCGTTGCACGAATGTCACCGACCTGCTATCGATTTGTCACGGGATAAGGCAAGACTGCGCGGCAATTGGAGAAAGGTCGTATATGCGCAGAAACAAACTTGCCACGGCGGTTTCCCTCTCGCGGATGAATTCCACATCCACGCGTCGCCTGCCTCACACCCCTCCACACCCGAGGTTTCCCATGAAAAGAAAATTACTGTTTACTGTACTCGCCGCCGGCGCGATGTGTCTCAGCGCCATTCAATCCCAAGCCACGATCATCGTCACCAACGCGCTCTGGACGTTCGAAGCCAGCATACCGACTACGGGTGGCCCTCATGCGCCAGAATTTGGCAGCGGCCAAGCCACCCAAGTTGGGGCAACGACTCGCTCCAACCCCTTGGGCAATGGTTCGCAAGAATCGTTCGCCGCCAACCAATGGAACACCGGCGAGTACTTTCAATTTCAGTTGAGCACGCTGAACAATCACTCCCTCAAACTGGAATGGGATCAGACGCGCTCGGGAACCGGCCCGGACGATTTTATCCTCCGATACAGCACGGATGGGATCGGCTTCACTGACTTCGCCAATTACGTCGTCCTCCAAGAATCGCCGGGAAACGGCGGCAACTGGAACGCAATCACCAGAATCCCCAACTACACCTTCAACTACAACCTGAGCGGGTTGGCGGCCATTAACAATCAGGCGAACGTCTATTTCCGGCTCACCACCACGGATAATCCGGGTGGGACAGGCACTTCGCGGGTGGATAACTTCTTGGTCACCAGCTCGCTGATTCCCGAACCGTCCACAGTTCTACTGATGAGCTTGGGCGGGTATTTGGTCTGGCGCCGGCGTCAGGCAGCCTAAAGGCTTACCGCACCACGTCGCCCACGCGCAGGTCGCCTTCCAAAATGTCGCCGGTCACAAACCGGCCGCGCACCGGCTCGGTCACCCGGATTTTACCGACGGCTTTGTCGCCGCGAAAAATTCCCAACTCGGCACCGGGCGTGGGCACTGTCTGGCCGCCGAAATCAGCCACCACAAACCGGTGTTCACCATTCACTGCGGTGAGTTGCGCGGGCGAATCGGCCGTAATAGCCGTGGTCACGTCCACGTTTGCCGCCACCGGTCCGCGCCACGTCGCGCACCCGGCCAACATCCCCGCCACCGCCAGGCAGCCCAACCAGTTTATTGAAGTCATCGTTCTCATTCTATTTGGTGGCGCGCCCGAGGAGATTCGAACTCCTGACCGCCGGATTAGAAATCCGATGCTCTATCCAACTGAGCTACGGGCGCAACCTTGATTTCCATCCCTTGACGAGGGGCATTTTTGAGCGGCATC
>Ga0105048_10011856_pt1 | contig 13707 bp, 12 predicted proteins | sample MAT05_FD_78382 | JGI IMG/M metagenome (GOLD analysis project Ga0105048, IMG submission 78382) | Freshwater microbial communities from Lake Fryxell liftoff mats and glacier meltwater in Antarctica - MAT-05 | ecosystem: Environmental > Aquatic > Freshwater > Ice > Liftoff microbial mat | place...
TATTAGTTTGATGTTTTTCATAAGGGGGTTATAATCGTAAGAACATAGCGGAAAGGAAGTTACGGGCTTCTTGTTTTAAGATTAGTTCTAATTATCCGATATGACGCCTTATATGGGCAGTTGAGATGGTGGTTAGCTTATTGAATCTTATAACAAATGGCTTGGCGAAGTTTAGTTTACTCCAATTGAATATTTCAAAATCAAATGCAGTTATGGCTTGCTGGCTTGAGATACGTGCCATTAATACATCTTCATAGGCCGATTGTAATAGCACAAGTGAATACAATAACAATATCTCCGAAAGTCTAAATCATTTGTTGGCATGTAGTTCATCATAAATATTGTCTTCGTCGCTGTGGTCTTTAAAAAATGATTGGATACCTAATTGGTTCCATTGCTCGTTTTCTCTTGCTTTTGGGTTATTAAATGCTGAGTAATCAACAACGTGTATTTTCTCACCTTCTTTTGGTTCGGAAAGTTTGTCTTGTGGCAAATACAAAACGCCATTGCTTGTGGCCAGTGTACCAAATTCAATCTTTTGCATGGTGGTTGGTATTTATACTGTTACAGTAGTTGAAAATTGCCATCTCAGCGATTGCAGCCAATTTTTTATTTGGAGATGCTATAACCTGTCAATTTCGTTTTGTGTTAAGCTGGTTGATTTTGAAATAATTGCTGCATCAACTCCTAATGCTTTCAAATTTCTATTTCGCTTGTCTTTTTTTCAAATCTAAGGATTCTTTCTTTTGCAGAAACTACCTCGTCACCTTATTCAGCACCTTAAACCGTACAAACATTTCTTCGCTGTACCATTTTTCCTGGTGGGTTTTGCGCACCACTTCGGCGTGGTCTTTTAGTTTGTAGGCAAAATTTTTCATGTGGGCTTTGCTTTGCCAAATACTAAATGTGGCTTGCTTAATAAACGGCACTTCGCCTACGCCATACGAGGTGATGAAACCTTCGGCACCGGCCATTTGGCTGGCCACGGCATCTACGTGGCTCCAGAAACTTTTTAGTTTTTTTAGCCTTATGGTGGCTCTTGTAAGCACGGCTATTTCGCCTTCGTAACCGGTTTGTTTAGGGAGTGCGCCAAATACTTCTTTACCATCCCAAAGCCCGTGGCCTTCTATGGCTTCCAGTATAAAAGTGGTGGTGGTGCAGCGGAAGAATTTCCAATAATTGTGAATGAAAGACCCATGCCAGTTGGCAGTGGGTAGTTGGCAGTTAGCAATCCTGTTAATATCAGGCTGCATTTTGTTACAATTTAATTCTTTACAGGAGCCGCTACTTTCTGTTGGGTGCAAACTGCCAACTGCCGACTGCTCCCCGCCAACCGACAAAACCGCCCACTGCCGCCAGTCAGGCGTTTTATCGAAAGTGCCATTGCGGCCGCTACCCATGAGTTTATAAAATGAGATGCTTTTGTTAAGCCACAAGGGCAAACGAAAAAGCCCCATAGAAATAAGGGCAAAAGGTATGGCCCAGGCCGGGTAACGAACTATGGTAAGTGTGGTGATGGTTTTGTTGGTTTCCAAAAAATTTATTTTATGGTGTTGAGCCTTCGATTTGATCAAGATGCTGATAGAGGTATAACAGTTGAAGTTTAGCCGGGATTGGAGCGGAAATCTTTTTTGGGCCAAGGCACCTAATTACCCGATGGGGTACCAGAATGGCCCAAAAAAATTGCAGCGCAAAGCCCGTGCCGCAGCTTAATGTTGTTCCGCGGTTGCTGCTTCAAATAAAATTTTGTTGTGTTTGGCCATCATTATCTCAGGGCTAAAGTTATTGGGCAAAAAAAAAAATTATCCTTTAGCCCACTACAAATTTTTGAAATGATTCCAACCTATGTGCGGGGATAAACAGCAAATCACCTATAACTGTTTGCTCTGGCGTAAGAACGGGTACGAGTTGCTGCTTTTGCGCATAAAAACTTTTGTAACCCAGCTTCCACATCATTTCCAGTATAAAAAATTTATTCTCTCCCTCAGTCTCTATCTGCACAATGGGTAGTTGCCGGGCTATAAGCGGTTCCATCAGCGGTATTACAGGAATTTCGTAGCCTTCAATGTCGCATTTTATATAGTCTATTTTACCGAGCGGTTCCAACAGGTGCAAAGGGTGTTTTAGCTCTACGTCGTACTTGTCGGTGGCGGGCAAGTATTGGGTTTCATCTTTTTTCAATACCCGCATCAGGCCATGACGGTGCTTATCGGCCGATGGGTTGCCCATAAGTATAGTGCCATCATTTTCACCAAGTGCGTAAGGCAGAATGGTTACATTTTGCAGGCTGCTAATATTTTTTTCCAGCACTTGCCGGTATAGGGCTATTGGTTCTACGGTATATACCCTGCCCGTTTTACCCACTAGCCGCGAAAATATTTTGGTAAAGTAGCCGAGGTTGCCGCCAATGTCTATCACCGTTTCGCCGGGGTTAATTAGGTTTTTTACAAAATGGTGGCTGTAATAAGAGGGATTGTCCTGGAGCCACCCCTTGTTAAAATAATGGAAGTATAGGGTACTGGTAAGCCTTAGGTAATTCTTTGGGCCGAGTATTTTATTCAAAAACGATTTAAAAGACTTCATGATTTTGAGGTTAAAGCGTAAAGTGCCATCATTCAAGGATGATTCAAGCATCCGGTTTTAGGTTCAGGCGTAAGGCATATTGTATTATTGCCGAATAATTTCCAACGCCTTTCTAAACGCCGGGCTGTTGCTGTTTTCCACCTCGTAATAGCCTTCGTTGCGGTATAGTTGCCTTGCCAATAAAGCTTTTATGCGTTGGAGCGATTCAGCCTTGAGCCTGGTGTCGTTAGCGGCCAGGGTGACGCTGTCTTTTTTTGCAAAGTCTATCAACGATGCCCAGGTAGTGGCAGGGAGTGTATAGGCGCTGTCGAAAGCGGCGGCATTTTTTACCTGGCCTAATACTGCTTTGTTTTGCTTAAAATACTGGTATGTAAAATTAGAAAGTGTATTGGCCATTAGCAGCCTGCTAAAACTTTCTGAAACGGCGGTCGTATCAATGGCCACATATACATCAGGCGTAATACCCCCGCCATCGTAAAGCGTTTTGCCCTTTTTTGTAGTAAAAGATTTGCCCCTCGTAAATGCCGAATCGCTACTGAGGCTGTCGGTATGGTGAAATCTATCCAGCAATTCTTGACCATATATTTTTCGTCCCTTGTTGTAAGGCTTTTGAATGCTGCGGCCAAGCGGTGTATAGTAACGGGCCACCGTAAGGCGCAAGGCGCCGCCATCGCTAAGGCCAAACTGTTCCTGCACTAAGCCCTTGCCAAAGCTGCGGCGACCTACAATGGTGCAGCGGTCGTTATCCTGTAAAGCACCGGCCAGCACTTCGCTGGCACTGGCACTTAGTTCGTCCATCAGTAACACGAGTTGGCCTTCTTCAAAAACACCAGGTTTACTGCTTTTAAAATCCCTGCGTTTTATTTTATTGCCCTCGGTATAAACAATCATTTTGCCATCGGCCAAAAATTCGTCGGCTATGTTTACGGCCGCCTCCAGCACACCGCCGCCGTTGCTGCGCAAGTCCAGTATTAGCTTGGTCATGCCCAGGGGTTTCAGCTTATCCATGGCCTGCATAAATTCTATATAGGTCACTTCGGCAAACTTGTTAAGGCGTATATAGCCCACGCCGGGGGCGGCCATGTAGGCGGCATCCAGCGATGGGATGGGTATCATGCCGCGTTTCACTTTTGCCACTACCAGCTTGGTGTTTCTGAGTAGCGTTAGCACCACTTCGCTGCCACCCTCGCCACGAAGCAATTTTCTGAAATCATCTTGTGTCATACTACGGCCAGTCAGGCTGCTATCGCCAGCTTTTAATAGCTGATCGCTTACCTGCACACCAGCGCTTGCAGCCGGGCCTTTATCGACCACATATAGTACATTAAGCGTATCGTTAAACACCTGGTATTCTATGCCAATGCCCTGAAAATTTCCCCGCAGGTCGTTGTTTACATCGGCCAGTTTTACAGGGGGTATATACAGCGAGTGTGGATCCAGCCGGTTGAGAATGGCCTGGATGGCATCGTGGTTTATACTGTCGGCATTTACCACGTCCACATATTTTTGATTAATAAGTGCCAGCACTTCGCCGGTTGTATTATCTATGCCCCGTACCAATCCATTTTTTTTCCAGCCCATGGCATTTTGTAGTTGGTAGCCTATTAAAATGCCCAATACCATAGTAAGGCTAAATAGAAGTGGAAGCCATACCTGTAATCGTTTGTTCACCATCATCTTGCTAAAAAATTAAAGTGGCCAAAAGTACAGGATGGAAGCCAGTTGGCGGTGGCAGTTTTACAGTCGGTAGGTTTACAGTTGCCAGTTTGCAAGCCAGTTGGCAAATATGTATGGAGGCAGGAAGGTGCAATCATAAACTGCAATACATAGACAATAGGCCAATAATTATTTTCTTAGCAGGGCAAAAGCCGAGACTTGATTGGACTGTATTGGTGCCTTACGTAAGGCATGCAACCGTGGTAATGCCATTTAGCAGTTTATATGCTGCCTTGCTTGCTCAGTTTTTGGAGCGGGGGTGGCCTTGTTTGTAGCGGGGAAATTTTGTTTGGATAGGACACCGGCCACGGCGAAAGAATTATTCTTGTACTTGTTTTACTTTTTTATTCATCACCCAAAACCAAAGTGGCGGTACCACTGCCAGCAACATGCTGCCAGGGTAACCTGTGGGCAACTGCGGTGCATTAGTATGATGACGAAGTACCTGGTACTTACGGCTGGCAAGATAGTGGTGATCGCTGTGGCGGCTAAGTTCGAAGAGCATGAGGCGGCCAATTACATGATTACTGTTCCAACTGTGATGTGGCATGGCCCGTTCAAATTTTCCGTCATTCTTTGCCTTTCGGCTCAGCCCGTAATGCTCTATATAATTCACCGTTTCCAGCAATAGAAAACCCATAATAGCTGCCAGCAAAAAATAAAGTAAGACCCAAAAATTGAACGCCAAAACAATGAAGGAGCAAAAGGCAATCGTTATTAGTTGAAAAAGCAGCATCTCATTTTTATAGTGTAAGACGGGTAGTCCTTGCCTCTTCATTTCATCGTTGGCTATATGCCAGGCACCCATATACACACCCCACACACTGCGGAACCAAAAAGCGTATAAATGTTCGCCAAGCCTTGCGCTGCTAGGGTCTATTAAGGTAGCCACATTTTTATGATGGCCTTTGTTATGCTCAATAAAAAAGTGCATGTATAAGGATGTAAGCAACAGACCTTTGGCCAAAAACTGTTCAATTTTATTATTTCTGTGTCCGAGTTCATGTGCCACATTAATTCCAAAACTTCCGCAGAGCAAACCCATTACCATTATATGCCCTATCCTGTCTGCAATGGGCATGTCGGTTATCATCATCATTTTTAAGAAGAAAAATAACGCAGCATACTGCAACGGAAAAATGAGGTAGAGAAAATAATCGTACAACTTGTCTTGCCGGGCAATGGTTTCTTCGGCCTCGTCAAAATTTTTATTATTGACTTTTAGGAAAAGCTCCATTAATGGAATGATAGCAAAGGCATAAATAAGCGGTAGCCAAACAAGGATTCCAGTGGCGCTGTGGCTAAACCATGTGGCTACATAAATTACAAGTGGTAGCAGATATTTAAAAGCTTTCCATTTCATTTTTTTGCAGCAATTAATCTTTCAAATATAGCAGCTTATTGCAGCAGATTTTCCCTGTAGAATTTTCTCAGCGATAACTAATACATTTCAAGCACGTTCGGTGAAACCCCCGCAATGGTGCGGGGCAGGCTCGCCGTGTAAACGATCCTTGATTATTTTTAAACCCAACTGCCAATCAGTATGGCGGTCAAATTAAAACACGATAGCAAGTTTGCAGCTTTGAATTCGTTGTTTAAGTGGCCTATATTCTTATTCTCCTACGTCGGCCTGCCCCGCAGCATTGCCGGGGTTTCACGGTAAAGGGCTTACAGCTTCAGGCTCCTGCTGTTAAAACCCCGCCGGGAATTAAAACATCAAGATTCAGGCTTCAGGATATCATTCAATGTCGTTTTTGCCTTTGCCTGTTTTAACTTGCAGGTTGGTAAACGTTCCCATTAGCCGGTTAATATTCCGCGGCTATTGTAGGAGGATATTGTGGTGTTTACTATGAAGTACCAACCCTTATTTTTACAATCTACCGCCAACTGCTTACACTTACTGCACCCGATGCCGGGTGGCCACCAAAGTGAATAGTCAAGCCCGCCGAGATAAACACTGAATTGCCCGAAAAACTGACTTTTCCAATGCTGCCTAAATTATAGAATTGGTAACGGCACTGAAGATTTACTGCAACGCCCGAACTAAAAAAATATTTGAACTCTGACCCTGCTGATAAAACTGGGTTCTCTAAAAAAGCTGGGCCCATTTTAGTGTTAATCTGTTCTGCAGGATCATTTTCTTCCGACTCGTTTTCGTTCAGGTAGTTATAAATACCTTTTTCTGCAACTCCAATACCTGCCAATATATTCCACTCTATAAAACGATTGGGGCGCCAAACATTTCGCACATAATCTAACTGGCCAAAAAACAGATAGCCATCATTGCTTATAAAACTGGTGTCGGGGTTTACAATGGTAAATGGACGTGCAGATTTTCCTAAGATGAAGTTTCCGGAAAAGTCTATCCGGTTCTTACCCTTTCCAAAGTTTTTTCCAGCACTAAAAGCGAGTGAGGTTTTGTTGCCCATAATTTTTTTGAGCTGGCCGGTTGGCATCCACATGCCTGCACCAATAGTAAGCTGCCAGCTTCGAAACATGATATAATCCCGGTGGTACACATGGTATTGTTGTGCAAATGCTGGGTACCCCTTTTTTGGGTTTGCCAGCACCCAAAGGCTGCTACCTGATTTCTCAGCAGATCCAGGCATCATATGCATAATAATCGATTGTTCTAATGGTGTATTATCGGGGCGTACTGCTAGGCTTGCAGTCCAGTTTTTAAGCATGGCAATATATCGTGCTTCAATAAAAGGCCGTTTAAAAAAAAGGTTTATGGAAGGCCCACCAAGCTGACTATCAGAAAACTGTTCAAAATCCATCAGGTGATTTTTGACCAGATGTTTTGCTTCCTTGTTTATATAATGCAAATCTAAAGGCGAAAGGAGTGTATCACTAAACCGGTGCTGCTGAATGAGCAGCAGAAAACGGGTAAGCCTTAGCGAGGCAGATTCCATGCATTTGTAGGAAACGAAATCCAAAACCAATTCTATGGAATCAAGTGCATTGCTTTCATAAAGTGCAGGAATAATTTCCAATGCTTGTAAATCAATTTCAATACAATTTGTTTTGCCTGAAAAGACTTTATCCATACTTTGACAAAAGCCCCCACCAGAGAAGCTTGTTAACATAAAAAATAGTAGAACAACTTTCATATTTACTCCCATTTAAATTCAATAACTCCGTTTGAATAATCATCTGAACGTAATAATATGCGTTTGATAGCTCCGCCCTGTATTAGTTGCATCAATGCGGTATTGGGTGGAATGGTACCCAGGTTTTCAGCCACTATTCTTATGTTTATTGATTTGCCTTGCATAGGTTTATACATTCGATACATGAGAGGTTTAATTCCCAGGCCTGCCTTGTGTAGTACAAGTATATCGTCAGAAAAAATACTAATAGTATCTCCGTCTATTTCCGCATTATCGTATAATTCAATATCGAGATAGGCCAATGAATCGGGCAATACTATCCTATACTGTACACTATCTTTTCTACGCAATAAATGATCAAGACTTTTAAGTTCTGCTTTACGCAATTGTGTTAAGCTGTCGCTTCCTGCCCAAGCTGGCATTTGAGGCGCATAATCCTCTGGGGCATTCGCAGTCACTTGTTGTATTTTTTTTCTTTGCTGTTGTTTTTTTCTTAATGCAGCAAAAAGATTGGTGTCGTTTTTTGGAAATGTACCAGGCTCCAGTTTTCGTAACATCAAATTGCCTTTGCCGCCATTAGTGCCCTTGTATAATCCTGAAAGTGCGGTTCCCAAGTCTCCAGCCTCAAAGTGTAATATGATATCATAACTACCCATGATATAGTACCCAATCATAAATAGCTGTTTATTTACCTCTTCCGAGGCCATATAACGAAAGTTAACCGACCCATTAGTATGGTTAACATTAATGGGAAATCGAAACAGGGCTGATGTTTTGGGCGAATCGAGATTTTGAAATCCTAAGTAATAGGCTATTTCACCAGAATAAGCCGCTCCATTTTTTTTTATACTCAACTTTACCTGCATTTGATTAGTGGTGCGTAGGCAGGTTGTATGCGACAAATAACCACGCCATTCTCCCTCTGGTACTTGAGCACACACTGCTGAAGGCAGCAAAAGAGCAAGTATGTAACAATAAACTACTAAAGCCTCGTATTTCATTCGTACATTTTCCAAATTAATTTGAATTACTATCCGTTAAAAATATTAACTATCGGTGGCTTTTCAAGGACACTTTATCAATTTGGTTGCGATTTAATAGGGATATTTCAAATTTCTGCCCCTGCGGGGTTTTCACACCAATAACTTCTACGTTTCCTCCACGTTCCGTTAAACCCCGCAATGCTGCGGGGCAGGCCGCCGTGTAAACCAGCCCTGGCTATTTAAACTCCGCTACCAATTAATATGGTTATCAAACTAAAACACAGTAGCAAATTTTCAACTTTGAATCCGTAGTTTAAGTGGCCTATTTTCTAATTGCCTTACAAGTCGGGGTTTCACGGTAAAGGGTTTATAGCTTCGGGCTCCTGCTGTTAAAACCCCGCCGAGACGTAAAGATTGGTAATTTTGGCAGCTTAACACTACACCACTTAAAATTAACGGGCATTAGGTCTTGGTAGAAATGCTGCACTATGTTCATATAAATCCTATTGTAGAAGCCCAGCTAGCCGTGGGTTCCCGGCCAGTGCTGGCGTGCTGCCTGATTTACCGTAGCAGGGTGTAAGAAATAAATCAGGGTATAAGAGCATACATGTGTTAAAAGCCCGGGTTATTCCCACGTTGTAAATGAGTAAAGGTTGTGAAAGGAACACGATTAGTTCAAACGTCGTCGCTTGTACCTAAAATATTGGCAGCGTCCACTGCATTATAAAAGAACCTGGCATTAGCCGAGATTTTTATGCGTACGCTTTTCTGGCTTTAGCATCACGACGGCGTTAAGCCCGCATAGCCTGGCTGGAAAAGACGACGTCCGTATTGCGAACGACAATTGTTCGTAAACAAGTTGAAAATATGGAATTAGGTTCTGCAGATGCGAAGATTCAGAAAGCCTTAAAACCTGCCTCAGAAAAGAAAGTTCCTTCTTTAAAAAATCTGACCTTGCCATCCACTATTACCTGCGGTACTATTTTCGATATTAGTGGCGAAGCTTCATCTCAACAGAATGTGAGTTTGGTGGCGAAATTTGCCTTTTATACCGGGCGTTCTTTACTAACATTAGACCAATTGGAAACTTTTGTTGAATTATAAAAACTTGAAAAGGGGAGTTGCGTCCGTTCATTCTCAATACCTGCAGGAAGTACCATTGCAAAAAGAATACCGATAAGATTTGCTACAAAAAGAGACCCTTGAGGCAGGGGAGCCCCTGAGGGCTACAGCGTTTATCCTGCCATTCGGCAACGTGCAACCGGGTGAATACGCATTTTTAAATAGGTCCTCGGCAAAAGCAGATGGATCGGCATTGGTTTGTTACACTTTTAGCATAAAGCCGTAAGCAAATAGCTGCTGATAGCCCGGTTAAAGTAGATGCCTGAATTGATGGTTATTATAATGCCAGGTATGCGTTACACCTTACGCTGAATGCTTTACGCACCTCTAAACCCCTAAACCCAAAACACGCTAAACTTTCATTTGGCCAATCCCTGCCCCCGGCTACCTTTGCGGTTTAAAAATCATTTTAACCCCCAAAAAATACTTGTATGAAAGTAACCGTTGTTGGTGCAGGTGCAGTAGGAGCCACTACTGCCGATAATATTGTTCGCCGCGAATTGGCCACCGAAGTGGTGCTACTGGATATTAAAGAAGGTATTGCCGAAGGCAAAGCGCAGGATATAATGCAAACTGCAGCCCTGCTTGGTTTTAATACAACCATTACTGGCAGCACCAACGATTACACTAAAACCGCAGACAGCGATGTGGTGGTAATTACCAGCGGCCTGCCACGCAAACCCGGTATGACCCGTGAAGAACTGATAGGCACCAACGCAGGCATCGTAAAAGGTGTGGCCGAAAGTATTTTGGCTCATTCACCCAACGCTATTATTATAATAGTAAGTAACCCAATGGATACGATGACTTACCTGGCTTTAACTGCGACCGGCCTGCCCAAAAACCGCATTATAGGTATGGGTGGTGCATTGGATAGTGCTAGGTTTAAATACCAGCTCAGCACCACTTTGGGTTGCAGCCCGGCCGATCTTAATGCAGTGGTAGTGGGCGGCCACGGCGATACCACTATGATACCCCTGATACGCCTTGCTACCTGGAACAGCCTACCTGTTACCGACTTTTTAACCAAAGAACAGCAGGATAAAATAGTGGCCGATACGATGGTGGGTGGCGCTACTTTAACCAAGCTTATTGGCACAAGTGCATGGTATGCCCCCGGCGCTGCCGGTGCCGCTATGGTAGAAGCTATTGTAAGAGATCAAAAGAAATTATTTACCTGCTCTGTAATGCTCGAAGGTGAATATGGCCAAAACGATATTTGCATGGGTGTACCCGTAGTGATTGGTAAAAATGGCTGGGAAAAAATATTGCCTATAAATCTTAACGAAGAAGAGCAAACAGCATTTGCTAAAAGTGCCGATGCTGTACGCAGCATGAACGATGTACTGAAGACTTTGTAATAAAGGAAGGAATATTTGTAAAAGCCCAAAGCAGTAAATTGCTTTGGGCTTTTATATTGGCAACCCTATTTTTTAAATCATTTTAAAACTAAATTATCGTGAATCTGCCTGATGGTTATTTACCCATAATGCCCTACCTGGTACTAAAAGATGCTTTCAAATTCATTTCTTTTACAAAAGAAATTTTGGGGGCCACCTTACGCTACGATGCACCCCGTGAAGAAGGAATTATAATGCATGCCGAATTGCAGATAGAAGATGCTGTAATCATGTTTTGCGATGCTACAGAAGTGTATCTCTCAAAACCAGCAGGTATGTTTCTGTATCTCAGTAATTCGGATAAAATTCATGATAAAGTAGTAGCTGCAGGATACAAAATTTTAACCCCGCTGGATGACCGCCCGTACGGCCGTGGCTTTGGTTTTGCCGATGAATGGGAAAACCAATGGTGGATCAATACACCTTTAAATAAATAGGTTATGCCTAAAGATTACGAATGCAGTTCCAACAATTGCTGATGAATAAATGCCAGCACTCCCTCACTATCCAAAGGGCTGAACCATTTAATGGCCTCATCTTTTTTAAACCAGGTCATTTGCCGTTTGGCGTACTGTCGGGTATTGGTTTTAATAAATTCTGTAGCGGCCTCTAACGAACAAAGGCCGTTGAGGCACTCGAAAATTTCTTTGTAGCCTACGGTTTGTAAAGCGTTCAGGTGTTGGAAGGGGAGGAGCCTTGCTGCTTCGTCCACAAGTCCATCGCACATCATTGTGTCCACTCGTTGATGGATGCGTTCGTTGAGTTGTGGCCTTGGTAGTTCCAGCCCGATTTTTATTGTGTTGAAAGGCCTGTTTATTGGTTGCTTGTTTTGAAAACTTCTTATTGATTTGCCGGTGCTGCGTTTTACCTCTAACGCCCTAGTAAGCCGTTGCGGATTTTGTGTTTCGCCAGTGGCAAAATATTCGGGGTCTTCGGTAGCCACAGCGTTTTGCAGCCATTGCAGGCCATTGGTTTTGTAGCTTATTCTTACATTTTCCTGGATTGCTTCATCCACTTGTGGTATTGTATCGAGCCCCTCGCAAAAGGCACGCATGTACATACCGGTGCCGCCCACCATAATAGCTACCGCTTGGTTTGTAAAAATTTCAGTGGCAGCTTTCAAAGCGTAATTTTCAAACAAGGCCGCATCTACTTTATCGTGTATAGAATGGGAGTTGATAAAGTAATGCGGTACCGAAGCGAGTTCCTCAGTGTTTGGTTTGGCAGTACCGATGGTTATTTCTCTAAAGCATTGGCGGCTATCTGCGCTAATAATGGCGGTATTAAAATGTTTGGCTAAAGCGATTGCCATGGCTGTTTTGCCCACGGCGGTTGGGCCGGCAATAAGGATGATGGTGTTGGGATAGTTAGGCAATTATGAAGGGTAGTAAAATATTTAGGTACGCCAATGTCATCAAAGGTCTTTCAGCCCGTTGTCGTCATCCATTGCATCTTCTTCGCTACCCATGCTGTCGTCCGAATCGGTGTCGGCATCGTGGTCGGCTACACCTTCGTGCCCAAAACCTTCTGTGGCTTCTTTGAGGTCGTATTTTTCTTCCACTTCGGCAAACTTGGGGCCCAGCAAACCTTTGGTGCCGTACTGCTGCGGGCCTATACCTTCTTTACGGCTTACTGAAGGGTAGGTTATTTTGCTGCTTTCTTCTTTGGTTACATTAATCAGCTCCAACAAAAAACCCCAGTTTTTTACAAAGTCGTACACGTAAATAAACTTTTGGTTGGGCTGGCGTATTTCGCTTCCTATAACCGTATCGGCCATTATAAGCGGTGGTGCCTGGTAGGGCTTGTCGTATTTTTCTACTGATATTTCCCTGCCCCGCAGCCACTGATCGTTACTACGGTAAAAGGTAGCCTGGTGCTTGCTATCAAATTCAAAAGCTTTGAGTATGCACTGGTGCAAGTCTAAAAATGTTTGTGAATGACGGATAACAATATCCCTGTAAACACTGTCGTCTTCTTCTAAATAAACCCTGAATTTTAAAATGGCCATTTTTAGTTAATTGGTAATTAGTTTATTAGTAATTGGTTGGCTAATTAGTTGGTAATGATGAAAATTTAGACGCTGAAATTGAAAAATTAAAATGGTTTCCCGGGCAGTTGTGCTGGTTAACTACAAAATGCCAACTTATTTTTATAAACGGGCAAAGCTAATCAACCAAATATTAATTTACCAATCAACTAATTACCGATAACCCAATCTCACTGGCTTTCTCCACTAGAAATGGATACGCCGCATTGTAGTTATTTTCTATCACCCCGTCCATTATGCCATCTTTTATGGCATCTTTTAATACGCCCACCTCACGGCTTGGTGTTAGGCCAAATAGTTTCATAATAGCTTCACCGTCTATGGGAGGCTGCCAGTTGCGTATGTGGTCTTTCTCCTCCACCTCTTTGCAGCGTTTTTTTACCAGTTCAAAATTTTCCTGAAAACGCTGCACCTTGGTTTTGTTTTTACTGGTAATGTCGGCATTGCACAAGGTCATCAAATCTTCAAAATCTTCGCCTGCATCGAATAGCAGCCTCCGTATGGCAGAGTCGGTAATATTTTCTTTGGTTACCGAAATAGGCCGCAGGTGCAGTTCTACCAGCTTTTGCACATACTTCATCTTTTCGTTCAGCGGTAATTTTAATTGGGTAAAAATCTTTGGCACCATGCGGGCTCCCACCGCTTCGTGGCCATGAAAAGTCCAGCCGTGGCCTTCTTCAAAACGCTTGGTTACCGGCTTTGCAATGTCGTGGAGTATGGCAGCCCAGCGCAACCACAGGTCA
>Ga0105048_10011857_pt1 | contig 13707 bp, 9 predicted proteins | sample MAT05_FD_78382 | JGI IMG/M metagenome (GOLD analysis project Ga0105048, IMG submission 78382) | Freshwater microbial communities from Lake Fryxell liftoff mats and glacier meltwater in Antarctica - MAT-05 | ecosystem: Environmental > Aquatic > Freshwater > Ice > Liftoff microbial mat | place...
AGTGGCTACGGAGTTGGTGCCCAACTGCTCTGGGCCGGACTTAACGAAGGCCCGACAGCGGTAAAGCCGATTCGCCGAGTAAAAGTCGGTGATACTCCGGGGGTTTGTGCCCTAGCAAGTGAAGTGCCTGCGGGCCTCTCAGCCAAGGATTTTGTACCCAAGCACTACCGCAAGGCCGTGAAGGTGATGGTGCGGGATACTGAGCTGGCGGTGATCGCCGCGGCGAACGCGGTATCGGACGCAAAGCTGGTCACCAGGGCAACGACTCCCGAAGCGGGAGACGCGTCCGGGGTTTCTCTTACCTACGCCAGCTCTCGCGTCGGGTGCCATATCGGTGCGGGCTTAATACCGGCGGAAGCACCGGAAATCGGTCCGGCCTTCGCGAGTTCAATCGATGCGCAGGGCCAGTTTTCCGTTCGTAAATGGGGCACGGTGGCGACCCCGGCGGAAGGTTTAGAGGGGTCCGGGAGCGACCCCACCGGGGGCAGCAACGGCATGGCGAACTTGCAGCCGCTTTGGATGCTCAAGTATCTGCCCAACATGCTGGCGTGCCATGTAACAATTCTGCACGGCGCAGAGGGTCCCAGCAATACAATTACATGCGGGGAGGCCAGCGGGCTTCTGTGTATCGGTGAGAGCGAACGGGTGATCCGGCGGGGTGCGGCCGATGCCTGCTTTAGCGGAGGCGCGGAATCAAAGGTTAATTTGATGGGTCTCGCTCGGTCGGCCTTACGAGGGCGATTGGCCGAGTCGGGAGTTCCCCAGCCGTACAACCCCGCTTCACCGGGGACAGTTCCGGGCGAGGGGGGCGGATTACTTATGTTAGAGCGGAGCGAGGCGGCCCGCGGTCGTGGGGCAAGGGCTTACGCCGGTATCGTGGGATTCGGCGCGGCGCAGAGTCTCACCCGAGGTGGAAGAAACGGGCTCGCGCTCGCGATCTTTGCAGCGTTAAAAGATGCGGGCTTGGCGGCGGAAAGTATCGACGCGGTGGTGCCCCAGGCGCTGGGAGTGCCGGAAGTTGATCGGCACGAGATTGCCGCGTTGCGCGAAGTGTTCGGCCATCGCCCCCTTCCACTGGTCACCCTGCCGCCGATGCTGGGGGATTGCTCATCAGGCGGCGGCGGGCTGGCGGTCTCAGTCGCCGCCCTGTGCTTACATCACAACACACTCCCTGCGGCGGCAATAATATTCACCGATGATGCGGGCCCGGCGAACGCTGGCTCGACCGCGCCGCTGGGCGCGGGCAGGAAGAAATGGGCCAACGAACAGCATAACATAACCCATGTACTGGTCTGCTCGGGGTCGTTCTCGGGGCAGAACGCAGCCGTCATCCTTGCCAAAACATAACATTACATGAATCCGGTCGTGCCGATATGAGGGTGACCGCGACGGTGGTGAGCAACCCTTGAGCGAAGTCGCGGCCCAACTTACAACTCCGGTCGAGCACCTGCCGGGCATCACGCCACGCCAGGCGGATTCGCTGCGGACGCTGGGCCTTACCAATCTAGGTAGGTTGATCGCCCACCTGCCAATGCGGCACGAAAAAATCGAGGCGGAAAGCCCCATCGGCGAGTTAACCCCCGACCAAGTGGTTTCCGCACGCGGCGATGTAACCGCCACGCGCCTTGTGCGCGCCGGGCGACCGCGGTTTGAGGCCGTGCTCCACGACGGGACCGACGGTGGGCGGCTCGATCTGGTCTGGTTCAATCAGTCATTTATGAAATCAGTGGTGGTACCCGGCGTTCGACTTCGGGTGCAGGGGAAGGTGAAAAAACGTGGGCCTGGCCTCCAGATGGCCAACCCCAAGTGGGAAGTAATTAAGCCCGGCGAGGAAGAGCCCCCCGTTCGGGAAGAACGCATGCGGCCAATCTACCCCGCCAACGAAAACATCAAATCCGCCGCGATCGAACGTTTGATTGAGCGCGCATTGCCCGTGGGCCTGCCGCTCATCGAGGATCACTTGACCGCTGAGTATCGCGCCGAGCGTGCGCTCCCGGAGCTTCGCGAGGCTTACCAGATGCAGCATACGCCGGCAAGCGAAGAGGATGTGCCGCGTTCGCGACGAAGGTTAGCTTACGACGAACTGCTTTTGTTACAGCTTGGCGTGCAGATGAAACGAGCGCACCTGCGTACATCGCTGCGCGCCCCCGCCCTCAAGTGGAACAAGGGGATAGACAAGCATCTGCGCGAGCGCTTTCCCTTTACCCTGACCCCCTCGCAAGATGAGGTGATCAGCGACATCGCCCGCGATCTCTCTCGCACCATCCCGACCAACCGCCTCGTTCAGGGCGATGTCGGCAGCGGAAAGACGATCGTGGCCCTGTACGCCATGCTTATGGCGGTCTCCTCGGGTGCGCAGGCCAGCCTCATGGCACCCACGGAACTGCTCGCGGAGCAACATTATCTTTCAATCACCCGCATCCTTGAAGGCTCTCGTGTGCGGGTAGAGCTTCTTACCGGGTCGGTCGCCCCAGCCGCGCGCGAACCGATGCTCGCCCGCTTGGCCGAGGGGGCCATTGATATTCTCATCGGCACCCACGCCCTACTTACGAGCACAGTTCGGTTTAAGTCGCTGGCGGTGGCGATTATCGATGAGCAGCACCGCTTCGGCGTGGTGCAGCGGGCCGCGCTCCGCGAACAGGCCAGCGATGTAAGTTCAACTCCGCACGTGCTCGTGATGACCGCCACGCCCATCCCCCGCACGCTTGCAATTACGTTACTGGGTGATCTGGATGTCTCTTCCATCCAAGGCCTGCCCCCGGGCCGAAAGCCGATCACTACCAAGGTCGCCAGTTTCGCCGATCGCACCGCAATCTACGCCCACATCAGAGCACGCCTGAACGCGGGAGAACAAGCTTACGTTGTCGCTCCAGCTATCTACCCCCCCGGTGGCGCGCAATCAAGCGACGGCGAGCTGGGCTTCCTGCCCGCCATCGAGCCGCTTCCCGCTCAAGAAGGCATCGGGGGCATGGCTCCGGCGAGTGCCGCTCCGCCCCTGTCCGCGGGGCCGCCTCTCCGCGATATTACAACGCTCGCGACCGACCTTGAACAGACTTACCTTCCGGGAAAACGCATCGCGATGATGCACGGCCAACTCTCGCGGCAGCTGCGCGAGGCCATCATGGAGCGGTTCCGCGCAGGCCTCATCGACTGCCTGGTTGCCACAACCATAATTGAAGTTGGCGTTGACGTTCCCAACGCCGCCGTAATGGTCATCGAACAAGCCGACCGTTTCGGGCTCGCGCAGTTACATCAGCTCCGCGGCCGCGTGGGAAGAGGTGGAGCCCAATCCGAGTGTTTCCTGATCGCCGACCCAACTACCCCCGAGGCGCTCGAGCGCCTGACCACCATCGAGCGCTCAACCGATGGCTTTCACCTCGCAGAAAAAGATCTTGAACTACGAGGCCCCGGTCAGATCTTCGGCTCGCGGCAGAGCGGCCTGCCACCCTTCAAAGTGGCCGACTTAACCCGCGACCGTCAGTTGCTTACGATGGCCCGTAAAGATGCCGCGGCGTGGATCAAAGAATCCCCGCGACTCAGCCGCCCGGAAGAACACCTCGTGCTGCGGCGCATGCTCAAGGCTTACGGTCGGCACCTGGGGTTGGGTGACACCGGGTGAGCAAGGTGTAACGCTCCGCTCCACATCACTGTGTACCGGCAGAGTAGCCGCTAAACCATGCAATACATCGCGCGAACACAAACCGCCCTTCCTATGAGCGAATCGCGGCGGATTTCCTTCATGCGTGTCCCGCCTGTTGCCAGCGTACAGAAGACAAATGGCCGCTAGGCCGATGGCTACTCTCCTCATCACCGTGAATACCAATCTCTTTCATTTCGCTCGCTCACTCCGTCGCGCCGCCGGGAGCGTTCTGCTGGGGATGATCGGGATGCTGGGCGCGGCTGGAGCGATCGGGGGGGTGGGAGCCGTTGGCTGCGCCAGCCCCGCCATCCCCACTCCGGCCAACCGTGAGAACATGAACCCACTTCATAAATCATATTATTACGATTCGGGTCCGAAAGATACCGCAGGGTTCACTCAAAAAACTCTCTCCATTGCCGCGGCCGATGGCACTCGCATGCTGTGGGTCGTCTACCACCCGGACCCGCTGGGAAGTTTCACCGAAAGGACCCCCCAAGAGCCGACAGCGAAAACCCTTCCCCCACTCCCGCTGATCGTCTTCCTGCACGGCAAAGGAGAGTGCGGCACCGACGGTTGGAAACAGGTCAGCCAAGGGCTTGGCCGCGCGGTGATGCAAAATTACAGCCGCTGGCCAGCCGTAATTTTGTTCCCCCAAAAGCCCGACCCGGAAAAGCAATGGGAAGAATACACTGAGCAGGTAATGGAAGGCATCGCCAAGGCCCAGGCCGGCTATCGCACCGACCCTTCACGCGTTTACTTAACCGGACTTTCGCAGGGCGGGGCGGGGACATGGTCCATCAGCAGCAAATCGCCGGGAACGTTTGCTGCGATCGTGCCCATCTGCGGTTACATCGACCCGCAGCGGATCATACCTCAACTGAATAAAATGCCCGCATGGGCCTTCCATGGAGGGGCCGACGACATCGTTCTTCCCGATCAGTCTCGCATCGCCGTCGCGGCCCTGCGCAAGGCGGGCTCAACCACGATCGAGTATACAGAGTTCGCCGGAGTGAATCATAACTCGTGGGACGCGGCCTATGCCGACCCTCGCCTTCCCGCGTGGCTCTTCGCACAACGTAAGTAGCTGATGAGTTCAGTATCCGGCACGTTTCACAGAGCCCGGGGTAGCCAACATAAAAAGCAGTTTGGCGCGTCGCTCGCGGCGTTACATCCGCGCAATAAGCTCATTTACCGGCAAATGAATCCCGCTGCGGGCGGCCCCCCATTCAGCCGCGGCATCCGCGCCGCCGCGCTCAGGCGGCCACGCGCAGGCCGTCCCCGTGGGCGTCCTCGTTCCATGTCATCTTAATATAATTAAACTGCGCCTCAACCCGTAGAAACGCATCGATGATCCGCTGGTCAAAGTGTGTCCCCGCACCCTGAAGCAGAATCCCACGCGCCACCTCGTGCGCCATCGCGTTCTCGTACACGCGCTTGCTAGTCAGCGCATCATAAACGTCAGAGACCGCCATACTCCGCCCTGAGAATGCGCGAGTACTTCCAACCTCACTTCATCCGCATCACTTATAAGAACTCGTGGAGACAATATAATAGAGTCTTACCGCGACACCCACCTCTATCTATCAGCCTCCTACGCGGCTTACTGGTCCGAGCGCACGCCGTGCGCCTGAATCAACTAATTAACCCCGCCCCTCTTGCCTGCACCCCCTTATTCCCCGGGGGTGGCCCGCTACGAAGATTTCGCTATATAAAAACTTCCCAAGTTCCCATTCTACCAAAGACTTAAACGATTACCTAATCCTGCCATCGCACCAAGCCAGCTTTCTTTCCCAAATTGCCACCGCAATCTCCTAAGCGCGCCGATGCAGCCGTAAACCGTCTCTTTCTTCGCGAGCAAGCTACGCGCCTGCTTCGCGCTCGAATCGCGTCACTTGCTGTATCCCGCGATTAGAAAGAGACTACCGTGTTGCTCCCCTTGTCAAAGTCTAACGAATTAATCCCGACCCAATCTCAGGGCCAAAATCTCGGTCCAGATGCCCCACGCCCCGCTGCCTCACCCACAAGCCCCGCTTCAGCACCAATTCAACGCCCCCACGGCGTCTCATTACCCAACACCGTTGATCTGCAAGACGCCCACGACTTATCACAGGTTCCGGCCCCGCACGAGCTCGCGCCCCGCGCCCACTATGAAGAGCCCTCCGCCACCACCTGGCCCAATCACCGCCTCGATAGCAGCAATATAGACGAAGGTGCCCGCCCCGGCGCGGATTCGCGGTCGCTCAGCTTGCCCCTGCAGCTAGGTGTCTACCGGCTCATGCGTGAGGTCGGTGCCGGGGGCATGGGCCGGGTCTACGAGGCAGTAGATACTCAACTCAACCGGCGGGTGGCGGTAAAAGTAATTCGCGGCGGTGTCGCGACGCCGCAGATGGCCGAACGTTTCATCGCCGAATCGAAGATTCTCGCGAAGTTCACCCACACCGGCATCGCCCAGATCTTCACCGCGGGGCAGTTTGTCTCGCCCCCTCATTCCCCGCCCAGCCCCGGGAGCGGCCCCGCCGACCCCGGCGGGCACCTGGTTCCTTATTTTGTGATGGAGTATGTTCCCGGCGCGGTGAGCATCACTGAGTTTGCACGTCGTCGCGACCTCTCAACCACCCAGCGTATCCACCTTTTCATGCGGGTCTGTGAAGCCATCGAGCACGCTCACCGCCACCGCGTCATCCATCGCGATCTCAAACCAAGTAATATTATTATCGCCGAGTACGCCACCAGCGATACCACCGTTGAGGAAGGAGAACACGACAGCCACACCGGGTCGTTCTCGGTCCACCGTTTGCTGCCTCAACCTAAAATAATTGACTTCGGCATCGCCCGTCCGGCCGCTCCACCCGACGCTCGCGATCCTAATTCCCTCGTTGCCCCGGCCGCGCCAGCGGGAACACTCGAATATATGAGCCCCGAGCAGTGCTCCCACTGCGTCCCCGACGAACGCTCCGATGTCTATTCCTTGGGAGTGGTCCTCTACCAGCTTCTCACCGGCGTGCTGCCATACCCCAGCGTAAGCTCCGGCACCACCGAGCAGGCAGTTACGATCATCCGCACGCTCGCCCCGCGGCCAATGAGCGAGCACGATCGCTCGTTCAAGGGCGACCTCGAGTGCATCGTCGCCCGCGCTCTCGCTAAAGACCCTGCCGACAGGTACCGCTCGGTCGCCCGCCTTCGCGCCGACCTTGACAGGTACTTACGCGGCGAAGCGGTGGAAGCCCGCTGGTCGAGCATTAGTTATGTCTTGTCGCGACGCGTCCGCGGATGGATCGGCCTCAACCCCCGCACCAGCCTCCTCGTAACACTCCTGACCCTCACGCCTATGGTGCTCACCATCGGCATCGCTGTTATTTTCAGTACCCCACTCCAAAAGTCGTACTTACGCCTGCAATCCGGCGTTCTAGGCGCACCCACACTCCCTGCGGTTGCCCGCAACTCGCTTATTATCGCGTTTACAGAGAAAACGAACCTAGCCGAGATCGTCGCACCCCTTGGCCCACGCGCGCTTAATAGCGAGCGCAAACCTGCCCTGCGCGCGGCCCTCGCTCTCCTCACAAAGCGCCTCGCACGCGCCGCCCCTGCCGCTGTCGGCTTTGATATCACTTTCCTAGCCAAGAATGACGCCGCGGCCGGCGACGGCCCCACCTCCCTCCTCGCCGAGAACCTTGCTAGATTTCAAACCCTCCGCTTCGGCCCGATCGTAACCGCCGGCTCGTTCAGGCCCGACGGTCCTCTCGATGAACGAGTCAATCCCCTCATCGCGGCGGCGTCCCACCCCGCCGTTGCCCTTTCATCACCACTGGGTGGTAACCTGATCGCACAGTTACAACTCGCTGCCCCCCGCGTACCGGTAGAACCCCCCACCAACACGCCGACCCCGCAGGGTTACCCGCCAACAATGGGCTTCGCTATCGCTTTACTCGCCGCCGCTGACGCGGCCGCCACCCGTCAACTTCCCGAAAAAACTGAATCAGGTGCCACCCCACGACCGATCATTGGTTATGTCTCCGGAGTCGGCGACCACCCGGTTATCGAGATCATTCAGCCGCACCCCGTGCAAGATGCCCTCCGTCGCCGCGCTGCCGAGTTCACCGCAACCCAAGAGGCCGCCGACCCAACTTCAGCGACACTCGGGCTCCCTCGCTCGCTCATGCTCGCGGGAGTGAGTGCCGCAGGAACATCTTTCTTCGAAGAAGACATCAACGTGGGCATCATGGCCGGCGATGAAGCGGGAAATATAATTATAGAAATTCCCGGCGACTCATTCTTTACCCCCGTCACCCACGATCTCAGCGCGATAGATAAACTCTCCGATGCCGAGTTTGACAGCTTGGTAAAGGACAAGTTTGTGGTCGTCGCCGACTTTCATAAGTCTTCCGACAACCTCGGCGACTACCTGAAACTCCCCAACGGCAGACTGATCCCAGGGTGCTACACCCACGTCGCCGCGGTTGAAACCATCCTCTCCGGTAATAGCATCACCATGCTCCCAGGCCGTTGGGTCATACTCGCCGCGGCGGCCGCCGCTATCAGCGGCGTACTTCTGGCCGCCCGATTTCGCACGCGCCAGGTTCTACTCTGCCTCACGGTGCTCACCGCCTGCGCCCTCTGCCTCATTGCCACGCTGGTCCTTTATCAACTCACCTTTAACATCCTCAGCCCCTTTATCCCAGCCCTTGCGCTCGTACTTGCGGCCGTCGCCACCGCCTCCGTTCTTAAAACATACCAACGCCGCACGGCTGGGGTAAGCGTCTATTAGCTCCCCCACTTAGTATTTCTTCGCTCGCCTTCGCTTGTTGACGACCCAACTCTCTATTTTTCGAGCTAAGCGATCGGCGGTACACCTGTCGCCTTCCCCTCTTACCCCGGTGGTCTCTGGCTTATCTTGCAACCAGACCACCCCGATATCCGGACTTACAGTGACCAACCCACCCAACCCAGCTACTAATGTTACGTTCTCGCGGATTCGGACGCTCGCCACGGGTTTGCTCTTCCTTCCTTTTTTTACCGGATGTAACAGCGTGAACAACAACTCCTTCGGCCCCTTTGATATCCGCAACGACGCGCGGCACAACGCCACCATAGCCACCGATCTCGTGCTCGTTCCCGGCGTCCCCTTTGAAACTAAGCAAAATGTAATTCTTCGCCGCGCCGATGATTCCGGCCGCGACTTCTCCATGCTCATGGGGCCCTATCCCCGCCTGGGAACTCCGGCACGCATCACCGCTCGTAACGAGCTGGTTGAAACCGTCACCACCCACGGCTTCCTCGCTGCGATCGGAAAACAGCCAATCGTCATCATCCGTTACGTTCGAACCTCTTCCTCCCACACCCACTACCTTTGCTGGGCCGGGCCAGCCAACACCGATTACGTCTTCGTCGAACAGGCCGACCCCGAGCATCCCGTCGTCCTCACCCCCGAGCCCGGCTCCACCTTCGCCCCCGTCTCCCTTACCACCGGGCAGTTTGCCACCATCACCGATTCAACGGTCACAGTTGGCACTTACTTTGACGCCACAACCCCCGGCGCGCTCGCAGAGCCATTCCCCCCCGACCTCACCGACTTTGTAACCTATGTCCGCTCACGCGAAGTCGCTGCGGGGTTTGTCCCCCAGGGCAGCTTCTTCACCGGCATCTACAGCGACGGCATCCCCGGCCTGCGCGGCTTCCCCAAGGCAAATTGACCTCAAGCACGCGATCGCGAGTATCAACTATCTGGCTATGTCTTCAGTCGCCTAAACTATAATATTACGTTGCCAGTGGCCCCGCGCGCTCACTGAGCATCCGCACCAGGTCGGCCCACACCGCGTCCGGGCCCTGCGCAGCATTAACTACCGCGTGGTGCCCCGGGTCGGCCGCCGCCAGCGCGAGGTAACCTTCCCGCACCCGCGAATGAAAATCCGCAGGGCGCTGCTCTATCCGGTCCGCGAACAGCGACGCCGTCGATGCCGTCTTCTTCCGCACGCCCTTCTCCGCCCCGCTCGTTCGCTTCGCGGCCGTCGCTGAATCTACATCAAAGATAACAACCAAGTCGGGGTACGTGCCGCGCACCGCCGCGTCCGCCACCGCCTTGATATGCTCAAAAGGAACACCCCCGGCCGTGCCCTGGTAGGCGTACGTCGATGAAACAAAACGATCCGCGATCACCAGCCGCCCCTCCGCCAGCGCGGGCCTTATCTTCTCCTCCACCAGCTGCGCCCGGCTCGCCATATATAGCAGCATCTCGCAATGTAACGTCATCTCACTATTACGATCCAGCAAAATCTCGCGGATCCGCTCCCCCACCTGCGTCCCACCCGGCTCGCGAACATGGCACACCCCTACACCCGCGCCCGCCGCTGCGTCCATCAACCGCACGAGCTGCGTGGATTTTCCCGAGCCATCAGGGCCCTCAAACGCCAGAAACTTTCCGCCCAGCGCGCGTAGGAAAGGCAAGATGGGAATCGGCAAATCGCTCACGCTGCGAGGGTAGTACCCAACCGCTCGCTTCTAATCCCCGCTCGTCTCCGCGCCGCAAGGACCACCAAGCACCCCCAACCCATCACAGTGTCCGAATCATCTCCCTGGCCGCCTCGTGAAAGCCGCACGCCTCAAACACCCGCCGCGCCGCATCATTGGAGGCCACCGTGTCAAGCCGCACCTGTACGACCCCAATCTGCCTGAACACCTCGACCGCCGCGAGCGTCAACGCCTTCGCCACGCCCCGCCCCCGGTGCCCCGGCTGGACCCACAGATCGTGAACAAAACCAAACTCGCGCACCCGATAAATCGGAATCTCCTCTTCCACCGTGCCCACGACATACCCCGCAACAGCACCGCCAGGCTTGCTACTTAAATTATTTTCTCCCCCCACCTCCGCCACCAGAAACACGCTCCGCGCATCCACGGCCCGCTGCGGCAGCCACTTCGCGTAACGATCCAGCACATCCGGGAGTACCCCATACTTTTCGATATCCCACAACTCGTGAAGGTTATATAACTCGCGGATCATCGGCAAAAGCGCGGGGACATCGGCAGCGGTAGCTTTGCGGATCGTTACGTTCACCCCGAAGGTTACGCCCGCGCCCGGCAACCCGCCATCATCCCGATCACGCCCGCCCCGCCCACCCTGCTCACGCCGCCAGCGCCTTCAGCCGCGCGTTGATGCGTGTTACATCGTCGGCCGTCGGCGTATCGATCCCCAGATTTTCGCAGATATTGCCCGGCGTGTCGCCGCTTGTGAGAAGCCTATGACTCACCACTCGCTTACCCACCGAGTCTGTCACGAACGCAACCACCGACCCATCGCTCTCACGCACAATCTCAATCCGAGTATCATGTATTGTAAGCGCACTTTGCCGCGCGTCGTCCGTGGGGGTAGCTCCCCCCGACAGCTCACGCCCTAGCGATTCTTCAAGGTGCTGGTCCAAACAACTCAATAGCCCGTTATGCACCAGCACCGCCAGCTCCTCGATGTTCACCAATCCCGCGGCGACTTCCGAGAAGACTTCAATTAATATCGTATACTCCTCCAGCGTCGCTTTAACCAGCTTCGACATCTCTCCATCACTCACCCGCAACATACGCTGTGCCGTCACCATCCCGCCCCCCGATGCAGCATTCATAAGCGAAGGAGATGCGTGGTCCACCGGTTCCAGCTCCAGCAACCCTACAACATAAGCAATCCGATGCAACCGCCCGATCGAGTCATCCTTGGCGTTCTCCGCAGGCTTTGTATGGTGCAGTTCCAGCGGACGTGACAACAGTTCCGGGAACCGCCACCGCCGCGCCAGCACCGTCACCACATCCACGTGCGTGAACCCTAACTGCTCAAACTCGCGCCGGTACAGCTTTCCCGGTCCGTTACATTCAACATAAAGTTTTAAGAACGGCTCGCCAATCAGCTTCGCGCACAGCGGCACCGCGGCGTCCATCATCAGCCCGATTACAAACGCCTCCGCTCCCAGCCCCGGTGCCACCACCTTAGCCGCTTGCGATGCCATGCACGCCCGGAAGACCGATTGCCCCCACGTCTTGCGCGCAATCCCCTTCAGCCCCGCATCCTTGGCCGTCGCCGCCCGACTTAAATGAAAGCCCAGCGATACCGACTTAAGCCGCTCAATCCCCAGCAGCGTGCAGGCCCGCTCCAGATTTGAGACGGGCGTCCGCTGCGCAAACATCGCCGAGTTGGCAAGCTTAAGCACCCGCCCAGAGATAGCATGATCGGTCTTAATTACGTTGGCGTACTCTTTTAACTGTGCATCGGAACGCTTGGAAAGGTCCAGCAGCTTCAGCACAATCTCCGGCTGGCTCTCGATGCCGATAGCTTCCAGCCGACGGCTCAGAAACTCATAGAGCTCGATGACTTGGGTAGCAGTTAGCAGTGCGCGTTGCTTCATCCGTGACTATCTTTATCGCCAAAAGCAGAATAGGTAGATTCGACGCACTCATTTTTCGGCGTTCCGCCTCCCCCGATCTACCCCTATGAAGAAAATTACCCGGAGACTTGCGAAGACACCCCACCAGGTGACCGCCGCGTGCGTATAAACGTGTATGTCTCGTGGTGCTTTTATCTTCACCGCGCAGTTCGCGCTTGATCGTGCCCGCCAAACCCAGGAAGCCTGCGAGCGCGCCCTCTTGGCCGCTACCCGCTCCGCTGAGCAGGCCAAGCGCGCACTCACTGAGTTTAACCTCCGGCAAGAAGACCTTCAATCCGCCGTCGCCGCGGCTCGCTCACGCCTCGCTCGCCTAGGGTACCAAAACGTAACCACACACCTCTCCCGTACCTTAAGTGCTACGACCCAACCCCCCATCCCCAAACTACAGTCAGGCAGCGAGCCCGACAGCCCCTCCCCAATATGGGGAGACGATCGAGCCGCGGCACGTGAAGAGGTCGAATCAGTCCGCCGAGCCTGCGACCGCCACCGCGCCACTGTCGCCGCCAAAGCCCAGCACGCCGCGTACGCCGCCAAGCGACTCACCGAAGAACGCCGTGCCCTCGAATCCGCGATGGGCCTGGTCAAAACCCTCGAAGCCATGCGCCAAGCCCGCCTCCGCGACCATCAGATGCGCCGCCTCCGCGCCAACGAGCGCGAGGCCGATGACATCGCCGTCGAAGCCTGGCGACGAGGCCAGCTCTGACGTGAGCGTATAACATAAGCATAGATTACGGGCACACAGGCCCATCACCAATACCCCGCCAAAGCATCCTTTTCTACACGCTAACTTATACTTACGTGTATCTCCCACCCCTATCACCAGTCACATCGCGACTATCGCCGCCCCAACAGGCCCCCCGCCCCCATCGCCTTCACCAGCAACGCCGCCACCGGCGCTGATTCCGCCAAATCCTCCGGCGCAATTGTTTCACCCCCGCCCACTTTTATTAACTTAGGCCGCTTAGCCTGCCCCTTCTTCTCCAGCGATGTAAGTGCCGCCAAGCTACTCCGCAGCACCGCATCACCCGGCAGCGTAAGCCAGGAAAACGTCGCGGCCCCCTCAATCGCCCTCACCTCATCATCCCCCGCGCCAAAAAAAATCTCCTCCCGCCGCTCCGCGAACCCCTTGGCAAATACCCCCGCCCCCGCGCACAACGCCGCCGCCCACCCCGCTCCCTTGCCGCTCACTCCCGCACTCTCTACTCCCTTGTCTGCCGCCCACCATTCTTCCAGCACATCGCTTAACACCTCCCGCGCGTGAAGCAATCTCCCCGCGCTCGCCTGCACCAGAATCGGCACCACCGCCGCGCATTCCGGCTGCGCCATCGCCACTTCGGCTCTCTCAACCACACTCGACGCCACAGCACGCACCGACAAAAGCCCATGCCGCACCGCGAACCGATCAATCGCCGCCGCCACCGGCACACTCACGCCAGGGTCCGCGCCCCCTTTCAGCAAATCCGCGGCTAACGCCCCCAGATGCTGCCGGTCATCCTCGTAAAACTGGTCGTGAATCAACCCCCGCAGTGCCCGCAATCGATCGTCACGCTCGATCCGATCACCAATCGCAAACAGATCCGACGCCGGCGAATCCTCTCCCACCGCCGACGTAAGCACCCCCGCATCCCATAGCGACTGCGTCCA
>Ga0105048_10011861_pt1 | contig 13705 bp, 9 predicted proteins | sample MAT05_FD_78382 | JGI IMG/M metagenome (GOLD analysis project Ga0105048, IMG submission 78382) | Freshwater microbial communities from Lake Fryxell liftoff mats and glacier meltwater in Antarctica - MAT-05 | ecosystem: Environmental > Aquatic > Freshwater > Ice > Liftoff microbial mat | place...
CACGACCGCCCCGGCGACCGCCCCCGTCGTCGCGTCGATCGCGGGGGCGTTCGGGTTCGGCATCATCCGGATGTCGAAGCCGCCGCGGTCGGGCTTCGGGACGCCGAACAGGAACTCATCGGCCGCCGGCCGCGCGCCGGCCCAGGTCACGCGGCCGCCGACGGTGCCGCACCCCGCCGGGTCGAAGGATGTCACCGCGGCCGGGGGCGTGGGCGGCGGGTGATCGGGCGGGGACGAATCGGCGTCGCACCCGACCGAGACGACGACCAGGAGCGGGAGCAGGCGGCGCACGCGGAAATCCTTCGTCCGGAGATGCCGGGTCGGGTAGGCTGGCGGCGACGACCGATCCGCCACCGACCGAGGAATGCGAATGCCGCCGGGAACGTCGAACGGGTACCTGGTCCGCCGGCTGGCCGACGCCCCGACGGTGCCGTGCCCGTGCGGGGAGAGCACCCGCCCGCTGGCCGCCGCCGACGGCGCGCCCTGCTCGCTGCACGTCACGGCCATCCGCGACGCCGCCCGGCACTACCACCGGGAAACCACGGAGGTGTACTACATTCTGGAAGGGTCCGGCAAGATGGAGTTGAACGGCGACTGGGTGGCGCTGGAACCGGGGACCGTCGTCTGGATCGAGCCGGGCACCCGCCACCGGCTCGTCAGCGAGGCGGGAATACGCACGATCGTGGTCGGCATCCCGGCGTTCCGGGCCGACGACGAATGGTTCGATTGACGCTCTGGCGGGAACGCTATCTCCCGCGGGCATTATCGCGGACACTCGGAATTCGTTTCCGGCCATGATTTCGACCGAATGTGGCTACGCCGAATGCGCGTTCGCGCCGCGGCAATCTACCTCGTTCGCACATCTCAGCCACCAACTCACTTCTCGGCAAGCGCGAAAGTTATGGTTGTCAAAGTAAAGCGGGGAGGAATTCCGCCCCGGTGGCGAAAATAGTTGGGATAAGCCGAGAAGTCGTATTGGCGCAGTATTGCCGGATCACCAAAGTGACGGCGTGGCGAATTATGATCCGTGCCGACTTCTCTTCCCCCTCAATCGGAGGTCGCAAGTGAGTTTTCGTACCCGCCTGAGCTTCATGTCCCTCGAAAGCCGCGACAACCCCAGCCTCCCCGGCCTGGACGAGCCGCCCACGTTTCCGCCGGTAGACCCGCCTTCCGATCCCGGCCCGTTCAATACCGGTGGCACGGGCGGCACGGACGGTAACGCCGCCGGCGACCTGCCGCCGCTCGACGGCGGTGATACGACGGACGTACCGTTCCCGCCGTTCCCCCTGTAAAGATCACCGCCCACCCCGGTCAATCCCGCGGCTCCCGATCTCGCTCGGGGGCCGCTTTTTTTGTCGTGTTACGGTTCACCGCGAGAGTTCCGCCACCGCTCCGAGGAAGACCTCGAACTCCGGGAGCGAACGGATCGGGTCGATGTCGTGATCGGCGGCGTACCGGCTCTTATCCCGGTACCCGTCCCGGTACGCTTGCCGCAACAGGGAGAGCGCGACACTCGCGTCGGCCGGGTGCAACTTCGATGTCAAAGCGAAGACACACGCCCGGTGATAAGTCACGTCCAAGTCGTCCGAAAGCTCCCGGGCTAACGCCGCTTCCCGGTGGGCCTCGTCCCGCCGACCGAGCCGGGCCAGCAGGACGGCTTTAGCCACTCTGATCGGCGCGTCTTCGGGAAAGAGTATCGTCGCCCGCGTCGCCACGGTTAATGCCGCGACCGGATCGCCAAGCTGTTCCGCCAACACCCCGGCCTGGCGCAACGCCGCCCGCCGTGATCGGGGGTTCATTTCGAGCGCGGCTTTGAAGTCTGCCAGGGCAGCCGTCGGGTCGGTCGCCGTCCGCGATTGTCCCCGTATCAGGAAATCGTTCGCATCGACCGGGCGATATTCCGCAACCGTGTCACGGTCCACGGCAGCACCAACCGGATCGCCGAGCGCCTGCCGGAGTTCCGCCCGGGTCGTGAGAACCCGGACCGGCGAGGCACCCCGGGACAGAGCCGCACTGAGATCGCGTTCGGCGTCGGCGAGGCGACCGAGTCTTTGCCGGACGGTGGCGCGGGTGCGATACAGTTCGCCGAGTGCCGGGGCGAGGTTGATGGCAGCCGTGAACTCGTCATCGGCCGCGGCGTACTTTTCGAGGATGAGGAAGACGAGGCCGCGTTGGAAAGACGGTCGCATGTCGGTCGGCAAGAGTGCCCGTGCGACATCGTACCGTTCGACGGCCCGCTGGTGTTGGCCGGTCTGGTGTAGACAATTCGCCAGTAGAAATTGTGCGGCGGCGTGGTTCGGTTGGGCCGCGACCGCCCGCCCGAACAGCGGCGTCGCCGTCGCGTACCGGCCGACGGCGGAGTGCGACACGGCGTCGAGGAAGTAATCGCGGGCAGTGGCCGGCGGTGTCGGCGGCAGCGCCGCTGCCGCTTCCCCACCCAGTTCGGATCGCTGACGCGCGACGAACGCTGGGGCCGGGCTTCCGACGAAACATCCTTCGGCGATCTGGTTGTATTGCAGTGCGTCGGTAGCCACGGCACGCCGGCCCGCGTCGTCCGGTGCGTGGCGGACCTGCTCCCAACGGGCGTGACCGAGCAGCAGTAGCAGTTCTCCGAGATCGGCGGCTACGGCGGGGCGCTCATTCGGGGCGATCCGGTGGAAGGCCGGCTTCCGCCGCCACTCCGGGTCGTTCGGCAGCCCGTACCCGGCGAGCAATTCTTCCGCCTTCGCCATTCCCCGCGCCCGGGAGGCCGAATCGTTGGGCAGGATCAGGTCGAGGCGCGTCGCGTCGAGGGCGTCGCGCAACCTGCGGGCCTGCGTCTCGGCGACGGCGTCGGCCTGCGCCTCGGACGCCTGGTGCGCGACCGCCCCGGCCCCCCCCGCGAGGGCGAGGACGACCGCCACGACCATCCCCACCAACACCCGCGGGTTCCGCCGCCGCCACTTCACGACCCGCTCGCGGACCGACCGATCGGCCGCGAACTTCAACGGGCGGTCGGCCAACTGGCGGCGCACGTCGTCGCGCAGGTCGGCGGCCGTCTGGTAGCGGTCCGAAGGTTCCGGGGCGAGGAGTTTGCGGACGATGGCTTCGACCGCCGGGGTCACGTCCAGGTTGAGTGGGCGGACGGGCGGCGGCCCCCGGCGGCGGGCGGCGACGAGGCCGTCGAAGTCGGCGAGCGTCTTGGACGTGGCCGGGAACGGGTGCGCCCCGGTCAGCATCTCGAACGTCATCACCCCGAGCGCGTACAGGTCGGTCCGGGCGTCGACGTTCCCGTTCCCGTGCGTCCGCATGTCCAGAATCTGCTCCGGGGCCATGTACGGGACCGTCCCGCCGACCAGTTCGCGGCACACCTCGGCGGCGTCGAACGACAGGTTGAAGTCGAGCAGCATCGGCTCGCCGGTGTCGGCGAGGAGGACGTTCGCCGGCTTCAGGTCGAGGTGCAGGATGCCGCGGGCGTGGGCGTGGGCGAGGCCGTCGGCGAGCTGGGCGAGCGTGCGCAACACCGCGCCGACATCGCCGATTAATTCCCCACCCGGGGCGTCCGCGGTGCGGGGTGCGGCCGCCGCCGGTTGAACGCCCGGCGTGGAGCCGTGCGACCCGGGCCTGCTGCCCGCGACGGTCGCGGACGCCCGCCGCGCCCGCGTCCCGTTCCGGGTCGAGAGGCCGGGCGACTTCTGACTCCGTCGCCGCGACTGGAGGAGGTCGGCGATCGTCCGCCGTCCCAGGTACGGCATGCAGATCAGTTGGACCGGGGCGGCGTCGTGGACGGAGTAGACCGGGACGACGTTCGTGTGTTGGAGGCGGGCCAGGCGGTCCGCTTCCCGGGTGGGGCGGAGGGTGACTTTGACGGCGACTTCGCGGCCGGCGAGCGAATCCTGCTTGGCCAGGAATACCCGGGCGAACGACCCGCGGCCGAGTTCCTCGACGAGCCGGAAGCCGAGGAACGTCTCGCCGGGGTGCGGCATCGTCGGGGGAGCAGACGCGCGGACGTATCCGCTCACAAGACTCGACTCGGGCACGCCGGACCCGGTGGCAGGAACCCGCGTGGCGACCGCCGCGACCGCCGAGCCGGATGCCGGCAACGGGAGCGATAGGAAACGCACGGTCGGCGGCGGCGTGTGAGCGTCCACCGGCTCCGGCCACCCGATGGGGTGGGTGCCCGGTACATCCTGCGGAACAGTCATCGGCGCGGGCGGCATGGGCGAAGCCGTTGGTGTAAGTCGTTCGCTGGTCGTTCGCAACAGGTTGACGTACTCGTTCATTTCCCGACGACGGCACACCCACGAGCGGTGTGGTGGTAGCGGGTGTGACGGTTGTATCGAGTGCGCACGCCGAGCATTATCGAGGATGTAGAACGCAGATTTGCGGAAGCAACCGCATCCCGCTCCCAAAAGTGGCACGCCTGAATACGACGTGCCCTCGTCCGTCGGCCCCCTACCGGAAGATCTCGACGCCTACGACGGCCACCTCATTTTTCGCCCCGCGGTGGCACTACGGCCGCGTGGCGGGTACGACCCCAACCTGAAAATTGTCATCACGGACGAACCCGCGTTTTAGAAGACGATAATCTGGACATTTCGGGCCGGCATGAACTACAGTCGATTCATTCCCGGACAGGACTCGAATGCTCGTTGCGGTCGTGGTGCGGGACGCGACGACTCTTTCCCCGGTGGTCGGCGTGCGAAGCGAATGGCTGGCGTGGGTCGGCGCGGCCGGGTGGCTGGCGGTCGCGGCGCTCGGCTTCGGCGTTTGGCACGCCTACGACGCGACGCCCGGACCGCCCGCCGCCGCCGCCGAAGTCGCCGCCCCCCCGACCGGGCGCTGGCGGGTCGTGACCTACCTCCACCCGCACTGCCCGTGCAGCCTGGCGACCGTCGGCGAACTGACGGGACTCGTTAACGACTTGGGCGACCCAATCGACGTGGAGATCGTGTTCGTCCGCCCGGTGGGGGTGCCGACGGGGTGGGAACGCGGCCGGCTGTGGGACCGCGCGGCCGGCTTGAAGTGGGCGAACGTGCGGACCGACGAGGGCGGGGCGGAAGTCCGGGCGGCGGGGGTCACGACCTCCGGGCAGGCGGTCGTCACCGACCCGGACGGGCGGGTCGTGTTCCGGGGCGGGTTGAGCCGCGGCCGGGGGCTGGCCGGGGACAACTCGGGCCGGCGGGCGGTGGCGGCGTGGCTGGCGGGCGACCCGCACGCGCCCGGCTCGGCACCGGTGTTCGGTTGCCGGCTGACGACGGACGACGAGGGTTGCGAGCGAGGGGGTGGGGCGTGTCCGAAGTGAGCGGATCGAAGGCGACGGGCGACGCCCGGGTCGCGGAACTGGTCGCGGACGAGCGGGCCGGGATCTTCCGCCGTACCGACCGGCTGTTCGCCTGGCTGCTCGTGAGCCAGTGGGTCGCGGCCGTCTTTCTCGCCGTCTGGGTCACGCCGCTGACGTGGAACGGGTCCGCGAGCGGCACCCACCCGCACGTCGCGGCCGCCCTCGCGCTGGGGCTGTGGGTCATCGCCCTGCCGGTGGCGCTGGCCGTCCTCCGGCCCGGGCGGGCGTCCACCCGGCACGCCATCGCCGCCGCCCAGTTGCTGATGTCGGCGCTCCTGATTCACCTGACCGGCGGGCGGATCGAGACGCACTTCCACATCTTCGGGTCGCTCGCCTTCCTCGCCTTCTACCGCGACTGGCGGGTGCTCATCACCGCCACCGCCGTGACCGCCGCCGACCACTTGTTCCGCGGCATGCTCTGGCCCGAGTCGGCCTACGGGACGGCGGCCGGGTCGGAGTGGCGGTGGCTGGAACACGCCGGCTGGGTGGTGTTCGAGGACGTATTTCTCATCTACGCCTGCCGCCTCGGGGTGCGCGACATCGTCCGGGCGGCCGAGCGGCAGACGGCACTGGAAGCGTCCCACGCGACCGTCGAACACCGGGTCGCCGACCGCACCCGCGAGTTGTGGCAGAGCGAGGAGCGATTCCGCTGCGCGTTCGACGACGCCGCCATCGGCATGGCATTCCTCAGCCCGGACGGCAAGTTCCTACAGGTCAACCGCACCCTGTGCGAACTCGTCGGGTACGACGCGCCGGCCCTCCTCGCCCTCCGGTTCTCCGAGATCACCCACCCGGACGACCGGGCCGGGGACGCCGACCCGGTCGCCCGGATGTACGCCGGGGAGGTCCGCACCTACCAGCGCGAGAAGCGGTACGTCCACCGGGCCGGGCACACGATCTGGGTGCGGGTCAACGTCTCCCTGGTCCGGGCCGCGGACGGCACCCCGCACCACGTCGTCTCGCAGATCATGGACATGACCGAGGTGAAGCGGGTCGAGGGCGAGTTGCGGCAGGCGCGGGTCGCGGCCGAGGCCGCGAGCAAGACCAAGAGCGAGTTCCTGGCGAACATGAGCCACGAGATCCGCACGCCGATGAACGGCATCCTCGGGATGACCGACCTGATCCTCGAATCCGACCTGACCCGCGAACAGCGCGAGTCGCTCGGGCTGGTCAAGACCTCGGCCGAGGCGCTGCTCGGGATCATCAACGACATCCTCGACTTCTCCAAGATCGAGGCCGGCAAGCTCGACCTCGACCCGACCCCGCTGTTCCTCCGCGACGTGATCGTGGACACCCTCAAGTCGCTCGCCTACCCGGCCCACGAGAAGGGGCTGGAACTCGCCTGCGACCTGCACCCGGACGTGCCCGACTTCGCCGTCGGCGACGGCGTCCGCCTCCGCCAAGTGCTGATTAACCTGATCGGCAACGCCATCAAGTTCACCGAGAAGGGCGAGGTCGTGGTCCGGGCGGAACTCGTCGAGGCCGGGGTCGAGGGGTTCCGGGTGCGGTGCAGCGTCACCGACTCGGGGATCGGCATCCCGGCGAGCAAGCTGGCCGCCATCTTCGACCCGTTCACCCAGGCCGACGGGTCCACCACCCGGCGGTTCGGCGGCAGCGGGCTGGGGCTGACGATTAGTTCGCGCCTGGTCGGGCTGATGGGCGGGCGCATCTGGGTCGAGAGCGAGCCGGAGAAGGGGAGCACCTTCCACTTCGAGATCCGCCTGGAGCGGGCGCGGGCGTCGATGGAGCGAACCGTCGTCGCCCCGGCCGACCTGCGCGGGCTGGCCGTCCTCGTCGTGGACGACAACGCCACCAACCGCCGGGTCATGGCCGACACGCTCAAGGGGTGGGGTGCCTGCCCCGTCTGTACCGAGTCCGGCCGGGACGCGCTGGCCGAACTCCGGCGGGCGGCCGCGGCGGGGGCGGCCTACCCGCTCGTCCTGCTCGACGCGATGATGCCCGACATGGACGGGTTCGAGGTCGCCGCCCAGGTCGGCCGCGAGCCGGCGATCGCCGGGGCCGCCCTCCTCATGCTCACGTCGGCCGACCAGCAGGGCGACGCCGCCCGGTGCCGCGACCTCGGGCTGGCCGCCTACCTCGTCAAGCCGGTCAAGGCCGCCGACCTGAACCTCGCCATCGCCGCCGCCCTGCCGTCCTCGGTCGTCGCCCCCTTGCCCCTCGGGGCTGTACCGGCCGCGGTCGCCCCCGTAGGCCCGGCCGGGCGGTCGCTCCGGATTCTGGTGGCCGAGGACAACGTCGTCAACCAGCGCGTGGTGGTGCGACTCCTCCAGAAATTCGGGCACACGTCGGTCGTCGCCAAGCACGGCGGGGAGGCCGTCGCGGCGCTCGACCGGGGGGCGTTCGACCTGATCCTGATGGACGTGCAGATGCCCGAGGTGGACGGGTTCGAGGCCACCCGCGCCATCCGCGACCGGGAGGCCGCGACCGGGCGGCGGATGCCGATCGTGGCGATGACCGCCCACGCCATGAAGGGCGACCGCGAGCGCTGCCTCGCGGCCGGGATGGACGACTACGTGTCGAAGCCGGTGCAGCGGTCCGAACTCCTCCGCGTCCTCGCCTGGGCCGAACAACTCCTTCCTCCTACTGTCGCCCCCGCTCCGACCACCGCCGCAGTTAACGTGGACACCCCCGCGCCGCTCGTGCCGCGCGACGACCTGCCGCCGGCCTTCGACCGCGCCGCCGCCCTCGCCGGCCTCGGCGGTGACGAGGAGTTGTTCAACGAGGTCGCCGGGTTGTTCCTGACCGACGCCCCGCGGCTGGTGGCCGAGGTCCGCCGGGCGGTCGCCGACGGCGACGCCGCGACCCTTCACCGATTGGCCCACACCCTTAAGGGGGCCGCCGGGTACGTCGGCGGGGTCGGGGTCGTGGTCGCCGCCCGGGCGCTCGAATCCCTCGCCGCGGCCGGCGACCTCGCCGGCGTCGCCGGCCCCGTCGTAGAGGTCGTGCGGGAAACCGACCGACTCCTCGGCGAACTCTCGCTCACCCTGACGCCGGCACCCGCCGCCTGATTTACAGTCCGGTTGGTTGTGTCCGATCGTGCTTTTTCTTGTGGCACGGGTCTCTGACCCGTGTGGCCTTCACGGGTCAGAGACCCGTGCCACAAGAAAAAACGGGCAAGACGAAACGGACCTTGCAAGAGCCGGTGGCCACGGTGTCGGGATTTGTGGCACAGGTCTCCAGACCTGTGCAGCCTGCACAGGTCTGGAGACCTGTGCCACAAGATGGAAAGCAACGTACTCAACCCGACGACCAATAACCGGAGACACCGTGACGCACACGCCCCCCGCTGCCCTCCCGACCGTCCTGGTCGTGGACGACGCCCCGATCGACCGGCTGGTCGTCCGCCGCCTGCTCGAAGGGTCGGAAGAATGGGCCGTCGTCCAGGCCGCGGACGGCGTCGCCGCCCTCGAAGTGATCGCGCGGGACGCCCCGGCCGTCGTCCTGACCGACCTACAAATGCCGCGGATGAACGGCCTCGAACTCGTCGAGCAAATCCGGGATCGCTTCCCGCGGGTGCCCGTCGTCCTGATGACCGGGAGCGGTAGCGAAGAGATTGCGATGGCCGCCCTCCAGAGCGGGGCCGCCAGCTACGTCCCCAAGCGGCGGCTCGCCACCGACCTGCTCCCGGCCTTGCGGCAGGTCCACGAGGCGTCGCGGACCGACGAGGGCCGGTTGCGGGCGATGGGCTGCCTCGGCGTCCGGCGGACGCGCTTCGTCCTCGACAACGACCCGGCGCTGGTCGGGCCGCTGCTGCGGACGATCCGCGACGACCTACTGGCCGTCGGCTTGTGCGACGCGACCGGGGCGACCCGCGTCAACGTCGCGCTGGAAGAAGCGCTGCTCAACGCCATCTACCACGGCAACCTCGGGGTCGATTCCGCGTTGAAGGAGGAGGGCAACGGCGGGGCGTTCCACCGGCTGGCCGCGGAGCGGCGGACGCTGGCCCCGTACCGCGACCGCCGGGTCCGCGTCGACGTCCACGTCACCCCGGCGCGGGCGCGCTTCGCCGTCGCCGACGAGGGGCGCGGGTTCGACGCGAGCCTCCTCCCGGACCCGACCGACCTGGCCTACCTGGAGCGGCCGAGCGGCCGCGGCATCCTCCTCATGCGGGCGTTCATGGACGACGTGACCTACCACCCGACCGGCACCCGCGTGACGCTCCTCAAGCGGCGCGACGCCGCCCGCGACGCCGACCCGCTCCCCGCACACGCCGAGGCCGTTTCGGTCTGATTCACGATTCGGGCGGGTGTCCGACTCGTAAACGGGTCGAGTCCGAGGCCCGCCACTCATTCGCGTCAACCGAGGTTGTTTATGTGTACGCACTGCCCCCCCGAAGCCGACCCCGACGCCGCCCCGCGGCCGGGTGCGGCCCGGGACTTCGTCTCGTCGCGTTCCATCAGCGGGGTGATGCGCTTCCCGGCCCGACGGGGAAGCGGGCCGCCACCGGCGCTGTCCGTCCTGGTCGCCGACGACGACGTGGTTTCGGCCCGGGTGCTGGAAGCGACCCTCAAGCAGTGGGGGCACGACGTGGTCGTGGCCCGCGACGGCCTCGCCGCGTGGGACGTGCTCCAGAGCGACGACCCCCCGAAGCTCGCCCTGATCGACTGGATGATGCCCGGGCTGGAAGGCCCGGAGGTGTGCCGCCGGGCGCGGGCGCTGGGCCGGGCGGTGCCGTCGTACCTGATCCTGCTGACCGCGAAGGTGGAGTCGGACGACGTGGTCGCCGGCCTCGACAGCGGGGCCGACGACTACGTCACCAAGCCGTTCGACCGCCAGGAACTCCGCTCCCGCCTCCGCGTCGGCGAGCGCGTGGTCGGGCTGCAACAGGCGATGGCCGACCGGGTCAACGAACTCGAAATCGCGCTGAGCCAGGTCAAGCAGTTGTCCGGGCTGCTGCCGATCTGTTCGTACTGCAAGAAGGTGCGCGACGACAAGAACTACTGGCAGCGGGTGGAGACGTACATCGCCGCCCACACGCACGCCCGGTTCAGTCACGGCATCTGCCCGGACTGCTGGAAGGACGTGATCGAACCCGACCTCGCCCAACACGGGATCGAGGGCTGACGCACGCGCCCTATGTCGGTGCCCGGTTCGACTCTTGTGGCACGGGTCTCTGACCCGTGTCGCCCGCACGGGTCAGAGACCCGTGCCACAAGTCCGAAAGCCGATCGTGCCACCGGGTGCGTGTATGAGGACGATTCGCCTTGACGCCCCGCCCCGATCGCGTAAAAAATGAACTCGTCGGGCGTTTAGCTCAGTTGGCTAGAGTACTACATTGACATTGTAGGGGTCACTGGTTCAAGTCCAGTAACGCCCACTCGACGCAAGGGCCGCAACTCGTAAGGGTTGCGGCCCTCCGCTTTTCACGCGGCGGCCAAAGCCGTAGCGAGATCGGCCCGCAAATCGGCCACGTCCTCGATCCCGACGCTCAGGCGGATTAGCCCGTCGTCCACGCCGCGGGCCGCCCGGACCGCGAGCGGGATGCTCGCGTGCGTCATCGTCGCCGGGTGGCAGACGAGCGACTCGACCCCGCCGAGGCTCTCCGCCAGGCTGAACAACTTCGTGCGCGTCAGGAACCGCCGGGCCGCGTCCGCCCCGCCGTGCAGCCGCAGCGAGATCATCCCGCCGAACCGCGCCATCTGCCGGGCCGCGACCGCGTGGCCGGGGTGGTCGGCGAGGCCGGGGTAGTAGACCTTCGCCACCTGCGGTTGTTGCGTCAGCCAGTCGGCGAGCGTCGCCGCGTTGTCGCAGTGGCGGTCCATGCGCACGGCGAGCGTCTTCAACCCGCGGAGGACGAGGTACGAGTCGAACGGCCCCGGCACCCCGCCGGCCGCGTTCTGGTAGAACTTGACGGGTTCGAGTATCGCCTTCCCGCCGACCACCGCCCCGCCGACCACGTCCGAGTGCCCGCCCAAGTACTTTGTCGTGCTGTGGACGACGAGGTCGGCCCCGAGCGCGAGCGGGCGTTGCAGGTACGGCGAGGCGAAGGTGTTGTCCACCACGAACGACGCGCCGTGGGAATGGGCGAGAACCGCGAGCGCGGCGATGTCGAGGACTTGCAGGAGCGGGTTGGTCGGGGTTTCGATCCAGACGAGCTTCGTCTTCGGGGTAATGATCGCCGCGAACCCGGCGGGGGAGGGGTCGTCGGCGTAGCGGGCGGTCACGCCCCAGGGGGCGAAGACGCGCTCGAGCAGGCGGAACGTCCCGCCGTACAGGTCGGCCGCCGCCGCCACCTCGTCGCCGGGGCGAAGCAAGGCGGCGAGGACGGCGTTGGTCGCCGCCAGCCCGGACGCGAACGCCAGCCCGCGCTCGCCCCCTTCGAGCGCCGCGAGGGCGGTTTCGAGGGCCGTGCGGGTCGGGTTCCCGCTGCGGCTGTACTCGTACCCCTTGTGCTCGCCCGGGGCGGTCTGGGTGTAGGTGGAGGTGGCGTAGATCGGGACGACGGTGGCCCCGGTCGTCGGGTCCGCGTCCTGCCCCGCGTGGATCGCCCGGGTGCTGAACCCGGCCGTGGTCGAGTCGAACGACATGGCGGACCCTCGGTCGGGCGACACGGGCATCTTACCGCGCGGTCGGAGGGCGGTGGCAAACCCGCCATTGTCGCGCGTTTGTGGCCGGGCTAAGTAGACGTTCTTACCCGTGCAAGGCGCTCACTTCCGATAGGCGCACGCCTTGAGCGCCTTGAGCGCCTTGCCTGTTTTCCAGCACTCTGCGCGGCCGTCCCGGTGGGCCGTGAGCGCCTTCCCACAGAGGATTGCCGCCGAAGTGCCGGTTTTCCGACACACGTTCAGACCACCCAGTCGTCGAGTTTGAGGTGCCGGTAGCCGCCGTAGCTGGAGAGCGGCTGGTAGTACTGGCAGCCCTCGAAGTAGTAGTGCGTGACCTGGCTGTGGCGGGTCCGCCCCTTGTCGTAGTGGGCGCTGCCGCCGTGGAGCAGGTTCGCCGCCCAGATCAACGCCTGGCCCTTCTTGAGGACCGCGTGGTGGGGGGTGAGCTTGAGGCTCTCGACCAGCTTCTCGACGTGCGCCTCGTAGAGCGGGTAGTGTTCCGGCCCCGGCCCGGGTGCCACGTCCTCCATCCGGACGATCGGGAACTTGTGGCTGCCGGGGTAGTAGACGAGCGCCCCGTTGTTCATGTCGATGTCTTCGAGCGCGACCCAGACGCCGCACATGTACGTCACCGGGTCGCTGCTGAAGTGGATGATGTCCGAGTGGACTTTCTGCTCGGTCCCGATGGGGAAGTTCAGGGTTTGGAACGGCCGCGGGGCGCGGCCGTACAGCTGCCGCAGGGTGCGCGTGACGCGCGACGCGAGGGCGATCGCCCGGACCGCCCGACTCGCCTTCCACCCGTTGAACACGCGGCTGCCGTGGTGCAGTTTCTTGAGCATGTCGGGGTGCTTCGCCATGTCCGCGACGGCGCGGTCGAGTAGCGTTTCGGGCAGGTCGAGGTCGAACGTCATGTACCCGTCGTGGTGGTACTGGGCGATCTGGCCCTCGTCGAGCACCGGCGTACCGCGGCGGGCGAAATCGAGCACCTGGCGCACGCCGGGCAACTGCTTGAGGGTGCGCGTCAGGCTCGTCTTCATACTCTGGGTGGCGGGTTGCATCGGTTCCCTCCTGCGGTCGGTGGCATCCACGAAACGTCACGGTGCGGCCGGTCGTTCGGTCCCGATGCCGAACCGGGCGACCGGGTGGTCGCAGTGCGGCAGCGGGCCGGCGGCGCGGCCGGGGATCGGCTCCCACCCCCCGGCCGCGCCGAGACGGTAGCCTGCGTACTCTTCGCCCACTTCGAGGCGGCGGTAGACGGTGAATATCCCTACGCGGTCGGCGACGCGGTAGACGATCCGGGTTTGCGGGTGGCGGATCAGTTCGGGCGGGGATTCGCCGCCCACGTCGATGACGGCGTCGGCGGGCGGGGCCGCGGCCGGCGACCCGGCGACCGGGTAGAAGTAGCCGACCCGCGGGGGCATTGCACCCGAGCGGAGGTCGAGCGTGATGGCGTGTTCCCACGGCACAGGCGTCTGATTGATGAGATCGACCGCGACGGGGTTCGTCACGCGGACCCGTCGCACGAGTTCATGGGCGTCGGCCGCGAGGGCGGCTTGGCCGTAGAATCGCAGGTCGTTCGAAGTGTGGCGGAAAATATTCAACCCGGCGGGGCCGAGCGACCGTGCCTCCGAGCGCGTCGCGGCCGGCAGCACGGACAGCATCAGGCCGGCGACGGCGACGGGGGCGGCCCACCGCACCACCGGCCGCGTGAGCAGCCACGCGACCGCGACCCCGCCGAGGGCGAGGCCGGGCAGGTGCAACCGCGGGTGCCACGGCTGCCACTTGAAGGCGGCACAGAACAGGACGAACCCGCCGG
>Ga0105048_10011863_pt1 | contig 13704 bp, 12 predicted proteins | sample MAT05_FD_78382 | JGI IMG/M metagenome (GOLD analysis project Ga0105048, IMG submission 78382) | Freshwater microbial communities from Lake Fryxell liftoff mats and glacier meltwater in Antarctica - MAT-05 | ecosystem: Environmental > Aquatic > Freshwater > Ice > Liftoff microbial mat | place...
CACATCGGTTTCTGCGGCCTTGGTCTGATGGGCAGCCGCATGGCGTTGAACCTCAAGAAGAGGGGCTTCTCCGTCACTGTGTGGAATCGGTCGCCCGCCAGCGCTGAGGCCCTGAGAGCACAGGGGCTTTCGGTGGCGAAAACCCCGGCCGAGCTGGCGGCGAGCGTCGACGCGTTCTGCACCTGCGTGGCTGACGTCGCGGCCTTGGAGAGCGTGGCCCTGGGCCCGACCGGCTTGCTGGCGGGGGCCAAGCGTGGGCAGCTGTTCATCGACTTCTCCACCGTCTCGGTGCCGCTGGTGAAACAACTCGAGGCGGCGTTCGCGGAGAAGGGAGTCGACTTCGCCGACGCGCCGGTGACCGGCTCGAAGGGCGGCGCTGAGAAAGGCACGCTGGTGATCATGACCGGCGCGAGCGAGGCGACGCTGGCGCGGGCGAGCCCGGTGTTCATGGCGGTGGGCGAGAAGGTGATTCACTGCGGGCCGGTCGGAGCAGGCACCCAAGTGAAGCTCGCCGGCAACCTGATCATCGCGGGCATGCTGCAGTCGTTCTCTGAAGGTCTGCTGCTGACCTCGAAAGCCGGCGTCGACCCGAAGAAGTTGATTGAGGTCGTGCAGGCCTCTGGCTTTCGCTCGCCGTATTACGACTTCAAGGGCCCCACCCTGCTCGCCCACGACTTCGCGACGCACTTCTCCATCGACCTGATGCACAAAGACCTCTCACTGTTTCTGGAGAACGCCGCGCAGAACAAAGTGCCCTCGCCCACTGCTTCGTCTCTGCGTGAGACCTACAACCTGGCGCGAGCCGCAGGCAAAGGAGCGCAAGACATCGGTGCGGTGATTTCAGTATTCGAAGAGCTCTCGAAACATCGGATGTAACGGCGATGCGACGCGCGGCGATTGCAGCGTTGATGTTGATCGCCGTGTGCTCGGGCGCGGTGTGGTGGCTTGCGTCTGAACCGGAGCAGAGCGAGGAGCCGCGAGTACACGTGTCGGCGAGCTCAGAGCCCACGGGGAAGAAGCCCGCTGATTCGAATTCTCCCTCTGACCTCGAGCCCGCCGAAGCACGCCCTTCGTCGACTCCCGATTCGCCGGCCCCGACCAGTCTCGACCTGGTGCCTCCCGCTGAGGTGATGCCCTCGCCATTCGAGGGCCACGACTCGGCCGAGCTGCAGTACGCCGAAGCGATGCTCTACGCGCCCGATGCCGGAGCGCCGGCGTTTCTGGCGGCGGGCGAAGTGTACGAGCGGTGCTTGCGGTCGAACCCTGCCAACCAGTGGTGCGCGCTCGGGCTGGTCACCGCTCAGCGCGCGCTGGAGACCGGAGCGCCGGGGCCGAACCCGTTCGATCACGGCGAGCCTCAGCTGCGCATGCCCAGAGTCAAAGGCGTCATTGACAACCTGGGTGCTGAGCCCCGTCAAAAGCCGGCCCACATGCGCTGAAGCGGTTGAAACTTTTGAGAGTTCTCGAGGCCGTTGCCTGGCAAATGTCCGTAAACGAATTGACAAGGCGAGTTGATTTACAGATTTTCAGCTTCGTTCAGCCGAGGGCTCGACAGGGTCGATTTCGCGCCGTACATCCCGCCGCATGACCGACGGACAAGTCGTGCGATTCGACAACGGGGGCATCGCCGAGGTGAAACGCTTGGCGGTCAAAGGCGGCTACCAGACCGTGTTGGTCGCGGTGGAGCTGCCGCCGCCCGTCGTTTCATCGTCGCAACCGTCCTGTTGACCGCTTCTGCGATTCGGGCGGAAGAAGTGCTTTCGAGTCAAACAGTCAAGGTCACCCCGACGGCTGATGCCGGCTACTCGTGGCCTTACTTCCTCTTCATTCCAGCCGCTGCTTGTTGTACCCAACAACACCGGTGCGGCGAGCGACGACACGAAGCTGCACGAGCTTGATGCCCGAAAGCGCAACGCCCAAAGCGGAGGCTCTGTTTCGAGATGCCGGCTGCTCCTGTCAGTTCACGCTTTACCGCGGTGTCGGCCACGACTCGAGCGAAGAGATGGATGAGGACGTCGTCAATTTCTTCAGGCGCGCCCTCGACGGGGCGAGAGATGGCGGAGCGTAAAAAACGGCCTTCTTCCGGACCTGGTGGATTCTCTGGAAACTGACGTTGAGAAAGAGGCGCTGATTAGACGTCGCTGACGGAGACGCCCTTCCAGAATGCGTAGCGCGCGGCTATCTGCATCGCCGCGTCAGATGGGTGCGGGTACCACCACACAGCGTCAACGTTCGTCTGGCCGCTGACAACCAGACTCAGGTAACTGGCGGTGCCCTTCCACGCGCAGGTGGTGTGGGTGGTGCTCTCGACGAAGAATTCTTTTCGCAGCGACGCCTCGGGGAAATAAGCGTTGCCCTCAACCACGACGATGTCGTTCGACTCTGCCAGCACTGCGCCATTCCACATTGCACGTTTCATCGGTGTTCTTTCTGATCGGTCTGCGGGGAGGGGTCTGCGGTCGCAATGAAGAGGGTCAGTACAAACGGCCAGGCTTCATCGACCCAGGCCTGCGCGCACGAAAAGCCCGCCTCGCTCGCCCACCCGCGCAGCTCGCTCAGGCTGAAGCGGTGGCTCGACTCGGTCCAGATTGTTTCTCCCGCGTCGAAGTGCAGATTGAGGTGAAGGGCTTTCACTTGAACGTCGCAGGCCCGCGTTGCCCGCAAGTGCATTTCAATTCGTCGTGCCGATGCGCTCCATCGGGCTTCGTGTTCGAACACACGCACATCGAAGTTCGCCCCGAGCTCGCGGTTGAGTCGAAGGAGCACGTTCTTGTTGAACGCGGCGGTCACCCCGAGGGCGTCATCGTAGGCCGGCAGCAGCTGCTCGGCGGGCTTCTCGAGATCAGCGCTGAGCAACAGGCCGTCGCCGGGGGCCAGCGTCGAACGAATGTCTTTGAGAAACGCCTGCGCGGCGATTCGATCAAAGTTCGCAAGGTTGCTGCCAAGAAACAGCACCAATCGACGGTGGCCTTTCGGCGGCGATGGAGCGCGCCTCAGGCCCTCGATAAAGGTGCCTTCAATGGTGCTCACGGTGACACCGGCAAGGTCTTCGAGATGTTGGCGGCAGCCGTCGAGCGCCGCCGCGGCAACGTCGACCGCGACAAAGGAGGTCAGGGCCTGCCGTTTGATGACCTCGCTCAACACCACCCGTGCCTTGCGGCCGTGACCCGGGCCCAATTCGATGACCTGAAGAGGCCCAGGCAGAATCGAGAGCGCGTCGAGCAAGTGTGCGCCCAGCATTCGAGTATCAGCCCGCGCGACTTCGTACTCAGGCAAGAGCGTAATCGCCTCGAACAACAGCGAACCGAGGCCGTCGTAGAGGTACGCCGACGGCAGGGTTTTCTGAGTCGCCCAAAGGCCGCTTCGAATCAGCTCGTTCACGAGACGCCGCCTTCATTGACGAGCCGAAACTTCGCGAACACGTGTTGGTAGTGCGGCTGAAACCAATTGCGAAAACTGGGTCGCAGAAAGGTGGCGTCGGTGGCAGCGCTCGCTCCTTTCAAGACAAAGTGGTTTCCATCGAAGAAGTTCGCCGAGTACCCCAGATAAAATGGCATCGGCTCAAAGCCCGCAAAGGCCTCGAAGACCGTTGAGGTCCACTCCCAACCGTTGCCGGCGAGGTCGCTGAGCCCAAGGTCGGTATCGCCGGAGGGGCTGCTGCCACTCTCGACGGGGTCGAAGCGCGCAAAGCCGAAGTTGCCCTGCGCCCCGGGTGTGATGGTCGAGGCGCATCGCTGCCACTCGGCCTCGGTGGGCAAGCGAGCGTTTCTCCACCTGGCGTAGGCCGTTGCTTCGGCGTGGCTGACATACACGGGCCAGTGGGTTGGCAGCGGTACTTCGCCGAACATGGCCACCCACTGCCACCGGCCTTCGCGCATGCGCCAGAAGGCAGGGTGGCTGATGTTCTCGCGCTCGCGCCAAGCCCAGTCGGCGGCGGCCCAAAGCGCGCGCTCGCGGTAGCCGCCCGCTTCGACAAACGAGAGCCAGTCGCCATTGCTGATCGGCAGCTTCGAGACGCTGAAGGCCGGCACGTCGACGGCGTGCCGCTCATACTCATTGTCCCACCCGGCGTGAGGGGCGTCGCGGCGCGAGAGCCCCATCGTGACCGTGCCTCTCGGCACGTGCACCGCCGCGGTGGGGGCAGAGCGGCCAGCCACCACGCTGGGTATCGGGCCAGTCACTTTGAAACGGGGGTCGAGCCGCATCAGCATGTACGTGAGCGTCTCGGCGTGCATCAACCGGTGCTCGATGGTCATGCGAATGCCCCAGCCCTCGTGCAACCACCCGCTCAGTGGCGCGGTGGCAAGCGCCTCATCGACGGCGGCTCGATTCTCGGCGTTCCACTGCCCGATGACCTGTGGGGAGGGCCAGTCTGCGGCGGTGTCGGCTGGCAAGCTGTCGGAGTCGGGGTCGATACCCAAGGCAAACAGTCGCTCGAAATGCGCGTTGCGAGAGGCGGCCCCAAGCGCCTCGTGGCAGATGAGGTTCCAATCGAAGACCTCGAGGTGCCCGAGGTAAAAGATGAACCGGTGCCGCTCTGCAATGGGGCGCTCGAAGAGACCCGATGGCGTGGCCAGTTCGAAAAGCGAATCGGAGAGCGCACGTGCCGCCGCGAGTTGCTGCGCGAGGGCTCGACGAAGAGCTGTCGGGGTCTGTTCGGTGGCCACGGGCCGATGTAACCAATAACGCGGCTCTGTGCTTGGCCATCAATGCGGCCTTGTTGTATTTGAATGGCGGCTTCATCGGTGCTCGGAGTTGGCCGCCCGACAAAACGTCACCAGGGCCGGTGCCGGACTCCATGCATTCGGGTGAAGCGTCTCTGCGCGCCTGGCCGAAGGACAACGCGGGAAACGAAAGATGCAAGCGACCCGGTCGCACTGAGACGACCGGGCCGCACCTCACCTCACGAGCTGCTGGCTAGCCGGTCGGCACATTCACATCGGCGAGTGCACGGCAGACGGCGTTGAGATCGCTGAGCGAGCCGCGCATCGAGAACTTCGTCTTGGTCACCGTCGCTTTGACGCTCTTCACGCCGGCGCGCTTGATGGCCGCTTCGACCTCCTTCGCCACTTCGGTCTTCGGAGTCTTCTTCGTGGGGTCAGTGAGCAGCGCGGTGGCCTCGCTGATCTCCGAGTACGACACCTTGTCGATCGGCAGGTTCATCGGCCGCCCATCGCGCTTAATGGCGATGCGAAGCGCCTTGAAGTTGATGGCGCCCCGCTCGGTCACTGTCTGCTTCGTCTTGGCTTCGACGTAGACGATCGCAAAGTGAATACGGGTCGCAGTGTATTGCGCAATCTCCTCTGGCGTCGCCAACTTCACGATGCGGATATTGCGATGAACCGATTGAACAGACTCTTCGAGCTCTGACTTGAAGAACTCGACCTCCGTCGCGTAGGAGCCGGCCCAATACAGCGGTGGCCTGTGATCGACGATCTGGGCGACGAGCTGATAGCGCCGGTGGAACGCCCTCGCTCCGGCCGCCTTGGTGGCCGTGAGCGCCAGCATGGCTGCGATGTAGAGCTTCTTGACGAGGGGGTTGGCCTTGATGACGATCGGTTCGGTGACGGAGTTGTCTGCGGGCATGGTGATGCTCCTCTTGTTTTTTGACGCCCAAGAAATTTGGGCGCGGGCTCTTACACGCAGGGAGCCCCAATTCGATTCACCGCGCTGGTCACTTTTTCGAAGAAATATTTGGCCGATAAAAATCGAGCGATCGACGCAATTGACTTGAGCGGAAATCGTACGCGCGGCCCGCAACCTCAGTTTCAATCAACTGAAACTGAAAAGTTCAGTGAACTGAAACTGACCCGGTTCAACCGACGACCGGTGACACTGACACCAAGGCCGGGCTTCGCCGACGGCGCACGAAGGCGGCGAGCAACAGCAGCAGTGGGCCTTCACCACCGCTCGTGCAGCCGCACCCGCCCTTCGGGGGCTCGGTGACCTGACACGTGCCGCTGTCGGTGCACTCTTCAAGCGCCGCGCAGGTACCGCAGCTGCCGCCCATGCCGTCGGGGCCGCACAGCTTGATGCCACACACTCCGGCTGCGCTGCTGCACGTACCCGAGCCGGTGCAGACGAAGTCGGTCGGGCAGCTGCCGCAGTCGCCGCCCGCGCCATCAGAGCCGCACTGACGCCCGGCGCAGGGGTCGATGCCCACCGCACACGCGCCCGCTTTGCAAAACTGCTCCGTCGGGCACGCGCCGCAGCTGCCACCGCAGCCATCGCTACCGCACAGCCGCCCGCTGCAGCTGGGCACGCAGACACACGCGCCCGCGGCCGAGCAGCTCTCACCGCTCGCGCACATGCCGCATGAGCCGCCGCACGCATCAGGCCCGCACCGCTTGCCAGCGCACTGCGGCGCGCACCCGCACTGGCTCGAGAGCGAGCACGTCTGCCCTGAAGTGCATGTGCCGCAGGTGCCGCCGCACCCGTCGCTGCCGCAGTTCTTGCCCGAGCATTGCGGCGTGCACGCGCACCCTGAAGGAAAGGTGCCGCCCAGCGAGCAGCTGGGCGCGGTGGGCGTCGGCCTCGTCGTGGTCGAAGCAGGCGTGAAGCTCACCCTGAACCCGAACCGCCGAATCTCGCCACCGTTGTGCGCGCCTTGAATGTACCAATCACCCGCAGTGGCCTGTGGCGGCAGCTGCTGGCCTTGCGCGGTGATGGTCTGAGTCGCGTTGTGGCCCGAGCCGCTCCAGCCCACCTTCTGGCCGAAGCGCGCGAGCAACGTCAGCGTGCCCGACTGAATCGCGAAACGGTTGAAGGTCACCGTGGTATTGGCCGGCACCGAGAGTTGGTACTGAAACGTCGCCGGAGTCACCCCGCCGTAACTGCCCGCCGACGAGTCGACCAGCAGCGCCTCGTGGGTCTCGCCCGGGTAGATGATGCGGGTTCGCGCTTCGCAGCCCGCCATGTCCCACTCGCAGCTCATGCAGCCCACCAGCTGTGCCGCCGGCGTGCCGAAGACGCTGGCCGTCACCTGCTGCACCGCGAGCGTCGCTTCGTTGAAGCTGGCACCCGAGCCCAGGCTCCCCAGCGCGCGCACCAGCGCCACGTCGGCTGCATTGCAATTCGTGCAGAGGTTGGTGGTCGGCACTGACGCCAACCGTTGCCGTAGCGACCAGAAGAACGAGCCCCAGATGACGCCGTCAGCATGAATCTCGCCGACCCGCCCGCCCGACGCGACGGTGGCCGAGTCGACCGAGGTGATCTGGCACATGCGCTTGGTCTCGATAGTGCGCAGGTAGGGCACAGTGGTCTGGCCGCTCTCCATCAAGCGCGAGCCGACGTGCTCCCCGAGCTGAGGCGAGCCCTTGAACGCGAGCGAGGTGCAATCAGCGGTGCCTTCGTTGAGCGAGCCCGAGTCGCCGTAGATGCCCTGCCCGTCACGCGAATAGAACCCGAAGCGGGAGCTCCGCTCGACCAGGCCGTGACCCAATTCGTGCCAGAGCACATCGGCGTCGTAGGCCCAGTCGGCCACCGGGCCCTGCCCCAGACGCACGCCGAACCGATTGAAAGGGCCTGACGATTCGAAGAACCCGCCCTCGTAGCCTCCGATGTTGGTGAAGACGTCGACGATGCCCAGGCCGCCGCCCGCTTGAAAGGAGGGCGAGAGCGTCTCGAGCCAGGTCGAGAAGCGATCGGCCTGGTAGTACGCCATCACCTCGCCGAAGCGATCGGTATTCGACGTCGTCAGGTCTGACGGGTGATTGAACTGGCCTGTGCCATCGGGCCCCGCGCGCGGCAGACACCCGGTGCTGGCCTGTTGGCCCTGGCAATTGCGCGCGACCACCTTGGGCCCCGAGAGGCTCATGGCGCCGGTGGCGAGGTGCCCGAGCGTACGCGTCGAAGTGGGGGCACAGGTCTCGTAGCCTCCGTCGACCCGCTGCGCGCAGAGCGCTGAAGCCGAGCGTACCGGTGAGAAGTCATGCACCGTGCCGTCGACCGACCAGCCGATGCGACGGCGCTCGAGCTCGAGCCCGGTCTCACCGTCGACGCTCACCCACACCAAGTTCCCTTCAGGCGTTGGGCGCGTGACGACCCAGGCCGGGCGCAACGTTTCGCCATGACGCACCCAGGCCGCCGCCACCTGTGTCGCCCCCGGCTCGAGCGTCAACGCGTGCGCCGAGGGCAGGCGCCACCGACCTTTGGCCGGCAACACTTGCGCTCCCGCGTGAATCATCACCAACCGCGAGTGCGCGTCGAAGGTCAGCACCAGCTCGGCGCCGTCGACCACCACTCCGGCTTTCAATCGCTGGAAGCGAAGTGTGGACAGCTGCTGTGCACTGGAAGCCCCTTCGACGGAGAGTCGCAGATCGTCTTCCGGGCCGAGGCCGAACGCGCCGCCATACTTGAAGAGAAATGCGCGCGCGCTCGCTTCATTCACCTGAGCGAAGGGCGCGTCGAGGCCGATGGCGATGGAGACCGTCGACTCGCCAGGTCGCACCGAAAGCCGCGCCTTGGGGAAATCGCGTTCGATGCTCGGCTGGCCGCTCGCGGCGAACAGCAGGGTCAGCAGAAGCGTCATGGGAGGCCAAGGGTAGGCGGGCCGGGCCGGATGGTCATTCGAATATCAAACGCCCGACTCAAGGCTCGAGGCGGCGCAGGGTGAGCAGCGTCAGCTCAGGGTCGGAGTTGATGCGCGGCAGGCGGGTGCCCTTGCCGAAGCCGAGGCCTCGGTTGACGAAGAGCTGGTTGCCCCGAACCGGGTAATACCCCCGATACCAGGGCTGGCCGACGCGCTTGAAGAGGCCCGAGGTCAGGCCGGGCACGTCCCAGTGGCCGCCGTGGGTGTGACCCGAGAGGCAGAGCACGTCTTCCCACGCGGGCAGCTTTTGGGCGCATGCCGGGGTGTGGGTGAGCACCACCCGCGAGCCCTTGGTGGCGCCCTTGAAAGCGCGATCGACGTCGTCGTGCTGGGTGGTGCTGTCGTCGACTCCGATGACGGTGAAGTCGACGCCGCGGTGGCGAAAGTGGGTGTTCTCGTTCTGCAGCACGGTCATGCCGACCTTTTCGAGCCCGGTGCGCAGCTCGGTGGGGTGAGACCAGTGGTCGTGGTTGCCGAGCACCGCGTACGACGGCGCCTTGAGCGAGCCGAGCAGCTGAGGCACGCGCTCGGTCGGGTCGCGCTTGGTGGTCACGAAGTCGCCGGTGAGCATCACCAGGTCGGGCGCCGCCTCGTTCATCGCCCGCACCGCGCTGATCACCCGGCCGTCGGGCACGCCGTTGCCGATGTGCAGGTCAGAGAGCTGACCTAAGACCATGCCGTCATGAGCCGGGTCGAGCGAGGTGAGCCAGATCTCCAGCCGGGTCATTTCGAAGTACTCGTGGTCGACTTGCTTGCGCTCGGCCCGCACTGTGTTGGGAGCGGCGATGGTCGAGCCCGCCAACGCGCGCAGCAATTTCCGGCGAGAAAAAGACGGCATCGTCGAACCCTAACCAGGCGGAGCCTCAAGCACTCCCTGGCGCGGCAAAAAAAACCGCCCGTCGTCTGGAGGGCGCCCGTGAATATTCAACCGGTGGTTCCGTCTGAGCGCGCCCCATGCGAACTCTCCTGAGCAACACCGCGTTTTTCCTCCTCTTCGGCTGTGCAACGGTCGAAGCCCCCACCGAGGCCCGATTGTCGATAGGCGAGGCGCTCTCCCACCCAGACGCACCTCCCGAGGTCGAGAAGCTGCCGACCCCGGAGGTCTTCGCCCGATCTTTTCGGCGCGTCACCGAATGCGAGGAGCAGGCCCGAACCTTTCAGGAGCGCGCTCCTGATGCGGCCTGGGCGTACCTGAAGGCCTGCGCGGCGAGAGGTCGGTTCGCGTTGCTGCCGCAGCTGCTGGAGTACTGGCGCAAAGACGTGAAGCAGCGCCCCGACGCGGCGCAGCTTTTGGCCAGCGCGGTCGCTGCACGGGGGTTGCTCAAGGCCGACTTGATTGCGCTGCAACAGCAGGGGCTGGCCTTCTTCGACCTGGCCTCAGCGATCGATCGCCCGCTGACCTACCGGGGTCGCACGGTGCTCTTCTTCGGGCAGATTCGGGGCTCGTACGAAGACGCCAAGAGCAGCACGGTGGAAATCGACGAAATCGAGCTGGCTTCGGCGGCCGGTGAGGCGGTCGAGAGCCCGCGATTCACGACCGAGACCTCTTCGCGGGTGAACGTGAATGGGCAGCTGCAGTCGCCGCTGGTGGGCGGCCGGGTTCAGGGCACGGTGCAGCGAGACGCCACCACCACTCGCGGTCGCACTTCTCTTCGCTTCGACACGGTGGTCGAGAAGACAGGCCACGACGTCATCGGTCGCTTGCCGAAGAACGACCCGTTTCTGGCCTCGGGCCACCCCTGGTTGTTCGTGGCCAAGTTCGACGACGTGTGGCGACCTGACCGCGACGACGCGGAGCGCCGGGTGCCGGTGGTCTCAATCGTCTCGTGGCACGAGCTCAGCCCGCCGGCGTGGTCAGCGAACGCGCCGCCGGGGTTCTAAAGTTGAGAGACGGTTTCACTCGCGGAACTTTCGTCGGGCTCGAGAAAGGCGCACACCTCAGAGAGCAGCAACGCTCTCTCGGTGTCGCGCGGCAGAATGTGAAACCCGCGCTGGAGCAGCAGAAACCGCGAGCTGGGCATCGCGCGGTGCAGTCGTTCGAGGCCCTCGAGCGCGACCACATGATCATTGACCGCCGCGGCGATCAGCGTAGGCGCCCGAATCAGCGGCACCGAGAGCTGCGCGAGGTCTTGCAACGTAAACAGGTCGAGCAAGCGCCGCACCGGGTAGCGCTCGAGCATCGGAGACGCTGCCCGCGCCACCGGGTCTTCGATGTCGGTGCCATCTTTGACCAGCCATCGGTCGCGCAGCAGCTCGAGTCGGCGATGCCGCACCAACCGCAGCGCCCGCCCCGACATCGCCCGCAGCCGCACCACCGGCGCCATCAACACTAGGCGCGAGACCCGAGTCGGGTGACGGCCGGCCAGAATCATCGACAGCAAGCCGCCCATCGAGAGCCCCGCCACGAAGACCGTCTCGAAGCGGCTCAGCTGCGTCAGCGCGGCCTCGGCGCCGTTGACCCACTCGCGCCAACCCGCCCACAACATCGCCTCGGGCACGGTGCCATGGCCTGGCAAACGGGGCGCAGAGACGTAGGCCCCGCGCGCGGCGAGCGCTTCACCCAGAGGGCGCACCTCCCAGGGGCTGCCGGTGAACCCGTGCAGCAGCAGCACCGCCGTCTTCGCCGACGCGGGGCCGAGCGTGAACGAAGCGGTGTGGGCCGGGTCGAGAGGAGAGCTCAAAGCCCACGCACCCTACTTCGCCGATCGCACAGAAGCGCAAAACTCGCAGGCAGCCGTGCTACAGCGTCGCGCATGTCTGACAACGACAAGCCGCCTGAACTGCAGCTGCAAATTCAGCTCGATGACAACATCGCGAACGGTCAGTACGCGAACATGGCTCTGGTCAATCACGCCGAGACCGAGTTCACCCTCGACTTCATCTACGTGCAGCCGCAGCAGCCGCGCGCCAAGGTGCTCTCGCGTATCATCACCAGCCCGAAGCATATGAAGCGGCTGTTGCTCGCGATGCAAGACAACCTGGCGAAGTACGAAGCGAAGTTCGGGCCGGTCGAGGTCACCGACCCGGGCACTCCGGTTCACTGAAGAAAACGCCGGCTACTTCCTGGTCAGCGTGTTGACGAACGAGACGTAGGCCGTCTTCGCCGCGTCAGCGCTGGTGCCCTTCTTCTTGGTCCACGCGTCGAACTTCGCGCGGCCCTTGAAATCCATCATCCCCGGGCGGGAGCTGGTCACGTCGCCGGTGGTCGCCTGCTTGTAGAGGGCGTACAGCTCGAGGAGCGCGTCATTGCCTGGCGCCGCGGTGAGCTGTTTCACACGGGCCTGCGCATCAGCGAACGATTCGTCGAGGGTCATGGGCCGACCATTCTACGCCAGCAGCGCGCCTTCGGTGGCCATTTGCTCCAGCTGCGCATCGGTCGGAAAGCCGCGCACCCGCCAGCGCTCGGGCACATCGCCGGTGGGCGTCATCTGGGTGCCGAGCGTACGCACGGCGATCTCCCAGCTGGTCGACCACACCGTGCCGTTCTGCGCGTCGCCATCGGGAGGCAGCCGCACGAAGTCGAGACGGTCGGTCTCGGGGAGCAGCGCTTCGACCCCCTCCGTCCACGAGCAGCTGGTGAAGATGTCGCCCCCGGTCGAGCGAAAGGCGCGCATGTTGGCCACGAAGATGTCGTGCCCGTTGGCCTCGAGGAGCTGCTCGAGTACTTCTTTCTGCCGCGAGTACGCCGAGGCCACGGTCTGGAGCTGCAGCAACTTGAGCTTGGCGTAGGCCGGGTGATCTCGCGGCGGGAGCCACGGCCTCCAGGCGCGGTTGGTATCGAGCCGAAAGGTCACCGCCGAATTGGGCCTCGGCTCGAGCAGCGCTTGCTCGGCCCACAGCCCGAGCTTCTCGAGGCCTTCAACGTCTTCATCACCGGTCACCAGCACGATGTCGTGGGTGGCGGCGATGATGGTCGGGCGCCCCCTTACCTTCAGCGCCTCGAACAAGTCAGGCAAGATGATGCGGGTCGCGTCGTACGAGTCTTTGAACGGCGAGATGTACAGGCCCGGCTCTGGGTTCTCGAAGGGCGTGGTCGAGCGCGCCCGCAGGTTTCGCTTCGAGATCTCGAGCAGCTCATCGAAGTTGGCGCCCAAAGCGCGAAATCGATCGGTGCCCAGCTCCATCAACGAGGTCGGCAGCTCGTAGGCCAGGTGCACCGAGAGCTCGGAGTTCACCGCCCGGTGCGGCAACATCACCTCTTCGATGGCGGTCTCGTCAGCGCCCAGCTCAAGCTCGGCCTGCCTTCGCACCGCCGAGAACCAGGCGCGATCTCGCAGGCGTGGCATCACCGAGCGAAACAGAACCTCTTTGCTCGGTCGGCTCTGTGGTGAAATGACGGTCCACAGGCGGCGGTGGAATACCTTCTCGTACTCCGAGGGGAGCGCGGCGCAGACCTCCTGGTAGGCGTACTTGAGGTACGCGAAGCTCACCACGCCCGGCGACTCGCCGACGATCAAGAACGCCTGCTTTTGATCGATCACGAGCTTTCGCGTCTCGCCTTGGGAGCGCAGGAATGCCATCGCCCGCTGTACGAACTCCTCGAAGCGCACCGTCATGCCGGTGAGCACTCTCGCACGAACTCAAAAGCAGTGAATGACCTTTTCCTCAGGTGTTCTCGCGTGTTCTCAGCGCCTGCACCGAAGCCAGAAGGGCGCGTGAAGCTTCAGGGCGAAAGAACGTCATCTTTCGTCGCGCTCCTTGCGACATGTAGGCACACGAAGAGTTAGAAAGGCCACCTTATGAAACAGCTTGCCCTGAAACGCCTGACGTTCATCGCCCTTGGCTGCACCGCTTTGACCGCCTTCGCCGACTGGTCGCTCAAAGGCGAACCCTCCATCACCTTCGTCGCCACCGGCAACGTCGGGCTGAAGATTGAAGGCGGCACCACCAAGGCGGTCGTGAAAGACGACGGCAAGCTGGTGACGGTGAGCATTCAACTCAAAGACCTCGACACCGGCATCGGCCTCCGCAACCGGCACATGAGCGAAGACCTCGAGGCTGAGAAGTACCCCGAGGTCAGCCTGGCGGTGCCGAGCGAGGCGCTCAAGGCGCTCGAAGACGGCAAGTCGCTCGAGGGTGAAGGCAAAGGCACCCTCACCCTGCACGGCAAGAGC
>Ga0105048_10011864_pt1 | contig 13704 bp, 10 predicted proteins | sample MAT05_FD_78382 | JGI IMG/M metagenome (GOLD analysis project Ga0105048, IMG submission 78382) | Freshwater microbial communities from Lake Fryxell liftoff mats and glacier meltwater in Antarctica - MAT-05 | ecosystem: Environmental > Aquatic > Freshwater > Ice > Liftoff microbial mat | place...
CGGTTTCTTGAAATGCATCGCTGCCAATGGCGCTCCGTGGCACCTGCCCAGTAATCACCACAATGGGGATCGAGTCCATTTGGGCGGTAGCAATACCCGTCACTAGATTGGTTGCGCCAGGGCCAGAGGTGCCAAAACAAACGCCGACTTTACCCGTAGCCCGCGCATAGCCATCAGCCGCGTGAGCCGCGCCCTGCTCATGCCGCACCAGAATATGCTTCAGATCGCCACGCGCTTCTGATTGATACAGTTCGTCATAAATCGGCAGAATTGCTCCACCGGGATAGCCAAAAATATGCTTTACGCCATGCCGCACCAGACTGTCCATCAATGCCGCAGCACCCGTTGACCGAATGGGCAAAAGACCAGGCGACACCATAACCGAGGTGGACTTGGGAGAAACCGATGTCTGGAGTTCAGAATTTTGGGAGGGTGAGACAGTCATTGGAGTGGCAGGCAAGACTTCACGCATAGTTTAAGAATCTGTATCTTGATGCACAAAATGCTAATATCCCAGTCTAGTTCTGATATCGCGATCCTGTCGAGCAGACTATCAGGAATTGATAACCTGGGGAGGCAGGGGGGTTGATGGGATGTTTTTTTGGAGGGCGGGCAAAGTCTGCGCTCCAAAAAATCACGGCATTGCTTAATCTGGGTATGAAGTTTTTTTGAAAGGGGTGCTGAGCGCCCCTTTCAAAAAAACTTCATACGTGAAATCAGCAACACCAAAATCACCGCCAGGTTAGAACTAAGGGAACTGCGTTGAAATAAGATACCGGCTCAAGCAGAAGGCTTATCGTGGATTCCCGCCTGCGCGGGAATGACACCGGGATGATTTTTGTTTGCTGATCCCTAAGTAGTTCAACCTAAATAAAAACCAAATTCTAAAGCCATAGACGGATTGGTTAGGACGGGGTGCAGGGGTGGAACCCCTGGCTGGGGCAAAGCCCCCACACCCCCTTTGATCCCAGTGTCCTAACCTTTGTGGCGACAGCTATAAAACCCTGCGCCGCCCGTTGTGCGGGCGGCGCAGGGCTTTAGAATCTTATATTTAATTAAGCCCACCTACTTATTAAGCCCACCTACTTACCAGTAGGGAGGATGGGAGCAACGTCACGCGGTTGTTCACGGCGGCTATTATCCCTCGCCATATTGCTTCAGCAGCGCTAAGAGAAACTCGGCAGTGGTGGTGAGCTGAGGCGAGGAAACCTCGACGAGGGCTGGATCGAACCAAGCCGTCGTGCGCGTTTGCCAGCCTCGCGTAGTGTGGGGCGATCGCCACAGATCTAGATGAGGCAGCGGCGGGTCAGCATAGAAGCCCTCAGCGCCAGCACCTAGTAGAGCAGAACTCCAATGTGTGGTGTAATCGTGGCTGATTCGATGAATTGGGAAATTGCCATAGAGCGGGACTCCCCAGCCATCTGCCGCAATGAGCGCCTTCACAGTTCCACCCAACCACTGCCAAAGATGAGCTGCTCCAATGGCTCCTACCACACCCGCACTAAACCCTAAAAACACGAGCGGCATCTCGATCGCAGCTAGCTTAGGAATTTGCGATCGTTTGGCTTGCAGCGAATCAGTTGAACTAGCTAGACCAGCCGGATTAGTCAGGGGGTTACTGAACTGATGCAGCAAAAAGTCGAGCAAGTGAAGCGTGGAGTATGCAGGATAGCGTTCTGCTGGAAATACCAGCACATCGTAAGGCGAGGTCGTTAGCAGTGGATCGGTCTCAATTCCCAAATTAGCCAGAAAGCTCTGAGTTAAGTCGGGACTATGGATACCCGGACAAACGATCAGGGTCATCCCTCACTCCAAAAGTATGGATCTAATCTACATAGATTCTGCATAGATCTATTTTGACGCTCCATTTAAGGCGATCGCTCACTCTATTCCTCTCAATTTTTTGGTAGTGGTATTGATGTAATGATTTTTTGAAGCGCGGGCAAAGCCCGCGCTTCAAAAAATCATTACCAATTTAGGACTACCAATTTTTTTACCTGTGGCTAGGCATCATGGAATTAAGGGCTACTAGCTGAGAGCGAAAACTTAGGGTAGAGCAAGAGCAGTTGCTAGGTTTGTAGTTTAGGAAGACACCTTGTTTTTATAAAAGTGCTCTTTTCATAAAACTGCTCTCTACGCAGTTCTCACACAAACAACCGGGTTTGGGCAATTGGACATTGCCGTCAGTATTAAGATTTGAACCCAAATTCTATAGACTGTGCAGATTTTCTCTCGCCTTCACCTCAGGTTTTGTAAAATATGTGCAAGGGAAAGTTATTTTTCTACATGATTGTCCCTGGTGACCAAGAGCAAAATCGAGAAATTTAGTTTTGAATCGTTGAGCTTCTTTAAGATTCTTTAAAAATATTTATATGACCAGCACAATCGTCAACTTGGCGCTGTTTGTTGTGACCGCAGATGTAGACGAATTTCTAAATACAAATCCCAATCCGGTGCCGTCTTGTGCAGTACCCTCCTCTGCGGTTCGTCAAATGCTTGTGGCCTATGTGCTCACGCGGATTCCCGGTCTCTATGCCCTAACGGATGACATAGAGTACTTGGCAATTGATCCAACGTTGCTTTATAGCTCCAACGAACGCCAGCAGCAGATTAGCACCCTGATCCGGCAAGGAATCCGGCAAATCCGGCAGGACGGAGTTAGTTGGATGACGACCGCAGAGCGATCGCTCTACTCTACTCACAGTTGCTCAATACCATCTGCATAATGGCTAAAATCAACCTGACTGACCTACTCTGAGTCGAGAAGCATTGCTCCTAAGTAGTTCAACCTAAATAAAAACAAGATTCTAAAAGTCTGCGCCGCCCGCACATCGGGCGGCGCAGACTTTTAAGGTTTTATATTTAATTACGCCCATCTACTTATCGGGGGAGATCGCGACTGTTTGGTTCGGTTATATGGCTAGGCTCTTTTGGAGATTGCCGAGTATCGTTTTAGAGAGGGCAGAAAGACTGCATATGCTGCGGTAAGTTTCTAGATGTGTTGTTGATTGTTTTGAAAGGTACGCTGAAGGCACTTTCAAAACAACATACTCAAACCATAACCGTATGCTGCCTCTGAAAAAGGGTAGTGGTATTGACGTAAGGATTTTTTGATGGGCGAGCTTCGCTCGCCCATCAAAAAATCCTTACCGATTTAGGACTATCTGAAAAAGATTGGCTAACTGCTGAGGGACGTGCGGGACGTGTATAAGTGGTATCTACCGACTCTAAGTGAGGTGGTTGCCCACCGTGAGCCAGGGTTTGTAGAACCAAGGGGTGGGCAACTAAAGTTCGCTGCCCAGCAGCGGCTGAAGGCTGAGCGAGATTGGTTTGGGGCGATCGCGGCTCTCAATGCTATGCTACAGCCCCTAGTAGAACTAGATCTAACGGAACTGGATGCAGAGGCCGCTTCAGCCAGTGCAGCGTTGAAGGCTCCATCTCCCTGCCTGCCGTTAGTGCGGGGGGTTGTGTTGTCGGGGCCTCTACCAGTAATTGAGCAACCTAACTTAGTTGCCCAACTTGCCACCTGGAATTTTACTGTCGATACGTTAGGGCTGGCGAGTCTGATGCCTTTTCGTTTGTTACCTGCGGCAAATTTGTCCCCAGAAACAGTTTCGACGGCGGGCACGATTCCCCTAATGACGAATGATCCCCTCGCTGCTGAGCAATTTTGCTTGGTGCTCACCCCTCAGTTTGGCTTGGTGATGGTGCTGGGTGAAAACGCTGTTGGAAATCCCGCGTTTTTGTTTTCGTTTGATCCCGACGTGGTGACTCAAGCATGTCAAGCACTGCGCGCCCGGTTGCTGTTTAGTGGGTCACAGTTTATTAATCCTGTAGAAGCGCAAGCCAAGAAATTTGCGCCGATCGCACCCGACTACAAAACGGTAATGCAGTTTAGCCAGTTGATGCTGGCGCATTTACCTCAACCGATAGAGTGGGATGTTGCCGTAGAATCCTTCAGCCCTACCCATAACAACACGGCTCATAGCAAACCAGTTCATAGAAACGAGCACCAAGACAACTCCATAGCGAATCATCGCGATCAGGGCATGATAGTTCCCGCATCGCTGAAGATGGTATCAGCAGATCAGGTAGGCGAAACCCTTGGCAAATCTGTGATTGAAGCGCAGGGAAAATCTAGATCTAGTGAGCAGTGGGCTGTTAAAACGATCGCCAATTCAACCGTCGCCCCTTGTGGAAAATCAGGAGACACGGAGCGATCGCTAGAACAACTGGCTCAAAGTAAAGAAAGTTTTGACATGGAGCTATTGCAGGCGATCGCCCACGAAGTTCGCACACCTCTGACCACGATTCGAACGCTGACCCGGCTATTGCTAAAACGTAAAGACCTTAGCCCAGATGTGCTTAAGCGCCTGGGCATTATTGACCAAGAATGTACAGAGCAAATAGACCGCTTTAATCTGATCTTTCGGGCGGCAGAACTAGAAACCTGCGCTATGAAACGTCCGCTGACCGCATTAGCACCTATCTCTTTGGCTCAAGTGTTTCAGCAAAACATTTCTCGCTGGCAACAACTGGCCAGTCAGCGCGGGCTTACGCTGGATGTAATTCTGCCGCCGACGCTGCCGAAGGTTGTTACCGATCCCAGTATGTTTGACCAGGTGCTCACTGGATTGGTCGATCGAATTACTCAAACCCTCGCTCCTGGAAGCCATATTCAGGTTCGTGTAGAGTTGGCAGGGCATCAGCTCAAACTACAATTTGAATCCCAGACCACGGCAGAGACTAGCCCAGGCGACAATGCTTCAGCGATGAGCCATGCCTTTGTCCCCCCGCTTAAAGCGTTGGGACAATTGTTAATGTTTCAACCTGAAACGGGTAGCCTTAGCCTCAGTTTAGGGGTGACAAAAAACCTATTTCAAGCCCTAGGTGGCAAGCTAATTGTTAAACAGCGTCCTCAGCAAGGGGAAGTCTTGACTATCTTTTTGCCCCTCGAAACGCGGCGATCGGAAGAATGTTAGCCAATCAAACCAGTTCGGCAGTGCTGAATCGGGAATGTTTTTGAATGGAAAACCGAAGGTTTTCCATTCAAAAACATTCCCAAACCATTATCTATTCAGCAACGCCGCAGGAGGATAGCCCTAGAGGCGTACCTGCTTGAGGGAGCTACGGGGGTCAACGCTGCGATTGGCGCGGATTTTTTCATAGCATTCCCGCTCGATGTCACTTAAGTCTTTGGAGGGTGCGATCGCCACCTTAACCAATTGGTCACCCCTGTCCCCTTTAGGGCTACTCCAGCCTTTACCGCGCAATCGCAGGATCTGACCCGACCGAATTCCGGCTGGAATATTCATTGTTACCATACCTTCGGGTGTTGGCACTTCAATTGAGGCTCCCAGTACTGCTTCATCTGGGGCGATCGGCACCTCGCATACCAGATTATTTCCATCAAACTGGAAAAAGGGATGGGGCTGCACCTCAATCTTGAGGTACAAGTCGCCGCGCTGCCGATTAGAGGGGTTTACTTGTCCCTTGCCTCGCACTCGGATCTTGGTACCGGGCTTAGCCCCAGCAGGTATTCTCACGTCAATAATTTCGGAACCTAGGCTAAGCCGTTTTTGCACCCCATTAAATGCCTCTGCCAACGTTAGTGTCAAGGTGGATTCTAGGTCTACACCCGTCATTGTAGACGGCTCGCCAAAGTTGCCAAAGTCACCCCCGCCTGGTGCGCCTGTTCTGTAGCGCGAATTGTATGCACCACCTGGCGCACCTCCACCAAAGCGACCTAGTAACTCGTTAATAAAATCGTCGAAATTACCGTATTGGCTGAAATCAAAGCCTCCGAAGTCTCCTGGTGCCGAGCCGCTAGACTGTTTCCAGTACTGGCCAAATTGGTCATATTTCTGGCGTTTATCGCTATCTGACAGGACTTCGTAAGCTTCGTTAATGTCCTTAAATTGAGCCTCAGCCGATTTATCGCCGGGGTTTAGGTCAGGGTGATATTGCCGCGCTAGTTTGCGGTAAGCCTGCTTTATAGCGTCTGAGCTAGCTGTTTTGTTAACTCCTAAGATGGCGTAGTAGTCTCTAAAATCGGCCGCTGCCATCGTGTCATCTCCTTTGCGAGATCTCAATCCAAACTTACTCAGGTTGGGTGAGTAGCTACCCAATAAAATTCTAAATAATCTGTTTCAATCTGTCGCATTCTGGTAATCGACATTAGTTTGTGATTGAGAAACCCACAGAGCGGGCTACTCAATCACAAACTAGTACCTTAATTATGCAATGCCTTGTGGGTCATACGTATGGGCTAGTTGACAGCAATGTAACGTACCAGCATATCCAATCCATCTTGCAGGCTAGGCTCAGCCCCACACAATTGTCGATGCATGCGCTGAATCACCGCCTCTGGAACGCGGCGATCGCGCCTCTGGTTGCGCTCTAAACATAGCGCTAACGGTATGTCCAGCCATACTCCCATAATGTTTACAAAACCGACCTGTCGCGCCAGGGCGATCGCCTCTCGTCGCTGCCGTCGCACTACATTGGTAGCGTCGTAAATTACCGCATCTCGCTGCCCTTGAACAATTTGCCGCGCTGCTACTGTAAATGCTCGCTGCCGCTCTTGCTCAATCTGCTGCCAACAGCCCTGATTTGCCTCATTGCCAAATAGCTGTGCCCGAATAGCATCCGTCGAGATCACCATTCGATGCTGTCCTTGCGTCATCAAATGCCCAGACAGAGTGGACTTACCACTACCCGGAAGGCCGATGAGCAAAATGAAATCAGGCGTGGGCACAGCAGGCGGTTCCCAATCGGCTAGATTACGGTACCATCCGCAATGATCGCATTCTTCAGCACTACTACAATGCCATTGCGAATGCAAAAGCCCATTTCCTCACGCACAGCTTCTTCTACATTGTCTTTGTTGATAATTTTTACATCGCAGCCAATGCAGGCATTTTTGTCGATGATGGCACCACGAATGGTTGTATTAGCTCCAATACCCACAGGCACCTTGTCGCTCGGACAATCTACATTTTGTTCTGTAAAGGGTTGGTAATAGTCAGCTCCCATTAGCAAACTATCTTGAATGACAGAACCCGATTCGACGCGACTGCGAATACCTAAAACCGAGTGATGAATCTGACACTCTTTGAGAATGCACCCTTCGCCAATCATCGATTCAGTGATGGCGCAATTAAGGAGTTTACTGGGTGGCAGGTAGCGGCTTCGGGTGTAGATCGGAGCCTTTTCGTCGTAAAAACTAAAGGGTGGTTGAGGTTGGGTGGTAAGCGCTAAGTTGGCATCGTAGAACGAGCGGATGGTACCGATATCTTCCCAGTAGTCGTTAAACAAATAGGCCTGAACGTTGTACTCTTTGGCAGAATTGGGGATGATTTCTTTGCCAAAGTCTGTTTGCTCAGTGGCGCGCCTTAACAGGTTAAACAGCACCTCTTTTTTGAAAACATAGATGCCCATTGACGCAATGTAGGGTTTGGCGATCGCCTCTTCGGGGGTTAATCCCAGAACAGTGGTATCCACCTGCATTTGCCTGAGCGCGTCGCCTTTGGGCTTTTCAGAAAAATCTACAATTCGTCCCGCATCGTTGATTTTCATCAAACCAAAGTCTGAGGCTCGTGCATCGTCCATTGGCAAAACCGAAATAGTCACATCAGCGTTGGTTTCGCGGTGTCGCTCCACAAAATCGCTGTAGTCCATTCGGTACAAATGGTCGCCCGACAAGATCAAGTACTCATCTACATCAGATTCGTTAAACATCCAGAGATACTGGCGTACTGCATCAGCCGTGCCCTGGAACCAGTTGGGATTTTCGGGGGTTTGCTGCGCCGCCAGGATTTCTACAAACCCTTCATGGAAACCAGAAAAACTATACGTCCGGGAAATGTGGCGATTGAGAGACGCAGAATTAAACTGGGTCAGAATGTAAATCTTATAAATATCTGAATTAATGCAGTTGCTAACCGGGATATCGATCAAGCGATACTTCCCTGCTAGCGGCACGGCAGGCTTGGCCCGAAGCTTTGTTAAAGGATACAGGCGAGTGCCGGCACCACCACCCAAAATAATGGCTAAAACTCGTTTCACAATAACCCCTTAACTGCCTCTTAACTGCCAGTCTTCTCCCAAGTACAGTGTGATGTGACATGTGTTTGTTTGCAAGGGGATCGGCTAAAAGAATGACACCTTTTTTAGAAGATTTTGGGCGCAAGTTTAAGCGATCGAAGCTAAACGGGCTGATAAGACAGCCTCTTCTATCTTTGGGCAGAGAGCTGTGTGAACAAGATTTAAGACTAAAGAAATAAATCTTCCTTGCCGGACTGGTCTGACAGCTAGCGGATAGGAATTGAGTTTTATAGTGAACTGTGCGCCTGCCAACCCCTTACCGTCTCATTAAAATACACTATGCAAATTTGCACGCCAGATTGGGTCAAAAATGCCGTTTTTTATCAAATTTTCCCCGATCGCTTTGCTCGATGTAGCCAGCCCCATCCGGTATTTGGCTCCGCGCCGCTAGAACCCTGGCACGACATCCCCACGCCCCAAGGGTATAAGGGGGGAGATTTATGGGGTGTAATCGAGCAACTGGATTATTTGCAAGAGTTGGGCATCAACGCCATTTATTTCACACCGATTTTTCAATCGGCCTCTAACCATCGCTACCACACTCACGATTACTACCAGGTTGACCCGTTATTAGGCGGCAATGCGGCACTAGAAACCCTGCTAGAAGCTGCCCATCAGCGAGGGATGCGCGTAGTGCTAGATGGGGTATTTAACCATGCCAGTCGCGGATTTTTCTTCTTTAACGATATTTTAGAGAATGGGCCGTATTCTCCTTGGCTGGATTGGTTTCAGATCGAAGGGTGGCCGCTGTCGGCCTATGACGGCAGCAAGCCTGCCAACTATGTCGGTTGGGCAAACAATCGAGCGCTGCCGCAGTTCAACCATGCCAATCCTGCCGTGCGAGAGTACTTGATGCAGGTGGCGGAGTATTGGATCAAGCTCGGCGTTGACGGCTGGCGATTAGATGTGCCCAATGAAATTGCGGTGTCTGGGTTTTGGCAAGAGTTTCGCGATCGCGTCAAAGCCATTAACCCCGACGCTTACATTGTGGGCGAAATTTGGGAAGACGCACGGCACTGGCTAGACGGCACCCAGTTTGATGGGGTGATGAATTACTTGTTTACCGGCCCCACTATTGCGTTTGTAGCGGGCGATCGCGTGGATAAAGCTGAGGTGCAAGACCGCTCCTATACCACCTATCCAGCCCTGAGTGCCGATGCGTACGCCGCCAAAATGGAGGCGCTTTTAACGCTTTACCCGTGGGAAATTCAGCTCACCCAACTCAACCTGCTAGACAGCCACGACACCGCTCGCTTGCTTACCATTGCCCAGGGCGATGCGGCAAGTGTAGAACTGGCAACGCTGCTGCTGTTTACTTTCCCCGGCGCTCCTAGCATTTACTACGGCGACGAGATTGGGCTACTCGGTGCCATCGACCCCGACAGTCGCCGGGGCTTTCCGCCCCAAACCCACTGGAACGAAGCGGTATTGAACTACCACAAGCAGTTAATTGCCCTGCGCCATGCTTACCCGGCGCTGCAAACAGGTCACTATCGTGTGCTCTACGCCAAGGGGACAGTCTACGCCTTTGCTCGTACGCTGGAATCGGAAACCCGAATTGTCGCCGTCAATATTGGCACTGAACCAGTCCAGTTCAGCTTAGATCTGCCGGAAGATCTGGCGGGACTGGGAGATATGAAGGGCGATCGCCTGCTTTACGGCACGGCAGATCTAACTTGGCAAGATCACACCCTTTCTTTGACGCTGCCCGCCCGTCAGGGCGTGATTCTGTAGGTCAAGATCTGCGACTGCTTCAAGAAGCCGCAGATCGCTCAAGGCTTACTGCTCGCAGCACGTCTAGAAATGCGATCGCCGCCCGTGACAGCAGCGCATTGCCCACGACGGCTACACCGATAATACGTTCTAGCGGTTCTGGTAGACTGCGGATCTGAATTTCGGGTGGAATCGGTTCGGCGGCAAGGCGCGCCATAATCGTAGCCCCCAGTCCCCGCCGCACCATGCTAATTACCGTGGAGTCTTCTTTGACCTCGTAGGTAATCGGCAGTACCTGCCCAAACCGTTCTAAATGGGCACGAATCAGGCGCGCGTGTAAATGGGGAGTGGCCGATGGGGTCATAATCAGCGGGTAGCTAGCAAATTGCTCCCAGGTCAGGGGTGTTTTCTGAACGGGAGCATTGGGCGGCAAAAGAGCCACGAACTCATCTCGGCATAGCTCCCATACTTCAAATTCGACAGCAGCAGGCAATAGAATAAAGCCAACTTCAGCTTGACCATTGCGGAGCATTTGTTCTACTTCGGGATAGTGGTCGCATTCGCTCAGGGAAATGCCAACGCCAGGAAACTTTTCGCGAAACTGGGCGATCGCTTCCGGCAACAGATGTGTAGCTACACTTCGCACCGTGGCAATCCGCACCTGCCCCGCTTCTAGCCCTTTGGCTAGATTGGCTTTCTTGCGGATCGAATCGAGCAGTGCCAGAATTTGCTGCGCCTCTGGCAAAATCTGTTCCCCATCATGGGTGAGACTAGCCCCGTGTCGCCCTCGATTCAGTAGCACTACATCCAATTCTGTTTCGAGAGAGGCGATCGCATGGCTCATTGTCGATTGGGATAGTCCTAACTCCAGTGCCGCCGTGCTAAAGCTGCCGTGCTGGGCAACGGTAACAAAGGCTCGCAGTTGAGAAAGTTTCAATCGACTATCGCTAATGTCATCCATTGGGGTCGAAACCGCCTTGCTCTATTCCCTTCTATCAATACCTAAATCTCCTTCTAGTATCTATCGATTTTATCGATAGAAGGTATCTACATCAGGCTTTGATTCTATCTCTGTGGCGCTTCATGCTAGGAGAGGGCGATCGCCACTAAGAGAATGGTTCAAAGGCGATTAGCTGTGATCTTATGCCCTAAGTAATTCCTCCGTCATTCCCGTGAAAACGGGAATCCACAAATCCATTCCACTGTCCATCATTTCCGTGAAAACAGGATAGAACGATTGCTTAGACAGAGCAATAGATTCCCGTTTTCACGGGAATGACGTGACAACAGCAATAGAATTTTAAAGCAACTTCTAATCATCAAGTCATCTATGAATCCTATTTCTCAGCAAACATACACGATTCGTCCAGCCACAATTGCAGATTTAGACACTATTTTTCAGTTAATTCAACTTAAGGCAAGCTTCGATGGCTGTCCTAATTCTGTTCAGACAACAGTAGCTCAATTACAGCAAGATTTATTTGGCAATCCTAGCCTGGTGTCCATCCTATTAGCTGAGGTGGAAGGAGAAGTGATTGGATTTTCTAGCTATCACAGCATTTACTCTACTTTTTTAGCAAAGCCTGGTATCTGGCTAGATGATTTATATCTTAAACCTGCCTTTCGCGGGCAAGGAATTGGCCGGGAACTGATGCAGCGGCTTGGGCAAATTGCTCAAGAAAAGGGCTGTGCCAGAATAGATTGGACGGTCGCAGAAACCAATCTAGGCGGGATGAAATTCTACGAAGCGATGGGAGCTGAAATCTTATCTAGTGTTCGCATGTGTCGGCTTGATCTAGCAGGAATTGAGGCGATCGCTACAGCTAGTTGCAGAGGTTAGCTTCGGCTCCGCTCAGCTAACTTTTTTAGCAGCACCGTTAGGGTTGGCTTCGGCTCCGCTCAGTCAACTTTTTTAGCAGCGCCCCCTGAGCGTAGTCGAAGGGGGCGTTTACCAAGTATCTACCGCGATCGCAATTTAATTGAGCACAAGAATTCAGCATCGAAATGGATATTTTGCTAGCCTTGTTAATCTCTTTTTGTGTACTTATTTTTAGTGCATTGAAGGGCTACTTCGTGGGCTATCCATTGCTAATGGCGATCGCGATTTTTATCACTATTTTGATGCGTCGAGGGTTTCGCCTAAACCATTTATTAAAAATGGCGGTTAGAGGTAGTCAAAAGTCGTTCCCTGTCTTAAAAGTTTTGCTATTAATTGGAGCCGTTACCTCTGCCTGGATGGCCGCAGGAACGGTGCCTGCTATTGTTTATTACGGCATTCAGCTAATTAACCCAAATTGGTTTGTGTTAGCCGCCTTTGGGTTAACCAGTCTGGTATCGCTGCTAATCGGCACCTCGTTTGGAGCCGTCAGTACCGTGGGCGTAGCGCTGATGATTATGGCAAACGGCAGTGGGGTCAATCCGGCTGTGATTGCTGGAGCCATTATTGCTGGAGCCTATGTTGGCGATCGCAGTTCTCCCATGTCTTCTAGCGCCATTCTGATCGCGTCGATTACCCAGACTCAGCTCTACAGCAACATTCAAGCCATGTGGAAAACCGCTTTGCTGCCGCTCGGCGTGTCGATAGTCGTGTATGGGGCGCTGTCGCTGCTGAATCCGGTGCAGGTCGAGAACTATAGGTTTCTGGACGATACGCAACACGCTTTCCAGATTCACCCCATTACCCTATTGCCTGCCCTGATAATTCTGGTGTTATCACTCGCTCAAGTGAGCGTTACCCAGTCGATGCTGTGGAGTATTGGGGGGGCGATCGCCCTCGCCATTGGAGTACAGCACTATTCAGTGCTAGATGTGATCCGATTTATTACGGTAGGGTTTCGGTTAGAGACTGCCTCGCCGCTCTACGCCATTTTTAGAGATGGCGGCATATTGGCGATGCTGCGGGTGTCGGTCGTAGTGGTGTTGTCTACCGCATTTGTGGGCATCTTTGCTGAAACGCGCCTTTTGGAGATGCTAGACCGCGTGATCGTCGGAGTCAAATCACGCCGCCACTGTTTTTTGACCACCTGCCTAGTGGGCGTTGCCACCGCCACCTTTGGCTGTACCCAAACGATTGCCATCCTACTCACCCAGCAGCTTGTTGCACCCAATTATGGAGAATTGCCCGATGGACGCGATCGCCTCGCGCTAGATCTGGAAAACACCGTAGTCGTGCTGTCACCGCTGATTCCGTGGAATATCGCCGGATTAGTCCCCGCAACGGTGCTGCATGTGGGCTTTGGGTTTGTGCCGTTTGCCTGCTACCTCTACTTGCTGCCCCTGCTGAACTGGGCGCAGTTGAGTGCAACCCGATCGCCCCAAGCCAAAGCCTGTTGAGCATTCCCTGAGAACAACTCAAACCACTGAATTTTCGGCGATCGCCACCTGACGCAGTTGATCAATAATCTGCTTTAGCCCGTCTTGGTTAAGCCGATAGCTAAGCGGGTGGGCAATTAAGCGAGCTGTGGTTTCAAATAGCCGCTCAATTTCAACCAAGTTATTATCTTTAAGCGTTCGTCCACTAGCAACCAAATCCACGATCGCTTCCGACATGCCCGTAATTGGCCCTAGCTCTACCGATCCGTAGAGCGGCACAATTTCTACAGGCAAATCGAGGCTTTGAAAATAGTCGTGGGCACACCGGACAAATTTGGACGCAATGCGGCAGTGGGGCGGCAGTTGCAGCACAGATTGATAGGGGCTAGATGCGGGTACTGCTACCGACATCCGACAGCGTCCAAACCCCAAGTCTGCTAGGTGCGCCACACGGGGCTGCTTTTCTCGCAACACGTCATAGCCAATAATGCCCAACTGCGCCTGACCATATTCCACATAGACAGGTACATCGTAGTTGCGTACCAGTAGCCCCTTGGCGGTGTGGCTAGTATC
>Ga0105048_10011865_pt1 | contig 13703 bp, 10 predicted proteins | sample MAT05_FD_78382 | JGI IMG/M metagenome (GOLD analysis project Ga0105048, IMG submission 78382) | Freshwater microbial communities from Lake Fryxell liftoff mats and glacier meltwater in Antarctica - MAT-05 | ecosystem: Environmental > Aquatic > Freshwater > Ice > Liftoff microbial mat | place...
GCAGCGACGGGCCGCGCAGCAGCCGCACGCCGCACAGTGCCATGGCCAGCGCCACCGCCACCAGCGAGATGTCCAGGGCCCATTGCAGGATCATGGTGTGAAGATCTCCATCAGCGGTTGCTCATAGCGCTGCTTTATTTGCGCGGCCAGCGCCGCCGGGTCGCTGGCGTCCAGCGCGTGTACCAGGATTTGCCGGCCGGCTTCATCGACCACGCAAGACACTGTCCCAGGCGTGGTGGTGATCACCAGCGCCAGCAGGCTGATGCCCATCGGGTGTTGCAGGTCAAGCGGCACCGGCACCCACATCGGCTGCGGCCGCGCAGTGGGTGACAACACCAGTCGCGCCACGGCGATGTTGGAGACGACGATGTCCCACAGCACCAGCGCGGCAAAGCGCAGCACCAGGCGCCAGCGCCGCACCCCAGCGGCCGGCCACAGAAAGCCATGCAGCAACTGCGGCAGCCCCCAGCCCAGCACCGCAGCCGTGATCAGCTGCGGCAAGGCCACGCTTTGCTGCAGCAGCAGCCAGGCCACGGCCAGCAGCAGCGACAGCAGCGGGTGCGAAAAGGCGCCGCGGGGCTTCATCGCGTGGCTCCGCTGGCTGAAGACGCGGCCGCTGCCGGTGCCGAAGCCGGCGGCAATGCCGCCACGGGCCGGCGCCCGGTGTAGGGCTCGGTGCTGACGGCGCGCTCGCCACCCAGCTCGGGCAGCACCGCGCGGGCATAGGCGGCGGTGTCGGCCAGCTGGCGCGCTGCGGCGTCGGTGTAGGCGGCCAGCGGTGCGGCCGCCGCGGCCAGCGCCACACTGGCGGCCAGCAGCGACACGGTGGCCACCAGCAGCCGGCCGCTGGCGCCTGCAGCGGCCGTTGTGCCTTCATGCTGAACCTGCCAGAACAGCAGGTTGCCCGCGCGCGCCAAGCCCACCAAGGTACAGAAGCCCACCGCCAGCACGACCCCCCACACAGGCACGGCCCAGGCATGGCCCCAGGCGGCCTGCAACAACATCACCTTGCCGATGAAGCCGGGCAGCGGCGGCAACCCGGCCATGCTGGCTGCGGCCAGCAGCAGCAGCAGGCCCAGCAACGCCGGTTGGGCCACCGCCGGCGCCGGCTGCAGCAGGCCGCCCACGTCGCCGCGCTGTGCGGCCACCAGTTCGGCCAGCAGAAACAAGCCGGCCACCACCAAGGTGCTGTTGACCATGTAGAACAACGCTGCAGACCAGGCTGCCGGACCGAACAGCCCCACCGCAGCCAGGATGGTGCCCACCGAGGCCACTGTCAGCCAAGCCACCAGCCGTTGCAGCGTGCCTGCCGCCAGCGCACCCAGCACGCCGACGGTGCAGGTCAACAGCGCCAGCGGCAACAGCACCAGCGCGGCGCTGCCCGGCAGCGTCACGCCATGCACCCGCAAGATGGCGTAGACGCCGACCTTGGTCATGATCGCGAAGAGCGCCGCCACCGGCGCGCTGCTGGCGGCATAGGTGGCCGGCAGCCACAGCGACAACGGCGCCAGAGACGCCTTGAAACCGAACACCACCAGCAACAGCAGCGCCGCCGCCTGCAGCAGCCCGGCATCGGCAGGCGCCACCTGCGGAGCGCGCAGGGCCAGATCGGCGAAGTTCAGCGTGCCCGTGATGCCATACACCAGCGCCGCACCGACGAGAAACAGTGCCGACGCGAGCAGATTGAGCAGCACGTAATGCAGCCCCACCCGCAGCCGCAACGGCCCGCCGCCGTGCAGCATCAGCACATAGCTGGAAATTAGCAACACCTCGAAGAACACGAACAGGTTGAACAGGTCGCCGGTGAGAAAGGCGCCGTTGAGACCCATCAACTGAAACTGGAACAGCGCGTGGAAGTACCGCCCATGGGCGTCCCAGCCACCACTGGCGTACAGCAGCACCGGCAAGGCCACCGCAGCACCGAGCACCAGCATCATCGCGGCCAGGCGGTCCACCACCAGCACGATGCCGAACGGCGCCGGCCAGTCGCCGAGACGGTAGACCGTCAGCGCGCCGGTGTCGGCCTGCAACGCCAGCAGCAACGCGATGACTCCGCCCAGCGCGGTGGACGCCAGGGCCAGCGCGCGCGCCCAGCGCAGCCGTCGGTGGCCGTGGCCGCTGCCCTCGTGGTCGCCCAGCAGCAGCAGCGCGATGGCCGTGACTGCAGGCAACAACACCGGCAGCACCGGCAGCTGGCTGGCGAGGCTCATCGCAGGCCACCAGGCGGTGCGTCATCGGGGGCCTGGCCGGGCACGCCGGGGGCGCCGGGTTCCGCGCCGTCAACATGGTCGGTGCCGTTGTCGGCGTTGCTTCGCAAGGCCAGCTCGATCAGAAAGCCGGTGGTGGCGAAGCCGATCACGATCGCGGTCAGCGCCAGGGCCTGCGGCAGCGGGTCGGTCAGCAGCTTGCTGCCGTCCGACAGGATGGGCGCCGCGTCGCGCCACAGCCGGCCCATCGTGAAGATGAACACGTTGACCGCGTAGCCCAGCAGCGACATCCCGAGCACCACCGCGAAGCTGCGCCCGCGCAGCAGCAGCCAGATGCCGGTGGCGCTGACCACGCCGATGCCGGTGGCCATCAGGAATTCCATCGACAGCAGCGGTGCGGCGCCTGTCATGGGCGTGCGCCTTCTTTGCTGGCGTTGCCCAGCACCGACAGGGTGAGCAGGGTGGCGCTGACCACCGTGATGTAGACCCCCAGGTCGAACAGCGCGGCAGTGGCCAGTGTCAGTTCACCCAGCAGCGGCAGCACCGGATAGCCGAAGGCGCTGGTGAGGAACGGCCGGTCGAACACGAACGCGCCCAGCCCGGTCAGCACGGCGATGCCCAGCCCGATGCCGATCCACACCACGAAGCGGCGCCCGCCGCGGGCATGCATGACCTGCTCGGTCCGCTGTTGACCCAGCGCCATGAACTGCAGCACCAGCGCCACCGCCGTCACCAGCCCGGCAATGAAGCCGCCGCCGGGCAGGTTGTGGCCGCGCCAGAAGATGTACACGCTGACCACCAGCGCCAGCGGCAGCACCAGTTGCGCAGCCATGCGCAGCAGCAGCGGCGGCTCGGCAAAGCCCCAGGGCCGGCCAGCGACGTCAGTACGGGACCGACGCACGCGCCAGCCGTCCATCAGCGCCAGCACGCCGACGGCGGCAATGCCCAGCACGGTGATTTCGCCGAAGGTGTCGTAGCCGCGGAAATCGACCAGGATCACATTGACGACATTGGTGCCACCGCCTTCGGGCAGGGCCTGGTCCAGGAAGAAGCCGCTGATCGACGCATGGTCGCGGGTCATCACCATCCAGGCCAGCCAAGCCAGGCCACCGCCGCCGGCCAATGCCAGCGCGGCGTCGCGCCAGCGGCGGCGCGTGCTGCTCTCGCGCGGCGTGGTGGGCGGCAGCAGCGCCAGGCCCATCAGCAACAGCACAGTGGAGACCACTTCGACCGACAACTGCGTCAGCGCCAGGTCGGGTGCCGACAACGCGACGAAGGCCAGCGAGGTGACCAGCCCCACCAGGCTCACCAGCACCACAGCAGTCAGCCGCTGGTGGTGGCCTGCCACCAGCGCCATGCAAGCCATCAGCAGCAGGGCCCAGGCGACCCAGGCCGGCGCCTGCGCGGCCAACAGCGCACGCGTGCCCTGCGACGGCATGGCACCCGGGCCGCCCGCCAAGGCCCAGCCGGCGGCCAGCACGGCCGCGCCCAGCATCCAGGCGACGTGGCGTTGCAGCGAGCCGATCTCCAGCACGGCGGTGGCGCGCCGCGCAAAACCGAACAACCCGTCCACGGCCTGGGTGAACAGCAGCCGGCCGGTGATGCCCGGCAGGTGCACCCGATGCAACTTGCTGTCTTGCTGCAATCGGAAGTACATCGCCACGCCACCGGCGACCGCCACCACGCTCATCAGCAGCGGCAGGTTGAACCCGTGCCAGATGGCCAGCGTGTACGCGGGTGGTGCGGTGCCCAGCACCGCGCCGGCGGCCACGTGCACCATCGGCCCGTAGGTCAGCGCCGGCAGCAGGCCCACCAGCAGGCACAGCGCGACCAGCAGCACCACCGGCGCCTTCATCAGCCACGGCGGCTCATGCGGATGCTTGTTGGGCAGATCGCCTGGCAGGCCGTTGAAGAACACGTCATGAATGAAGCGCAGCGAGTAAGCCATGGAGAACACGCCGCCCAGCGTGGCTGCCAGCGGCACCAGCAGACCCAGCACCGGGCTGCCAGGGCCGGTCAATGCCTCGGCGAAGAACATTTCCTTGGACAGGAAGCCGTTGAGCAACGGCACGCCGGCCATGGCTGCAGCCGCCACCATCGCCAGCGACGCTGTCCAGGGCATGAACCGCAGCAGACCGCCCAGGCGGCGCATGTCGCGGGTGCCGGTCTCGTGGTCGATGATGCCGGCGGTCATGAACAGTGCGGCCTTGAAGGTGGCGTGGTTCAGGATGTGGAACACCGCCGCCACTTCCGACAGCGGTGAATTCACCCCGATCAGGAACACGATCAGCCCCAGGTGGCTGATCGTGGAATAGGCCAGCAACGCCTTGATGTCGTGCTTAAACACCGCCACCCAGGCGGCAAACACCATGGTCACCAGCCCGGTGGTGGCCACCACTGCCTCGAACAGCGCGCTGCCGCCCAGCACCGGGTAGAGCCGCAGCAGCAGGAAGATGCCAGCCTTGACCATCGTGGCCGAATGCAGGTAGGCCGACACCGGCGTGGGCGCAGCCATCGCCTCAGGCAGCCAGAAATGGAACGGGAACTGCGCGCTCTTGGTGAAGCAGCCCACCAGCACCAGACCCAGCGCCAGCGGGTACAGCGGGTGGGCACGCACCAGGTCGCCACGCTCGAGCAGCACGGACAACTCGAAGCTGCCGCCGATGTGGCCCAGCACCAGCACCCCGGCCAGCAGCACCAGCCCGCCGCCGCCGGTGACCGTCAGCGCCATGCGTGCGCCGGCCCGGGCGGCGGCGCCGCCGTCCGCCTTGCTGCCCCAATAGCCCACCAACAGGAACGACGAAACGCTGGTGAGCTCCCAGAACACCACCAGCAGCAACAGGTTGTCGGACAGCGCAATGCCCAGCATCGCGGCCATGAACAGCATCAGCAGGCTGTAGAACTTGCCCGCAGGGTCGTCGGCGTGCAGGTACCAGGCGGCATACAGGATCACCAGCAACCCGATGCCGGTGATCAACAGGCCGAACATCAGCGCCAGGCCGTCCAGCCGCAGCCCCAGGTTCAGGCCGATGGCAGGCAGCCAGTCGACATACGACAGCAGCACCTGACCGCCAAACACTGCGCCGGCTTGCGCCAGCAGCAGTGCCAGCGCCGCAGCGGTGACAGCCGCCGCCAGCCAGGCAGTGAGCTGGCGCCGCGCCGGCGTGTTGGAACGGCCTGCGGCCCAGCAGAGCAGCGTGCCGGCGAGCAGGGGCAACAGGACAATGGCGGCAAGCAAGGACATGCGGTCGGGCGCGGCAACTTCAGAAAGGCGCTGGTGTGCGCCGCAGGCAGTGTAGGAGAGCAGCCAGGCCGGCCTTGAAAAAGCTGTTGGCGGGCGCCCGTGCCAGCCAACGTGTGTGTCAGCCTGCACGGATTTCAGCCAAGGACGTCAGAGGCCGACCTACACTGGCAAGTTCCCTCATGTCACCGCGTCTTTGCCCGACGCCACCGCCATGCGCACCACCACCATCCGCCAAGCCGACCTGATCGACAGCGTGGCCGCCGCGCTGCAGTACATCAGCTACTACCACCCGGCCGACTTCATCGCCCATCTGGCGCGCGCCTACGAGCGTGAGCAGGGCCCGGCGGCCAAGGACGCGATCGCGCAGATCCTCACCAACTCGAAGATGTGCGCCATGGGCCACCGGCCGATCTGCCAGGACACCGGCATCATCAACGTGTTCCTGAAGATCGGCATGGACGTGCGCTGGGAAGGCTTCACCGGCAGCATCGAGGACGCCGTGAACCAGGGCGTGCGCCAAGCCTACCTCGACCCCGACAACCTGCTGCGCGCCAGCGTGCTGGCCGACCCCATCTTTGCGCGCAAGAACACCGGCGACAACACGCCGGCGGTGATCCACATGACGGTGGTGCCCGGCAACACGGTCGACGTGACGGTGGCCGCCAAGGGCGGCGGCAGCGAGAACAAGAGCAAGCTGCAGATGCTCAACCCCAGCGACAGCATCGTCGACTGGGTGCTCAAGACCGTGCCCACCATGGGCGCGGGCTGGTGCCCGCCGGGCATGCTGGGCATCGGCGTGGGCGGCACGGCCGAGAAGGCGGTGCTGCTGGCCAAGGAAGCGCTGATGGACGACATCGACATGTACGATCTGCTGGCACGCGGCCCCAGCAGCAAGCTCGAAGAATTGCGCATCGAGCTGTACCAGAAGGTCAACGCGCTGGGCATCGGCGCGCAGGGCCTGGGCGGCCTGACCACCGTGCTGGACGTGAAGATCAAGACCTACCCCACCCATGCCGCCGGCTTGCCGGTGGCGATGATCCCCAACTGCGCCGCGACCCGCCACGCCCACTTCGTGCTGGATGGCAGCGGCCCGGTCTACCTGGACCCGCCCAGCCTGGACCTGTGGCCCGACGTGACCTGGGCGCCCGACTACAACAAGAGCCGCCGTGTCGACCTGAACACCCTGACGCCGGCCGAGGTGGCCAGCTGGAAGCCGGGCGACACCCTGCTGCTGAACGGCAAGATGCTCACCGGCCGCGATGCCGCGCACAAGCGCATCCAGGACATGCTGGCGCGGGGCGAGCCGCTGCCGGTGGACTTCACCAACCGCGTCATCTACTACGTCGGCCCGGTCGACCCGGTGCGCGACGAGGTGGTGGGCCCGGCCGGCCCGACCACCGCCACCCGCATGGACAAGTTCACCGAGATGATGCTCGGCCAGACCGGCCTGATCAGCATGGTCGGCAAGGCCGAACGCGGCCCGGTGGCCATCGAGGCCATCAAGAAGCACCGGAGCGCCTACCTGATGGCGGTGGGCGGCGCCGCCTACCTGGTGGCCAAGGCCATCCGCGGTGCCGAGGTGGTGGGCTTTGCCGACCTGGGCATGGAAGCCATCTACGAGTTCGACGTGCAGGACATGCCGGTGACGGTGGCCGTCGACTCGCAGGGCACCAGCGTGCACACCACCGGGCCGAAAGAGTGGCAGGCCCGCATCGCCGGCATCCCGGTGAACGCGGCCTGACCGCGGCGCATCAGAAGCCCGCCCCGTCGTCGCCGGCCGCCGCCGGCAGCCGCCGACAGGCTCCTAGCGGCCGTCGGCCAGCTTGAACACCGCCACCGCGTCCACCAGCAGGCCGGCCTGCTGCCGCAGACTCTCGGCCGCAGCGGCGCTCTCCTCGACCAGCGCGGCGTTCTGCTGTGTGCTCCGGTCCAGCTCGGTGACAGCCTGGCCCACCTGGCTGACACCTGCGCTCTGCGCGCCGCTGGCCGAGCTGATCTCGCCGACGATGTCGGTCACCCGCTGGATCGCGCCCACGATCTCGGTCATCGTGCTGCCGGCCCGGCCCACCAGCGTGGTGCCGTGTTCCACCCGCTCGACGCTGGCGCTGATCAGCGCCTTGATCTCGCGCGCTGCCTCGGCGCTGCGCCGCGCCAGGCTGCGCACCTCGCCGGCCACCACCGCGAAGCCGCGGCCCTGCTCGCCTGCGCGGGCGGCCTCGACCGCCGCGTTCAGCGCCAGGATGTTGGTCTGGAAGGCGATGCCGTCGATCACGCCGATGATGTCGGCGATCTTGCGGCTGCTGTCGTTGATGCCGCGCATGGTCTCGACCACCTCGCCAACCACCGCACCGCCGCGCTCGGCCACGGCCGATGCACCGGCGGCCAACTGGCTGGCCTGGCGGGCGCTGTCGGCGTTGTTGCGCACCGTGACCCCCAGCTCTTCCATGGTGGCCGCCGTCTGCTGCAAGGCGTTCGCCTGCTGCTCGGTGCGGTCGGAGAGATCCTGGTTGCCCTGGGCGATCTCGGCGCTGGCCGTGGCCACGCTCTGCGACCCCATGCGCACATTGGCCACCGTCTGGGCCAGCGCATGCTGCATGGTCTGCAGCCAGGCCAGCAGGCTGGTGCTGTCGCCGGCACGCACCTGCACCGGCGTGCTCAGGTCGCCCTGTGCCACCGCACGCGCCACGGCCACTGCCGCATGCGGCTCGCCGCCCAGCAGCCGGGTGAGCCGGCGGGTGATGGCCAGTGCCAGCACCAGACCCAGCAGCACGGCAGCCGCCAGCCCGCCCGCGATGGCGGCACGGGCCTGGGCATAGAAGACCTCGGCCCGGTCGGCGGCGGCCTTGCCGCCTTCCTGGTTGAAGATGATCAGCGCATTGACCTGGCCCACCATCTCGTCGAACAGCATGCTGGAGGCACCGTCGGCCAGGTCGAAGGCGTCCTGCTGGCTCTTGGCGCCGGCGGCAATCACACGCTGCTGCGACGCGGTGTAACTGGCCCAGCCCTTGTCGATCTTGTCCAGCGCCGCACGCTCGTCATCGCTGCGCACGGCAGCCCGGTAGCCGGCCAGCAGGCTGTCCACCGTCTTGCCCGAGGCTGCCATCTTGTCGCGGTACTCGGCCTGGTAGCTCTTGTCGTCGGTCTTGCTGTACTTGATCTCGTACTCGCGGGTCACCACCACCTCGGCACGCGCACTCGTCAATTCCATCAGACCCACCAGCCACTTGTTGGCCAGTGCGTCGGCGGCACCGTTCACACGGCTCAGGCCCAGCAGTGATGCGCCACCCAGGGCGGCCGTCAGCAGCAGCAGCACCAGGAAGGCGGAGAACAGCTGCTGACGCAGGCTCAGTCGGTCCAGCGCGCCGCGCACTTTGGAAAGCAACATCATGAAAGCTCCGGATCAGAGGTAGCCCCGGTACCGGGCCGGCACCAGACGAAGTTGGCCGTCAGCGCCGGCAGGCGCTGGCGGCCAACCACTGCAACATCACTTCTTGTGGCCGACGTAGCTCACGCCGACGACCTTGCCGCCGCCATCCTTGATGGGGTTGTAGCAGGCGTCGAAGGCGGTGCCCAGCACGTCGATCGGGCCGCAATACTGCTTGCCGGCGTTCACCGCCTCGTAGGCGGCGTTGCGTGCCAGCTGGGTGCCGACGCCGCGCTTGCCCTCGAGCGTGAGCACGTTGGTGCTCACCCGCACGAACTCATCGCCAGACTTCACGAACACCGTGGCCGTGGCCTGGTGCGCCTTGCGCACCGCATCGACCACGTCGAAGTTGTTGTTGATCTTGCGTTCGCCGAAGTACAGCGCCGGCACGGTCTTGTCACCGACGGTGTCGGTGCCGTTCAGCTTCACGGCGCCGATCTTCGCGAGACGGGCATCCAGGTCGGCGATGGTGGCCTTGGGGTCGTTGGCATGGGCCGAGGCGGCGCCCAGCAGGGCCACGGCGATCAGGGTACGGATGGTTTTCACAGCAGGCACTCCTTGCAGGTTCAGTGGCGAGGCACACCATTGGCCCCGTTCTGAGGTTGTCGGCTGTGACGGGGTTGACTTGAGGCGCATCAAGCTTTCAAGGGCGGCGGCGTGACATGCACCGCGCGTTGCGGGAAGGGAATCTCCACCCCCAGGCGAACGAGCAGCTGCAGCACCGCCAGGTTCACGTCGCTGCGCACATTGCCCTGGCCGTTCTCCAGGTCGGCGATCCAGAACACCAGCGTCAGCTCCAGGCCGTCGGCGGCGAAGTTGGTCAGTTGCACCGCCGGCACAGGTGCCTGCAGCACCCGCGGCACGGCGGCGACGGCCGCCTGCAGCAGCGGTGTGAGTACCGACACGTCGGTGCCGTAGGCCACCTGCACCATGGTGCTGAGGGCCACGTTCGGGTCGGCGTAGGAGTAGTTCTCCACCCGCTGGGTGACCAGCATCTCGTTGGGCACGATGGACTCGCGGCCATTGGCCGCGCGGATCAGGGTGTAGCGGGTGGTGATGTCGCTGATGCGGCCCTCGAAACCGTCCACCCGCACCATGTCGCCGATGCGCAGGCTGCGCTCGGCCAGGATCACGAAACCCGAGACGTAGTTGGCCGCCAGCCGCTGCAAGCCCAGGCCGATGCCCACGCCCACTGCGCCGCCCATCACGCCCAGGACCCCCAGCGGGATGCCGGCGGCCGACAGCGCCACCAGCAGGCCCACCAGCAGCAGCAGCGCCCGCGTGACGTTGGCAGCGATCTTGCGCACGCTCAGGTGCAAGCCGTCGGCGCGCAGCAGCCGCTGCTCGATGGTGGCCGACAGCCACAGCATCGCCAGCAGCACCGCCACCGCGCTGAGCGCGCCCTCCACCAGGCTGCGCAAGCTGATCGGCGCGCCGCCGATGCTCCAGTTGATGGCGTCCATCCCGGTCAGCATCACCGGCAGCAGGCCGGTGGTCCACAGCACGGCGGCGAGCCAAACACCCCAGCTGAGCGTGCGCTCCAGTGCGCGCACCAGGGCCGACGACGGCAACGCCGCATGCAGCACCCGCACCGAGACGCGGATCAGTGCCAGGCTCAGCAGCACCGGCACCGCCAGCTTGAACACCACCACCGGAATGTGGCCTTGCATTCCCCACTTGGCGAGCAGCGACAGCGCCAGCGCCAGGATCGGAAACAGCGCGCCGTCGAAACCACGCCGGCCGAACCAGATGCCGCCCTGGCGGCCCAGTGCGGCGGGCATGCCGTCGGGGCCGGGCGGCGCGTCCTTGGGACGCAGCAGCGCGCTGGCCAGCCAGGCCAGACCCAGGCAGGCCACCAGCAGCCCCAGCTCCAGCAGGGCGGTGGGTCGGGTCAGCGCGGCGATCAGCTCGGGAAACGAAGCGACGCCGTTCATGCGCCGCCGGCCCAACCAAGCGGCAGCCGCAGAACCGGCTTCGCCGGGCCGCCGGGTGCGCCCCCCTGCGGGGAAACGCCGCAGGCGCTTCGAGGGGGGGCCAATCTACACATCCGCAAGAACGCGCAGATGGGCGACCACGCTGCGGCCCAGCGCGCTCAGCGCATAGCCGCCTTCCAGGCAGGAGACGATGCGGCCGTTGCAGTGGCGGTCGGCCAGGTCCTTCATCTTGCGGGTGATCCATTCATAGTCGGCCTCGATCAGCCCCAGCTGGCCGAGATCGTCTTCGCGGTGGGCGTCGAAGCCGGCGCTGATGAACAGCATCTGCGGCGCGAACTCTTCCAGCCGCGGCATCCACATCACGTCGATCATCTCCCGCACCGCCATGCCGCGGGTGTAGGGCGGGATCGGCACATTGACCATGTTGGTGCCCAGGGGCACGCCGCCGCTGCCCGGGTAGAGCGGGTGCTGGAAGAAGCTGGCCATCAGCACGCGGTCGTCGCCGGCGATGATGTCCTCGGTGCCGTTGCCGTGGTGCACATCGAAATCGATGATCGCCACCCGCTGCAGGCCCAGCACGTCCAGCGCATGGCGCGCAGCGATGGCCACGTTGTTGAAGAAGCAGAAGCCCATGGTCTCGCTGCGGGTGGCATGGTGGCCGGGCGGGCGCACCGCGCAGAAGGCGTTCTCCACCTCGCCGCGGAACACCGCCTCGGTGGCTGCCACCGCTGCACCGGCCGCGCGCAGGGCGGCGCGCCAGGTGCCGGGGCACACGACGGTGTCCGGGTCGAGGTGGCGCGGCTCGCCGCTGGCCTGCACCTGTTCCATGAACTCGCGCAACTCGAGCACGTAGTTGCTGCTGTGGGCGCGCCCCAGTTGCTCCAGCGTGGCGAGCGGCGCCTCGCGCTGGTCCAGCGCGATCGACAGGCCCGAAGCCAGCAACTGGTCGGCAATCGCATCCAGGCGTTGCGGGCATTCGGGGTGGCCGTCGCCCATGTCGTGCAAACGGCACTCGGCATGGCTGTAGTAGGCAGTCGACATCGTTGTCTCTAATCGTTTTCCGGTATGGTGCCACCAATGGCTGATTCCAACCTTGCGCAGCGCCTGGCGCGGCTCACAAGCCAGATTAGCACGATCATTGTCGGCAAAGAGCCGCAGATCACCGACTGCATCGCCTGCCTGCTGGCCGGCGGCCACCTGCTGATCGAAGACCTCCCCGGCGTCGGCAAGACCACGCTGGCGCATGCGCTGGCGGTGTCGCTGGGGCTGAAGTTTTCGCGGGTGCAGTTCACCGCCGACCTGATGCCGTCCGACCTGATCGGCGTGAGCGTGTTCGAGCGCAGCAAGGAGGCCTTCAACTTCCACCCCGGGCCGGTGTTCACCCAGGTGCTGCTGGCCGACGAGATCAACCGCGCCGGCCCCAAGACCCAGAGCGCCCTGCTCGAGGCCATGGAAGAGCAGCAGGTGACGGTGGAGAACGAAACGCGGCCGCTGCCCAGGCCCTTCTTCGTGATCGCCACCCAGAACCCGAGCGACCAGCTGGGCACCTACCCGCTGCCCGAGAGTCAGCTCGACCGCTTCCTGATGTGCATCAGCCTGGGTTACCCCGACCGGGCCAGCGAGCGGGCCCTGCTGGCCGGCGTTGACCGGCGCCAGCTGGTGGCCAGCCTGGGCGCGGTGATGACGCCGGCCGAGCTGGTGCTGGCCCAGGCCGCCGTGCAGCAGGTGCATGCCAGCGACGCCCTGCTCGACTACCTGCAGGCGCTGATCGCGGCCACCCGCTCTGGCCAGTGGTTCGCCGAGGGCCTGAGCCCGCGCGCCGGCATCGCCATCCTGCGCGCCGCCCGCGCCCGGGCGCTGCTGGCCCGGCGTGACTACGTGGCGCCCGACGACATCCAGGCCATCCTGCCGCAGACCGCCGCACACCGCCTGGTGCCGGTGGGCAGCGCCGGCCGTGGCCGGGTGGAGCAGGTGCGCGCGATGATCGAGGCCGTGGGGTTGCCTTAGGCCCCGGCCATGCTGCGTCGACGCATCCGCGCCTGGTTCGAGAACCGGCTGCCGCGCAGCGACAGCTGGACGCTGACGCAGCGCAACCTCTACATCCTGCCCACCAAGGCCGGCTGGGGCTTCTGCATCACCCTGCTGGTGATGCTGCTGGCCTCGGTGAACTACCAGCTGAACCTGGGCTATGCGCTGACCTTCCTGCTCGGCGGCGCAGCGCTGGCGGCAATGCACCAGACCCACGGCAACCTGCGCCGCCTGCAGCTGCGGGTGAAACCACCCGCGCCGGTCTTCGCCGGCGAGCCGGCCACGCTGGAGGTGGTGCTGGACAACCCCGGCGGCGAGCGCCACGGCGTCGGCCTGGCGCTGTACGACGCGCGCGCTGCGGGCATCGCCTTCTGCGACGTGCCGGCCCAGGGCAGCGCGCTGATGCGGCTGCGCTTCACGCCCGAACGGCGCGGCCAGCACCCCCTGCCCACGCTGCTGGTGGAGACGCATTTCCCGCTCGGCCTGTTCCGCGCCTGGACGGTGTGGCGCCCGGCGGCCAGCGCCCTGGTCTACCCGGCGCCAGAGGCACCAGCCCAGCCGCTGCCGCCCGGCCAGCCCAGCGGCGCGCAGGAGCTGCAGGCCCGCGCCGGCAGCGGTGGTGAATTCGAAGGCGTGCGCGCCTACCGGCGTGGCGACCCGCTGCGCCAGGTGGTCTGGAAGAAGGTGGCCCGCACCGGCGAGCTGGTCAGCCGCGACACCAGCGCCAGCGCCGCCCAGACCCTGGTGCTGGACTACGCCGCCGCCGGCGCGCTGGATGCCGAGGCCCGGCTGTCGCGCCTGGCTGCCTGGGTGCTGGCGGCCGAGCGCAGCGGCCTGGGCTTCGGCCTGCGCCTGCCCGGCCAGGA
>Ga0105048_10011867_pt1 | contig 13702 bp, 9 predicted proteins | sample MAT05_FD_78382 | JGI IMG/M metagenome (GOLD analysis project Ga0105048, IMG submission 78382) | Freshwater microbial communities from Lake Fryxell liftoff mats and glacier meltwater in Antarctica - MAT-05 | ecosystem: Environmental > Aquatic > Freshwater > Ice > Liftoff microbial mat | place...
AACCCGGACAGCGACATGGACGGGCTCCCCGACGGCACCGAGGACGGCGATCACGACGGTCGCCGCGACGTATCCGAGCCGGACCCGAACGACGGCGACACCGACGACGACGGCGTCATCGACGGCAGCGAGCCGGCCTGGAACACCGACGTCGACATGGACGGCCTGATCGCCGCGCTCGATCCCGACTCGGATGACGACGGCGTGTTCGATGGCACCGAGCTCGGCGTCACCGCTCCGTCGGCCGACACGCGCGTCATGCAGGGCGTGTTCGTGCCCGATCTGGATCCTTCGACGACCACCGATCCGAACGACGCCGACACCGACAACGGCACGGTGACCGACGGCGCCGAAGACCTGAACCACAACGGTCGGATCGACGTGGGCGAGACCAACCCGAACGATCCGAGCGACGACGTCCCGCTGATCGACACCGACGGCGATGGGCTGAGCGACGTCGAGGAGCGCTCGATCGGGACCGACCCCGAGGATGCGGACAGCGACAACGACGGCGTGATCGACGGCGACGAGCCCAACTATCGCGTCGACACCGACAACGACGGCAGCATCAACGCGCTCGATCCGGACTCGGACAACGACGGCATCTTCGACGGCACCGAGCGCGGCGTGACCGCGCCGAACGCCGACACCGACGTGAACGCCGGGGTCTTCGTGCCGGACGCGGATCCCACGACGACCACCAACCCGCTGCTCCCGGACTCGGACGCGGGCGGCGTGCCCGATGGCCTCGAGGACTCGAACCACAACGGCCGGATCGATCCGACGGAGACGAACCCCAACGATCCTTCGGATGATGTGCCGATCCTCGACACCGACGGCGACAGCATCCCCGACAGCGTGGAAGGCACGGACGACGTCGATGGCGACGGCATCCCCAACTTCCGCGATCTCGACTCCGACGGCGACAACATCCCGGACCGCAACGAAGCGGGCGACGGCGACATCCGCACTGCGCCGATCGACACCGACGGTGACATGACGCCGGACTATCTCGACGTCGACAGCGACAACGACACGGTGCCGGACATCATCGAGGTCGGCGACACGGATCCGGTGACGCCGCCGGTGGACACCGACGGCGATGGCGCCCCGGACGTCATCGACGTCGACAGCGACGGTGACCTGGTGGGCGACGCGACCGACAACTGCCGGCTCGTGATCAACGCGACCCAGTCCGACACGGACGGGGACGGCATCGGCGATGCGTGCGACGACTCCACGCCGCAAGACACGGACACCGACACCGTGCCCGACTCGGACGACAACTGTGACTCGGTGCCCAACCCGGATCAGGCCGACCTCGATCAGGACGGCATCGGCGACGCGTGCGACGCGGACAAGGACAACGACGGCTTCGAGGACGACATCGGCGTGTCCGGCGGCGGCTGCGCGTGCTCGTCGCAGACGACGGGCCAGGGGACGCCGCTGGGTTCGCTCGTCGCCCTCGCCTTCGCCCTGGCGCTGGTGCTGCGCCGTAAGCACGGCGTGGTGCTCGCGCTCTTGCTCGCGCTCGCGCCCTTCAGCGCCTCGGCCCAGACCGCGGAGCGGCAGCGCTTCTCGATTGATCGGCTGCGGCTGGCGATGGATCGCGACGGCTTGCTCGACGTCGAGTGGGGCGGCATCCCGTCGCACATGAGCTGGGACGCGGCGCTGTGGGTCGGCGTGATGGACGATCCGCTGATCGTGTATCGCCAGCAGAACGATGATCGCTCGCGCACCGGTGCGCTCGTGCACCAGCGCGTGGGCGGCAGCCTGATGGGATCGATCGCGCTTTGGAATCGCGTCGAGCTCGGCGTGGAATTGCCGGTGATCCTGTACCAGCGGCGGAGCGACACCACGAGCGGCATCGCCAACATCATCCCGCTGTCGCTGGGCGGCCTCGGTGATCTGCGCCTGGTGGCGAAGGTGGGCTTCCTCAACCAGGCCGATCATCTGATCGACGTCGCCGTGACGCTGCGCCTCGCGCTGCCGACGGCGTCCGCGGACGCCTACCTCGGCGAGTCGCGCGTGACGTTCGCGCCCGAAGCGGTGGTGTCGCGCGCCTTCGGATCGCTCCGCTTCGGCGCCAACGTCGGCGTCCAGACGCGCGGCTTCAGCGAGATCGCGGATCTGATCGTGCGCGAGGAGCTGTTCATGCGAATCGGCGCCGGCTACCGCTTCGACGCGCTCCCCGTCGAGATCGACCTCTCGCTCTCGGGCGCGACGTCACTCGGCGATCCATTCGGTCCTGCCAACCAGAACCCGATGGAGTGGAACGGGGCGATCTCGTACCTGTTCGACAACGTGCTCGCCTTCATCGGCGGCGGCGCGGGCCTGGTGGAGGGCTTCGGCTCACCGGACTGGCGCGTGCTGGCCGGCGTCCGCTACTCGAACCGCAGCCCGTCCGAGCCCTCCCCGAACGAGGACGAGTGCGCGTACGGGCCCGAGGACCTCGACGGCTTCCAGGACGAGGACGAGTGCGCGGACGTCGACAACGACGGCGACGGCGTGCTCGACGTGCACGACAAGGCGCCGAACGACCCCGAGGACAAGGACGGCTTCGAGGACGAGGACGGCAAGCCCGAGCCGGACAACGATCTCGACGGCATCCTGGACGCGGCCGACGCGTGCAAGAGCGAGCCGGAGACGATGAACGGCCTCGAGGATCTCGACGGCTGCCCGGACGAAGATCCGGACGGCGATCGCCTGCTCGCCCCGAAGGATCAGTGCCCCAACGAGGCCGAGGACAAGGACGACTTTCAGGACGAGGACGGCTGCCCCGATCTCGACGACGATCAGGACGGCGTGCGCGACACGGCCGATCGCTGCCGTCTCGAGAAGGGCGTGCCGGAGAACCAGGGCTGCCCGGACACCGACCGCGACGGCGACACCGTGGTCGATCGCATCGACAACTGCCCCGACGACAAGGGTGACGTCAAAAACGCCGGCTGCGCAGTGAAGCAGCAGGTGATGATCAAGGCCGACCGCCTGGAGATCCTCGACAAGGTGCTCTTCGAGACGAACAGGGACGTCATCAAGTCGCAGTCGTACGCGCTCTTGAACAACGTCGGCTTCGTGCTCTCGAAGCACCCCGAGATCCCGGTGATCCGCGTGGAAGGCCACACCGACGACCAGGGCGACGACGCCCACAACCTGGATCTGTCGAACCGCCGCGCGATGGCGGTCGTGAAGTATCTCATCGCCCAGGGCATCGGAGCGGAGCGCCTGATCCCGGCCGGCTTCGGCGAGACGCAGCCGATCCAGCCGAACAAGACCCCGACCGGTCGCGCGGCGAATCGCCGGGTGGAGTTCCGTATCGTGCGCCAGGGTGAGTAGGTGGTGACCGCGAGGAGCACCGAGCGCGACGGCTATCTCCCGACGCTGGATGGATGGCGGGCGATCGCCATCGCCCTGGTGCTCGTGGGACACTCCGCGAGCGCGCTCTCTCGCCTCGTCGCGTACGGGCAATTTCACATGGTCGGGCTGCTCGGCGTACAGGTATTCTTTGGCCTGAGCGGCTTCCTCATCACGTCGCGCCTCATCCGCGAGGAAGAGAAATACGGGCGCATCAGCCTCAGGCAGTTCTACGGCCGTCGGTTCTTCCGCATCTTGCCCGCGGCGGCGACGTTCCTGACGGCGGTCGGTCTCCTGCATCTCGCCGGGGTCATCCCGCTGACCTTCGGCCGATGGATCAGCTCTCTGTTCCCATTCGCCAACTATACGACCGCGGAACCGAGCTGGTTCGTAGGGCACTTCTGGTCACTCGCGGTCGAAGAGCACTTCTACTTCGTGTGGCCTTCCATCTTTCTCGCCCTGGTGCTCGCCCGGCGGCGGATTGTTTTTGCGATCGGAGCTGCGTTCGCCGTCGCGCTGTGGCGCGCGATCGACGCCTCGCGCCACATCACCTGGACATCCCCGGAAATGTTCTGGACCCGGACCGATATCCAGGGCGACGGCTTGCTCTGGGGCGTCGCGCTCGCGCTGATCGCGGCAGACTCGGTATGGGGCCCCCGAGCTCGGCGCCTCGTGCGGCCACCGATCGCGCTCCCGCTCCTGGCCATCGCGGTCGTCTTTTTGCAGCTCTGGGAGCCCGCGGATTGGAAGCTGGCGATGGCGGTGCCCACCATCAAAGGCGTGGTGATCCCGCTGATGTTGTACACGACCTTGATCGAGCCTCAGCGCGTGAGCGGTCGCATCCTGGAGTCGGCGTCGTTTCGGTTCATCGGAGTGCTCTCGTACAGCTTGTATCTCTGGCAGCAGCTCTTCTTCGTTCGCGACTCGGATCGCGTCCCGGGGCTCTCGGGATTCGATGAGTTCCCGATCAATCTGCTGAGCGCGCTCGCTTGCGCGTACGCGTGCCACAAGATCGTCGAAAAGCCGCTCATCGCCTTTTCGCATCGATGGCTCGCTCGGAGCACGATCACGCCCGCGCGCTGACCTCATCCGATTGTCTCGCCTCGAAGCAGTCTTCACTTGGGACACCCGGGGCCGATGGCCAGGACGTGAAAAGGCGCCAACAGGTAGGCTTCTCGATTGTCGAAGCGATGATCACCCTGGGGGTCCTCGGGGTGACGGTCTCCGCGATCACCACGACCTACGTCAACGCGGTGCATGGCTACGCGCGCAACCAGGCGCTGGCCGAGGCGGTCGAGGTCGCGTCGCAGCGCGCCGAGTCGATCGCCACGCTCGCTCCGGCGACCGTCCCCGCCTGCAGCGGCGCAGCGCTTTGCAAGGACGGCGACACCATGACCGCGCCGCTCACGAGCGTGGGCGGGTTCGACTGCTCGCTCTGGGTCGATGGCGCTGCGGTCTCGCAGCCGGGCGGAGCGCCGCGCGCGGGGCAAAGGTTTCGCGTCGACACGGTGGTCAGCGCGCACCCGGACGCGGTTCGTCAGCCCGACGCGCGGCTGGTCACCGTATCGGTGTGCTGGACCGACACGGTCGGCACGGTCCACGAAGTTCAGACCCGTCGTCTGATGGTGCCGGGCGCATGAAAAGCCGCGGATTCACGCTCATCGAGCTGTTGATTGGCACCGCCATCGGCAGCGGGATCTTGCTCACCGCGGTGGCGTTCTCCAGCCAGCAGATGCGCGCCGTGGCCCTGACCGAGGACGCGATCGAGGTCTCGGAGGCCAGCCGCTACGGGCTCGATCGTCTGAGCGCCGACGTGCGCATGGCCGGCGCCGGCGTCGGCAGCAGCGAGGCCGGCGACTTCGTCAGCCTCGCGCGCGGCACGTTCCAGGTCGGCGCCGCCACCTTCGTCGCCAACAACCGCGTCCTCGACAACGGCGCGCGCACCGACGATCTCGCGCTTCTCAGCGCGCTCGGTGGACGCGTCTCCATCGCGGCCTACGACGAGAGCGGCTGGATCGAGGCCTGCGCCCGCTCTGGCTTCGAGCCCAACGACCTGCTCGTGCTGCGCTCCGAGGACGGCCTGAGCGCGCTCTCGGTGCGCGCGTCCTCGATCGTCCCGACAACCTGCGGCGCGGACACGTGCGTGAAGGGCTGCGAGCGCATCAACTGGGCCCCCGACGCCACCTTCTCCGCCGGTCCGAGCGCGCTCACCGCCTCCTACGCGGGCGGCGTGGTCTCCGGTCGCTTGCAGTGGGTGACCTGGTTCGTCGACGACAGCGATCCCAACAACAGCCGCCTGCGCCGCGCCGAAGGGCCCTGTGCGCAACGTGACGCGACCTGCGGCGATGTCGTCGCGGAGCACGTCGAGACCCTCCAGGTCCGGCGCTGGGCACAGCAGAGCTCGAGCTGGGTCGACATCACCGATGACGCCAGCCCGATCGCCCAGGGGACCCGGCTGCGCCTCGACGTCGAGCTGATCCTCCGCGCGCGCAAGGAGGACGAGAACATGCCTATGAATCGAACGGTCGCGGATCTCGAGACCGGGGAGTGCTACCCCGACTGCGCAGGCCCGGCGGATCGCGTGCTCCGTCGGCGTGTATCGACCAGCGTCGAGGTCAAGAATTCCGGCCGCGGGTCGTATGGGAGGCAACGATGAAACGGCGACGACAGCAACGCGGCTTCACGCTGATCTCGGTGCTCATGCTGACGGCGCTCGCCGCGATGGGCGTGGCGATGCTGCTCGACAAGGTGCAGTTCGACGGTCTCCTCAGCCGGCAGCAACGCCAGGTCCACGAGGCGCGCGAGGTGACCGAGGGCGCGGTGATGGAGGCGATCAACGATCTCACCACGCCCGATCAGATGCCTCTGGTCGACTCGGTCGACATGACCGCCACCTACAGCGCCGATCCGACCTCGGCGTTCGATGACGCCGCGACGAAGAAGTACGACGTCGACCTCGCGCTCGTGCGCATCGTCCCGGTACCCGAGAGCTCGGCCCTGCTGACCCGCGCGCTGGTGTACGAGGTCTCGGCGCGCGGCAGCGCCTCGCGCGGTGAAGCCAACTTCGAAGTCCGCGCCGAGGTCTTCCGTATCGCCTCGTTCAAGCCGGGTACCGTGGTCCCTCGCCGGCACGCCCGCTAGGATCATATGTTGCTCGCCGCCCTCACGCTCGCGCTCATCGCCCAGCCCGTGCCCGACACGCTGGACAGCCTCCGCAGCGTCGACGTGATCCCCAACATCGGCCTGCTCCTCGACGCCTCGTGCTCGATGCGCCAGAACCCGCGCATCCCCACCGAGTGCGCGTGGTTCGCCAGCCGCTACACGGCGTCCAACCTGAGCATGACCAAGAACGAGGTGATGCGCGCGGCGCTGGTCGGCTGTCGAAGCGCGACGGACGGCATCCTCGACAAGTGGTTCTCGCAGGTGAACTTCACGCTGATGGACTTCGGTCGCGGCGCCACCGACGCCACCGTGCGCGCGCCGTTCGGCTCGAGCCTCGCCGATCTCAAGGCCGCCGCGCTCGCTGTCCCGGCCACCGGATCCACGCCGATCACCAACGCGTTGCGCGCCGATGGCCGCTACTTCTCCAGCTACCTCGACAACAACAACAGTCAGCAGTGCCGCCCGAGCTACATCGTCCTCCTCACCGACGGTGATCCCAATGGCGGAGGCGCGACGTTCGACTTCAACTGCCCGCTGGTCGGCGATCCGCGCGAGAACCTCGCGGTGAGCGCCAACGAGCCGTGGCTCGGGGCGAGCTACATGACCCGTCACCGCGACTCGCTCTGCGGCGTCACCGGCGAGCAGAAGATCATGACCCACGCGATCGGCTTCGGCGCGCCCGGCTCGTTCAACGTCAGCAACCTGCAGCGCATCGCGACCGGCGGCATGGGCACCTCGTTCCTCGCGTCGAACCTGTCCGAGCTCGACGACGCGCTGCGGCAGATGATCGCCTCGATCGTGGCGAAGAGCGCAATCTTCTACTCGGTGCCGACGATCGAGATCGATCACCTCTTCTCCGGCAACTTCATCTACACCGCGGCCTTCCGCCCGGCGCGCTCGGGCCCCTGGACGGGGACAGTCAAGAAGCACTGCGTGGAGCCGCCGCGCCGCACCAACGGCCTCTTCAGCACGAACGACAAGACCTGCATCTTCACCAGCGACGACGGCAAGACGCTGCTCACCAACCCGGCGGTCGAAGACCTCTGGACCGGCACAACCACGACCTCGGCCACGCGCGGCGGATCCGGCCTCCTCTTGCTCGATCGCCTCGGCGCTGCCGGCACGGCCCCGTCGAGCTCGAACCTCTACCCGCGCAAGATCATGAGCTGGCGCCCGGGCGTCGCGGCGTACGTCGACGTGAAACCGGCGACCTGGTCGAACGACGACACATTCACGACCGGCCCCGAGCACTGGCGCCTGGTCAACGGCATCAACGGCTACACCTACGCGGCGAACGCGACGGGCGGCCCGCTGCTCGTGTCCGAATGGCCGTATGGCGACGCGATCCACACTCCGACCGTGCTGTTGCGCTACGGGCCCGACTGCGAGGTCGCGGGCAAGTGCTTCGTCCTCGCCGCGACCAACGACGGGCTCCTCCACGTGCACGACGCGGAGAGCGGCGCCGAGACGAGCGCCCTCGTCCCGGCCGAGATCTGGCGCCCGACCGGCGTCGCGAACGAGGTGCTGCGCGGCCTTCAGAGCCAGCCCGACCTCGACGTGACACACCGCTACTATGTCGACGGTGGCATGTCGCTCTTCCACGACGACACGAACGGCGACGGCATCATCCAGACGACGGAGACCGCATACGTGGTGCTCGGCCTCGGCCGCGGTGGGTCTGCTTATTACCTGCTGCCGGTGAGCGAGTTCGACGGCGTCTTCGACGCCACGAGGAACCCGGTGCGCCCGCTGACCGGTGTGCCCGGCACGATCGGCGCGGAGCTGCGCGACACCTGGGCCACACCCTGGCTCGGCGCGACCGAGATCAACGGCGTTCGCCGCCGCCTCGCGGTGTTCCCGACCGGTCACGTCCGGAAGAGCGACTATCCGACCGACGTCATGCCCTCGAAGGCGGAGACGCGCGCGCGCCTGGGTGCTTCGACGAGCTACGCCTGCCCGGCGCTGATCCTCAGCCTCGGCCTGCTCTCGACGGTCTGCGGCAACTACTCGCTGGCTCCGTACACGGATCTCGCGGCGAGCGATCAGGCGATCGGCCCGGTGTCGGTCACCGGCGCGGGCGCCTACCGCATGGTGTTCTCGAACATAGACATCGCGAGCGGCGACAAGCTGCTGATCGTCGACTCGCACGGCAACACCGCCGCCACGCTGGCCGGACCGGTGGCGGGACCCTGGACGTCGCCGTGGGTCTACGACACGTCATTCACCCTGCGCTGGATCACGGACGGCGTGAAGACGCTCGTGAACAAGGGCTGGAAGATCACCAGCATCGAGACCCTGGCGATGATCCCGGCCGCGCAGGTCGATCAGAACCCCGGCGTGTGGGTGACGGATCTCGACAAGTGGAACGGCGCGTCGCCCCGCGACTTCGCGGCGAGCCCGATCGCCGGCGGCAACGTCCTCGAGATCGCGCGCCGCTGCACCACCAGCCCGGAGATCTGCGTCGATGCGAGCGCCAACCCCGAGCTGGTCCACATGACCTGCCCGATCAGCACCGAGATCTCGGTCCTCACCACCGCCGATCGCATCTCCACGCTCTACTGGGGTGATGAGTGCGGCCAGCTCTGGAAGGCCTGGCCGACGGATGCTCGCCGCACCGCATGGAAGGCCCGCCGCCTGATCAAGCTCAACACCACCGGCGCGCTGAACGGCGGGGGCGTGGCCGCTTCGAAGGATCTCCGCAAGGTGTTCCGTCGCCTCGATCTGGTGTCGTCTTCGTGCCCGGGTCGCAAGGTCACCGGTGTGTACTTTGGTACGGGCAACGTGCAGCGACCGGTGGCGCAGGACGAGCTCGCGAACCCGACGTTCTCGAACGGGCGCGACGTGGTCGGCGTGGTGTGGGACTCGCCCGCGCTCCCGACCACGCTCGGCCTGAGCAACCTCGCGGATGTCACTTCGCTGGTGCAGGTCGACCCGCGCGTCTCGACCAACGGCTGGTACTGGGCGCTCTCCGACGACGAGAAGATGCTGCGTGATCCGCTGGTCTTCGACGGCATCGCCTACTTCAAGACCTTCCGCCCGACCGGCGCCGCGCTGGAGTGCGCGCGGTCGGCGGGCATCGACACCATCTACGCGGTCGACAACTGCAGCGCGAAACCGGCCCTCGAAGGCAGCACAACGGGCTACCAGGTCGCCGATCGCGCGATCTGGTCGGGCAACACCGATATCGGTGGGAACATGATGCTCTACACCCCGCGCACCGGCGCGCCGATGGTCTCGGCGCTCAACCTGGCGCGCAAAGAGAACGCGGCGCTGGTGACCATCGCGCAGGGACGCGTGCCGCGCATCTACCTGTGGCGAGAGCCGAGGGACCCGTGATGAAGCACTGGATCGTCACCGTGGCCCTGGTGGGCCTCGCATCCGGTAGCGTCGCCGCCGATCCGGACACCAAGGGCCGGCGCCCGAAGCGGATCGACGCCGAGACCTCGCTCCGCCTGCGCAAGCTCGAGGCGGCCGCCCAGCCGATCGAGCCGGTGGCCCCGGTGCTCGACCCGGCGCCTTCGCAGGTGGAGCTCGACACGCTCGCGCGGATCGACGCCGTGACCGACGAGCGCGTGTACTACTCGCTGCCGGTCACGTCCGCACAGGCGGCGCTGCTGGTCGGCGTTCGCGAGGTCGCCACCGCGGCCGAGGTCGTCGATGGGACGATCTTCGAGGGCCGCTATCGCATCAGCTGCCTCGCCGGCTCGCCCGCGCGCGCCAGCGAGCTGCTCACACAGGTGGGCAAGGACGTGATCATCACCTTCCGGCGAAATGAACAGCTCGTGGCGGTTGCGACCCGGTGGCGCATGCCCTGATCCCGGCTCAGAGCGAGACGCAGCCAACTCTGCCGTGAGCACGCCGATATGAGGGGTGCTGACCATGAACGGCTCTTCGACGATCCCGACGAACGCTCCTGGCCTGTATCTGGTCCCGCCGGCCGATCCTGATCGTCGGGTCGCGCACCGCCACCGCTTGCGCGGCGCGACGGTGAAGGTCGCGATCGAGCGCGCGCCCGCCGACACCGCGCGGGGCCGCGTGCGCGACATCTCGATCACCGGCGGCGTCTTCATCGAGACGCGATCGCCCCTCCCTGTCCGCACGCGGGTGCGCCTGCGCGCGTCCGCCTCCGTCGACTCTCTGATGACGTTCATCGGCACCGTCGTGCGCAGCGACGCTGAGGGCATGGCGGTGATGGTGGAGATCGATCCGGCAGGCGCGGAGTTCTTCCGGGTCCTCGTCGAGAACGCGTGCTCCGAGACCCCGAACCTCGCGCTCGCGATGCACCTGGCGGAGACCGACGGCGACACCACCGAGGTGCAGCTCAGCCGCGCGTGGGTCGCCGTGCGATCTTCACCGGACGATCCCGCAGTCCACCAGAGGTTCATCGACCAGTGCCTCGCCGCCAAGCGCCTCGACTTCGCGCTCGATCGCCTTCGTGGGCTCCAGGCCGCCGGACCGATCGGGCCCGAAGTGGAGAGGTCGCTCGAGAACGTCGGGCGCATCCTCGCGTTCATGGGCCTCTCGCGCGCGCCGAAGATCGAAGAGCCGAAGAAGCGTGTCCGCTGGCCGATGATCATCCTCATGGCGGTGCTCGCGGGCGGCGCGCTGACCAAGATCTCCCGCATGACGATCGAGGCGCGAGGTGAGCATGTCAGCCACCGGCGCTGAGCCGCTCGGCCCCGAGGTCGTCCCGTTCGAGGCGCTCCTGGCCGCCGAGAAGGAGCGGGTCCATCGCCTCTCGAAGGCGCAGAGCAACGATCGTGACGTCGAGAAGCGCGCGCTGGTCGGTGGCGCTCGTCGAGCGATCGCCGGTGGCCGCCACGCCGAGGCCCTCCCCTGGGCACAGCGGCTGATCCTCCTCGCGCCGAATGATCCGCTCAGCCACGCGCTCCTCCGCGAGTCGCAGGCCCTCGCGGACCCTTCGCCGTTGGTCCGCGAGGCGGCGGTCTCGCACCTCATCGAGGGCATCGGTCGCTGGCCGACGTCGGTCCCGCTCGCGCGCGCGATGGTCACGGTGGCGCTCAGCCTCGGTCGTCGAGGCGCGGCGCAGGCGGCGCTCACCAAGCTCGATGAGCTCGCGCCCAACGAGCCGATGCTCGACGATCTCCGGAGCGCGATCGAGGCGCTCCCGACCGGCGCTCGCCACGAAACGCAGGCCATCGACTGGCGTAAAAACGTGGTAATCGTCGCCTCCTTCGCCGCGATCCTGGCGGGCGTATCGCTGGTGCAGTCGGGGACGCTCACCCCGGCCGTGCCCGTCGTCGCCGCCCCGGCTCCGCTCGCGTGCGACCCGCTCGCGTTCGAAGGCAAGACCGCCGTATGCAAGATCCCGCGAGCGGCGCTGGCGGCGCTGGGACGCGAGGAGCGCAGCGCGCGCATCAACCTGACACTGACCGCAGCGATGCAGAAGCAGAGCGCGGTGCGCTCGCTCCAGCTGCGCGATAGCAAGTCGGGCGAGCTCCTCGCCACGAAACTGTCGCGCTGAGCGAGGTTCAGGGACAGGTCAACGCCTGGACGTTCACCGTCCATGCCGATAGATCCGCCGTATGCCGAAGCTCGAACACACCCTCGACGAATTCGAAGACATGGGCGCTTTTACGATCACCGGATCACTCGGCATCGGCGAGACGGAGATCCAGCACGAGCTGCCCGTTGCCGCCGGAGCATGGCGGGCCTACTTCCTGGACGCGGATTCTTTCCAGTACGACGACGACGAGGAGCCGGATGAGTATCCTCCGAGCCAGCTCCTCCTCGTTCGCGAAGGGGCCAGTCCGCCGCCCGCTCTGCAGGAGCTTCGCGCTGACCTCGCGCTCAAGATGTCGATCGAGGCGGCGAGATTCATGGCTGTCGATAGCTCGATGAAGAGCGAGCTCGCGACCACGGACGGGTTCCATGCCCATCTCGACGGGGTTCACGGGGTCCTCGCCAACAAGAAGGGGGTCCACGTCGCGCTCGGCGGTGACGGCTCCGCGTCGGTGTGGAGGCCGTCCGATCCGCGCGCGGGGTGGATCTTGATCAATCTCGCCTGACTCAGTGAACGGTGCGACCACCGATCGTCTCGGACCAGGGCTCGGGCCCGAACGAGGGCGACGGCGACGGCGATGACGACGGCGACGCAGACGGCGAGGCCGACGGAGACGACGCGAGACCGCTCTCCTGCGACGCGAAAGACGGAGACGCAGACGGCGACGGCGACGGCGACGGGCAGGTCGGGCAACGCGTCGCGGTCAGGAAGCTCGCCAGCACGTTCTGGCGCGCGGGCAAGAACACCTGGGTGAGCGCGTTCGAGAGGAAAAATCCGCTGCTTCCGCCGTTGATGTCGCGTCCACCTTGCGAGAACGAGACGTGCACGAATCCCGCGTCGGCCGGCCAGCGGGTCGGACCGCCGGGCCCGGTGTCACCGATGAAGGCGTTGTTCGAGTTGAAGTGGCAACCGGAGCACGACATCGCGGTGGCGCGGGCGAGGATCACGTCCGGCGTGATCGACGCGTTGACCAGGGGGCGAACGGCGCGCGCGCGGAGCACGTCGATGCGGGCCTGGATGAGCGCGCGCATCTCGTTGCCGGCCTGCTGGCTGTAGTTGGTGTTCGGGTTCTGGAAGTCACCGCTGCCCGAGCGGCTCACGCCGGCGTTGGCGGTGTCGAGCGGGGCCATGGTGAAGGTGTTGATGTCGCCGAACGCTAGCTTCTCCACGTCGCCGTTGATGAACTGCGTCCGGAAGGTCGACATCCGCGCGCGTAGATCGTCGGCGGTCGGGCCGGACTCGACCGGCATGTTGGCGAACAGCAGCGGCGACGGGTTGACCTTGTCGGTCTGCGGGCGGAGCTCGATGCGCCGCGCATTCGTGGTGCCGAGGCGGCGTACCGCGAACTCCTTCAGCTCCCACGGGAAGTCTGAGATGACGTTGGTGCGCACCTGTCCGGAGCTGCCCGCGTAGGCGCCGCCCGAAGATCCCGAGAAGTTGTCGATGTGGATGATCGGCCCGAGGCCCGGGATCGCCGTGCCCGTCATGTAGAACGCGAAGAGACGGCTCTGGATCGTGAGCGCATCGAGGGGCAGGCCGTTGACGCGCTCGGTGGAGAAATCAGCCCAGAACTGCGCCACGCGGCGGCAACCTTCGATGCAGCCGGGCGTTGGGTTGCGGATCTTGGCCTCGAAGATCGCGGTCGTGGAGAAGTCACGGTGA